>Ga0307372_10001801_pt1 | contig 36491 bp, 28 predicted proteins | sample OX1MG_FD_202533 | JGI IMG/M metagenome (GOLD analysis project Ga0307372, IMG submission 202533) | Soil microbial communities from Risofladan, Vaasa, Finland - OX-1 | ecosystem: Environmental > Terrestrial > Soil > Coastal area > Acid sulfate soil | place: Finland: Risofladan, Vaasa | collected...
TCAAGCTGAATTCCGCCGTAATCGGCGGCGGGGTGCCGATCCTGATCCCCCAGGAACACGCCGAGGCGATCGACTACGAGGGAGAGCTGGCCGTGGTGATCGGGGCGGGCGGCCGCCGGATCCCGGTGGAGGCCGCCCTGGACCACGTGGCGGGATACACGATCGCCAACGATGTCACCGCTCGCGACGCTCAGGATGCCATGGCCCAGTGGACTCTGCCCAAGAGCATGGCCACCTTCGCCCCCCTCGGCCCCCATCTGGTTACCGCGGACGAGATTCCCGACCCCCAGGCGCTCAGCATCGAGACCAGGGTGGGGGAGGAGGTCCGCCAGCAGGGGAACACCAAGGAAATGATCTTCTCGGTGGCCAAGCTGGTGAGTTTTCTCTCCGAGTACGTCGAGCTGGTCCCCGGGGACGTGATCGAAACCGGGACCCCCGCCGGTGTCGGGTGGCAGCGCAAGCCCAAGGCCATGCTCCGTCCGGGCCAGGACGTCGAAGTGAGCATCGAGCCGATCGGGGTCCTCCGCAATCCGGTCCAGGCCGAGGAGACTTCTCCGGGCGACTAGCCCGGGGCTGACGCACCATGAAGAACGAACGCCAGCTGGCGCCCTGGCTGGTCGGGGCCACCATCGAGACGGTTGGCCATGTGACCGATCGCTCCGGGGGCCGGGCTCGGCCCAAGCAGCACCGGATGCACCGCTCAGAGCGGCGCGAGCAGCTGCTGCGGGCCTGCCTGCAGGCGTTCGCCAGGGACGGGCTCGAATTGACCACGATGGATTCCATCGCCGGGGCGGCGGGCGTGAGCAAGCCCTTGGTCTACCGACATTTCCACAATCGTCGCGAGGCCCTCACTGCGGTAGTCGAGCGAGAGAGCGATCGCCTGCAGGAGTTGCTGGGGATCGCGTCGATGCCGCTGTCCCCTCCCAACTTCGAGCACCTGTCCACCACCTTCTTGGCCTTCGCCGCCGACTCCCCCGAGTCGTTTCGGCTGCTCTTTCACCTGGTCGACGCCGCCGCCGGCTCGGCCAAGCGCCGGGTAGATCAACTCCGGGACCGGGTTGGCCGGGCGATGGTCGACTCACTCCTCTCCGAGCTTCCCTCGGCCACGCGTCTGGAGGAGGGCGCGACGAGCTCCGATGCGGCCTGGCTGGCCAGCATCGTCAGCTGCATCGTGGAGGGCGTCGCGGGAGGACTAAAGCGAGGCGAGGACCCAGCTCTGCGCGCCGGGGCGCTGCGGCAGCTGCTGCGCCCGGAGGGAGTCATGGCCGCCCTGCTCGAATCCCGCCACCAGGCGCGACCGGCCACGGCCATCGGTCGGGAGTAGAACTGACGAGATCGTCCGGCTCGACGCCCCCGGCGCGCCGAACTGTCCTGGATCTGGGCGGGCCTACTCGGGTGGTTGGTGGCCCCCGATCTGGCAAGTCCCAGCAGCTCGTGGAATTGGCGGTCGAGTGGCTTACTGGTGGCGGCGATCCCAGCCGGCTGGTCGTGGTCGGGCGAAGCCGGGAGAGCGCAACCCACTTGCAAGGCCGGATCGAGCGCCTCCTCCCCGGGGCACACCCCTTGCTTGCCGTCCAAACCCACGAGCAGCTGGCTCGATCAGTACTCGCCCGGCTGGGGCGGATGAGTGATCGGGAGCAGGGCTTATCTCGGGCTGGGGAGTGGATGGCGATGCGTGAGGCCCTGCGCCGGGCGGCGCCGCTGCCCCGTCTAGGCCCGCTGGTCGGCGAGCCGTCCTGCACCAGCGACGCCATCGCCCTGGTCTCAGCGTGCAAGCGGGCGTTGGTCGGGCCGGGGCTGCTCGCGGCGCGGCTCCAGGGGGCACCCGAAAGTCTGGCCGAGATCGCCGTACTGGCGGACAGCTACGAGCGGGTGCTGGTCGACCTGTCCGCTCGGGACCCCCGCGACTGGCACCGGCTGGCGCTGGAAGCGCTGCTGGCTGACCCCGCGGTGCTTCGGGGTTGGGCGGACCTTCTTCTGGTGGACGAGGCCGAGGATCTGAGTCCGGCCCAGTGGCTTTTGATACGGGAGCTGGGGGAGCGGCTCAGCCATCCTCGCCGGCTGGTACTGGCGGGACACTGGTCCGAGTCCACGCCCGGGTTCCGAGGCGTCGCCTGCGAGGCCTCGAGCCGGCCCTTCGAGGAGTACTTCCCGGCTGAGCTCGGGGCCCGCGACTGGCCGCTCCCCTCGGTATTGCCGGGCTGGACCGGCGAGGCCGCTGCCGGGCTGGGCCTGGATCTGACCGACGGGGCCGAGCCGGCGCCGCTGGCCGCGCTTCCCGAAGCCGCGTTCCGGGTCCAGCCCCAGGCTCGCGTCTGGGCCGCCAGCGACGAGACTGACGAGGCTCTGGCGGTGGCCCGCGAGATCATGCGGGCCCGCTTGCAGGGAGAAGTGGAATACCGCCAAGTGGCCATCCTGGTCCACTCTCCCGGCCGCCAGCTGACCCCTCTGGTGGCTGCTCTCCAGAGACTGGGTGTGCCCCACCGAGTTGACGGGTCCGGTCTCCGAAGTGGCCATCCGCTGGTCGCCGCCGTCCTCAACTGGCTCCGAGTGCTGAGTGCGCCCTCGGACGATGCGGTGCTGCTGGCGGCCCTCGCCTCAGGCCCGGCAGGAATCTCCCGAGAAGCTCTCCGGGTTCTGCGTCGGTGGGCCGGGTGGCGCGACCTCCCGGCCAGCCAGGCCTTCTGGGAGTGGGCCCGACAGGATCGCCCCGGTGCCAGCCCGGCCGGAGCCGACGAGGCCGAGGCTGAGCAATGGAGGCAGCTCCGCTCGGCCGGCCAGGCCTGGTTGCGGCTGGAGCCCTGGGCCGATCGATGGGGGAGAGAGGAGCTCAGTCGGGCGCAGCTCCAATCGGCTCTGGGGGAGGTGGAGTTGGCGTCCGGCGCTGCGGCTCGGGCGCTGACCGATCTCAACGGGGCAGGAGCGCTGGCCGAACTCGCCCGGACGGCCGATACCGTGGCCGGGATTCAGCTCCGGTTCGGCCCCTCGGCGTTGACATTGCCCGCCTGGCTGGAACAGCTTGAACTGTTGCTCCGCCAGGCCGGCCCGGAGCCCGGCCCCGATCCGGAACCACCCGCCGACGCCGTGGAACTCCTCGGATTCCGTCAGGCCAAGGGCCGGAGCTGGCCGCGAGTGTTCATCTGCGGCTGCGTCACCGGGGCCGTCCCCGCGGCGCCGGAGACGGGAGGTCTCCTCGACGGCGACGAACTCCAGGAGCTGGTCCGCCGGATTCCCGAGCTTGAGGACGTCCTCTCGTTCGGGGAGCGTCAGCAGGATGCTGAGGGACGCCTCTTCTTGATGGCCCTGACCCGGGCCACGGAGCAGGTCACCTGCAGCTGGCCGCGCCGAGATCAAGGACGGGCCGCCGAGCGCTCGCCCTTCGTCGCGGCTCTGATCGCGGCCGGACCCGCCCAGGTTGGCGTACCCGCTCCGGAGCCGGTCGCGGCGGACGATGTCGCCCTTGAACTTGCCCTGTCACCGTCGGCGGCTCCCCGTCTCGGCCTTACCCCAGCGTTGGTCCGGGCCGCAAATGAGCTCCGCCAAGCGCTCGCCCCCTGGGACCCGGTGGCCGACGGCCCTGCCTTGATCCCTCGTCCAATCACGCTCAGCGCCACTGCGGTGGGTGCCTGGCTGGCCTGCCCCAGGCAGTATCTGGCGCAGCGGTTGGTCGTCTCCAGGGACCAGAGCGCCGACCTCACCCTGGGGACGCAGGCGCACCTCTTGCTCGAGCTTCTCTACCGTCGCAGGAGCGAATGGGAAGGCCAGTCGGGAGCCTTCACCGCCTTCGCCGGGGAGATCATCAACCGGGAGATCCTGCCGACCGTGCGGGCGCAGCAGCCGGATCCGCTCCAGGTCATGTACGTACAGATCTGGTTGGAGCAATTGGTCCGGCGCTGGGATAGGCGCATCGTCGCCCCCGGGACGGCCCAGGTAGGCGCGCCGATTGCCGAGGAGGTGACCTTCGACCTGCCGCGCGGTGATCGCCGCCTACGGGGTCAGGTCGACGCCCTCTGGCGTCACCCCAACGGCGAGGTCGAAGTCCTCGACTACAAGACCTCAAGGGAGGCGTCGTCCGACGGCGCCCTCCGGACCGAAGTCTTCGGCCGGGCCCGGGAGGGGCCGACCCAGTGGCAACTGCCCATCTACCAGTTGGCGGCGAAAAGCGGCGCTTTCGTCGAGCACCTGGGGGCGGAGCTGCCCGCCCTGGTGCGGAACTGGTATGTGGGCGCCGACCCCGGTCCCCGGGACCCGGATCCCATCCCGGCCTCCGGATTCCGGATCGTTGCCGGCGCGGAGACGGGAGAAGCGGGGTCCCTGACTGAGGCCGAGCTGGACCGCCTGGATGCGGAGATCGACAGGATGGCCCAGGCCATCCTGATGGGCAGGTTCCCGGCTCAGCCGCGCCATGCCCAGAGAACCTGCCGGGACGGCCGCTCGGGCTGCCCCGTCTCCTTCTGGTGCGACGGAGAGGACTCGGTCGGAGCCGAGTTCCCGACCCCGGGTCCCCGGCTTTGAGTCAAGAGGACCTTTTTTGGGCTCAGGCCCGCAAGGCCCTCACCCCGGGCCAGCTGGCGGTGGTTCAGCAGCTGGGAAAGGGTCCGGTAAAGGTGGAGGCGGCGGCCGGAAGTGGCAAGACGACCACTATGGCCTGGCTCTACGCCGCGGCTCTCGTCTCGGGCAGCCCGGTCGGTCGGATCATGGCCGTGACCTTCACTGAGCGGGCCGCGGCGGAACTGCGCCAGAAAGTCTCCTCGGTCATGTCCGAGCTCGCGATCGGTCCCGAAGGCGGGTCCGGACAGGCTCTGGAGGGCGCCTGGATCGGCACTTTCCACCAGTTGGTCCGGCGCCTCCTCGGGGAACGGTCCTACCTCGCCGGACTGCCCCGCGACCTCGAGTTGATCGACGAGGTCGCGGCCGCGATGCTGATGGAGGAGACAGTGACCAGTGTGCGCGGGCGGGCCGCGGAAGCTGACTCCTGGGCGGCCACGCTGCCCGCTGCCCCCGACCCAAGGACCCTGGTCGCGGTCGTGGGCGGGGCGGCTCAGGTGGTTGGTCGGCTGCGCTCGACCGAGCTCACCCCCAATGAGTGTGAGCGCGAGTCGCTGGCCGCTTATCGAGCCGCCGCCGAGCTGGGGGACCCGACCCAGGAAATCGACTGGCACCGGGCGGCGCTTCGCGTGACGACCACCATCTGGCGGGAGTACGAGCAACGGCTCGGCCGTCGGGGGGCCCTCGACTTCGACGGTCTGCTCCGCGAGGGGCTGGGGGCGCTTCGTCGCTCGCCGCCGCTGCTGCGCTGGTGCCGGGACAACTTCTCGTTGGTCATCGTCGACGAGTACCAGGACACAAGTGCCCTGCAGGAGTCGCTGATCAAGGAGCTCACCGGCCCCGAACCGCGGGGCTTGTTCATGGTCGGCGACGCCCGCCAGTCGATCTACGCCTTTCGAGATGCCAAGCCCGGGATCATGAAGGACGCCGTCGGACGTCGGTTCGAGCTGTTCCGCAATCACCGCTCTCGGACTACGATCCTGGCCGCCGCTGACCATGTGATCCGGGCGGATCCGGGTTTCGCCGCCGACCAACCCATGGAGGCGGCCCGGGGCGACGAGAGCCCCCTTCCCGTGTTAGTCGCCCAGGTCGATGACCCGGCCCAGGAGGCGGAGGGGATCGCGTCCGTCCTGGAGCAGCTGCGCCGGCAGGGAATCAGCTATCCCGACCAGACCCACGATCAGCTCGCCTGGTCCGACATGGCGGTGCTGGCCTATACCCACGGACGGATCGGAGCTCCTCTCGAGGAGGCGTTGCGCCGGCGGGGGATCCCATTCCAAACCGCGACCGGCGGCCTCTTCGATCGGCCCGAGGTCCGAGACGCTCTGGCCCTCCTCCGGCTCGCCGACGACGAGCGGGACGACATCGCCTGTCTGCGCCTCTTGCAGTGCCAGGTGGGACGCATTCCGGACCGGGCACTGATCGCGCTGGGGAGTACCGGAGGGAGGCGGGGGCCCGGACTGGCCGCCCAGATCCGCCAGCATCTGCGGGCCGGGTCCCCCGGGTGGGAGCGGCCCTGGGCCGAGCGAGCCGGCCGGCTGCTGGCGGTGGCGCAGGGGCTCGGCGAGGCGGCCCGGGCGCTGCCGGCCGGAGAGTTGCTGGCCCGGGGACTCATGCAGAGCGGGCTTATCCAGCTCCACGAGGCGCGGGTCCGGTCCGGCGATCCCCGGGGCCGCCGCGGTCTGGCCTCGCTCCGCGAACTGCAGCGTGAGGCCTGGGCCGCGGAGGCTGACGGGAGGTGGCTGGGACTGAGCGGACTGCTGGCCCGATTCGCGGTCATGCGGGAGTCCGCCAAGACCGCCGAGCCACCCGCCCAGGCCGGCGAGGACCTGGTGACCTTGAGCACCATCCATCGAGCCAAGGGATTGGAGTGGAAGGTTGTCGTTCTCGCCGACTGCCGGCCGTTCCATCGCCGAGGGTCGGACGCCGTTATCTGGGACCGCGCTGCCAGGGCGGTGATCTGTAGCCGGATCGGAGGCAAACCGACGGCGGCGAGGCGGCGCTGGGGCGCCAGCCCGGCCGCTTCGTTGGAGGGCGATGAGAGGCGCCGGCTGGTGTACGTGGCAATGACCCGCGCCCGGGACCTGCTGCTCGTGACCAGCAGCCGGACAAGCTCCGAGGGAGAGTTCGCCCAGCTGGCGGCGGCCGCGGCGGAGGGGGTCGATTGGGCGCTGGACTGGCCCCAGTTGGGTCAGCTGGGGAGTCTGCCTGGGGCTGTTCCCGGAGCCCGACCCGACTCATTCGATGATGCTGAACCCGAGGCCTCGACAGGCACCTTCCCGCTCTCACGACTGCGGGAGCGCTGGGAGCAGCTGGGGCGTCTGGCCGAGACGGACGAATCCAGCTCCCCCCAGCCGAGTCAGCTCAGCTTCACCGCGATCGAGACCCTGCAGCGCTGCCCACGCCAGTACTGGTACCGGTATCTGGCCCGATACCCAAGCACCGGATCCAACCCGGACTGGCCCAACCCGATGGCGGAGGCCGCCTCAGCCGGGAGCGAAAGGGCCCGCCGGCTGGGAGTGGTGGTCCACTCCGTCCTGGAGCGGCTGCACCAGGCGGCTCCCGGACGCGCGAGCTCCCTCCCCGAGGCTCTCGAGGTACTTGGGCTGGCCGCCGCCGAGCTGGAGCCTGAGCAGCTCGGGGAGGCTCAGGAAATGCTCCGGAACTACCTAGCCCTACCGGCGGCCGCTTTGCCCACGGTGGCTACCGAGCTCGCGTTCGTGTGGGCGGAGTGGGGCCAACCCGGGTGGCCTGCGCTGGTGGGGGTGATCGACCGGATCGCGCTTCTGCCCGGGAACGGACTGCTGATCCTCGACTACAAGACCAACCTCCAGCTGGACGCAGCCCGCCTGGCCGTCTACTCGCGCCAGCTGCAGCTCTATGCCGCGGCCGTCGGGGCGGGGGCGATGGGCGCTCCTGGGGCTTCGACCGCCACCGCGCTGGCGATGCTGAGGACCGGTGAACTGATCACCGTGCCAAGCGGGCCCGAAGAGCGCCGGGAGGCACTGCACTGGGCTTCGACCGCGGCCAACCGGGTAGTGTCGGGAGAGTATCGCGCCGGGGACGATTTCCCCGACCGACCCTGCCGGGAGTGCCCTTACCGGGCCAGGTGTCCGGAGCGACGCGCCGATATCGGGGCGCCTCTACCCGGGGAGTTTGAACAGCCCTGAGAGCCGCAGTGCCAGCGCCATATCACCTTTGAGCTTGAGCTTTCCGGTCATGAAGGCCATGGGCCCGTCCAGCCGCCCGGTGATCAGCTTGACGAAGTTCTGGTCCGCCATGGTGATCGTGATGTTGGCCGTCGGGGAGGTGCCCGCAGTCACCTCGCAGGTGGCGTCCTTGATCTCGGCGAACCACTGCCCTCCCTGGCTTCCGGTGATGTCGAATTGAAAGGTCGCGGCCAACCCCTGCGCCTTGTCGGCCTGGAACGCGGCCGGGATCTGATCGATGATCTGCTGCGGCGTCAGTTCGTCGTCGGCCACGCCATTTCCTCCCCGAAGTTCAACAGCTGGTTCGGCACCAAACCGCCTAGGCCGCCAACCTGGGCCAGCGACTGGGTCGTTTCAGGTAGCCGAGGTTGCCCCACATCGGGCGAGGCTCGAATCCAAACTCGGTGCTGACGGCGTCGCGCCGGGTCACATTGGGCTTGACCAGCATGTCCAGCTGGAGAGGAGTCACCAGCGGGTGGGCCAGGGCCATGTCCATCAGCATCGCCCCCGGCCTGATCAGCCGGGGGTCGAGGTGCAGCAACTTCCGCTTGGAGAAGCCGAACCACTCCTTGTCGATCGCCTGGGCGACGGCGAGGGTGATCTGCTCCAGGGTGACCTGGTCTGGCCCTCCGATCTCGTAGAGGTGACCCGACCGCGGGCCATCCTCGATACCCACCACAAGGCAGCGGGCGACATCGTCGGCCGATATCGGCTGGAAGATCGCGGTCCCGTCCCCCGGGATCACCAGGAATGGCGCCGGCAGAGAGATCGCCCTGGCCAGGGTCGTGAAGAAGCCATCCCCAGGCCCGAAGATCGTCGAGGAGCGGATCACGACCCCCTCCAGGGGGCTGGCGGCAATCGCCTGCTCTCCCCGCCACTTGCTGAGCAGGTAGGGATAGCTGGGGTCGGGGTCGGCCCCGATGGCGCTGAGTTGAACCAGACGGCGGACCCCGGCGCGGTGTGCCGCATCGACCACGTTGGCGGTTCCCTGGGAGTTGACCGCTTCGAAGGTCTGCAGTCCCCGCTCCCGGATGATGGCCACCAGATTGACCACCGCGTCGGCCCCTTGGAAGGCTCCTTCCAGGCCCTCCCCGCTGACCACGTCTCCATAGGTGAGGACCAGTCCGGGGGGAAGGGCGGCCGAGAGCATCCCGCGCCCGACCACCCTCACCTCATGACCCGCTCTGAGTAGCTGGGGGACCAGGTGGCAACCGACGAAGCCGCTGCCGCCGACGACGGCTACCCGCACGTCCGGAACCCCGCTGCGCCGGCGAACTCAGGCGCGCTTGCTGGGGCGACGGCGCGCGGGCGACTTGCCTGCGACTGCCGCCTTGAGCGCGGTGGAGGGGTAGAAGCGCACCTTTTGCGAGGCCGCCACCCGCACCATGGCCTGAGTCTGGGGATTGCGGCGCAGTCCGGCCGCGGTCTGGCGGACCTTCCAGCGGCCAAATCCGGCGATCGCAACCTCACCACCGCCCTGGAGTTCGTTGCCGATGATCTGGAAGATCAGCTTGAGAGTGTCGTCGGCGAGCATGAAACTTGAGAAAAAGGGCTCCTGCTTGCCTTCGTCGTTCTCGAACTGGATCCGGTTTTGTAGGTTTTTGGCCAACTCACGGCGATTCATAAATGAGAGCCTCCCTGGGGACGAACTGAAACCGTCACGGCGATGCATGAATACTAAGGAAAACGTGGGCGGTTTGGCTATTTCGTAGGGGCGCCCGGGGTCGGTTCCGGCTTTCTCGGCCGGGCGCCCGCGGCTTGCTTTGCCGAACAGATGTTCGTACAATTGGGAGGAGCCGGTGGGGTCTGGCTTTTCCCCGATCCGGTCCAAAGTTCAAGCGGGTGGTTTCCCAGTGTCCTCAGAACCGGCCTGGCGAGAGCGGGGAGGACCGGCCAAAGCGGAGGTTGGGGCTCTGGCGTTGGCCTTGTCTTCGCTCAACTTGCGCTATGGCCCGGGAATGGTTCGCACAGGAGCTCCGCCACGGCTCCAGGGGCTGGCAACCGGGTCGAGTTCCCTGGATGAGATCACCGGCTGCCAGGGGCTACCCAGAGGCCGCATCAGCCGGCTGTGTGGGAGCGCGGCATCGGGAGCGTTCGACCTGGGTCTGGCCCTGGGGGCAGAGGTGTCTCGGTCCGCAGCAGTGGCCGTTGTCGACTTCACGCGGGAAATGGACCCGGGGAATTTCGAGGCCTATGGGGGCGAGTTGGACAACTGCTGGCTGGTCAGGCCGAGATGCCCGGAGGAGGGATGGGCGGCGGCTCGAGCGCTGGCCAAGGTGGGAGTGGCCCTGTGTCTGCTGGTGGCCGAGGACTGGTCCCGACTCACTCCGACCGCCGCCCCGGCTGCCTTGCTGACGGCACTCGCCGAGGGTGACTGCGCCGGTCTGCTGCTAGGGGGAAGGTCGATCCCCGCTGCGCTCAAAGAGAGGATCTGCCTGGAGTTGGAGTGCTGGCGCCTGGATTGGACCTTGGCGCATGGGGATGTGTGCGGGCTCCGGCTGGGGACACAGGTCAGCCGCAGTCACCTGGGAGCGCCCGGCGCTAGCTGCCGGCTGCAGCTCAACTTCCCCCGCCCCTATCAGCGCCGAGTCGGTCTGGAGGAGTTGGGCGATTTAACCGCCAGCGAGGAGTTGGAAGAAGAACCGCTCCAGCTGGTCGGAGCCAGTGGCCAATGAGTCAGGTGAGCAGTCGCTCCCGTCTCGCCTGCTTTACCTTTCCCCATCTCGCCTTGGTGCTGGCCTGGCGGCTTCATCCCGAATTGACTGGCGAGCCAGTGCTGGTGGGAGGTGAGGGGAGAGGCGGCCGGCAGGTGGTGGTGGCGGCCTCTCCGGCGGCCTGGGCCAGGGGGGTTAGGCCGGCCCAGGACTGGGCTCGGGCCGAACTTCTCTGTCCTTTGGCGGTCCGATTGATGGTCGATCGGGAGGCCGTCGCCGAACTGCGAAGAGAGGCTCGACTGGCTCTTGCCAGCTGTAGCCCACTGGTGGAGTGGGGTGATGACGCCAGTGCCTATGTCGATCTGGCCGGCAGCGACCCACTCAGGCCGGAGGAGAGTTCTCGGGCGGCTCACTGTGGTCGGACCTTGCAGGAGGCGTTGGGAGTCACCCCCAGCGTTGGCGTGGGACCGTCTCGTTTCTCGGCCTGGGCGGCAGCTCAGTTGGCGGCTCCGGGTCGAGTGCGCTCGGTGCCGGAGGGGAAAGCCGCCGAGTTCCTGGCTCCCTGGCCGGTAACCGGGCTGCCGATTCCGCCGGCGGTGGCGGAGCGACTCCTGCAGTTCGGCCTGCGCACCTGTGGCGACTGTGCCTCGATCACCATGGTGGACCTGCAGCGACAGTTCGGACCAGACGGGATTCTGCTCCACCGGCTCTGTCGGGGCCTGGATTCAGCCCGGATCGATCCCTGGCAGGAGCAGCCACCCTGCGGAGTCCGTCGGGTCCTGGCCGGGGGTGTGGAGGACTCGGAGTCGCTCCGTTTCGGCGCCGCCGAACTGGCCAGGGGTTTAGCTCAGGAGCTGTCCCGGCTAAGACGAGCGGCGGGACGGATCCGGCTGGTTCTGCGCGGCGAGGAGGAGTCTCGGTCACCATCCCGGACTGGCCGACAGGTGTGGTGGGGAGAGGTTGCGCCACCCACCCCGATGGCCCTCGCCGACGACCTAATGGGGCCGCTGCTCAGTCTCTTCAGCCGTGCCCATCCCCTGACCCCAGTGACCGTGGTGGAGCTGGATGCCTTCGACCTGGTAGCTCCTCCGGTGAGCCAGATCGGCCTCTGGCAGGGACGGGCGGCGGACCGGGAAGTGGTTCAGCGGGCGGTGAATCGGCTCCACGATCGGTTCGGGGGAGGCCTGGTCTGGCGGATTGAGGTGCGGCCCGGGCACCCCGGGGATGTCCCCGAGGAGCGGTTGGTCTGGAGCTCAAGCTGAGCTCGCTCGAAGTGCGCCTAGGAGACTCCTCGGCGAGCCCGCTCGCGGTGAACGCTGGCCAGGGCTGGCTCGCGGTGACTGCGGTGGCGGAGCGGTGGCGGATCGAGGTCGGCTGGTGGCGGGTCCCTCCCGAGCGACCGATCCGGCGGGACTGCTGGCGGGTGCTGCTCCAGGACGGCAGCTGCCTGGATCTCCGGCTCGATCTGGCTTCCGAGCGCTGGACCCTGGAGCGGAGCTGGGGATGAGGCTGCGACTCATCTGGTAGCGTGCCACCATGCCCGACGACCCACCCCAGATGGCTTCCCGACCTCCCAAGACCCCACCCGGCGGGGGGCGGCCACCGATGAATTGGCGCTCGCTGCGAAGCTGGATGCCGCTGATCGTGATCCTGGTCCTCAACGTCCTGATCGTCAACGTCTTCCTGGCCCCCGCCTCGCCGAAGTCGATCACCATCCCCTACAACGCGTTTGTCACCGACGTGACCAACAGCGACGTAACCAGCATCACCACCAGCTCCGGCACGATCCAGGGCACCTTCCGGCACCTGACCGGGGTCACGCCCAGCTCCACCAGCAAGGCCAAGTACTTCACCACGCAGCTGCCCAGCTTCGCCGGGGGGGGACTGGAGGCGCTCCTCCAAAAGCACAACGTGACCGTCAACGCAGAGCCGACGGTGATCCCCCTGTGGGAGGAGCTGCTGCTCAGCTTCGGCCCCACCCTGCTGATCGTGTTCGCAGTCCTATACGTGATGCGCCGCGCCGCCGCCTCGGCCGGAGGCGGACTCTTCAGCATGGGCCGAAGCCAGGCGCGGCTCTACGACGCGGAGCGTCCCGCGACCACCTTCGCCGACGTCGCTGGGATCGAGGAGGCGGAGGAGGAGCTGGAGGAGATCGTGGATTTCCTGCGCCAACCGGCCAAGTATCAGCGCCTCGGCGGGACCGTTCCCAAGGGGGTGCTACTGGTCGGCCTGCCCGGTACCGGGAAAACCCTGCTCGCCCGGGCGGTCGCCGGCGAGGCCAAGGTGCCCTTCTTCAACCTGTCGGCTTCGGAATTCATCGAGATGATCGTCGGGGTGGGCGCCTCCCGAGTGCGCGACCTCTTCGCCAAGGCGCGCGCCGCAGCGCCAGCGATCATCTTCATCGACGAGCTGGACGCGATCGGCCGCAGCCGCGGGGTGGGGGCCAGCTTTGGCGGCCATGACGAGCGGGAGCAGACGCTCAATCAGATCCTCACCGAGATGGATGGCTTCGACTCCCGCGAAGGCGTGATCGTGCTGGCGGCGACGAATCGCGCTGATGTGTTGGACTCGGCCCTGCTGCGCCCGGGACGCTTTGACCGCCGGGTGATGGTTCAGCCGCCGGATCGGGTGGGGCGGGCGGCGATTCTTAAGATCCACACCCGGGGAGTTCCCCTAGGAGAGGACGTCGACCTCAACAACCTCGCCTCGCAAACCCCGGGACTGGTGGGGGCGGAGCTGCGCAATCTGGTCAACGAGGCGGCTCTGCTGGCGGCCCGGCGGGACCGCAAAGCAGTCACCCAGCCCGATTTCACCGACGCCCTGGAAAAGGTCCTCCTGGGGGCGGCGCGCCGGATCGTGCTCTCCGAGGAGGATCGCCGCCGCACTGCCTGCCACGAGAGCGGTCACGCCCTCCTCGGCCTGCTGGTTCCCGAGGCGGACCCGGTCCGCCGGGTTTCGATTGTGCCCCGGGGGCGGGCGCTTGGGGTCACCGTGCAGTCCCCCGTCGACGATCGCCAGAACTATCCCGAGACCTACCTGCGGGCCCGAATTGTCGGCGCGCTCGGGGGCCGAGCCGCCGAGAAGCTGGTCTACGACGTCGTCACCACCGGGGCGGAGAGCGATCTGCACCAGGTGACCATGATCGCCCGGCAAATGGTGGTCCACTGGGGGATGAGCCCTCGGGTTGGGCCGCTCAATCTGGCCGAGGAGGCCGACGGTCAGGCCTTGATGATGCCGCAGCGTCCCTACAGCGAGGCCACCGCCCAGGTGATCGACGCCGAGATCAAACGGATCGTCGAGGAGTGTTTCACGGAGGCCCGGGACCTGCTCAGCCGCAACCGGGACAAGCTCGAGGCTCTGACCCAGGCGCTGCTGCGCGATGAGTCCCTCGATGAGGAGGAGATCTTGCGGGTGACCGGCCTACCCGCCAAACCAGGCCCGGTGGCTCCGCCGGTGGTCCCGACCCCGAGCGCGGAGGGATCTCCGCCTGAGGTTCCCGAGGCGGTCCTACCGGCTCGCTGACCCGCAAGGGCGTCGCGGGGGAGCGGATCTGGTGAGGGCCAGACGGCCACTGCTCTCGGTGGTCGCGATCATGCTGCTGGCCTTCAATCTGCGTCTGGCCGTGTCCGGGGTGCCCCCGATTCTGGGCGACCTCGGGTTGGGGACGGTGGCGCAATCGCTGCTGGTCACCGTGCCCGTGCTCTGCTTTGGAATGGCGGCCCTGTCCGCGCCTTGGCTGACCCGCCAGGTGGGTGAGGACCAGCTGCTGCTGGGGGTGATCGCGGCCCTGGCGGTGGGATTGGCGGTGCGGGCGGCCTGGCCGGCCAGCGGCCTTTTTCCCGGGACCCTGGTCGCCGCCCTAGCGGTTGCGATCATGAACGTGCTGGTGCCTGGGGTGGTCAGGGGCCGGTTTGCCGGGCACTCGGCGGCGATGACCTCTGCCTACACGGTAGCGCTAAGCCTAGGCGCCGGCCTGGCGGCGGGCCTGACCGTGCCGATACTGCACGCCACCCGGTCGCTGCATCTCGCGCTGGGAGTCTGGGCGATCCCGGCCGGGCTGGCCGGACTGGTCTGGGCTGCTCAGCTGGGTGGCTCACGGCCAGCTCGCGGCCATGACTCCGTATCCGGGCCGAGGATCACGGGAGCAGGGGTCCAGCTCTGGTCCAGCCCGATCGCCTGGGGAGTGACCGCCTTCTTCGGGATGCAGTCCCTGGTCTATTACGCGGTCCTCTCCTGGCTGCCATCGATATATCGGTCCCGGGGGGACAGTGCCTCGGCGGCGGGGCTGCTGCTGGCGATCCTGGCGATCGTCGGCATTCTGGGAAACCTGCTCGGGCCGGCGCTGGCGTCGCGGACCAAAGACCAGCGCTTGGCGGTGACGGCGGGAGTGTCGACCACCGCGATAGGCCTGCTCGGGGTGCTCCTGGGACCACCCAGTTGGGCGATTCTCTGGGTTTGCATTCTGGGGATCGGCACCGGAGCCACCTTCTCGGTGGCGCTGCTCCTCCTGGTTGTGCGCTCGGATAGCGCGAGGACCGCGGTAAGTCTCTCCGCCATGGCCCAGGGGACGGGATACCTCATCGCCGCCTCGGGGCCGCTGGCATTGGGTCTGGTCCGGGCCGAGTCAGGGAGCTGGACATGGCCCTTGGTACTGCTCCTGGCAGTGCTCACCTTGGAGACAGTTCCCGGGCTGATCGGGGCCCGGGACAAGCCGGTGGGGAGCCTGCCCGCGGGGCCGGGGAAGTAGCCGCACTCGGGCCTGCCGTGGCCGATCCGGAGCGGGTCAGAACCAGATCCGGATCAGGCGGTTCAGATGAGGGTCCCGCTGCTCGACCGTCGCAGGCAGGCAGCGCGCGGTGCCTCTCATGATCCGGCGGGCGGTCCACAGGCAGGCGAGCGCGTCGAGCGAGTCCCCGGCCGATGGCCTTACTGGATCCAGTTGCTCGACCAGGGGGAACCAGGATCTCAGCAAAGTCCATCGGGCAGAGCGCCCGGCCGGGCTGTGCTTTGAGGCGAGCGGCGGGGAATCGCCGGCCATGGCGAGGAAGGCTAGCTCGGGGTGGCCTTCGTGGAGCTTGGAGCCGCCGGGGCCTCCGGCCAGCCGATCGATCTCAGCCACTCTGGCGAGGATTCCGAAGGCCTGTCGAGAGCAGCCTTTGCCTTCGACGCGGCACCGGATCCGCTGGGCGTCCTGGTAGTCGCGAGCGACCAGCATGGAGCGGAGGGGAGCTGGGAAGACGCTCGATCCGCGAGCGCGCCCGAGTCGCTTTCGGGCCTCGAGATCGCAGCGGCGGGAGCCGGTGGCAGTCAGCCCGATGGGGATGTCGACCACCACTGCCGCCACCGCGGGGAGCCGGGCGATTGCGCCCAGGCGCTGAGTGTCCCACCGCTCCAGGGAGGTGGACTGGTCTTCGTACTCCAGGGCCACCATCCAGGCCCCGGGGCAGCCGTCGGCACCGATCAGGCGGGGGATGGCAGGCATTGGGAGAGCGTAAGCGCGAGGCTGCCGCCGACCCCACGCAGCGAACATCAGTTCGTATGATTGGAGCTGTGGGCGAGTCTTCTTTCGCGGAGCTTTGGGCCCGCTCCTACTTTTCCTTTCTAGAGGGGGCCAGCGCACCGGAGGCGATGGCCGCCAGGGCGGCTGAGCTGGGGATGCCCGCCGTGGGTCTGGTCGACCGGGGCGGTCTCTACGGAGCGGTCCGGCTGGTCCAGGCTGCCGAACGTGCTCGGCTGGCTGCGATGGTGGGGGCGGAGTTGGACCTGGAGGCGGGTGGGAGGCTGGTCCTGCTGGCGACAAACCGGGCCTCTTATCAGCAGCTCTGCCAGGCGGTAAGCCGGGCGCAGATGGCAGGTAGCAAAGGAGCTCATCGGCTGCGTCTGTCCGGGCTGGCGGAGGCACTGGCCGATGCGGCGGGGGAGCCCGCTCGGCGGCGGGACGCCGTCCTGCCGCCCGCCCTGGAGCGGCGCTCGGCTCGGCCGGGCGGGGGCGTAGCCGCTGAGAGCTGGGTCTCTCCGGAGCAGATCAGCGAATGCACGGTGATGGCCGGAGGACCGCACAGCCCGATCAGCCTTGCCCTGCTCCGAGGCGACCGGAGGGCGGCCGACCAGGCGGCCCGAGCCCTCAGGGAGGCCTTCCCCAGGGGCCAGGTCTACCTGGCTTTGGTGCACCACCTCCATCCCGGCGACAGCTGGCTGGCAGCGGAAACCGCAGCCTGCGCCGAGCGGAGCGAGGTGGGGCTTTTGGTGTCAGGGTCTCCCCGTTACGCTCAGGCTTCCGAGGCAGCCCTGCTCGACGTGCTCACCTCGATTCGCCACAACTGCACCCTGGAGGCGGCGGCGGAGCGAGGACTGCTGCTCGCCAATCACCAGTACTGGATGCGGGACGAGGCCCAGCTCCTGAGCTTGCTTCCCTATCCAGCCGCCTTCCGAGCCACTGCGGCGCTGGCCTCCCGGGCCGAGCTCAGGCTGGATTTCCGGCACAGTCGCTTCCCGGGGTTCACGGCGCCAGCTGGTTCTAGTCCGGATCAGTATCTGGAGCAGCTCTGCCGGCGCGGAATGCCGGATCGGTACCCGACGCCGACCTCCGAGGTCGAGTCCCGGTTGCGCCATGAGCTGCAGGTGATCTCCAAGTGCAAGCTGGCGGAGTTCTTCCTCATCGTCTGGGAGCTGATGGACTTCGCCCGGCGGGAGGGGATACCAGCCCAGGGGAGGGGATCCGCCGCGGACAGTCTGGTGGCCTACCTGCTGGGCATAACCAGAGTCGATCCCATCGCCCATCGACTGCTCTTCGAACGCTTCCTGCACGAGGAGATGCAGGGCACGCCCGACATTGACATCGATATCTCGTCAGCTCATCGGGAGCGGCTGATCCGTCACGTCTACGACACCTATGGCGAGGAGCGGACCGGGATGGTCTGCACCGTCATAACCTTCCGGGCCCGGATGGCAATTCGCCAGGTCGGCGCCGCCTTCGGCCTACCCCAGCAAGTCGTGGAGAAGCTCAGCCGGTCGGTGGACCGCTGGTACGGCAAGGGCGAGCAAGCCCTGGTGGCTCAGCTGCTGACCGCGGCCGGCGAGCACCCGGACCGGGTGCTCGCCTCGCAACCCTGGCGGCGCTTCGCCAGACTGGTGGAGGCGGTGGTCGGGGTCCCTCGACATCTCTCGATTCACGTCGGCGGAATGCTGGTCACTGGGGAACCGCTTTGGGACATCGCCCCTTTGGAACGGGCCACCATGCCCGGCCGGGTGGTGGTTCAGTTCGACAAGGATGACATCGAAGACCTGGGCCTGATCAAAATCGACCTGCTCGGGCTGCGAACCCTCTCGGTGGTCGAGGAGACCCTCCAGGAACTGCAGGATGCGACCGGCGACCGGCCAGACCTGGAAGCCCTCGACCTGGCTGACCCTGAGGTCTATGCCATGTGCAGCCGGGCCGACACGATCGGGGTCTTCCAGATCGAATCGCGAGCCCAGATGCAGACCCTGCCGCGCAGCCAGCCGAGAGAGTTCAATGACCTGGTGGTCGAGGTGGCCATCATCCGCCCCGGCCCGATCCAGGGGAAGGCGGTTCACCCCTACCTACGCCGCCGTCAGGGCCGAGAGCCGGTGACGTATCTGCATCCCCTGCTGGAGCCGATCCTGCGCGACACCCTGGGAGTGATCCTCTATCAGGAGCAGATTCTGGAGATCGCCATGCAGCTGGCCGGCTTCAGCGCTGGGGAGTCGGACCGCTTCCGGCGGGCCATGACCCGGCACCGCTCCCGGATTGAGATGGCCTCCTTGGAGCGGGAGTTTTTGGCCGGCTGCGCTGGCCGCCAGGTGGCGGACCCGGTCGCGGCCGAACTCTTCGAGGCGGTTAGAGGCTTCGCCGAATTCGGCTTCTGCCGGAGCCATGCGGCCGCCTTTGCGCGCACCTCGTACGAGACCGCCTGGCTCCGGCTCTACCACCCCGCTGCCTACCTAGTCGGCCTGCTAAACCACCAGCCGATGGGTTTCTACCACCCCTCGGTGCTGGTGGAAGACGCCAAGCGGAGGGGCGTCAAGGTGCTTTCGGTCGACGTCAACCTGAGCCGGGGTCGCTGTCACCTGGAAGCTCTGCATAGCCAGTCTCGGGCCCCCGGCGAGTTCGGAGTCCGGCTCGGCTTTAACTACGTCCGCCAGTTGGGCGAGAACCTCCGCGAGCGGCTGGACCGAGAGCGTGCGCAGGGGCCTTACCATTCCCCGGAGGAATTCTGGTGCCGCACCGAGCTGCCCCGGCCGGCCCTGGACTCGCTGGTGATGGTGGGTGCCCTGGACAGCTTCGGAGAGTCTCGCCGCAAGCTCCTCTGGCGTCTCAAGTCAGTCGAGGAGTCCCTGGCTGGAAGCCGGCCACTACGGGCTAGGGCCGGGCGTGGACTCGGCGAGCCAGGGATCCCGACGAGTGGGGGAGAGGTTCCTTCGCCAGAGCTGGCGTACCCGCGCCAGGAGGAGCTGCTCGCTCTGCCCGCGGAGCCCCCGGGGTTGGTCGAGCTGAGCGCGCGGGAGCGGGCCGCGGCCGATTACCGGGTGATGGGGCTGACCACCGGGCCGCACCTCGTCTCGTTCCTGAGATCCCAGCTGGATCAGATGGGCGCGGTCTCGTTGGCCGCGGCACGGGACGCAGGTGGCGGTGCCCAGGTGCTGACCGCGGGACTGGTGATCACCCGGCAGGCACCCCACTCCGCCCACGGGATGCGCTTCTTCACCCTGGTGGATGAGACGGGCCAGCTCGACCTGGTCCTCCGTCCCCAGGTTTACCGGGCTCACCGGAGCTGGGCCAATCATGATCCGGTGATCTGTGCCGAGGGGACCTTGCAGGTGGCCGACGGGGCGATCAGCCTCTTGGTCGGCCGCTTGGTGCGGCTGCCCCTGGCGCCGACTGGCGCGGTGGAGGCTAGCTCGATCGATTCCTTGTTCCCGACCCCGTCCTCTCACGATTATCACTGACCGGCGCCGGAGCCGGGGCCGGGACCAACTGCGGGCCCGCTTCCAGCGCCAGCCGGGGAAGCATCCGCTCCAGCTGGCGCATGGTCGCCTCCAGGTCAGCTGAACTGAATGCCACCCGGGAGTTGCGCTCCAGGGCGACCGCATAGCCCTCGAAGCCGGCTAGTTCCAGGGGCAGCACCATGATCGAGGCCAGCTCGACGTTGGTACGGGCCTGGGGCCGGTTTGAGCGAGGCTCGGTCCAGACCATCGGCACCCCGCCCGGGCCCGCCCGCCCGGCCAGAGCCATCAAGCGCTCGGTGACCCCCGCCCCGGCGCGGGACCAGACCGCCATGGGGGCGCCTTCGCGGTCGAGCAGGGCGGCCAGCTGCGCGCCGCCGACCCTGCCGAGATGGGCGAGCAGGTGGTCGACGCCGACCGGGCTGCGGGCGGGCCGGCGGTGGCGCCGGGCCAGCTGCCAGTTGAGCGCTGCGCTCACGGCCATACCCAGCAGAGCTGCCAGCAACCCGTCCAAGACCAGGGGGAGGGTGGTTCCGACCAGCCCCAGGAATAAGACCAGCTGAGCACCTCCGGCGGTCAGGGTGGCCGAGACGTAGCGCCGCAGCAGGGGGTAGCGCTCCCGTCTCAGGTCGGCGAAGGTGATTCGGAGGTTCCAGCTGAAGTTCCAGACCCCGGAGAGAACGAAGGCGACCGCCCAGGCGGCCAGGGCCGGCCAGCCCAGGGCGGAGCCCCCCAGCTCCAAGACGAGCAGAAAGAGGAGCAGGCCGCTGACCCCGATGGCGGCAAATTTCCAAATCCGTGCGCTCCCCGGGACGTCGCGAATCAGCGACCACGTGTGGCGCAGAAAGAGCAGTCCCTGGGAGAGGCTGGCCTTGCTCGCTCCCGAGATCCTGGCTTCGAAACGGAGTGGAACCTCGGCGACTCGGGCCTGTGGGGAGCAGACCATGAGCTCAAGCAGGATCTTGAAGCCCACCGGTCGGAATTCGACTCCGCGTAGCAACTCGGCCCGGCAGAGAAAGAATCCCGCCAAAGGATCGCTGCTGGCGCGAGCCTCGTGGAAGAGCGCCCGCACCAGCAGGCTGGCCGCCCGGGAGACGAACTGCCGGGTTCCGGTCGCCAGACCCTCCCGACTCCCCCCGGGGAGGTAGCGGCTGGCGACCACCAGATCGGCGCCTCGGCGCTCGGCGGCCAGCATCGCCGGGATCGTCTCGGGGGGATGCTGGAGATCAGCGTCCATCACGCAGACCACCCTTCCCCGGGCCGCGTGGAGACCGAGGATCACCGCGGTGCTTAGGCCGCCACCGCGATCCTGCTGGGGGCGATGAAGCACCCGTACCCGTGGGTCGAGCTGCGCCGCCTGGCTCAGCAGGGAGCTGGTCTGGTCGTCGCTGTCGTCCACGAAAACCAGCTCGAAATCCACTTCCCGGAGAGCCTCGCGAACCCTCCCCAGCAAGGGCTCGACGTTCCCCGCCTCGTTCCGCGTGGGCAATACCAGAGAGAGTTCCGGCGTCGCTCCGGACGGGGCGGGTAGCGCGGCCATGGGCCGCAGTCTAGGCTCGATCCAGTCCTGCGGCGGTCCCCGTTACAGGATCGTCAGGGCTCGCTCGCAGCGGGCGGGGGCGGCCTGAGGGCCGCCGCCAGCTGGGCCAAGCTGAATCGCCCCTCGGCCATGACCTCACCGCGGCGGAGCACTACCGGGACCCGATCAGTGAACTGTCCGAGAAGATCGGGATCATCATCGATGTCGAACTCCGCGACTTCCAGGCCCCAGGTGGACGCGATCTGGAGCAGGTGAACCCGCGCAGTCTCGCAGAGAGGACAGCTCCGGCGGGTGAGCAGCTCGAGTCGGTCAGCGCTCAATCACGCCCCAGTCCGCCATGCGATCGCGATGGCAGCGGTTCCAGTTCCAGAAGGCGAGCCAGGCGCCCAGCCAGAAGGCCAGCTCGAGCGCAATCCCGGGCCAGGTCGCGCGCGCCAGCTGGCTGCCGCTCAGGGCCAGGGCCGAGTACACGGAAAAGCGGACCGCGACCACTCCCACCAGACCGCTAACCACCACCAGGGCGACCCGAACCGCCCGGCGCTCGCTGCGGAGCGCTTCCCGAAGCTGCCCAGTGGTGCCGCCCTCGGCAGCGCCCAAGCTGATCGGCGGCTCGGGTTGGGTCGAGCCGATCCGGAAGGCTCCCCAGGCGGCCAAAAGAGCCGCCAGGGCGACCGGAACCAGGCTTTGCCAGGGGGTCCCCACGCGGAGGAAATTCTCCCATCCACTCAGACGGTCACCGGCCTGGAAGAGGGTGGCGAAGTGGCTCTGGAGCGCGAAGGACCCGAACCCGACTGCCAAACCCACGATCAGACTGGCGGCTCCGACGGTCGCGACCAGCCGATTCCGCCGGGACCACCGCTGGAGGCGAGCCCCCAGCCGCCAGACGAGGTGACCTGCCCCCTGGGCGCGGCCAACTCCGGGCGGGGGAGGATCAGCTCCGCGGCCAGGTTCCATCCAGCACCTTGAGGTAACGACCGGCGGAGCGCAGCACCGCGGCCCGGGCGTCGCTCTGGATCACGTCGCCGGGCCAGCCTCCGTAGAGCCGGTCGAAGGAGAGGGACTCGACCCGGTCGGCGATCGCACGCACCTCCTCGGCGGGCAGGGGGATGCGATTGGGGTAGCTGTACTGAAACGCGGCCCAGCGGCGGTCGGCGGCCACCGCGATGGTGTCGGCGCTGAGCAGGGCCCCGGCTCCGTCCGCACCGGCCGGCCAGTGCAGGACGGCTGACCCAGGGAAGTGCCCGCCCAGACGCACGACCCGGACCCCGGCCCAGGGCTCCACCCCATCGCCAGGAAAGTGAACCACCGCCGAACTAGGCCGAAGCAGGAAGTGGCGGTCGAGGTCGCTTAGATAGATGGGGGCGTCCCCGAAGCTTCGGCTCCATTCCACGCAGCTGGCGTAGAAGTGGGGATGGCTGATGGCGATCGCGGCGATTCCCCCCAGCTCCCGGATCGCGGCCCGGGTGGTGGGGTCGAGGAAGCTGAGGCAGTCCCAGAGAAGATTCCCCCGGGCTGTCCTAACCAGCAGGGCGCGCTGGCCGATGGCGAACGAGGGTTCGGTGGCCACCTGGAAGAGGTCAGGCTCCAGCTCGGTGATCGCGGTCCGGTAGCGACCAGTCATCTCCGCCAGGGTGGTCCAGCGCTGTCCCTGACGGCCCAGGAACTGACGCTCATCGAGGCAGATCGGGCAGGTCCGAGGTGGAGCTTGTCGGGGTGCCTGCTGCACCCCGCAGGTGGAGCAGATGTAGGCAGGCATGTTGGCAGTGATTCTGGACTGCTGAACGAGTTGCCCCCGGGCCTAGAATCAGGTAGATGGGTGCGCCGCCTGTCGGGCGCAGCCCGTCGCCCGAACCGACCCCGCCGCCGACTCTGCGAGTCGCCACCTACAACGTCCTCCTGGGCGGAGGCGGTCGCTGGGGCGAGATCATCAGAGTCCTGAAGGCGCTCGACGCCGACGTGGTCGCGCTCCAAGAGGCAGAGGACCGAGCCGCGGTGGAGGCCGCCGCCGAACAGCTCGGGTACCAGGTGATCTTCGGGACCGCCCCCTCCCCGCGCCACCAGGCCGTGCTCTCCAGAGTCCCGGTCACGCGCTGGGTGAACCATCACGACCCGGCGATCTTCCTTAGGAACTCCTTGGAGGTCTGGCTCGAGCCCCCTCTGGGCTCGGAGGTGGGCCAGATCTGCCTGCACACGGTCCACCTGACCGCCGCCTTTCACCGCCGCGGTCGGGCCGAGCCGGAGCGCGTCCGGGAGCTGGCGGCGGTACGCGGGCATGCCGCCCGGCATCCCGAATTGGCCCACCTGGTGGTCGGCGACTTCAACGCGGTCGCGCCCGGGGACCAGATCCGGGCGACCGACTTCTTCGCCCAGATCAACCAATGGCGGCGCAGCGGCGCGCTCCAAGAGGCGGGAGCCCTCGGGCCGGTGCCTCCTGCGTTGGCCCACCTGCGCTGGTGGCAGGACACCGAGGCGCAGGGGCCGCTGCCGGCCGAGCTCTCCGAGACCGTCCGCAGCGGGCTGCCGCGGCTGCCCTGGTTGGTCCATCCCCTGCTCGAGATCCTGCCTCGGGGCGAAGCCACCGACGCCGTTCTGGGGGCGCTTCTGCCCCGAGCTGCGGTGCGCAGCATGCTGCGGGCAGGATATGTGGATTGCCTGCGCGCCCTGCACCCTCGGGCGAGCGCCTTCACCTGCCCTTCCTACCAACCGGCCGTGCGCATCGACTACGTCTTCGCCTCGGCGCAGTTGGCCGGGCGCATTGCCCGGTGCGAGGTAGTCGGCCGGTCAGGGGAGCTGGCGGAGATCGCCCGGCGGGCGAGTGACCACTTCCCGGTGTTGGCTGAATTTCGCCTCGGTCCACCCTGACCATGGGATCCCGGGGCCGCCCGAGTACGTCCCGGGCGCCGCTCCGGCCCTGACGCGTGGCTGATCGAGAAGGTGGGCTCGGGGCGGTGCCCGAGCGGGGCTGGCTTCCCCTGGTCGCGCTGCTCGGGGTAACCGCCCTCTTCGGATGGACCTTCGTGGTGGTCAAGGACATCCTCGCCGAGTACCCCGCGTTGGCCTACCTCGGGTTGCGCTTCGGGATCGCCGTTGTGACGTTCCTGCTCGTGGTTCGCCGCTGGCCCTCCCGGGAGGACTGGCGGGCCGGCCTGGCAGTGGGATTCGTGCTGGCGATCGGTTACCTCCTGCAGACCGAGGGAATGGTGACCATCAGGCCCGGGGTGGCTGGCCTGCTCACCGGACTCTTCGTAGTCTTGACGCCGATCTTGGACCGGGCCCTGTTCGGCACCCGCCTTAGATCCAAGACGGTGCTCAGCGTGCTGGCTGCGCTCGCCGGCACGGCTCTGCTCACCGATCTTGGCCACGGGTTCGGGATCGGCGACCTGCTGGTGGTGCTGTCGGCCCTCGCGTTCGCGGGCCAGATCGTGTTTCTCAGCCACGCCCGCAGCTCGCCAGTACGGCTGAGTCTGGTCTAGCTTTTGGTCTGCGCGGTCCTTTTCCTCGCCCTGGGGAGCACCGGTGGCCTCCCCTTTCCGGCCGTCTCCGGGCCGGTCGCACTGGCGCTGCTGGTCACCGGAGTCCTGGCCAGCGCGCTGGCGGTGCTGGCCCAGACGTGGGCTCAGCAGAGGATGTCGGCGGCTCGCGCGGGGCTGCTCCTGGCGGCCGAGCCGGCACTGGCGTTGCTGTTCGCGGTGGCTCTGACCGGTGAACGCCTGGACCCGCTCCAGGGGGCCGGCGCGCTGGTGCTGATGGGGGCGATCGTTGGCCACGAGATCAGTTGGTCGAAGGGTCCACCCTAGGCGGTGGCGGTGCCATTGGTCGCCCTAGGCCGCCCATATACTCGGCTCAGTGGTCAGGCAGAGGCGGCAGCCGGAGATCCCTCAGGTGGCCTACGCGCTCCTGGGCGGCTCCGGGACGGGAACCCAGGGGTCTCCCGAGCTGGAGCGTCAAGTCAAAATGCTGAGTGGGGAGTTGGTCTTCGCGACTCCCTTCGGCGAGAGCCCGCCGATCACCCAGTTCGAGCTTCCCCTCGACTCCGGAGGCATGCGGCAGGCTCTGTTTTCCCGCCCCTACGCGGGACTGGGGGGCGCGATGGCGGCCCAGCCTAGCCACCAGCGGGCGCAGCAGGCGCTGGCGCTCTTCTGGGTGCTCCAGCGGGCCGGGGTGACCAGGGTGGTAGCCGAGTCCGGGGCAGCCAGCATCACCCAGCACTTTCACCCCCGCGACCTGGTCGTGCCCCACGACTTCATCGATTTCACCCATCAGCACGGGGGCCAGCTCGAGCCCGGCCTGGTGATGGTCATGCGTGATCCCTTCTGCCCGGAGATCCGTGAGGCCCTCTGGCAGCGGGCCCGGCAGTTTGCGGCCGAAAAGGCGACCCGCGCCTTCAACCGGGCGGTCCACGTCACGGTCGAGGGGCCCCGTCTGGAGACCGGGTCAGAGGTCTCCGCCCTGGCCCGGCTGGGGGGCGACATCATCAGTCAGAGCCTCACCCCGGAGGTCTACCTGGCCCGGGAGATCGGCGCCTGTTTCGGCTCTGTCGAGATGGTCCTGAATTATGCCGAGGGGGTCCGCCCGGAGTGGGATTTCGAGCTCCTGCGGGCCATCGTGCGGGAGGGGGCGGAGGAGTTGGGCCGGGTCGCCCTGGACGCCCTCCTGGCCCTTCCTGAGAGTCCTCAGTGCGCCTGCGCCGGCTACCGCCAGGCAAGCCCGGCAGTAGCCGCGGCGGTGGCCGAGCCAGCGTGAGGCCGGCGGATGGGCTGCCCACCGTGGGCAGCCCGGAGCCGGAGGCGGTTCGAGGCATGTTCACCGGACTGGCCCCCCGATACGACCTTCTCAACACCCTGCTCAGTCAGGGACAGGACCGGCGCTGGCGGCGCCGGGCGGTCCAGCTCACCAGGGCGGGTGCCGGCGACCGGGTGCTCGACGTCTGCACCGGCACCGGAGCCATGATCGCCCCGCTTCGCCGCCGCGTCAGTCCCGGGGGAGAGGTCATCGGGGTCGACCTCACCGAGGCCATGCTGGAGGTGGCCCGGGTGCGGCTCCCCGGGGTCACCTTCATGGTCGCCGACGCCTGTCAGCTGCCCTTCGGGGACGAGTCCTTCGCGGCGGCCACCATGGCCTTCGGCCTCCGCAACATCCGGGATCGGGAGCTGGCCCTGGGCGAGCTCCGGCGCGTGCTCAGACCGGGCGGGCGGGCGGTCATTCTGGAATTCAGCCAGGTCCACGGGTTTCTCCGAGCCGGCTACGCCTGGTACAGCCGGCGCCTGATTCCGCCGATTGCTCGGCGCATCCTGGGTGAGGACAGCGCCTACCGCTATCTGACCGGCTCGATCGCCGAGTTCGCCCCTCCCGAGACGGTCTCGCGATGGATTCGCGAGGCCGGATTCCAGCTGGTCGGGGAGCACCGGATGACCGCCGGAGTGGTCGCCATTCACGTCGGCCGGCGACCCGCGCGGCCGCCCTCCTAACTGCCCGAACCGACTCCGGGCGAGTTCGGTATCAGCAGGCTGACGATCTCGGCGACCAGGGCTGGCCGGTCCGCACCCTCCAGCTCGTAGGAAATCTGATAGGTGGCCAGCACCCCCTGGGGGGGGCGGTCGATCACATCCTTGACGGTGGCTAGAAGGCGGACCCGTGCCCCGGAAGCGACCGGGGTCAGAAAGCGCAACCGGTTGAGGCCGTAGTTGATGCTGGTGGCGCCCTCCCGGATCCGAGTCAATTGGTCCATCAGCAGAGGGGTGAGCGAGAGGGTCAGGTAGCCGTGGGCGATGGTCCCGTGGAACCCGCTGTTCGCCGCCCGCTGGGGGTCGACGTGTATCCACTGGCGATCGCCGGTGACCTCGGCGAACGCATCGATTCGCGATTGGCCGATGGTGACCCAGTCGCTCGGCCCCAGGGTGGTCCCGATCGCCTGGCGGAGTTCCTCGACCGTTCGCAGCAGTTCAGCCATCGTGCTCAAGGTAGGTTACAGTGACACCGGTCGAGCCCGGCCCCGAGCCGGCGCGGATGAGTCCGGGAGCGGAGAGATCCAGTTGATTCGGACCCTGGTGGTTGCGGGGCGTCGGCAGGCCGAGGATCTGGCCCCCTGGCTCGCCTACATGGGACGAACCGGAACGATCGAAGCGGAAGTCACCGACGACGTAAGTTCGCTGACCCGACTGGCCGGATTCGACGTCATCGTGGCTCACCCTCCCGAGGGCGAGTTGCTACCCGCCGCCGAGAGAGCCCTCTGCGAGTTCGTTCAGCGGGGCGGCGGATTCCTCGGACTGCACTGCACCAATGCCACCTGGGCTGGCGCGCACGACTACCTGGAGATGGTGGGCGGGAGCGGGAACGGGCGCCTGCCCAAAAGCGAGATCGTGAGCCAGATCAACGACGGGGGCCACGACATCACCCGCAGGCTCGCCGGCGAGCTGCGGCTGCACGACTCCTGTTACCCCCTTTCCGAGCCCCCCTCCGACTGCCAGGTGCTGCTCGACACCACCTGGCAGGCTCGTCGGCTGGCGGTGGCCTACGTCCGCCAGCCGGGAGCGGGCCGGGTCTTCTACTGGGGGATGGGCGAGGCCGCGGCCACCTTCCGTGATCCGGACGTCCAGGAGCTGCTCTATCGGGGAGTGCGCTACGCGGCGGGCCAGGTGGAGCGATCCCCGGTGGGGATCGGGATGCTCGGCTTCGGGGCCATCGGCGGCGACCACGCCAGCTCGATCGCGGCCGTTCCGGGCCTGACCCTGGCCGCGATCGCGGACCAGAACCCGACCCGGGTCGCCAAGGCCCGAGAGCTCCTGCCCGAAGTTCCGGTCGCGGCCGACCTGGCCGGGCTACTGGACTCGGCGGAGGTCGAGCTGGTGATCATTTCCACGCCCCCCAACACCCACGCCCAGCTGGCGGAGCAGGCGCTTCGGGCAGGCAAGCACGTCGTCCTGGAGAAGCCGTTCTGCCTGAGCGTGACCGATGCCGACCGCCTGGTGGAGCTGGCCCGCGAGGTGGAGCGGACCCTGACGGTTTTTCAAAACCGACGCTGGGACGCAGACTACCTGGCGCTCCATAAAGCGGTGCGCGCAGGCCAGCTGGGCTCCATCTTCCATCTCGAGGCCTTTGTCGGTGGCTATGGTCACCCCTGCCATTTCTGGCATTCCCACGCGCCGGTCAGCGGGGGGGTGATTTTTGACTGGGGCTCGCACTACCTGGACTGGATCTTGCAGCTGGTCCCGGGGCTGGTGGTACAGGTCGCGGCCAGTCGCCAGAAGCTGGTCTGGCAGGACGTCACCAACGATGACCACTTCGAGCTCCGGATGACATTCGCGGGCGGTGCCGAGGCGATCTTCATGCACTCGGACATCGCTGCCGCACGCAAGCCGAAATGGTATGTGCTAGGAACCGGGGGAGCAGCGGTGGGGTACTGGCGCCCGGGGCGGATCACCAGCCGGGGCCCGACCGGTCTGATTCTGGAAGAGCGTATCCCGGTGACTGACCTGCCCTGTGAGTTGCACATCCTGAGTCCGGACGGGTCGGGCGAGAGTCACGACCAGCTGGTCTCGCTTCCGGCCGCGCCGCCGCACGCGTTCTACCGCAATCTGGCTGGCCACCTCCTGGCGGAGGAACCGCTGGCGGTGACCCCAGAATCGGCGCGCCGCAACGTGGCCGTGATGGAGGCGGCGACTCGCTCAGCCGAGCAGGGTCACCCGATCGACCTCCGGGTGTGAGTCCCCGCCGGCAGGTTCGGTGGGGGGTGCTGGGGGCTGCCGAGATCGGCCGGAAGGCGGTGATCCCGGCCATCCTGGCGGCGGGCGGTGAGCTGCGCGGACTTGCCAGCCGGGACCCGGAGCGGGGACGTGGGCTGGCCGCGACCTTCCAGATTCCCCAGCTCTGGTCCGGCTACCAGCAGCTGCTCGAAAGCGACCTTGACGCGGTCTACATTCCGCTTCCCAATTCCCTGCATCTGCCCTGGACCCTGCAGGCGCTCGCCGCCGGTAAGCACGTCCTCTGCGAGAAGCCGCTGGCCCTGACCTCGATCGAGGCAGGACAGATGCGGAAGGCGGCCGATCAGGCCGGACTGGTGCTGGCGGAGGCCGTGATGTACCGCTACCACCCGAGGTGGAAGGTCGTCCGCGGGCTGATCGATGACGGCGCGGTGGGGGAGCTACGTCATCTCCAGGGCAGCTTCACCTTTCCGCTCGGGCCTCCGCCCAACATCCGCTGGCAGCAGGAGCTGGGCGGCGGCGCGCTCTACGACATCGGCTCCTACTTGGTGAGTGCCTGCCGTTGGCTGGCGGGGGAGCCCTCCCGGGTCCTGGCTCGGACCGGGCGGCGCCACGGAGTCGACGCCGACGGAGCGATGCTGCTCGAGTTCCCGGGCCCGGGCGGTGCCATCTCCGCCGAGCTGGCGTACAGCTTTGAGGCAGCCGAGCACCAGCAGCTGACGGTTCTCGGCTCCGAGGGCTCCCTGCAGGTGCCCACGCCGTTCACGGCCTGGACCGGTCAATCTATTCCACTGCGCTTGGTGCGCGGGTCGGAGGGGTCTGCGGAGGTTGTCCCCACTCCGGCCGCGGACCCCTACCGGGCCATGGTCGAAGCCTTCGCCGCCCGGGTCGCGGGCGGCCCTGCGCTGCTCGCCCCGGCGCTGGACTCGGAGCGCGGGTTGACAGTCCTCGATGCCGCCCGAGAGAGCCTGAGTACCGGCGCCTGGGCGGTGCCTCAGGGCAGGCTCAGCCCCTGATCACCAATCGGCAGGGGGAGGAGAGGATCCGGAGGGCCAGTTCGCCACTTGCTGGTCGATAAGGCCCGCTCGCGGCCAGGCAGGAGCCCTCCAGGTGGGGCAGTCCGGCTGAAGCGGGCCAGGAGATGAGCAGGTTTCCTCCGACGGACGGGCCATTCAGCTGGGCGCTCAGGGTCCTGGTCGAGGGCTGGTATTGGAGCCTGCTCAGGGCGCCCGGCCAGGACCTCACGAAGGGCTGGGCCAGCACCTGTAGCCAGGTGGTGTCGGGGGGTCCGGATCCCTGCCGGACCCCCCAGCCGCTGGGGTCGTTCCACTGCCACCAGGCCCAACCGGTCAGGGTGCGGTTGGCGAGGGCGAGCTCGGCTTGGGCCCAGGGAACGGCGTCGGACCGGTTGTGATCGATGCCGAGCTCGCCAGCCCAATAGGCGGCAGGCAATTGGCGAGCCTCGCCGAGCGCCTGGGCCAGTTCCGCCTCGAGCGGACGCCGGTTGCCGGTGAAACTGGGGGGGAGGATGCTTCCCGAGTAGAGGTGAGTCGAGTACACGAGATCGCGGGCCGCGAGCGGGCGGACGGCTGTGGGCAGGCCCCCGAAGAGGTCGCCCTCGACGATGAAGAGGTGGTTGGGGTCCACCTTGGCCAGATCCCGGATGCCGGTGGCGTAGAACGGCCAAAGCAGATGGGTCTCGAAGATCGCCGGCGGCACCGGGAAGGGGTGGGGTTCGTTGTAGAGGTCGTATCCGGCGACTGCGGAATCGCCCCGGAACTGGGCCGCCACCTTGGTCCATGCCTGCCAGTACAGCTTCTGCCAGTTGGGGTACAGCCAGAAGAAGGTGAGGGCGGCATTGACCGCCGGGGAGAGGTGCCGCTGCCAGGCGGAGCTCAGGATCGGGATCGTGAGATCGGGAACTCCCGGTACGGACAACCAGCGGGGAGCGCCGCTGCCGCCGAACCCGACCCCGAAGTCCTCGGTGTGCATGTCGAGCACGACGTAGAGGTGGTGCTGGGCGCATAGGTTGACGACGGCCACGATCTGTTTCAGATAGCCGGCGCTGAACTGCCCCCGGGTGGGCTCGAGCCGGGACCAGGAGATCGGCAGCCGGACGACATCGAATCCCTCGGCCTCGATCAGGGCGGCGTCGGCCCCGGTGAGAGCGGGGGGAGGGGGTGCACCCCCGGTCTGGAGGAGGGCATCGTCGTTGAATCCGCGGAGCAGCACGACCCGTCCGGTGCTGTCAACGATCTCTCCCTGGCGGGTCGAGAGCCAGGGCAGGGACGACGTCGGCCCCGGGCGGTCGGGCTCGATTCGGGCGCTGAGCCCAGCCAGAGGCAGGCAGACCACGGCCAAGACCGCCAGTCCCAGTCCCACCAAGCTGGGGATCGGGGAGGTTCCTCCGGCGCGCTGCCGTCGGGACCGCTTGAGCAGGGGGAGCAGCACCGCGCGATTGTGTCGCACCGGGGCAGGAGACCCGGCCAGCTCAGGGGCCGGGGCCGTGGGTCCTCACTCGGAACCGATCACCGAGCCGGCGGCCGGTCCCCGGAAGGAAATGAATCCCTCGATCACGGCGCCGCTCCGAGCGTCGACCAGTACGGCGTCGAGCCTGATCTGGCCGGGAACCTGAGCGCCTCCCACGCTGCCCCCGCCAGGGCTGAGCAGGATCACCCAGCAGAGCCGCCCGGGAGGCGAGATAGGAGAGCCCCCGGCGCCCACCGCGGTGGCCAGGATGGCCGTGATCGGTCGGGACAGCGGTTGGTGCGCGAGGGCCGCGGCGACCGCCTTACCCGCTCCGATCGCGGCGCGGCCTTGAGGGGCCTGGAGGGTCACCCCGCTCTGCTCCAGGACGGACTGCTGACTGGGAAGCAGCCCCAGCCCGTTGGTCTGGGGAGCCACATGAGTCGCCAGCAGGGTGAGCGCCCCGACCAGGCCCAGAGCCAGCGACAAGGCGATCGCCCTCCCCAGCGACCGGGCCGGGTGGTCGGCGCCGGTAGGCAGGGACTCCACTCCGGAATCATCGGACACCCGGGCGGCCCGGCAGCGCCCCGCGTTTAGACGGCACCTGGCTGCGGTACGGTAGGGCTAGCGGCGGCGCCCGCGGCGGCGCCCAGCTTCAGTGCTACGGAGGTTCGCAGACTTAATGGCTAAGACCGTTGGAATCGACCTGGGAACGACCAACTCGGTGGTTGCCGTCATGGAGGGCGGGGAGCCCGTTGTGATCCCCAACGCCGAGGGCGGCCGCACTACTCCCTCAGTGGTGGCGTTCACCAAGAATGGGGAGCGACTGGTCGGCCAGTTGGCTCGGCGTCAGGCGGCGGTGAACCCCGAGAACACCGTCTACTCCATCAAGCGCTTCATGGGTCGGCTCTTCAATGAAGTCGAGGGAGAGCGCAAGATCGTCCCCTACCAGGTCGTGGCCGGCAAAGATGGCCGCGCCGAGGTAGACGTCTCGGGGACCAAGTACACCCCGGAGCAGATCTCGGCGATGATCCTTCAGAAGCTGAAGGTGGACGCCGAGTCCTATCTCGGAGAGAAGGTCACCGACGCGGTGATCACGGTACCCGCCTACTTCAACGACGCCCAGCGGCAGGCCACCAAGAATGCCGGCCAGATTGCGGGGCTAAATGTGCTCCGGATCATCAACGAGCCGACCGCCGCTTCGTTGGCCTACGGGCTTGACCGCAAGGAGTCGGAGAAGATCCTGGTCTTCGACCTCGGCGGCGGCACCTTTGATGTCTCAATCCTGGAGGTGGGCGAGGGAGTCTTCGAGGTCAAGTCGACCAACGGTGACACCCACCTGGGTGGGGACGACTACGACCGTCGGATCGTCGACTGGATGGCCGAGGAGTTCAAGAAGGAACAGGGGATCGACCTCAAGGCGGATCGCCAGGCGCTGCAACGGCTGACCGAGGCTGCCGAGAAGGCCAAGGTCGAGCTCTCCCAACTGCAAGAGACCCAGATCAACCTTCCCTTCATCACGGCTGACCAGAACGGGCCTAAGCATCTGGACACCCGGCTATCCCGAGCCAAGTTCGAGCAGCTGACCAGTGACCTCTCCGACCGCTGCCGGGCTCCGTTCGAGAATGCCCTCAAGGACGCCGCCATGAAGATTGGGGATCTGGACGAGGTGATCCTGGTCGGGGGCTCCACCCGGATGCCGGTGATCCAGGAGCTGGTCCAGAAGATGAGTGGCAAGGAGCCGCACCGGGGAGTGAACCCGGACGAGGTGGTGGCGGTCGGTGCCGCCATCCAGGCTGGCGTCCTCAAGGGCGAGGTCAAGGACGTGCTGCTCCTGGACGTGACCCCGCTCTCGCTGGGGATCATGACCGAGGGCGAGGTGAACACCCGACTGATTGAGCGCAACACCACCATTCCCAGCAGCAAAAGTCAGGTGTTCTCGACCGCAGCCGACAATCAATCGTCGGTCGAGATCGTGGTCCTCCAGGGGGAGCGACCGCTGGCTCGAGATAACCGCACCCTGGGTCGCTTCATGCTGGATGGCATTCCGCCCGCTCCCCGGGGGGTCCCCCAGGTCGAGGTCACCTTCGACATCGATGCCAACGGGATACTCAACGTCACCGCCAAGGACCGCGGGACGGGGCGGGAGCAGAAGGTGACCATCACCGGATCGACCACTCTCCAAAAGGAGGAGGTCGAGAAGATGGTCAAGGAGGCCGAGGCGAATGCCGAGTCGGACCGGCAGCGGGCCGAGGAGATCTCCCAGCGCAATCAGGCGGACTCGCTGATCTACACCGCCGAAAAGACGCTCCGCGAACACGGCGATAAGGTGAGTCAGGAGCTTCGCGACGAGGTGACTCAGAAGATGGAGGCACTCAAGGAGGCTGTCGCGGCGGAGAACAGCTCGGATATTCCGACTCGCCAGGCAGAACTGAGCGAGTCGCTCCAGAAGATCGGCCAGGCGGTCTACGAGAGCCCCACCCCGCCTTCGTCGGACGGTGAATCGCCAGGTGGAGAGGATATCCCCGCCGCGGAAAGTTCGCCCGACGCCCCCCAGGGGACGGATGGGGACGTCGTCGACGCCGAATTCAAGGAAGTGTGAGGCGGCCCAAGCTCGGTCTCGCGATCGGGCTTGGGCTGAGCGCTACCGGATATCGGGCTCTGGTGGTCTGGTCCCGGCAGGCCCTGGTCGGCGCTCCATCCTCGGCGGAGTTGGAGGCTTCGCTGCGAGATCGACTGGCGACTGCAGGACTGGCCGAGGTGGAGTCGCGCTACCAGGACACTCCGGCGGGCAGGGTGCATGTGCTGCTCGCCGGTCGGAGCGGGAGCCCGGTGGCGCTGCTGCCGGGGCTGGCGGCGTCCGCGGGGGACTTTGCGGAGCTGATCGTAGCGCTGGCTCGGGACCACCGAGTGATTGCGATCGACCTGCCCGGAAGCGGCCTCAGCGACCCGGTCGGATTCAAGGGTCATCCTCGCCGGCCCTGGATTGAGGTGATCCAGGCCGTGGTCGACCGGGAGCAGATCGACCAGTTCAGCCTGGTGGGGCACTCGCTGGGCGGTCTGGCCGCCGGCGGCTTTGCGATTGCCCACCCGGAGCGGGTCCGGCGCCTGGTCCTGCTCAGTCCGCTCGGGCTGAGCAGGCGGATCCCTCGACTCTGGAACCTGACTCTGGTGCCCGGACTCATGGACCTGCGGGGGCTCTACCAGCGGGCGACCCTCACCCGGGGGTCGGGTGGCCATCGCCTGGCCGGGGACCACCGGCGGCCCGACCGAGGGGCCAGGGCGCAGGGACTCTACCGGCTGGGGGTCGGTCGCCGCTTCGGTGCCGGATCCGACTTGGGCCTAGTGCCGAGGCTGCTCCGACCGTTCCGGCTGCGAGCTGACTCCCAACTGTTGCCTGGCCTCGGCTTGCTAGCCGACCGTGTGCTGGTGATCTGGGGCGGCGACGATCGCCGGCTGTCCTGGCGCGACGCCGAGGTTGAGCTCGCCTACTTCCCTCGATTGCGTGCCACGGTCGTTCCCAACACCGGACACCTCTTTCCAGTCCTGCAACCGGTTCCGACGGCCGGGCTGATCGCCGAGTTCCTACGACCCGGGTGTGCCTAGCGAGGCGGGTTTGGCGCACCCCAGGGACCGGGTACATGCAGACGGTGAGGACATTCTCGGGCCGGAATCGTCATGCAGATTGAGCGGCTGACCCAGCGCAGCCGGGAGGCGCTCGAGCAGGCCCAGGAACGGGCCCAGCAGCTGGAGCATCCTGAGGTCACCCCGGAGCACCTCCTGCTCGCCCTGGTCGACCAGAGCGACGGCGTGGTTTCCCCCCTCCTGCGCCAGATCGAAGTTGATCCCGAGCAGGTGCGATCGCGATTGCGCGCCGACCTGGAGTCCCGACCCAAGCAGCAGGGCGCCGCTCCCCGGATCTCGGCGGAGCTGAACGATGTGCTGCGGGACGGCTGGGACCGGATGGGCAAACTGGGCGACGAGTACTGCAGCACCGAGCACCTGCTTCTGGCTCTGGCTGCCCACCGCGGAGGCCCCGCGGCGGGCATCCTGGCCCAGGCGGGGGCGACCCCGCAGCGGCTCGGCTCCGCCCTGGAAGCGCTTCGCCAGGGGCAGAAGGTCACCGACCCCAATCCGGAGACCAAGTTCCAGGTGCTGGAGCGCTACACCCAGGACCTGACCCAGCAGGCTCGCGAGGGCAAGCTGGATCCGGTGATCGGACGGGATGAGGAGATCCGCCGCACCATGCAGGTGCTCTCCCGGCGGACCAAGAACAACCCGGTCCTGATCGGGGAGCCGGGAGTGGGCAAGACCGCCATCGTGGAGGGACTGGCGCAACGAATCGCCAGTGGCGACGTGCCCGAGACCCTCAAGGACCGTCGCGTCGTGGCGCTCGATCTGGGTGCGCTCCTGGCGGGAACCAAGTTCCGGGGCGAGTTCGAGGATCGGCTCAAGGCGCTGCTCAAGGACGTGACCAGCTCGGATGGTCGGATCGTCATGTTCATCGACGAGCTGCACACCTTGATCGGGGCGGGGGCGGCGGAGGGCGCCATGGACGCCGGCAACATGCTCAAGCCCGCCCTGGCCCGAGGCGAGCTGCGGGCCATCGGGGCCACCACCTTCGACGAGTATCGCAAGCACATTGAGCGTGATCCGGCCCTGGAGCGGCGCTTCCAGCCGGTCCAAGTGGGGGAGCCGTCGGTGGAGGACACGATCAGCATCCTGCGCGGTCTCAAGGAGCGCTACGAAGTCCACCACGGGGTGCGCATCAAGGATGCAGCTCTGGTGGCGGCGGCAGTCCTGTCGAGTCGCTACATATCGGGACGGTTCCTGCCTGACAAGGCGATCGATCTGGTTGACGAGGCCGCCTCCAGGCTGCGCATGGAAATAGACTCCATGCCCGTTGAGCTGGACGCCGTCGAGCGCCAGGTGAGGCAGCTGGAGATCGAGCGGGAGGCGCTGCGAAAGGAGTCCGACCGTGCCTCCGCGGAACGGCTCGCCGTCTTGGACCGCGAGCTGGCCGACCTCCAGGAGACGGCGGTGCGGCTGCGCCAGCGCTGGGAGCAGGAGAAGGCGGCCATTGGGCAGATTCGGGCGACCAAGCAGGAGATCGAGCGCACCGTGTTCGAGGCAGACCGGGCTGAGCGCCTGGCAGACTTCGGCAAGGCTGCCGAGCTCCGCTACGGCACCCTCAACGAGTTGCGCCGGCGGCTGGAAGAGGAACAGGAGACTCTTACCAGGGACCAAGCTGGCGACCCCCTGCTCCAGGAGGAGGTCGGCGAGGAGGACATCGCCGAGGTGGTCGCGCGCTGGACCGGCATCCCGGTCCAACGGATGCTGGAAGGGGAGATGCACAAGTTGCTGGAGATGGAGGAGCGTCTCCACCAGCGCGTGGTCGGCCAGGACGAGG
>Ga0307372_10001804_pt1 | contig 36388 bp, 27 predicted proteins | sample OX1MG_FD_202533 | JGI IMG/M metagenome (GOLD analysis project Ga0307372, IMG submission 202533) | Soil microbial communities from Risofladan, Vaasa, Finland - OX-1 | ecosystem: Environmental > Terrestrial > Soil > Coastal area > Acid sulfate soil | place: Finland: Risofladan, Vaasa | collected...
TATCGTGCAGGCCGTACCGCTCTACAAGCCGCTCCGCCAATCCAAGATGCCATTTGCGAAAAGCCGGCGAGAACGCCTGAGTTTCCTCATAGCGCGATGAGTACTCAACTAACTTGGGGTCAAACGCGGCGTTGTAGATGAATCCGCAGTCGTCGCAAAACCCCAGACGGATATCACCGGTGGGAAACCCGGTTGCTTCCTCGCGGGTGGCCATGAGTAGTACACTATTTACGGGGACGCTGTCCGCCTCATAGAAAATGAGGACTTTCGTTGACCCGCAGCACGGGCAAATCAGATGCAAAGAACCCGGCCCCTTCATACAATTCGCATCTCAGGTATTGGAATCACGAATCGTCCCCCGCGCTCGCGAAAGCGCGACTGCTGCTTCATAATCTCGTCCGCGAAGTTCCATGCGAGGATGAGCAAGTAATCCGGCTGGTCCTCCAGGAGCTTTGCCGGCGAATGGATCGCAAGGTGATTCCCGCTCATGAATCGGTCATGTTTGAAGGAGTTCAGGTCCACCAGGTAGTCGACCAGCTCGGCATCGATTCCGGCAACGCTCATCAGCGTACAGGCTTTCGCCGCCGCGCCATATCCAACGATCCGCTTGCCGGTATGCTTGAGCCGCCTGAGAGTCTCGACGAGTGCTGCGACGGTGGCCCTCACTCGCGCGCCGAACTTCTCATAGTAGGCGCTCTGATCGGCTCCGCTTCCGCGCTCCTGCTCGAGAAGCTGGCGCACGGAATCTCCGGGCGCACAGGTCTTCTCGACAAACACCCGCAGAGATCCGCCGTGAATCGAGGTGCGCTGCACTTCGTTGACGAACAGTCCATGCCTGCGGAACAGCCGATCCAACGCGGTCACCGAGAAATAGCAGAGGTGCTGATGGTATATAGTATCGAACTCGCAGTGCTCGACGAGATCCAGCAGATACGGCGCCTCGATGACGATTACCCCACGATCTTTCAGGAGCAGCCCTGCGCCGTCGACAAATCCGTTGAGATCCGCCACGTGAGCGAGAACATTATTGGCGGCAAAGACATCGGCGGACTTGCCCTCCGCGCGAAGCTGATGGGCGAGTTCACGCGTAAAGAACGTGTTGAGCGTGTTGACCCCGATACCTTGGGCCGCTTTCGCAGGTCCGCTTGCGGGATCGATTCCCAGGACCGGGATGCCGCGCTCAACAAAGTTTCTCAACAGGTAGCCATCGTTTGAAGCAGCCTCGATCACCAGGCTTTGAGGTCCCAGTCCACGCCGCACAATGAGATCCTCCGCGCTCGCCCTGAAGTGCGCTTGCAACGCCGGCGACACCGAGGAGTAGTAAGGGTAATCATCGCCAAACAGAATTGAGGGTTCGACGGTCTCTGTGATTTGCACAAGGGTGCACGCGGGGCAGAAAACCACCTTGAGAGGGGCGAAGAACTCCGGCTGATCGAGTTGTTCCGCCGTAAGCAGGCGATCCGCAAGCGGGGTCTCGCCGAGATCGACGATGGGTACGAGATCACCGGCGCCGCAAGAGCGACACTCGGTGATTGTTTTCCCGGGCGCGCGTACGATTCGGCGCGCAGTCATGAAGTCAACCTGAGTTTCTTGTCAATCAGTCCTTGAGCCAATAGCTCCTCGATGTGCGCGATACGGCTGTAGCGGCTGCCCTCGAATTCCTCGAGCGTTATTCCTGCTCGTCGATAGGCTTCGTGTAATTCCGCAGCGCCCTTACGCGCGTTCCACCGCGGCTGATACTCAGGAACTTGTTCAGGCAGGAGGCTGCAGTCGACCCGATAATTGCGTGTGTCGGGTGACGCTCCCTCCGCGAACTCCACGCGTGAACCGGGAACAGTTTCCCGGACGATCTCCGCAAGCTCTCGAATCCGGAAATTCTCGCCCGGCACACCCACGTTAAACGCCCGGTTGTGTACCTTTTCACACGGGGCGTGGAGGACTGCGATGAACGCGCGCGAGATGTCTTCGATGTGGACTATCGGCCGCCAAGAGGTGCCGGCGCTTTTCAGGTACACCCGCCCTGTCGTGTATGCCCAAGCCACGAGATTGTTGAGAACAAGGTCGAATCGCAGGCGCGGCGAGACTCCGTATGCAGTCGCATTGCGCAGATACACCGGGGTGAACTGGTCGCTCGCCAATCGAGAAACATCGCGCTCGACGAGCACTTTTGAGGTTCCGTAGGGCGTAACCGGATTGAGCGCCGAGTCCTCGCGCAGCAAGCCCTCTCCGCCAGCACCGTAGTTGCTGCACGAAGAGGAAAAAATAAAGCGTCTGACCCCCGACTCCTTGGCCAGCTCAGCCAGACGCACCGACGCTCGATGATTGATTTCGAAGGTAAGATCGGGGCTCAGGTTACCGAGTGGGTCGTTGGAAAGTCCTGCGAGATGCAGCACTGCGTCAAATCCCTCCAGGTCTGCCGCTTCGACATCTCGAATGTCCTTGATCGTCTCCGGAACCGGCGCAGGCAGGCTACCGAACGTGCAGCGCTGGAAGATATCGCTGTCGAGCCCATGCACCGCATGCCCGGCCTCCAACAACATGCCGGCGAGGACGGTTCCGATATATCCCTTGTGTCCGGTCAGCAGGATTCGCATCGATCGACCTCAGTCCCACACTTTCCATGGCGCATGGCCTGACTCCCACAACTCCTGCAGAATGTGCTTCTCGCGAAGCGTATCCATGCATTGCCAAAACGACTGGTGCTGATACGCCATCAACTGGCCGTCCCGCGCCAAATTTTCCAGCGGCTCCTTTTCAAACTGTGTCTGATCTCCTTCGATATAATCGAAAACCTCTGGCTCAAGAACGAAAAACGCCCCATTTATCCATCCTTCTGCCGTCTGGGGTTTTTCCGAGAAACTGATCACACGCCGCCCGTCCAGATCCAAATGACCGTAACGCGCCGGCGGACGGACGGCGGTCAAAGTGGCGAGTTTCCCGTGAGAACGGTGAAACGCGAGAAGCTCATTAAGGTTTATGTCGGCAACACCGTCACCCCAGGTGAGCATGAAGGTCTCGCTTCCAAGATAGGGCTTCAGGCGCTTGATCCGTCCTCCGGTATTGGTCCGAATCCCAGTCTCAATCAGACTCACTTCCCATTCGGGTCTGGCGCCACCATTTCCCGCGACCCGACCCGTCTTGAAATCGACAGTCACGTTGCCGTCCAGCGAACAGTAGTCCACGAAATACTTCTTGATGTATTCACCCTTGTAGCCCAGACCGATGACAAAATCGCGGAACCCGTAATGAGCATAGTGTTGCATGATATGCCAGAGAATAGGATATCCGCCGATTTCAACCATGGGTTTCGGCCGGATCTCCGTCTCTTCCGCCAGACGGCTCCCGAATCCACCTGCAAGTATACCAACTTTCATTTTTCTTCTTCGCTCGTATAGTTAGTGGCGAGCGCTCGACAATGATTGATCGAACAGGCGTCGTCTTTTAAGCGCATGCAGAGCGTTGTAGGCATACGAGCCCAATTTACCCGGCAGTACGACGCACAATCCCATCAGCACTCGTTTCGGGTTCGACCAGCTATTGGCGGGGTAATGTTCACTTGCCATCAGGCGCCGTGCGTCAACCATATCGCCTCGCAGCAGACTCACCCAAACCGCATGGTATGTGAGCCCCTCTAAAAGCTGCTTCTTCCAGGGTTCGACCTCGGGACTTACTTCAAGCTTCGCCAGACTATCGGCGAGCTTGCCGAAGCCACGAAAATCGCCCCCGGTGGTTGAATTACGATGAAGGCGGTATTCGATGACGTATTCCGGCAGGAAGATAAACTTCCCGCCTTCCCTCGCAAGGTGAATGAAGAGTTCAATATCCGGCATGTCCATGTCTTCGCGGAAGCGAAGGCGCTTGAAATCACTCGTCCTCGTCAACGAATTTTCAATTGTTGGAGATTTTCGCCAGGCCCAATACTCCGGATTTGCAACCTGACCCGGCGGCAGCGAATCGAAGCCAACCAGGCGATCGTGCGCCACGGTTTTCTTTTTGGATCGTATCCCCGCCTCGTCAATGATGTATCGCTTGGCGAACACCATGACGGTATTCGGTTCGAGCGCCCTCACGAGCGATTCGATGCCATCTGGCAGCAGACGATCATCGTCGCCGAACAGCGACACGTAGCTCCCCCGCGCTTCATCGGCGAGCGAATTGAAGTTCGCTTCCGGCCCGACGTTCCTGGGGTGGATGCGATAACGGATTCTGGGATCCTGCGCTTCCTGGGCCCGGCAGTATTCGGCGATCGACGTCGTGATTTCCGGATCCCGGTGAGGATTCTGACTAATTATGATCTCGATGTTCGGGTAGCTTTGAGCCCGCGCGGCGGCAACGGCCTCCTGAAGATACCGGAGCCGACTATAGGTCGGGATTCCGATGGTTATGAAGGGGTTAGAGTCGCTGTCCATATTCAATAACTCCGGTGACTGAGCGATTCCGAGGACCACACCAAAATAGCGCGAGCTAGATTGCTATGGCAACTAATTAAATCTTTAGAATGTCTTTTTGAAGCGATGATAAGTAATCGTCCGTCATCGCCCTTCGAGCAAGGTCGCGATGCCAGAGCTTTATCTCGTACTCACCGCTGCACTGACGGAAGGCCCGGTAGAGCAAAGCGCGGTGTAACGCGCCTTGAGTACACCCGCAATGCTTTGCCAGGAATACATCTGCTCGGCGCGTTCGCGGCCCGCTCGCCCCATCGCTCGCGCCAGCGCGCGGTCGTCCGTTAGATGCAAGATCGCTTCAGCCAGCGCCGACGAATTTTCCGGTTCCGTCAGCAGTCCCGTCACCCGTCTTCGACAATCTCTGTCAACCCACCTACTCGCGAAGTTACGACCGCCAGCCCCGTCGCCATCGCCTCCACCGCAGGGATTCCAAATGGCTCGGGCCACACGGATGGCACGACGCACAAATCCGCGTGGCGCAGGCGCTCCACCACGGCCGAATGGGGCAGCGCGCCGGCGAACGAGACACGCCCTACCAGCGGTCCGCGCACCCGGCGCCGCAGGTATTCCAGATAGCTCCCGTCGTAGAAGCAACTTAGGTTCCGCACCATAGGGTCGTCGCTGAGGTTGACGATATACTCCGCGGGCGCGACAGCTTCGGGGCCGATTATCTCAAGACTGGCGTCCGGACGGAGCGCCGCCACACGTTCAAACGCCTCGAGCAGGACGTGCAACCCCTTCTCGGGAGAGATCCGGCCGACGAAGACAATACGCCCGCCATGCGACGGCTGTGGCTGACTTCCATTGGGATGGAACTGTCGTGGGTCAACGCCGTTGAAAACTGTCATGCACCGGTCTGCATGATGCGGGAAACGCGCGCGAATCTTTTCCGTCACGTACTCCGAGCAGCCGATAATCGCGTCGGCATGCTTAAGGCGCCCGTCGATCATCTCGCGATCTAGCTCTGCCAGCCAGTCGCAATTCATGTGCAGCACGATCTTCGCGCGGGGATTCAGCCGGCGCACGATCGGCACGAATTGCGAAAAGTTGTGGATGTGAACGACGTCGCACGCTTCGGCACGAAAGGCCCGCGCGGCGCGTATCGCATAGACCCTTTGATACAAGCTTGAGGCAAACCACGGCTCGCGGACATCCCGCAAACCGTACAATCGCCGCGCGGGCGCAGACAGCCAGCGGTCGGCCCTCGACGGGATCCGCAGGAACCTGATGTATCGCACACCTTCCCACGTTGCGCGTTTCGCCTCGCCCACGCGCCGGCGGCCAACCACCACCACCTCACACGAGCTGGCCATGCAGCGCGCAACCTCCCAGGTCCAAATCGGGATCGATCCGCCGAGATTAGATGGAGTACTGCTGTCCCAGGGCTGATTGAGATATCCGACTTTCACCGTACTCTCCGTGCCCTTTGTGCGATTGCTGTTCGCATTGGGTTGAGTCGCAATCCGGAGTACATCTGAACGCGGAGTACAACGGTCGATTGATTGATGATGTTGCGACCCAAAAGAAGAACAATCCGCACTCAGAAGGCCCGTAACGATAGCCCGACTGCTTTCTTATGGCAAAGGCAGAGAAGAGTAGCGGAGCAAGGACCATCTGTATACCCGCGTAGTTTCGAATATGGGCGGAGATGACCACTATCTCGCGTCTGTTGAGCGAGAAGGAAATCCACGGGCTCAACGGTAGGTATTCAATTGAGAATGAGAACTAGTCTCGACATTATACCCATAGCAACGAAAGTATTCGTAGTCCTGGTTGAAGCAGTCAAGAAACTGTCCGCTCGCTATATCGCCGAGCGTCATCCATCTGGAATCGGAAATGATTCGCTCCATCTGGGATTTATGTTCGCTCAGCGCTGCGCGCTTACGTTCGAGTACATCGCCGATATAGACCGAATGACGGAACTCGGTGAAAGCGCGCGCCCCGAACCACGCCTCGAGCGAGTTCTTAGCCACTGCACGCGTACCCAAGCCGGAGCCAGCATTTTGCCATAATGGAACCCACGGCCAATGGTGCCAAAACCAAATGGGGTATTCCCGAACCCTCACACTCCGCTGAACGAGTCGCAGCGCTTCCAGCACAACATATGTGGTTGCCCGATGATCGGAATGCCGCGACGGTTCGCGCGAAGATGGAAGGAATACCTCTTCGGGCTGCTCGGCGCGAAGGATATCGGCGACTTTCGAGACGGCTTCCGCCACAAACTTGGAAAGCCGGCTGTCAGGAAACTCCAGCATGTGGATGTCCGGCGAATCTATGCCGAGGATGGCGGCTGCTCGCACGGATTCGAGCATCCGAATTGCCTTTAGCTCCTGGCTGGAGATGAGATTGGCGTGGTTGGCCGCGCTTCCGTCGGTCATATGAACAAGCTTGACGCGCGCCCCCAAGCTCCTCTTTTTGATTATGGTTCCACCGCATCCGAGCGATTCGTCGTCCGGATGAGGCGAGAAAACCAGCGCCGAGCGCATCAACTCGGACTGGGGAATTTCTTTCGAAGCCAGCCTCAACGCTCTTCTGAAGAGCTGTCGAGTAATGCCGCCACCCATACGAGCTTTCATAAAGGCCGGCCGGCGACTAACAATCACAGGCCATCAACAAAACAATCATGGACTCGACAGGTCATTCGTCATTTGCAGATACGGAAATGGGATCACTATTCAGAGTTACAGCGTGTAGAGTGGGAGCTGACCGTAGGAACAGCAGGAAGCGGGGTGCGCGGGACGGACCAGCAACAAGGCGGAACGTTCATCTATCGTCACGAGATCTTCAAGTAAAGCGTCCTGAGTGTCTCGGAAATTGCTCTCCAGGAGAACAATTGCTTGGCGCGTTGACGACCCGCGCAACCCATCTTTTGGGCCAGCGTACTGTCGTCTATCAGGCGCAACAGCGATTGGGCCAGCGCCGACGGATTTTCCGGTTCCGTCAACTGTCCCGTCACCCCGTCTTCGACAATCTCTGTCAACCCACCGACTCGCGAAGCTACGACCGCCAGCCCCGTCGCCATCGCCTCCACCGCGGGGATCCCAAATGACTCGCCCCCCACGGATGGCACGACGCACAAATCGGCATGGCGCAGACGCTCCACCACCGCCGAATGGGGCAACTCGCCTGCGAACGAGACACGCCCGACCAGCGGTCCGCGCACCCGCCGCCGCAGGTAATCGAGATAACCGCTGCCTCCATAGAAGCGACGCAGTCCCCGCACAATGGGGTCATTGCTCAGGTTGACGATATACTCCATCGGCGCGACAGCTTCGGGGCCGATTATCTCAAGACTGGCGTCCGGACGCAGCGCCGCCACACGTTCAAACGCCTCGAGCAGCACGTGCACTCCCTTCTCGGGAGAGATCCGGCCGACGAAGATAATGCGCCCGCCATGTGACGGCCGTGGCCGTTTTCCATTGGGATGGAACTGTCCTGAGTCAACGCCGTTGTAGACGGTCATGCACCGGTCTGCGTAATGCGGGAAGCGCGCACGGATATTCGCGGTCACGAATTCCGAGCAACCGATAATCGCGTCGGCGTGATTCAGGCGCCCGTCGATCATCTCGCGATCGAGCTGTGTTAACCAGTCACAGTGCATATGCAGCACGATCTTCGCTTGCGGATTCAGCCGGCGCACGATCGGCACAAATTGCGAAAAGTTGTGGATGTGAACCAGGTCGCACGCTTCGGCGCGAAAGGCCCGCGCAGCGCTTACCGCGTAGGCAAGTTGGTACAAGCTTGAGGCGAACCACGGCTCGCGGACATCCCGCAAACCGTACAATCGCCGCGCGGGCGCGGACAGCCAGTGGTCGGCCCTCGACGGAATCCGCAGGAACCTGATGTATCGCACACCTTCCCACGTTGCGCGGTTCACCTCGCCCACGCGCCGACGGCCAACCACCACCACCTCGGATGAGCTGGCCATGCATCGCGCCACCTCCCAGATCCAAATTGGGATCGATCCCCCGAGATTGGGTGGAACACTGCTGTCCCAAGGCTGATTGAGGTAGCCGACTTTCACCCTGCTCTCAGGTGCGCAGCGGCGAATACGGCGCCGTCGCCGCGATAACCGCCTCGCGGCGCACTTCGCGCGCGACCACCGGCCGCTCGCGCCGGACTGCGGCGAGCGCCGCCGCGCGCGAGGTCTGCGCGAGCCGAATTCCCACGGCGAGCATGATCCAGAAGGTCGCATTGTTCATCGGGCGCTCGAAAAACAACACGAACGCGCCGAACGCGGCCATCGCCACCAGCGCACTCATCGCGGCCAGATCATCGGGCTGCCGGTAGCGCCGCACCGCCCATCCGAGGCGCCAGAAGCCCGCCACCATCGCGACCACGACCAGCCCGAAGCCTACCACTCCCGCGCGCGCAAGCAGGAAGAGGTACGTGTTGTGCGGCATCCCGAGGTTGAACTTATCTGGCGCCCATTGAGGGACATAAATCTGGTGCATTACATCGCGGCCGAAGCCAACCCCGAACAGCGGATGCGCCAGCCAGGTGTGGAACGCATCTATCCAGCGTTCGAGCCGGAAGGCGGCATTTTCATCCGATGCGCCGCCGCTGGCGCTAAGGATGGCGTTGTAGAAATCGTGCAATGCCTTCACGCCCGGAATCGATTCAGGCAGCGCCGCACCAACGATCAAGGTGACCACCAGGATCGCGGCCACGATACAGAATCCGAGGCGATAGCGGTGCGAGACCAGCATGAATGTGACGAACCCTGCGACCGCGCAACCCATCATCGCGGAGCGGGTTCCAGTCGCCGCCATCGCGAAGAAACACACAAACGCCGCAAGCAGATGAAATGTCTTGCGCTCGCGCTCCAACAACCCGTAAGCGACCAGTCCCATCAGCGATGCGGCCAGGATGCCACCATAGTCGTCGCTACCCACGTAGGTGATGTTGCGGCCCAGTATCTCGCGAACGTTGCTGCCGAAGCCGATGTCCACGCCGGTTGCGAACTGAATCAGCATCAGCACCGCCAGAACGATACCGGAGTAAACGAAATAGCGTGTGATTCGCTTCGCCCAGATCCTGCTGTTCACCGCAAAATAGGTGAGCGGGAAGAATATGCTATAGGTAAAAATCGCCAGGTCGCGGATGGCGTACAGGCGATAGATCGGGAATGCGAAGACGAAGTAGATGATTCCGGCGACGCACAGCATCCAGACCGCTCGGCCTGCGCCACCCGCCTGCTGCCCCGCTGTGGCCCAGAACAGCACCTGCCCGGGGCGCTTCAGCAGCGAAACCCCCAGCAGCGAGATGAGCGTCAGGTCAGTGAGGAACAGAGGCACCGGACCGATCTGAACGCCCAGCTTGGCTGCGGATAGAGAGCCGATCCTCGTGAGCACCAGGTAGCCGACGATCAGCAGGATGTCGGCACGCCGCGGCTTCAGAGAGAGAAGCGGACGCAGACCCGCCCATGCCTGGCGCAGGCGCGTGCGACGAACCATTCGCGGCGTGCGGCCCCATCCGGGCGGGCGATAGTAGCCAGCCTCTGGAGGCGGGAGGCCCGGACGATTTGGCGTCGTGGCAGCCATGCTCACTCAATCCAATTCGATACTGGTTTCGACACTGGTAATGACCGCATCGGTTTCTCAGAACGCGCCCTTGGCGCTCAGAACTGCGAATCCCGTCTTCGCGAGCAGATAAATGTCGAGCCAGACCGACCAGTTGCGGACGTAGTAGGAATCGTAGCGCTGATGCTCTTCAAGGCCGGCCGCGTTGCGCACCGTAACCTGCCACATGCCGGTCAGGCCGGGGCGCACGGTGCGGCGCAGCTCGCAAAACTCGCGCGGGAAAATCCCGAGATGATAATCCGGTAGCGGGCGCGGCCCGACCAGGCTCATCGTGCCGCCCAGCACGCAGAATAGCTGCGGCAACTCGTCGATACTGAAGCGGCGCAGGAAGGTGCCTATACCCCTGACCACGCGCGGGTCGTGCTTGAGCTTGAGTTTGGCTTCCCATTCGGCGCGCAAGCCGGGATCGGCGGCCAGATGCTCCGACAGCCGCCGCTCCGCATCCATGTGCATTGTGCGCAGCTTCCACATCTTGATCTTTTGTCCGTTCAGACCCTCGCGCTCCTGCGCGAAGAACATCGGCCCGCGGCTGACAAGTTTTACGATCATCCCGCAGACGAAGATGATCGGCGCCGCGATCGCGAGGAACACGGTGCCGAGAATCAGGTCAAGCGTGCGTTTGACGAAACGGTTTTCCGGCCGCAGCAGCTCGTTGGAAAATTCTATTCCGAGCACAGTGCCGAGGTTGCGCACCTGCACGTGCTCGACCGGCAAGCCGTCGTCGCCGCGCAGGATCACGACGTGGCGGAACTGGCGCTGGAGCCATCCAATCTGGTTGGCCCGATCGAGGGTGCCATTGCGGCCGGTATAGCCGCCGCGCGCGCCGCCCCAGACGATCGCGGTGCCAACGCCGCCGGTTGCGAGCTCGGGCGCAAGTTCATGTCCTCCCAGGACCGGCACTCCGCCGATTTCGCCGCCGCGGAATGCGGGATCGGAGCACAGCACTCCGACCACGCGATAGCCGAGCGACCTTGCATCGCGCAGCAGATCCATCGTGAGCTCGATCTGCGAAGGATTTCCTATCACGACCGTCGGCTCTCCCCACCAGGGGAATCTGCGCACTCCGCTCAGCACGAAAAAACGCACCAGCGGAAGCATCGCGAGGCTAAGGAACCACGCGATACCAAACGTGACGCGCGAATACTCAGGCGGCAGTTTGACAATAAAGGTGGCGCCCGCGAGCAGTACGAAAGTCAGGCTGGTGGCGGAAACCAGGCGCCGGATTATCTCCGGAGCGCCGAGTCCAAAGCCCGGGTAGAGTCCAAATGCCGCGAAGATAAACGGAAACAACGCGAGAAACGGAAACAACCGCGCATAGATGACGAACGGCTGTCCGATCTCGCCGAAGCCCCACACCGCGTATGCGGTAAGCGCGGAGATCGTGAGCGCGGTCAAGTCCGCGAACAGCAGTGCGCCGAACTGGAACAGGCTCGAGAGCCGGCGCTTAGGGCGTGGAAGCGCGATCGGCGCGTTTACTCCAGGAGCCGCATTCAGGGATCGAACGCGTTCAGCGCGGGCAATGCGCAGATGCGGTTTGGCCGGTGGTGTCATAAAAATACCTTTCGGGTTCGCATCGAGTTGATTAGTGATTTCTCAGCGCCTGGCGGCGAAGCAATTGACGAATGACCAGGCCCACGAACAGCGGATTATTAATCAGGTAGCGCGGTCCGAGACGTCGCGGCTCGCTTAAGAGCCGGAACAGCCACTCAAAACCGCTGCGCTGAATCCAGTGCGGCGCCTGCCTTTTCAGTCCGGCATGAAAATCGAACGCCGCACCGCAACCAACTGTCACCGGCGCGGTTACTCGGCCGACGTGCTCCGCCATCCAGCGTTCCTGTTTGGGCGTGCTGATCCCGACCCAAACGATGTCGGGCGAGGCGCCATTGATGCGTTCGACGATCGCCTGGTCCTCGCTCTCGGTGAGCAGTCGGAACGGGGGCGAGTACGTGCCGGCCACCGCGAGCCCTGGGAAGCGCTCGGTGAGCCGGCGTGCGAGCAGCTCGGGAATTCCGTCCGCGCCACCGTAAAAGAAGTGACGCCATCCTGCGGCCACCGATCGCTCGCAGACCGCAAGCATCAGATCAGGGCCGTAAACGCGTTCGACGTGCCCAAAACCCATCGCTCGCGCGAGCCACACGAGCGGCATTCCGTCGGGCGTGACCATGCCCGCGCGATTGTGAATCGCGCGCAACTCGGGGTCGCGATGACTCTCCATCAGCCCGTGCACGCCGGTCACGCAGACGTAGTTCTGGCAGCGCGCAGCGATCCACTGCGCCATTGTATCCACCGCAATCGGCAGGTTAATCGCGCTCACGCCGACGCCGAGGATGTTGGCCCGCGCAATCATGCGATTGTCGTCGGGCATCGCCGAGCCGACGGGCTTGCCTGCGCTGTCACGCCATCCGTGGTGCAATGTGGCCATCTCCCGCATATCAGACCGAGATCGGAACAATGCCCGCCGTCTCGCGCTTCTGTGTCGCGATCCGCAGTGCACGCGCGTGAAGCTCGGCGCAGATCTCGACGTCGAATTTAGCGACTGCGACCCGTCGAGCCTGTGCGCTCATCGCCGCCAACAGCCGGGGATCGTCAAACAAACACCGGGTCGCGGCTGCGATCGCCTCCGGAGAGCTTCTGCGCACCACGAAGCCGGTTACGCCCTCTTCCAAAACCTGCTGTGAAGCGCCGACATCGGTCGCCACGATCGGCAGCCCCGACGCCATCGCTTCGAACATAGCGGTGGGCCCCGCTTCGACCGCGTTCGAAGTCATCCAGAAGACGTCAAATGCGCGCTCAAATTCGGCGACGCGATCGCCCGCGTCGCGGATTATCAGGTCGTAACCGACGCGCAGGCCAAGTCGTTCGCTCTCGGCGGAGATTGAATCAGCATAAGCCTGGAATTGTTCGTAAGGCCGCCCCAAAAGCAGGAAGCGGGTTTTCGGATGAGTTTTTCGCAGCACCGCGGCGGCTCGCACAAAGGTTATGTGATCTTTATATGGCGCGAAGTTGGCGACGTTCCCCGCAACCCTCTCGTCTTCCGTGATTCCGAGTTCGTGCCTGATGCGCGCCTTGAGATCGGCATCGGGCTTGAAGACAGCGCTATCAACCGGCGGAGCAAATACGATCAGCCGGCTGCCGAGCGCAACCGTACCCGGATGCGCGCGAGCAGTCTCAAGGCCGTCGGTCATAACGCAAGCCGCCATCCTGGTGACGAATGGCATCATCGCCCGGCGCAAGATCATCGGCGGATAAGTATCGATGAGGTGCCACAGGATCGGCACGCCTTCGAGCCAAGCGGCGATTGCTCCGTGTGGATGAATCATCGCGTTGAGCCAGATCACGTCAATTTCGCGCTCGCGAATTATTTTTCGCAGCGCGCGCACCTGCGGCCACAGGCCCGCGATAAATCGCGCCTGAACGCGAGGGTCGGGCCGCGCGCGAACGCGCCCGAGCGGAATCTGGATTACCTCAATGCCTCCGTTGCGAAGGCGCTCGGCGGCGTTTCCCGCCTCGCTGGGCAGGACCACGATGGTTTCAATCCCATGTTCGCGAAGCCGCGGGATCACGCGCAGATTGGTGTTATGCGGTCCGACGAAGATCGGGTAGTGGATTATCGAAAGTACATTCACGGCTGTGTTATTCAACTCCGCAGCGGTGCGCCAGGTTTCTCGTAGTTGCAAAGATCAGCGTGGACTTCATCGGTCATCTTTGGCCTCTCGCACTGCCGTGGAGACCCAGCCGGCATTCGGCAGTGCGGGAACTTCGACACATCTCTCACACCATCCCTCGAGCTTTCCGACGACGCCGCTCAGGTGGTAGCGCACCTTGAGACCGTCGGCCCGCATCGCGCCTATAGCCGCGCCGCCGAGTGCACGTGCGATCCGGTAGCTGAAGTACCATCGCGAATACTCGTGCATCCTCAGAAAACGCCCCTCACCACGAGCGTACGAACGCTCCTTTTGGATTTCATATTCGTTGAACGCGTGCGGCGCGTCGGGATGACACACGCCATAGGCGGGGTGGTAAGTGATGCGTAGACCCGCCTTGAGCGCACGGGCTATGTACTCGTGATCTTCCGCCGATCCCCACGGCGTTCCGGAACCGGGCCCGAGAGTTTCATCGAACCCGCCCAGGTTAGCGATCCGGTCGCGCCGCAAGAACATGGTAAGAGCGCACGAGCGCGGGAAGAGGTTGTACTTGGTGAGCTTGGCGGCAGTGCGCGGTCCGCGGCGCAAAATCACACCACTGTCATCAATACAAGGACCGGTCAGACCATCGGCTTCGGGCCGCTCCTCGAAAGCGTTCGCGAGCCGCTCGAGTGTGCCGGGGAGATACCAGCAATCGTCGTCGGGAAACCCGACGATCTCGCCTCGACATTGTCGCATCCCGAAGTTGCGAGCGCGCGAAACCCCCGGAGCCGCACGCAGATGGCGTAGCGGATACGATTCCGCGTGGGCGGCAACGATCGGAGTGAGGCGATCATCCGGATTCTGATCGACCACGATCAATTCAAAGTCTCGAAAAGTCTGCTGATCGAGGCTGACCAGAAAGCGCGCCAATTCCGTGACCCTGCCAAGCGTTGCGACGACGAGTGAAAACTTCATCAGCGCTCCATATTCACGGGTTGCGTGCCTGGTCCACCAGCGCAACTGTGCGATCCGGCTCGCCGCAAACGCGGTCGCGCCGCAGCCTTTCGCCGCGTGCGGCGATCGCCGCTGGCAGCAGGGGTCGAATCCAAGGCGCGCGCAGAGCGCCCAGACCAAGGCGCGCTGCGGTCCTTATCGCCCGAGGCAGATGCTCGCGCGCCCAAGTTGCGAGCGTTTTCTCGAAACGCAGCTTGCGCTTGAAATCCTTCAGAGAATCACCAGGCAGAATCATTACTCTGCACAGCTCATAAGGATTCGTTTCGGTGTGGTTCAACCCCTCCCGCACCGTCACGCCCAACAGGTAAGTGCGCATCAGCTTTTCGCGGATCACGCTACTGTCGACGCCGTCGCCATAGGGGTAGGCAAATGACAGCACCTCGACTCCGAGAAGGTTTTGCAAGTCCTCGCGGCTGCCGTCGATCTCGTCGGTGAGCTGCTGCGCGCTCAGCGAGGTGAGGTGCGGATGAGTGCGCATGTGCGAGCCGAATTCGATCCCCTGTCCCGCCCACGCACGAATTTGATCCGCGCTCATAATGCGCATCGTTCGGTGGCCATTCACTTCATCCCAGGAGTTGGTAAGACCGAGCCGCTTTGTCACCACGTAAACGGCCGCCTTCAGACCGAAGCGCCGAAGAACCGGGAAGGCGTGCTCGACCATGCCCGCGTATCCATCGTCAAACGTCACCATGACTGCCCTCTCGGGAAGCGGCTTACCTTCGCGCCGCGCAGCAAGCCAATCCGAGGGCCAAATGGTCTGATATCCACCGCTTACGAGGCAGCGCATTTGCTGCTCGAACTGGTCAGTTGCGACGGTCAAGCGGAAAGGGTCCTCGATCGGCAGCGGGCCGACGTTATGGTAGAGAAGTATCGGCAGCCGATCAGCCGAAACCCGGTTTAGACCGTCTTTTGATGTGCGCACCGGTAGTGTGGGCGCCGGTAATGTGCGCACCGCGTTTATCAATCGCCGAATTCCATTGCGCTTCAGCGAGCGAAGCTTTCTTATTGCTGTCGCCAAAGTACGATGCGTGCGTGATTGCTGCCGAACGATTGATGGTGAGAGCTGTAGGGCCTCACGCAGTAAGCTGGAATACCAGTCGAAATCCGCGTCGAAATACTTGCGTGCAACTTTAATGTAAGACTGAGCAATAGCGTGTCTGTAATTGGGAGTCATGCGGCCGGAATGGAGTAATTTGTCTTTAGCTTCTCTGAGAACGCAAACGAGATTCTCGTCAGTCGCTCGAACACTTCGTGTTGATACCCGCGGAGTCGAGGAATGTCTGTACACGCATTGCCATCCGGGTGCATACACGTAAGTAGATCCGACAAGAGCGAGCCTGATGTAAAAATCGTTGTCCTGAGCCGAACTCAGTCTTTCGTTCCATCCGCCGGCTCTATCGACCGCGGACCGTGATAACAACAGTGCACACGGCGGGGGCGCCCAACCGTTGAGCAACGTTTCAAGTATGTCGGCGTGTGCGCCTGAGATGTCCAACGACCCCCATTTTTGGCTACCATTGGTGCTTTCCAAGAGAACTTGACTGTCCTCATAAACAACATCGGCGCGACTGTTGCTGAAGACCCGCATCTGGCGCTCGATCTTGCCTGGCAACAAGTAGTCATCCGCGTCGAGAAACTGAATATACTCACCGGCCGATAAAGCGAATCCACGATTACGAGCGCGGTCGCCGCCGCGGTTCGGGCCAGTTTCCCACCGAATTTTATCGCCGAACAATTTGACGACTTCGAGGCTTCGATCAGTTGAGCCGTCGTCGATAACGATTACTTCCACAGGCGAGTAGGTTTGGTTGAGCGCGGATCGAATCGCCTCGCCAATCCAGGGCTCAGCGTTGTAGCAGGGGATAACGATTGATACCAACGGCGGCATTGAAGCAGTTACCATTCGGCCCCGGAGACGCGGTCATGAGAGCGAGTGCCGCGGAGCCTATGTGGCCGGCCGAAACCTCGCAATGACGAACCTCGGTCCGTGTTTGATTCGCCGGTCATGCCGCGCGCGGCTCCAGCGTGCTGAGCACTTTGGCGACGTAGTCGATCAGCGTGCGCGACTGCGAATCGTCTCTCATCTTTCGCCGCAACCTCTTCAACTCGCGCAGTCCCGCGCGGACTGCGTTGCCCACCGGCCCGCGGATAGCGGCCGCGCGCAGCGCAAATGCCGCCGCCGGCGCATCGAGATCCGAAGCCAGATAAGCAGCGGCACGGCGTGCCGGTTCGAGGTCTCCCAGCGTAAGAGCGCGCGCGGCACCCACAATTGCGGTGCGCCGGAAGGCTCCCTTCATCGCGGCGACCAGACGTTTGCGTGATGCAAGATCCAAGCTTTCGTCCGCCGCGAACTTCGCCAGCATCACTCCCATGCCGGTCAGGTAGGGCGTCAGCCAGTCGTGGAATGAGCCCGAACTCGGCGACATGCAGTAGACCGCGCACGGCTTGTTGCTGAAGACCGCGGGATAGCGGCCGAGCACGCGCAACTCGAAGTCGAGATCGAGCGCGTAGCCGACATTGCAATCCAGGCCGCCGATCTCGTCCAGGACCTCGCGTCTGAAGATCATACTGGTCCAGGTGTGATTCTGATCGCGCGACAGGATCTCAATCGCGGCGTCAGGGGGACTGACGTATCCTTCGCGTCCGATTCCGCAAAACGTGCGGGTCAATTTCGGAATCTGCAGATCCCAGTAGACGAGCCGCCCGACGAACACCCGCGCGGCCGGATAACGCTCGAATTCCGCCATCGCAGTCGCCATGAAATCCGGAACGATGAAATCGTCGTCGCTGAGAATCGTGAAGAATGGAGTGCGAACCGCGTCGACCGCGGCTGCCTGACTACCCGCGAGTCCAAGGTTTCGGGGGTTGACGGTGTATCGCACGCGCGAATCGCGCCGTGCGATCGTTTCGACAACCGCGCCGGTTTCGTCTCCAGAGGCATCGTCCACCACGACGACTTCGAGGTCCTGGTAGGTCTGCGCCAATACACTTTCGATCGCGCGGCGCAGCAGGGCAGGCCTGCGGTAGGTCGGAATTACAGTAGAGACGGTCGCCATTGCGGATCAGCCCAAGGAATGCGTCGCCGGCGCGCCGGTACGCGAGGCATTGGTGAGGTCCGACTTCCGCGGCCTGGTTTCACCATGCAGCCGGTGCTCGGTTCCAGTTACGATTTTCAATGGCAAGAAGGTCGAAAACAGGCGCGCCCAGGTCCGGAGGCGATGCGGTTTCAGCCGCAGGGCCTCGAGATAGCGCGACCGTGCCAGCCCACGTTCGCCGCGCAGCAGAGCTTCGGTGCCGCTCCAGGTGTAGATGGGAACCGGGAAGTTGCCCGCGACACGCTCGCCGTAACGCTCCCGCAGCACCAAGTCGAGCTGACAGACTCCCTTGATGTACCATTCCTCGCGCCTCAGATTGGCCTCGAATTCGCGCCGGACCAGTTGTTCGCGCAGGAATTGGAATGGCCCCTGTTCGCGCAGGAGCACCCACAGACAGATGTCCTCGCACGCATCCAGGTTCTCGTTGTATCCGCCCGCACGTTCGCACGCCTCGCGACGGAAAATCGTCGCACAAGAGAGAATCGGCAGGCCCTTCCAGCAGCCCGACAGGAGATCCTCCAATGAGGGCGGCGCCGTCTGGTTGCGCGCGTAGTATGATTCCTTCGTCACGCGTCCCGACGGATCGACCTCGAGCGCGTCGTGATAAGCGAGCACGGTTTCCGGGTACTTCTCGAACAACGGCATCGTGCGCTCGAGCTTGGTCGTCAGCCATTCGTCGTCCGCATCGAGCGGGGCAATGAACTCGCCAGTGGACGCGGCGATCGCCGAATTGCGCGCGGCTGAATGCCCGCGAGGCGGCAAGTGCTGAGCCACGATGCGGCCGCGGTAGCGCTCCATTACCTGCGCGGTTGCGTCCGTCGATCCGTCGTTCGCGACGACGATTTCGACCTCGCCCTGATAGGTCTGTGCAAGCGCACTATCGATCGCGCGGGCCAGGAAGCGCTCACCGTCACGCACCGGAACGATCACTGAGACTTTTGGCAGCACCCGTTCAACCCCCTTAGGCTCTCCTCTGACGAAAGATCGAAATCTATCGGCGGCAGCCTTGGCGTCTACCGCGTTGCGGCCGCGGTTGACGCGGTAGCTGAACACCGGAGAACACTGTCCGGGGCCAAGGTGGCTTTTGATTCACTGCCAAGTTTCATACTCGGCGCGACCCCGGAGATTCCGCTCGGGCATCACTTTGCCGCTCCCACAATTCAGGCTGACGCGAATGGAAGCGTTTCGCCCGCATAGATCCTGATGGCCTTGCGGTCATTGCCAGTGAACAGAGCGTTCCACGCGGCGGCATACATACCCACGATAGCCGCGACCACCATCAGGACCTTGACCTCGATGGGAAGCGAAAACAGCGCAATCGACATGGTTGCAAACGCAATCAACACGAAAGAGCCGAGCCGCATCGAGACGCCGCCGCGCAAGGGCAGAACCACCCTCACCGTTACCCAGTGCGCAAGGGAATCAACTACCGCTCGCGCGAGACAAGCGGCTGCTGCTCCTTCAACCCCGTACCATCGAATCATCACTACGGCGAATCCCAGGTAGGCCGGTAGCAGCACTGCGTGAATCTTCGCATTTATGTCTGGCCGGTGCGCAGCCGAGACCAATGTGGAAGCGATTCCTCCCATAGCATCCGCCAGGACTGAAATGGCCAGAAACTGCAGCACTACCGCACCGTGCGTGGCGAAGTCAGCTCCCATCCAGAGCGTGAGCAATTCGCGCGCAAACACCACGCACACCAGCAGGATCGGAAACGTCGCCAGCAGCGTCAGTTTGGCTCCACGCGCGAAAAGCATCCGCGCCCGTTCGCGATCTTCGGCCAGGCTGTGCGCAAAGGCTGGGTACAGGACTGAGAAGATCAGCGCGGGGACGAGGCGTAGCTTGTTGAGGACGCGCACGGGAACAAAGTAGAACGCCACCGCGCCGATCGAGATCATGGCCGCGATCATGAATCGATCGGCGGTGTGGGTGAGAAAAGAGAAAATATTGGAACCCGTCTCCCATCCTCCGAAAGTAAGCAAACCTCGCACGAGCGACGACTTGAACCGGACTTCCCTGTTAAGGCCAGGTAGCGCACGTGCGCAGCACACGAAATAAACCAACCAGGTCGCCGCATTATTAAGCAGCAGCGCGCCGATAATCACCGCGATGTTGTGCGAGAAGGGTAGTACCGCAAGCGGGCCCAGTGACGAAACAATGGCGTTGGGGCTCCGCACTAAGCTTATCATGTCGAAGCGCTGGTGCGCTTCGAGTATCGCTCTGAGCCCATCAATGCTTATGCAGATCGGCAGTCCGATAGCCATCAAATAGAAGGCGATCAGCGCTTGATGCTGGAGCGCGGGCGGAATTTTCAGAACATGATAGACTAAAAATGGGCAACTCGCCGCGAATATGATCGCGCCAAGGGTGCCAAACGCTGCTTTCAGTGCAAGGCCGGTCCAGAACAGCGACGGCACCTCGGCTTCGCGCCCGCTCCCGAGCAGGTCGGACGCGAACTTGGTAATCGCGCTGTTGATTCCCAAATCGAAGAGGCTGAAATATCCGAACACCGTCCAGGCGAGCGCGATCACTCCGAATCGCTCGATGCCGATGTGATGGACCAGAATTGGCATCGCGATGAACGCGGCGACGAGTGGGCCGCCCTCGCCGATGCCGTTCCATAAGACATTGCGCGCCAGGAGGCGGCCGCTGGTCAGCGAAGTCTCGTTAGCGGTACGAACTTCTTCCATTGCAATAACAGCTACGGAAGTTCCTCGGCGGCATGACTAAGCCCACCGCTTGCAGCAGCCTTATTCTGGAATGCCGCGTAGTCCGAGCTAATCGCTGCGTCATCGGGCGCGAGCGCGGCGGCACGGGCAAAATCCTGCCCCGCATCAAAGAACTGGTAGTTCGCTTCCTCGGCGAGAGCGAGATGGTAGAACGCGTCGGCTGAGTCGGGCTGCACCTCGGTAACTCGCTTCATCAGCAGCACCGCGCGGTCATAGCGCTTTTGGTTCATATACACCGAGGCCAGCCGCAGGTTCGTTTGCAGATCCGACGGGCGAAGCTCGAGCGCCGACTTGAGCGCCGCTTGCGCCTCGTGCTGATTGCCGACCTCACCTGCGACGTCGGCCAGTGCAAGATAGAGTGTAAACGGATCGGCGCCCTGATCGATTCCAAGCTGAATTGCCGCTTTCGCTTGCGCCAGCATCCCGCGCGGGCCGTAAATTATCGTCGCGAGATATTGATAGGCTTCGGGATCGGTCGGGTCGTCGGCGGCCGCCTCGCGCAATTCGCGCTCGCCTTTGGCGTAGTCACCCGCCGACGCCGCTGCCGCTCCGGCCGAAATCAGCAGGCGGGCACGCGAGGCGGGATCGGAATCGCCCGCGGCGGCACGCACCAGAAGTTCGTTTTCCTGCCTGTACTGGTGAAGGTCGTGGTAGATAGACGACAGCGTCCAAACCGCCGCCCCATAATTATCGGCGATTGCATGCTCGAGCCCGCGTTCGACTGCGTTGCGCTCCGCCGGCGAAAGCCACGGAATCAAACGGCTGCTCAGATAAAAATGATTGCTCGCCCACGGCGCAATCTCGACTGAGCGCGCAACCTGGTTCATCGCTTCGTCTTGCCGACCGGCCCAAACCAGCGACTGCGCGTAGAGATCGCGCGAGTACGGGTCAGTCGGATTCAGCCATAACGCCGTTGCGAGTTCCTTTGTGCGCAGGTCGATTGGCAGGCGCCGGTCCATCGCCTTTACGATCCAGAGATGCGCCTGCGCGGCCGCCGGATGATCGACAATTATCGAACGCGCCGCGACTGCGCTGAGCGGTGCTTTCAGATTAAAGGGATAGGGAACCTTGGGCTGGACGACCGTGAGCAACCCGACGACTGCGGCAACCGCCGCCACACCCATCGGGAACAGCCACGTCCTAACGGTACGCGACTGCTGCACGGGATTCTCCAGCCGCGTCATGGCCACCAGCCTGAAAGCTAGAGCCATCAGCAGTGTCAGCAGGATTGCGTTGGCGGGAATCTGCAGATTGAAATCGAAAAATTCCTGAAACGCCATCGCGGTCATCGCCGCGGTCAACGCCGCTCCAACCGGCAGGATGTCCGGCGGCAGTGCACGGATACCGCGGTAGAGCCGGCCTCCGACTGCGACGAGAAACCATCCCAGCAGCGCGAAGCCGATGAATCCGGTGCTGGCCAGCAGCTCAAGGTAATCGTTGTGCGCCTCGCGAATCTCGTTCGCCATGTACGGCGGAGTTTTGTAGTGCGGGAACAGGTCCTGAAAAGTACCCAGCCCGGTTCCGAACAGCGGAAAATCGCGCACCATCGGCAGCGTGTCGCGCCACACGCCGACGCGGAAGTGCAGGCTTTGATGCTGGCTGATGGTTTCCTTGAGCCGCTGGTCGGCCGCCTGCCGGCCCGCTCCGCCCGCGACCAATGACGACGTCGCGATGATCGCGACCAGCATCAGCGCGCACAGCGGTACGGCGGCTTTCCAGGACAAGCGGAAGATTGCCGGGCGCTTTGCGCGTGGAATGAAGTTTGACAATGCGACCAGCGAGGAAAATCCGATCACCGCGCCGATCCATCCCGCCCGCGACAGGGTAAGCAGCAATGCGATGCTCACGACCAGCACCACCACCGTGCAAAAGACCCGAAACGGTTCGCTGTTGCGCCGCACCAGGAAGGTTGGGAACACCACGCCCGCGGTAGCGATCGGCAGCACCATGTTCAGATAACTGCCGAAGTGGTCGGGATTAACGAATGGACCGCGCGCGCGGTCCATCGCGCTGGGCAGTGCCCGGCCCCAATCATAAGGAACGAACATCCACAGGATCTTGCCGTTCCAGAACACCCGCTCGAGAACTCCGACGCATGCGACCATCAGGCCGGTCGCGAGCAGCGTGATAAGGACATATCGGTAAAACCGCTTTTCGGTTTCTCCCTTCATCGAAGGACCGAACGGGTACAGCAGCACTAGAAAGAACAGCGCCGAATACGCGACGAGCTTCAGAAGGAGCTCGATGCTGAGCGATGGTGCGATCGACAGCGGGCGCCATCGCGCGAACGCCGGCGCCGCCAACCTCGCGTTCGATGCCATCGGCGAAACGTGGGTGCGCGGTATCGCGGCTCCCTCGCGGGCCTCACCCGGAGTCGGCAGCACCGCCTCGAGGCGCTCCTCCGGAGCATCCCTGTCTGGCAACGCGAGCATCGCACCGTAAGCGGGATGCGTCGGCCATCCGTCGAGGGTGCGAACGTACAGATGATAGGTCGCCGGGGAAATCGCGCGGAGGACTGGAGGCGGAAGCGGCACCAGCTGAAATGCAACCAGAGCGAGGAACAGCCCCAAGGGAAGCGCGAGCCCGAACAACCTCCCGAACGTGGGCTGAAACGCGATCGGCGGCTCAAAGGCGAGCTTCGCCATCCACACTCCGACCATCGCTAGGATCACGAGCTCCGCCGCGATGAACGCCCACGGATGCACCGCGCCCATCACCAGCGGCGTGAGCGTCACCAGCAGCAGAACGCCAGCGAAGACCGCAAGGTCGTACCAGTTCGTTCCGTCGGTCGAATAGATACGACCGCGCGTCCGGCGCATCCGTGCGGACTGCACCGGGTCGACTTGGAAGTCTCGCCGCACTAGCTGGGACTCAGCGTGCTGTTGGGCTTGTAGTAGTCCTCGTACGCGTAATAGCGATCGTAGTGATAGTAATCGGGGCTCTTGAGGTTGACCCGATTGAGCACCACCCCCAGAATCTTTGCTCCCACCTGGCCCAGACGCGCGCACGCGTGCCGCACAAGCTGCTTGGGTGTGCGGGGGCCGACCACCACGACGACTCCGTCAACCATGCGCGACAGTACTACTGAGTCGCTGACCGGCATCACCGGCGGCGAGTCGATCACCACGCTGTCGTATTGCGAGGTCAGTTCGGAGAGCACTTCCTGCATGCGCCGCGAGGCGAGCAACTCAGTCGGATTCGGCGGCACCGATCCCGCGCTCAGGAATGAAAGCCCGTTGCCGCCCACCGCGCGAATCACGTCAATGGCCTGTTTCTGTCCGACCAGCACTTCGGTGAGACCCACTAGGTTGTGCACGCCCAGGACTTCGTGGCAGCGCCCCCGGCGCAGGTCGCCGTCGATCAGCAGGACGCGTCCGCCCATCTGCGCGAACGCCATCGCGATGTTGACGGCGGTGACGGTCTTGCCTTCGGCCTTGGCCGAGCTTGCAACCAGGATGGTCTTGGGCGGCTCAGCGGCGCGCGACAGCAGGATCGCGGTGCGGATGGCCCGGTAGGACTCGCCCGCGACCGAAAAGCTGCTCTTCTGGATCATGATCTCCCTGCCGCTGGCGTCGGAGTTGTCTTCGATAAGCGCCGGCGGCACGTTTGCGGATAGCGCCGCTGCGGCCATGTCCTCCTCGCTCTCCAGGTTCAGGAAATCGGGAACCGTGCCCAGGCTCGCGAGGCCCAGGTAGACCTCGGCCTCCTCGGGATTGTGCAGCCTGTCATCGAGGTGATCGAGGACGAATGCGATCGCGACTCCCAGGAACAGCGCGAGCATTCCGGCGGCGGCCATGTCGATCAGCTTCTTGGGGCTCGAAGCATGCAGCGGCGCAGTGGCCTGATCGATGATCGATACGTTGGAGGTCGGAACTTCGCCCGCCACACCGATTTCTTTCATCCTTTCGAGCACGCTCTTGTAGAGCTGCCGGTTGGCGTCCACGTCGCGCGCCAGAACGGCGTCCTGCAGCGACGCGTCGTTGAGCGCCAATGCCTTAGTCTTCAAATTCTCGACCGATTGATTAAGCGCAGTCTCGCGGTCCAGGGAGGCCTGGTACTGTGATTCGATGCCCTGGACCGTATGGTCGATTTCGGCGTTCAGGCGCGCGTTGGTTTCGTCGACCTTGGCTTTGAGCTCCTTCAGCGGAGGGTAGTCGCTCTTGAACTGTTGCGACATACTGGCGTACTGGCCCGCGATCACGTCGTCCTGAGTCTTTAGCTGCTGGATTAGCGGGCTGCTGATTACGGCCGGCAGCGAATTGTAGTTGCGCTTGCTGATCAGATCATGCTCCGACTCGAGATCGATTCGTTCGGTTTCAGCCTTGGTGAGGGCTTGGTTCATCTCGGTCAGGCGTTCATTAAGGATAGTGCCGCGGTCGTCGAGGTTGAAGGCGACTATTCCGCGGTCGCGACGGTAGGTATTGAGCGCGGCTTCTGATTTCTCGACGCGCTCTTTGAGCTCGACCAGCTTCTTCTCGAGGAATCGCTGCGCTTCCTGGCTTGCCTGCGCGTGGATTTCCATCCCGCGATGGATGTAAGTCTGCACATGCGCGTTAGCGACCCGCGATGCCAGCACTCGATTGGGCAACGTGAATGAGATCACGAACAGCCTGGTCCCAACGTCCAGTTTCACCGTTAGGTCAGCCAGGTACAAATCGACGAGCTGCGGATCCACCCCGTACTGATCGAGCGGGCGGAGCGCCGGTTGGCTTTTGAACAGATCGTCCATCGAGGCGTGGACCGTGTGGATCATTTCGCCGAAAAAGCCCCGATGGAGACTACTGCCGGTAAAGTCGGGATTGAGGTCAAGCCCGAGGTCACGAATCACCTGGGCCGCGAGGCCGCGGCTCTCCAGAATCTCTTTCTGGGTGTTGTAATAATCGGAAGCATCGGGGCTCGTTTCGCTCGCCAGTTCGTTGATATTGAGCACGTGCGGGGCGTTGGATTCGACCAGGATCGTGCTCCTCGCCGTGAATTGCGGCGTGACTACCAGCACCACCAGCCCCGTGACCAGCATCGCGGCCAGGAACAAGCTCTCGATGAGCTTGGCGTGCCTGCGGATCACGCGAACGTAATCGCGCAGGTCGGGTCCGGCCGCCTCGGGCGCTCCGTAGAAGTCGGGGTCAACTCCGCGTCCCAGGTACTGCGGCGCGGAGACGGGTTCGGGATACACGCGTTGGATTGGATAATCTTTCACAATAGCCTCTATGGGCTCGTTACGTATTGATTGTCAGACCGGGACTTCGCTGTGTCCTACATAAATGGCAGCGCGGGAAAAATCCCGGTGCTGAATTTCTGAAACACAGTGTAGAGCGCGTAAGGCACCGCGCCCGCGGCGGACTTGTTTACGATCACCACGTCGCCGCCCTGGACCGCAACGTCGGGGGCCGTGCCCTTCTGGATTGCGGCGAGATCGACTGGAATCTCGATCTTGCTGGATGTACTGGTCGAACCAGCGCGCAGGATCACGGCATCGGAGCTGAACATCTCTCCTCCGGCCGCCGTCACCGCACCCAACACCGTCATACCGGGAGTGATCCTGAATGCGCCCGTATCTTTCACCCATCCCTTGACCATCACCTCGCCGGCGGCGGGAACGATGATCACGTCGCCCGGACGGGCCGGGATCGCAAGTTCGTTTTCGTTGTGGGTGCTGGTCAGATCGATAACGATCGGCTCCGCGCTGGCCAGTCCAGTCGGTATTTGCGTAGCCTGCGGCTGGTAACTGGCAGGTACGCTCTCGCCCTCGCCTACGCGCTCGACGGCGAGACTCGCGCTGGCCTTTTCGCGCCCTTGAGCGCCAGTGGCCTTGGGAGCCACGGGCGCGCTTGACGGCGGAGCGCTCAGTTGCGAAGCCGCCGCCAGCATCGCGCTGGTTGCCGCGCCCTGTCCGGGAGGCGCCGGAATCAGCAGAATCCGCTGCGCGCTCTCGGCCGTCGTGCCGCCCGCGCGGCTGATCATCGCCAGGATAGTGTCATTCGGGCTGGTGAGGGTGTACAGGCCGGGTTTCTGAACCATGCCAACGACGGCAACTTGCCGGCTCTCGTATTCCTTCGTGAAGACGTCCACTTCGGGATCGTACATGTACTTTTGGAGCCGCTGCTTGAGCTGGTCGCGGACGCCCTGCTCGGTCAGTCCTTTGACGTTGATCACGCCGACCAGCGGCAGCGCGATCGTGTTGTCGCCCGAGACGCGCACGGAACGATCTTTCAGCTCGTCGATCGCAGGAACCGAGATCTCGAGAACATCGCCGGGGCCGACGGTGAAGTCGCCGGCCGATTTGTCCTGCGTGCGCTGTTGCCACAGGGCGTCGAGCCGCGTCATGTCGTCGGAACTGACCGCCGCCACCGCGGGCGTTACCGCGGCGCCATCAGCCGATACTGCGGGGTCGGCGGACGGCGCCGGATCCTGCGACGAGCACGCGGCGAACCCTGCCGCGATCGCGCATGCGAGCCCGGCATAGAACGTGTTGCGAATCACTTTCGATAGCACGATAACTGAACCTCGTGCACACAACCTTGTGCGCACTGGACGTTACGGTCGTAGGGGAATCTGCCCAGCCGCGGACCGCGATCCGCCGCGGGCGATTCAGGATCGGCCGCCATCGGCGCCGCGCGATTTTCAGCGCGACGGACTTGCGTTACCGCCGCCGTTACCGCTGCCGCAATTGTTACCCTCAGTGCAAAGGATGCCGCCGACAATACCGCCCGCGCCAACCAGCAAGCCCGCGCCAGCCGCCGTCGTCTCCCACCACGGAGCTCCGCAGGTCAGCGTCGCCGCCGATGCCACGCCGACGTCGGTGGTGGCAAGCGCGGTCGAGGTCGGCGACAGGAACCAGTTGATCGTCGCGCCCTCGATATCGACCTGGGTCATCGCCGATCCGCCCTGAAAGTCTTTCGAGTTCGGGTCGATCGACACCGTGTACTTCCCTGGCGCGACGAGCGGGATGCAATAGCGGCCGTAAATGTCGGAACGGCCGTGGCCTGCGGTCTTCCCATGCGAATCAGTAACCGTGATATAGGCGTTATTGACGAAGTGGCGGTCCTGATCTGAGACCAGCCCCACTACGCTCGAGCACATCGCGGACCCTGCCAGAGCCAATATCGCGGCTACTGCGGTTATCGAACCAAAAAGTTTTTTCATGATCCTCAAGCACCTCTCATAAACGGGACTCGCGCTACTTTTTGAATCGAACACGCGTCCGCCATCTCTGCACCGCAATTCGTTCAGGCAGACGTGTCCATCACCTTGGCTATGCCACCAACGTCCCGCCCATCATCAACCCACTGCTTATGTCTGTCGTTGCCCGCCGATGCCAAAGACAACTCAAGCGGGCTAACGTCTCATGAACTCTGCTTACCAGTAACGTTTAGCATGTGAATAGGTGACAGTCAAACACCTCTGCATCGTTAATCTTTACTAAGAAAACCATGGCGTTCAGTTCATTCGTAAAGCTTGATAGACCGTACTAACCTATCAATATGCAGCTTAAGCAACTCGTGGGAACATCAGGAAGATGGATCCCGCAGCGTAGATCGACGACATCAGGATCCTACCCAGCGCTCCTGCGAGTGGCAAATTCAAGGTTGACCCGACTAACGGGCAAACAAAATATCGCCATCGACGACGGTCAGAACGATCCACAATTGCGCGGGGACGAAGTCTGATTTTCAGCGTGACTCTCATCGGCATTAATGACGCGATGTCAGCCAAACCGAGTGCGCCAGATTCGTCCGCCACCGACAGTGACAGAAAATCAGACGCTGCAATGGTTACCGGCTCCGGCTGGTCCTGAGCCATCTAATGCCCGATCATCGCTGCCGGGCCAGTCTCTCCGTCAAAACCCTGATAGAGCAAAACCTGTTCACGCGACACCAGCATCGAGTCGGTTCGCGATGCATAAGTTGGATAAAAGGGTTGCTCTCCATGCGCGCGGAAGTAACCCTGCGCCTTCAACTCCTCTTCAGCGAGTTTCAGGTTGTGAATGCGCGAGTAACAGTCAGGCATGTCGAAATGCTCAGGGCATCCGAGCAGATGAAACAGTTCATGCTGCGTGACGCCGCTGGGAGACATGATGAGCTGATTGAGAGTCGCGCGCCGCGCCACTACGTACCCGTGAGTCAGCGTCGCGTCATCGACCTCGCCCAGGATTTCGGGCACTCCAACGCTGGTCGAGATCAACCCGAACGCAACGTCGCCGATATTGCGGTTGACGAAATAAAGCATCCGATCGCAGGATTTGCCGAGCGGGACCTGGCTGACTTGTTCGAGTATTTCGGTGTGGAAGAACCCCTCGCGTGGAAAGTTCTGGTACGAGACCGGCTCGAGATAGAGATTGTAAATATTGGCTTGACTGTTCCAGTTCTGGAGCAGCGCGTCGGCGTCATTGCGGGTGATTCCGCTGTCGAGCAGCACGCACAACCGGACATTTTCGGGTGGACCGTAGTCGATACTGTCGCGCAGAGCAGGATGGTCGAATCCCATGCTGGTACACGATACGCCGGCCGTCGCAAGCGCGAGTATCGCGAGCGCGCCTGCCGCGCGTCTGAACGCCGACGCCGCGGATCCAGTCATCGTTCGCACGGCGGCAAGAGCAGATTTGGGAACGATGGCTGAGTCAGCGCTCGAGGGGCAACGCGAATGGCGATATTCGTGTGTCTCCATACGGGACAGAGCAGCAGAATCCATGCCACGCGGGCCGTTCCGCTTCTTTTCTGCTTACGCACAGTGGGACTGGCGCGTTCCTCGTTTCACGACTATGGCGATGCGGGGAGTGTGTAGAAATGCGCCAGTTGGTGGCCTCATCGCAACCGTTGCGCCAGCCTGATCTCCGATCGTGAATTCGCGCGATTAGGCAAGCCGGCTGTTGCCATTAGCGCGCTCGCGAGATCACTATGGTTGCGCTGTGAAGATCGCAACCCGCCTGACCGTAATTTTGCTGATCTGCATGTTCCCGGTGCTAGCCGCCTACATGTATTTTGGCGTCCGCCAGGCCACCCATACCTATGTTGGCGACTTGAAACGCGAGACTCGCGCCACTGCGCGCGCGCTCAGCGCCGCGCTCGGCCAGGATATCGAACTCGGCAAATGGGAAGACGTGCGGCTCGCGCTCGAGCGGACGCAGGAAGAAGACGTGGCCGCCGCGATTTTCGGAATCGACGGCGAGGTCACGATGGCGCTGCGTGGATTTCCGCTCAAGCCACCGCCAGAGCCCGCATCGCTGACTCCGGCGCTCGAGGGCGGCGGCGTCGAGTTCATGAAGACCGAGGGTGATCGCGATTGGTTCTGCCGCGCGGTAGCGCTCAAGAACCGGGCCGGCGCTCCGATTGGAATTCTGCTCGTCGCACAGCGCTGGAACGATGTCGAAAACGATCTGCGCGCCCGCGTCGCGCAAGCGGTGCTGGCCTCGATGGCGGTGGCGGCGCTGATTGCGCTCCTGATTCCGCTTGTCAGCCATCGCTACGTGGCGCGGCCGCTGGCCGATCTATCGGCCAAGGTTGCGCGAATCTCGAGCGACGATAGCCGCGATGCTCTCGGGATCGGCGACGAGGTCGAATTTATCGGAGAAGAGTTCCGCCGGCTCGCCGACGATCTTGAAACCGCGCGCCGCCGCCTGCTCGACGAAACCGAGCACAAGCTCGAACTCGAACGCCGGCTGCGCCACGCCGACAAGCTGGCCTCAATCGGCACGCTCGCCTCGGGTCTCGCGCACGAGATCGGAACTCCGCTGGGCGTGATTCGCGGGCGCGCCGAGCATCTGCATTCCAATCGCCAGAATCCGCCGCGCACCGCCGACGGCCTCGAGATCATCATCAATCAGATCGACCGAATCACGCGGATCGTGCGGATGCTGCTGGACCTGGGCTCGCGCCACGAACAGGCCTTCGCCGTCTGCGATCTGCGTGCGATCATCCAGCGCACGCTGGCGCTTCTCGATACCGAGACCGCGCGCCGCCACGTGAGCTGCGTCGTCGAGCTCGGCGACAACCCGCTCGAGGTGCGCTGCGACGCCGACCAGCTCCAGCAGGTGTTCGTCAACCTTGCGATGAACGCGCTCGACGCGATGGGCACTGAAGGCGGGACCCTGAGCGTGAGCGCATCGCCGGTGGATCATGCCGGCCGCGCCGCGGTACGCGTGACGTTTGCCGATTCCGGACCCGGCATCCCGCCCGACGCGCGCGCCCGCGTCTTCGACCCATTCTTCACCACCAAAGAACCCGGCAAGGGGACCGGTATGGGACTGGCCGTAAGCGAAGCGATTGTGCGCGACCATCATGGTGAGATCGCGCTCGAGCCATCCGAGATTGGCGCGCGGTTCGCCGTCACGCTGCCGATTGCCGGCCCGTCTCCCGCCAACCTGACGACTTTCAGGAGGACCGCATGAACGCCGCGCCGATGGACTTCTCGATCCTGGTAGTCGATGACGACCCCGAGATGGTGAGCATGCTTGGCGACGTGCTCGGCGACGCGGGCTATCGCGTGCTGCGCGCGGGCTCGGGCGACGCCGCCTTGCAGCTCGCCGCGACCGAGCATCCCGACCTGCTGATCTCCGACCTGCGCATGAGCGGGATGACCGGGCATCAGTTGCAGGCCCGGCTCAAGACCGTGACGCCCGAGTTGCCGGTGGTGATCATCACGGCGTTCGGATCGATCCAGACCGCGATCGAGTCGATGCGGCTGGGGGCGTTTGATTACATCACGAAGCCGTTTAGCAACGATGAGCTGACCCTGGTGGTCGAGCGTGCGCTCGAGGACCGCCGCCTGCGCCGCGAGGTGCGCCGCCTGCGCGACGAACTGGCCGAACGCTACGGACTCGATACGATCGTGACCCGCAGCCCCCGGATGCGCGCGCAAATGGAGGTGCTGCGCCAGATGGCCGACAGACCGGCCAGCGTGCTGATTACCGGCGAGAGCGGAGTTGGCAAGGATTTGTTCGCGCGCGCGCTGCATTACCATAGCGCGCGCCGCGGCGGCCCATTCGTCGCGATCAACTGCGCGGCGATTCCCGACAGCCTGCTCGAAAGCGAGTTGTTCGGTTATGAACGCGGCGCATTCACCGACGCGCGCCAGGCGAAGGCCGGGCTCTTCCAGGCGGCCAGCGGCGGAACCATCTTCCTCGACGAGATCGGCGAGATGCCACAGGGGTTGCAGGTCAAGCTGCTCAGGGTCCTTGAGGATCATCGCGTGCGCCCGATCGGAGCGACGCAAGAGACGGCTGTCGATGTGCGCGTGGTCGCGGCGACTAACACCGATCTTGAGGCGGCGATCGCTTCGGGGCGGTTTCGCGCCGACCTGTACTACAGGATTGCGACCGTCACGATCGCGATTCCGCCGCTGCGCGATCGGCCCGACGACATCGCGATCCTCGCGCGTCACTTTGCGGCCCGCGCGGCGGCGGAATCCGGACGCAAGGCGTTGGTGATCGGAGACGACGCGATCGAGCTGCTCACGCGCCATCCGTGGCCGGGCAACGTGCGCGAACTCCAGAACGCCATCCAGCACGCGATCGTGCTATGCCGCGGCGATCGGATCACGCGCGACGATTTGCCCCCGCGCATTGCCGGCGGCATCGCCGAGCGCATCAATCTGGAAGCGGCCGTGACCCAGCGGATGCCGCTGGAGCATCTCGAACGCGAATATATCCGCGCCACGCTCGCCGCCGTCGGCGGCAACAAAAGCGAATGCGCCGCAATTTTAGGAATCGACCGCAAAACCCTCTACCGCAAGCTCGAAGATCTCCCGGCCGATCCCGTGACGGAAGCGGGCGCGATCCGCCCGTTTCGGCCGCCGCGCCGCCCGTAACGTCGTGGCAGCGCCGCCAGGCTCGTGCTGCTTTTGCAAGCACTGCCACCCGCGGATGAGGGTGTCGCTCTGCGGTCGTTGCGCGACGCGCAACGCGCTCAGGATTACTTCGGCGCGACGGGCGAATAGTACGCGACCGTGCCGTTGCCGATTGAACGCGGGGCGCTGCCGTCGATTGGGACACTCCAGACCGTCGGTGGCGGCACGGCTCCGAGTGAGTGGGTGGGAACGGCGAGCAGCCGGACGCCGGCGTACACGATCGCTTTCGAATCGGGCGACCAGATGGTGTGCGAGAGCGCAAGCTGATCGAAGAAGCGGTAGGAAACCGACTCCTCCTGGGTCGAAATAAATTTCTCCAGCTCGCGCGTCTTGCCGGACTTAAGATCGACCAGCTCCCAGGTGTAGAAGGGTTTGTCTTCCGGCACGCCAATATAGGCGAGGTAGCGTCCGTCGGGCGAGAAAAAATACGCCGCCACCGCGTCCGTGGTGAGCGTGCGCGAACTCGCGTCGCTGATATCCACCAGCTTGATCCCGTGGAAGGTCGGGTCGTGCGGGATGACCGTCGTCGCATACGCGATGTGCCGGCCGTCCGGAGACCATGCAAAGCTGTTGTCGCCAATCGGCAGGCTGACGATCGAGCGCGGATGCTGCGCGTTGGCGTCGGCCACGACGAGATTTGCCTCCGCGTGATTGTTCGCGATCCAGGCAAGATGCTTTCCGTCCGCCGACCAGCACGGCGTCTTGAACGGCGTGCGTCCGTGCGAGAGCACCTTATCGACGTTCTGGCTGGTGTCGGTGAGCGTGATGAGCGCGACGCGTTCGCTCGATTCAGGATCCGAGCCGGCGGTATGCACCGCCAGCCGGCCCGGCGACGGACCCCAGGCGAAATACATCGGCACCCCCGTCATCACGATCCGGATCGGCGCCTGCTCTTTCACCTCCGCCAGCATCAGCGAGAGTCCGGCCGGCTCGCTCAGCAGAAACGAAAGATGCCGCCCGTCGGGAAGCCAATAGATGTAATCGACGTGCTCGGTCTTGCTCTCGAAGATCTGGATCGCCGCACGCTGTTTAAGATCATAGACCCAGACGGCAAAGCTGACTCCGGCCTTGTCGCGAGCAACGGACGAATAGGCGATCCGCTTGCCGTCGGGAGAAAACGTCGGCCAACCGTACTGGCTGACCGCCTCGGGCGGGGCGTCGGCGAAGGTGAACGCGGCCGTGAATATTGCGCCGCGGCGGCGATCGCGGCGAACGTGCTCGCCCTCAATCGGGCAGGTCAGGCACTCCGGCGTGGGACAATCGCCCGCGCAATAGTAGATATTATTATCGACGCCGACGTAGGTTATCGCACCCGCGGCGGCGGTCCCGGCGGGCGCCGGCGCCGGCCGCGCCACAATCATCAACGCCAGCGCCAGTGTCGCCGTGGCGAAGCTCGCGCGGAACACTCTCCCCCATCGCGATCGCATTGCGGTACAATTGCGCAGCGCCAACGGCGAACGCAAGCGCGCTCGCCGCGCCCGACCCTCGCACGGTTGACAGATCGCAGGATCGGGACCAAAGTTTAGGCCATGCGACGAGCAGCAATCGTTTTGGGCGCGGCGCTTATGTTGTGCGCGCCGGGTTTCGCGCACGCGCAGTACTCGGGGATGGACAAGCAGAATCCCAATGAGTACAACGACGACGATTCGCAGCCGCTCAAGCTTATCAGCTACGTGATCGCACCGATTGGCTTTGTGCTCGAATGGGGCGTCGCGCGTCCGCTTCATTACCTTGCAACCGATACATTTCTGGCGCCAGTGCTGGGCGCCAACACCGACGCCGACAAAATGAAGGTCGCGCCAATCGCCGAGCTGCCTCCGCCCGACGAGATCTCCGACACCACCGAGCATCACGACGTCACGATTGTGCCCAATCAGCCGGAGTCGCCGGCCAGTCCCACCGCGCAGAGCAGCGCCTCGGCAGTGTCGGCGCCGTCGCATCAGCCTGAGTTGCGGTAGCCGTTTTTTCGACTGATTCAGCAGAATTTTGCCGGACGATCCGCCGCTTCCTTGAATTCCTCTGCTTACTCGGGTTAGAATTTTTTCTAATCGTAAACATCTAACTGATGAGGGTGGGCCTAATCAGGCCCGCCGCGAGCGGGAGGTCGTGAGGATTCCAAATGGCTGCGGCATCTAAAGTCAAAGCTCCTACCGATCCGGCTGAACTGGCGAAATGGCGCGCCGATGAGCAGGCGCGCGAACGCGCCAAACGCGACAAGGAAAAAGCCGAACTCGGCTCGCTATGGAGCCGGCGCGATTTTCTGGGACGCCTGGGATGGGGTGGTTTCGGCGCCGTCACCACGATCGGACTGCTCGCCGCGGTGCGCTCGGCATTCCCGCGCGTGCTGTTTCTGCCGCCGTCGAAATTCAAAGCGGGCCTCCCGAGCGATTACGTGGTCGGCGAAGTCAGCGAGAAATACAAGCAGGACTTCCGCACCTGGATTATCCGAACCAAGGCGGGGTTCTACGCAATCTTCGCCAAATGCACGCATCTCGGATGCACGCCGCGATGGCTCAAGACCGAGCAGAAGTTCAAGTGCCCGTGTCATGGTTCCGGTTATTACATCAGCGGCCTGAACTTCGAAGGACCGGCGCCGCGTCCGATGGATCGCTTCAAGATTTACGTCGGCGACGACGGCGAACTGGTCGTGGACAAGTCGGTAATCTACACGATGGCGCCGGGCGTCGATCCCAACGACCAGTACCCGCAGAGCATCCTCAAGATCGTGTAGCGAACGCGAATCAGATTTGAATCGAGCGCGGAGCCTCGGCTCCGCGCTTTTTTTTGCGCGCGGGCCGCGCGCTATCCGTAGAGATCGCTCTCCGTAACGCCGCGGCGAAAGACGGTGGTCGAGAGCACCAGCCGGGGCACGGCGGCGCAGTTCGGGGCGGCGGCGTGCAGAATCCACGGATGGACCAGGAAAACGTCGCCCGCCGCGCCCGCGATCTCTGCCACGCGCACCTCGACTCCGTCGAGGACCGCACCGCTCTCCATGAACATCTGCTTGCGGTTGATTTTCGCGTCGCGTGAGCACAGCGCGCTGATCCACCGATAGGTGCTAATCAGGAGCTTGCGCACGTCCGCCGAATGCAAATTGGCGCTGGTCCTGCGGAGCAGAACCTCGACGAGGCGATGCGATCCTGCGACGACGACAGTCCCGCCGCCGCCGGGTTCCAGATCCGCAAGACAGGTGAAGACGCGAACCGCGAAGTTTCCGCCGAGCGCCCGCGACGCGCGAAAATCAAGATGCCAGCTCTGATGCGGAACCTCCCATCGCCCGCGCGATTCCGGAAACGCCGCGAGTAGATGACTCCATCGCTTCGGCGGCTGCCAATTTCCGCTTCCCAGAAATAAATCGAGCGCCTCGCACACGGCCGGAGCGGCAACCTTATCGAAGCTCAGGGAGTCTGGAAGATCTTCCGTTTTCGTCGCCCTGAGCGCCTTCCATCCGTCGGGCTCATCGCGACGAACTTGATAGCGCCGCGCAAGCGTCTCCCAAACGCAATCGGAGATTTCATCGAGATGGGTCTTCGCGAGCGCGCCGGGAATCCGGGTAATTCCGAACCGCTCGTATTCTTCGCGCTGCTGGGCATTGAAGGTCATAATGATTTGCTCGCGACCCAAAATGCCGTACGCGATCGCTCACGGCCCAACGCTACGCGCGGAAGTCGCGGCGATAGACTACGTAGTTCGCGCAGACCTTTGCGCCGAGCTTTTCCGCCGTGCGGCGCGACGGCCAGTTGTCATCGACGACGAGCGTGTAGCTGAGATACTTCGCGCCGCGATCGATGAGCTTCAAGTACGCCTGCGCCGCCATCGCAAGGTTGAGTCCCCTGCCCCGCGCGGCCTCGCGCACGCCGATCCCCAGAAAATTCAGCTTCTCGGAATCCTTGATCACCCGGCCCGGACGCACCACGGCGTGCACGGTCTCCTCGGGACTGACCATCAGCGTGCCCACGACCTGGCCGCGTTGGTACGCGCAGATCGAGGTTTCGAGCCCTCCGGTCAGCTCGATAAACATCATCATCTCGGCCATCGCGTCTTCGCTCGCGGCGA
>Ga0307372_10001806_pt1 | contig 36381 bp, 29 predicted proteins | sample OX1MG_FD_202533 | JGI IMG/M metagenome (GOLD analysis project Ga0307372, IMG submission 202533) | Soil microbial communities from Risofladan, Vaasa, Finland - OX-1 | ecosystem: Environmental > Terrestrial > Soil > Coastal area > Acid sulfate soil | place: Finland: Risofladan, Vaasa | collected...
GTCTGTGGCGAACGGCAGCGCCTCTCCAGCTCCTGCCGATCCTTCCGCGAAATGCGGACCTCTCTTGCTTCGGGAATCATCCCAATCTTGAATCACGACTCACCTTCCATGAAAAGGGGGTACTAGTTGTCATGATGGAGGGCGACGGGAGACCGGCCCGAAAGCAACCTTACACACTCAGGGGCAAGCATCCTTATGTCCGTCCGGGAGACCGCTTTCAGGCAGAAACTACAATTTTAGCCGGCGTCCCGGAATCTCTCGCTGATCTCGATCGCCACCGTGCCGACATATACAACCCGCTCGATCAAATCGGCTCCGCTAGTCCGCTCGACCGGTACGCCGGGGTGAAGGCTTTTCGGTTTCGGCCGGATTTGCACCGCCAAGGCGCTGGCGCGCTTGAAGCCATATTGAATACCGAAGGAGAAGCAAGAGTTGCGCTTGAATGCGCAGCAACCGCGGCGGCGCTCGGTGTTGCCAAGGGCGAAGAGCATCTAGCAGCCGTGCTGCGGGGGAATGGCCCGGCCGACCTTAGCATGGAAGCGATTTTGATCCTGACCGAACTCAAGACGCCATTTGCCCGCCCCGCATTGATCGACGCGGCCGGTCAATTTCGCGGTGATGAGCGGCGCCAGGCTGCGATTTGGGGTCTAGGAAAGTCCGGCCTCAAATCCTATGGCGATCTTGTGCCTTTCATCAGCGATGAAGAAGAGAACGTCGCTTATCATGCCATCGCCGCATTCGGACCGGACACACCGCGGCCGGTGATCGAACAGCTTGTGGCTATCCTCATCGCAGGCGAACCGCGCGCGGCTTCGGCGGCGTCGGAAGCGTTGCGTGTCATCGGCAGCGCTGAAGCGCTGGCGTGCCTCGTACAAGCAGCGAATGAACGCAACGGTAACATCGACTGGCTCCTGGCTACACTCGGCCGGATGCCGCCAGCTCTCGTTCGGGAACGATTGAGAGGAACGCCGCTGCTCGAACGTATTGAACCGATGCTTCTGGTTGCTCACGGCGCGAGTTGGCTTGCGACAGAAGATGCCGTAACGGACATGGCATTTCTGATAAAACAGAACCTATAACCCATGCGCAATCGTCATATGTCAGCGTGATGGACGGAAAGAAATATGAACGGCACTGAATCTGCGAGACCGGTGCCCATCACGGCGTCGATGCTCTACGACTTCGTGAAATGTCCCCATCGCGTCACGATGGACCTCTTCGAAGATGCCACCAAGCGCGACAAGGTAAGTCCCTTCGTCCAACTTCTCTGGGAGCGTGGCGCCGCCTATGAGCGGGAAGTCGTGGCCGGGATCACAACCACTTACGTTGATCTCTCGAAATATGCGACCGAAGAAAAGGAGCGCCACACTATCGAGGCCATGGACCAGGGCGCGACTTTGATTTACGGCGGCCGCATCAGCGTCGGCGATTTGCTCGGCGATCCTGACTTGCTAAGGAAAGAGGGGGGCGGCTATGTCGCCGGCGACATCAAGTCCGGCGCCGGCGAGGAAGGTGGAGACGAGGATGAAGACGAAGAGGGCAAGCCCAAGAAGCATTACGCCGTACAGCTCGCTCTCTATACCGATATTCTAGAACGGCTTGGCCGGTCCGCAGGGCGCCGCGCGTTTGTCTGGGACATCCATGGCAAGGAAGTTCCCTACGACTTCGCCATTACCTATGGCGTCAGAAATCCAAAACGCCTATGGGACGACTATCAGGAATGTCTTGCCAAGGCGCGCGCGATTGTCGCCCGCACGACAAATACGCTGCCCGCTTATGCCTCCGGCACTTGTAAGAATTGCGTCTGGTACACGACCTGCCTGGGGAATCTGAAGGCAACCGATGACCTGAGCTTGATCCCCTTTCTCGGCCGGTCGAAACGGGACGTATTGTTTGATCGCATTAACAGGTTGCTGAAAAACTCTGATGCGAAGCCCGATCACGCAACATAAGAATCATCGAGAGACCTCTCACGAATCGTTCTTGCGTGAACTGGTCGCCATACGAATCAATGTTGCGTCGTCTCGCGTCCAAAAACGTTTTTCAGCAACCTGTTAAATCTGTCCATGAGCTGGCGGGAATCAATCCGGCGGGCTTTATTTCCGGAAAGAAGACCGTCTTTTCCGGAATCGGCCCCGCGACGCTTGAAAAAATACAGGCGCGGGCGAAATTGCTGACCACCAAAGACGCCAAACCCTACCTCCGCGCGCCCGTGGTATTGCCGGTGTCCGCGTTAGAACTTTTCTTCGATCTCGAAGTCGATCCCATGAGGGATGTCTGTTACCTGCACGGCTTCGTCGAGCGGAGGAGCGGCAATACCAAGGCCGAAAAATTCGTTCCGTTCTTTGCCAACGATCCGACTGATGCCGCAGAGGAACGTGCTTTTGCGGATGCATGGCGGTATATCCAAGCCTCGCAGCCTTGCTCCATCTACTATTATTCAAAGTATGAGCGGACGCTTTACCGGAAGCTCCGCGCGAAATACCCCCATATTTGCACCGAGGCGGAAATCGAAGCGCTCTTCAACCCCGCCAGCGCCGTCGATCTTTATTTCGACGTGGTGCTGAAAGCGACCGAGTGGCCGACCCATGATTTTTCGATCAAGACGCTCGCCAAATATCTCGGCTTCGCCTGGCGGGACACACACCCCTCCGGCGCCGCATCAATCGAGTGGTTCGACCGCTGGGTTCGAACCCGCGATCCGAACATCCGCCAGCGAATCCTCGATTACAACGAAGACGACTGTAGGGCAACGCGTGTCCTTCTTGACGGAATCAGAGGGATGGCGGCTTAGCTAATGTGCAAACGAATTTATTTGGTCCTGCCTTTGCGATGTCGGCGAGATCATAACCCTTTGATATATTAGCCCCGTCGCTCATAAGGTCCCATTACTGGAGGTCTCAAGTATGAAGGGGACAATAATACCGTGAGCTGGCTTAAAGGATCGAAATGGCGCAAGTGGGATTTGCACGTCCATAGTCCTGCCTCTTACGGTTTCGCCGGGGATTGGAACCAGTTCGTCATTCAGCTCGGAAATGCCGATTGCGATGTCGTCGGAATCAACGATTACTTCTCTGTCGCCGGCTACAAAGAAGTCCTACGCCGGCTGAACGATCCCGCCGCTACCGCCGAGGGCAATAAAGCCTACCGCGAGGCGCTCCAAAAGTTGAAGACCAAGACGCTGTTGCCGGTGGTTGAGTGCCGGATGAACAATGTCGTCCTCGACAAAAAAGCAAAATCAGGGCCGCGCATAAATTTTCACCTGATCTTCAACCCGGAAGTTGCCATCGACGATATAGAAACCTTCATCAAAAGTTTGAAGGTCAAAGGTACCTCCATAGGTAGTCGCTATAACGATCCCAAATTCCTGCTCGAAGATGTGTCTGTTCATTTTTTAGAAACCTGCCACGCACTCCGCGATGATGGAAATTTCTCGAAACGGTTTCTGATCTGGATTCCCTATGATGAATATGGCGGCATCGACGGCATCAACCCGGCGACCGATACGCTCTTTAAGGAGGGCCTCGTCTTCGAGGCGGATGTTCTTGGCTCATCCAACAAGGCGCAAGCGGATTTTTTCCTGTGGAAGGATGGAAAATTCACCGAGGAGAAATATCGAAAATGGTTTGGCAGGCGAAAGCCGTGCATAAAGGGTAGCGACTCGCATAACGTTAATGACGAGCTAGGCAAGCTCAAAGACCAGCATTCAAAACCGACCGATAAATATTGCTGGATCAAAGCCGATCCAACCTTCAATGGCTTGCGGCAGATCATCAATGAGCCGGAGGATCGCGTCTATATTGGCCGCATTCCGCCCAAGTTAGAGGATGTGCGCCAGAACACTACCCGGTATATCTCGCACATCCATATTCGAAAAACCGCCGATGCCGATACCAGCGATAAATGGTTCGATTGCGCCGTCCCTCTGAATTTCGACATGGTGGCCGTCATCGGCGACAAGGGCGGCGGGAAAAGTGCGCTTGCCGATGTGCTAGCGCTGTCTGGCAATACCCATTGCGATCCTAAGTATTTTTCATTCCTGTCCAAGGAACGCTTTTGCGAGCGCAACGGCAGGTTGGCCAAACAATTCGAGGTCGAGACCCTTTGGGAAAACGGTACCAAGACCGTCAAATCGCTTAACGCAAAACCCGATCTCAATGAGGTCGAGCTTGTGAAGTACATTCCGCAAGCCTACTTGGAAAAGGTTTGCACGGAAACCGAGCCGGGCCAGAAGAGCGAATTTCAGCAGGAGATTCGCAAGGTCATTTTTTCACACATTGCCGATGCTGATCGGCTCAACAAGGAGTCTTTGGACGAGCTGATCGAATACAAGACCGAGGAGCTGGCGCAGCAGCTAGCCAGTCACCGGCAGGAGATTTCCCGTTTTAATGCGGAGCTAGTTCGGCTGGAAGCCAAAGGCACCGCCGATTATGCCGCCCAGATCGATTCCAAGCTTAAACTCAAACAGAAGGAGCTTGAGGCGCAGACGGCGAATAAACCGGCCGTGGTGGAACAGCCGAACAACCAGACGGCCGAGCAGGTAAAGGTCTCCGCCGGCATTGCCGTTGATCTTGGCAAAGAGCGCGCCACGCTTTCGGGCCTGGAGACACAAATCGCCGAGCATCAGGCCAAGCAGAAAACACTGGCCGAGCATATTGCGCTGGCAAAGAAACTGGAAGGAAAGCTCGATAACTTCAATGCGGAATTCGCGCGCCTTGTGCAGGAATGCGATGCCGATCTCAAAAAGCTTTCACTGGATATGGGAACGATCGTCACGCTGACAATTAACAAGGCAACGCTAACTGATAAGCGCGATTCCCTCACCGCCGAGAAAGAAAAAATCGATGCGGCTCTGTCCGCAACCGCAGAGACAAGCCTCGTTAGCCAGAAGGCGGCTTGTCAGGCGCGTATCAAGGCTCTTCAGGACAGCCTGGATGCGCCCAATAAACGGTATCAGGCGTATCAAGAAGCTTTGAAGGCATGGGCGCAACAGAAGAAACTCATCGAAGGGGACGCCGAAACGGCAGACACGCTCAAATACTACGAGGCCCACCTCAAATATATTAAGGACGAGCTGCCGCAGGAGATTGACGCCGTGAAAGCGCAGCGGCTCGCCCTCGCCCGTAAGACGTATGAGAGCATTGCTTCCATCAAGAATGTTTACGAAGAGCTGTTTGCGTCGGTGCAAGATCTGATCGAGCGTAGCATCATCATCAAGGAAGGCTTCAAGCTCTCTTTTAACAGCAGCATCATCGAGCGCACCTTCCGGCGGGATTTCTTCGAGACTTACATCAATCAAGGTGTTGCGGGCTCGTTCTGCGGCAAGGAAAAAGGCGCAACCTTGCTTGACGAGCTACGGGCCGAGTGTGATTTCAAAAAAGCCGACGACGCCATTGCGTTCGCCGAGAAGGTCACGCTGTATTTGCAGAACGACATGCGGACCGCACAGCAAGGAAAAATGAGCATTGAGTCTCAGCTCCGCAAGCATGTGGAGCTTAAGGAGTTCTATGATTACCTGTGGTCGTTCTCGTATTTAGAACCAGAATATTCCCTCAAGCTCGACGGCAAGGACTTAAGCCAATTATCGCCTGGCGAACGCGGCACGCTGCTCTTGGTTTTCTACCTGTTGGTAGATAAAAGTGACGAGCCTATCATCGTTGACCAGCCTGAGGAGAATCTCGGCAGCCAAACCGTTTACCGGCTCCTGGTTCCAGTCATCAAGGAGGTGAAAAAGCGCCGCCAAATTATCATGGTAACGCACAGCCCAAATATCGCCGTCGTATGCGATGCGGAGCAGATTATTCATGCCTTCATCGATAGGGTGAACGGAAATCAGGTTACCTATACGATGGGGTCAATTGAGTCGCCGCAGATCAATAAATTCCTTGTCGATGTATTGGAGGGCACACGCCCAGCGTTCGACAACCGCGGCTCAAAATACTACGCGACCGAAGCATAATTTCTGATCTATGAAAAACAGCTGGGGATCGAGCTGCATTACTCCGCCGCTTCGCGTGTCAAAGGCTCGTTGGAATTCGCCGCATTTGGTTTAGGTGTTTCTGGCGTCATGGCGGAAGCAATTAGCAGGCTGCTGAAAAACGTTTTTGGACGCGAGAAGACGCAACATTGATTCGCATGGCGACCAGTTCACGCAAGAACGATTCGCGAGAGGGCTCTCGATGATTCTTATGTTGCGTGATTCGGCTTCGCATCAGAGTTTTTCAGCAGCCTGTTAGAGCGGTCATCCTGTCGGCCATATTACTTACCGGATCAGGCGCTAGATGAGCATATCGGGCCGTGGTTTGAGCCTGACTATGGCCGAGCAACTTCCCAATCATCGGCAAGCTTTCACCCGCTCCTGCCGCGAAGGATGCGAAGGAATGGCGAAGATCATGGATTCGAAGGTCGGGCAGCTTGGCCTTCCCGCGTATCCGTCGCCAAGGCCGCTCCAGATCATTCCAATGCTGGCCTTTGACCTTACCGGTGATCACATAAGGATTTTCCGGCAGTTTCGTTATCGCGCTCAGCAAGTCCGCCGCTTCCTTGCCAAGCGGGATGCGCTTGGCTCCAGTTTTCGAGTCGGGCAGGACCAGGACACGATCGCGGACGTGCTCCCATTTGAGGGTTTGAATTTCCCGAAGGCGCGCGCCCGTCAGCATGAGAAGTCGGATGGCGTTGATGACGGGTTGCGGTTCTGAACCGTCGCGCTCGGCTGCGGCGAGCACTTGCCCGAGGACCTTGATTTCGTCGAAGGTCAGATAGCGCTCGCGCTTGGTTTCGCGGTATTTGCGGACGTGCCGGCAGGGATTTGAACCATCCGGGCGCAGCCCCCAAACCTCGGCGAGATTGAATATCTTGGAAAGCGTCGCCAGCGTCCGGTTTGCCTGATAGGGCGTCTCGCGCAAATCGTGATGAAGCTTGGCGACATCGGGCCGTTTGATATCGCTGATTTTGAAGGTCCCGAATCGCGGGATGATAAAACGCCGCACCAAGCTGTGATAATCGCGCTGTGTCGTCGGCTTGCAACGGTGGTCCACGTATTCGGTCAAGAATCGCTCACAAAGATACTTGAGCGTTGGCGAGCGCCGACGTTCAACCAGCTCAGCGACCGGATCGCCGCCTTTATCGACTTCGACCAGCAGCCCTCGGGCGTACTTTCGGGCTTCGTCCGGCGTCATGGTGCCAATGCGGCTGAAAGCGTTTCGCCGCGTGCGTCCGCCGACGCGATATTGAACGACGTAGGATTTGAGGCCGGAGCGCATGACGCGCACGCCGAACCCGGCAAGGACATCGTCCCACAGGAAGTAGTCTTTCGCCTGAGGCTTGAGACACTCGACGGTGCGTTTGGTGATGCTCGCCATCGCAGGCTGGCTCGAAAAACGTTTGTGCCGTGGAAGCACAGTGGAAGCAGACGGACGCGAAATCCAGAGAAAAACGGAGTCGGTGATGAATTTTGAAACTACCGGAAGTCGTTATGATATAAAGCTTTTTGTATGGTTAGCGTCGGTCGAAGAAAACCAGCGAAAACCATGTCTGTGGTTTCGTAATCAGTAGGTCCGCGGTTCGAACCCGCGCGTCGGCACCATTGAAACAACGACTTAGCGGTTTCAGACTCGTGCGCGGGGCGCGCAGGTACCACACAGGTACGAAGATGTTCTTTTAAGCATCAGGCAGAGCCATCTGTTAATGGCACGGCTAGCAGGCTGCTGAAAAACGTTTTTGGACGCGAGAAGACGCAACATTGATTCGCATGGCGACCAGTTCACGCAAGAACGATTCGCGAGAGGGCTCTCGATGATTCTTATGTTGCGTGATTCGGCTTCGCATCAGAGTTTTTCAGCAGCCTGTTAATGGTCTCTGGTTGGTTGCGGCGGGAGGATTGGGGCGCAATTCCTCCTGCCATTACTGCAAGCTCCGGCGCTTCACTGCAAATTGCGTATTAGAAATGATGGCGTCCACCATAGATTGCGGCTCGATAGATACGCGCAGCATATCCAGGTCTTTCCTCCTGCCGGCGTGAATGACGGCTATAGCCGCAAGCTTTACAGCGTCCAGTGTCTTTCTCGCAGCAAGCCATTTCCCGATGATGCTCATCACATGCTCGGGCGTAGCGCCAGTTTTCAAGAAATCGTCAATCCAGGTATCTATCCAATAGAGATTTTTTCTTTTGATCATCTCATCGAGAGACGCGAAAATCTGATCGTCGTTGGTGTAATGCCTGCCGTACTTTGTGCCCAGACGTTTATCAAAATGGTTGCGGCGTAAATCGAACCAGCCATGCTCATTGCAGAGTTCCCAAAAGGCATGGATGGTAAGTTCATCAAGTCGATCAAGATATGGAATGAGCGCTTCAATTTGATTCCTGCGCGTGACGCCAGCGCGTCCTTTTGTACGAATTCCGAAATGCATTCTTATGTGCTCAAACAACTTATTCGGTTCCGGACAGTCCTTCACTACTTGGCTCACTAGCAGGCTGCTGAAAAACTCTGATGCGAAGCCGAATCACGCAACATAAGAATCATCGAGAGCCCTCTCGCGAATCGTTCTTGCGTGAACTGGTCGCCATGCGAATCAATGTTGCGTCTTCTCGCGTCCAAAAACGTTTTTCAGCAGCCTGCTAGCTCTCGCAAGCGTGGTGTCGCGATATACAAAGCTGCCTGCACAAACAAATTGCAGAAGCGCAAATGATCCCAATGCCTGAGAAGTATTGCCTCGGCCTCCTCCACCGGGCGGCACATGATAAGTTCGCTAATTGCGTAATCACTGCGATATTTTGTATCCCAACTTCTGGAGACGGAAGCACTGCGTCGCCCCAATTCTTCCTCCAGAGCGCGGCTTAGATCGTCTGACCAAACCGCGCGCGCCAAATGCCACCAACGCTCGCTGTTCTCCCCCTGTAGCTTGACAACCAATTCCGGAATTGCGCTTTGATCCTTACGCTTCAATCGCTGCCAAAGAACTTGAGCCGCCAGCACATCTGCGGACCTGACAGAGCGTAAAATATCGAGATCCCCAGTTCCTTCCGTCACAGCCCAAAATCGAAAAGATTGTTTGCGGACATGCTCGTCATTCGCCTGATTTTGCCATAGAGCGAGAAGCCTTTCGCGTGACGCCCGTGACATCGGCCGACCGCGATCTTCCTGGGCCCGCCTCCATTCGTCGGTCGCCGAGATAGAGAAAGGAGAGAACCGATCCGTCCCCTCCAGCTTCTTATCGACTGCGGCCAACTCCCGCACGACGAACTCTACTGCGTCGGGATGGTCGAGACCGTGGAGCATATATGTGATGGGCCAGCGCAAATCTTCGGCTGTCGCGCGCCTTATGAAATAGGCGACTGCGGAGACGGGCACATCCTTGTGAAAGGCCCAGCGGATATTGTGGGCCGCAAGATCATCGCGCGGTGAAACCGAATTCTTATCTGCTGCTTCATTCGGCAGCGACGCCCAGGCGTCACAAACTGGACCGAGAAAGCGATCTGGGTCATTACCACAACACTGTGCAGCGGCCCAAAGATAATCTCCAAGATGATCGCTTCTCCCGGCATCGTGATCCCATGCCGTCTCGATACCTTCCGCTAATTGTGGATCGGTTAAATAGCCCGCCAAACGCAACACGCCAATGCGTGCAAGAGGGTCGAGATCGGATCGCCGTAAAAGTTGATCAACCGCCTTTCGAAGGTTAGCGCCAAAGCGCATCTTGGCATGATCGATTTGGCGGTCGCGCCAAAACGCACCTACCCCCGGCTCAACGTCAAGACAGAGTTGGATTCCACCCGTAACATTTCCATTTCTGAATAGCGCTTGGCGTTTGGTCCAGGTTTGATCCTTAAACTTACGGGCGATTTCAATCACCTTGCTCGATTCAGTTTCAGACAACGCAGCAAGGGCTTCCCATCTTAGGTGTGCGTGTTCGGTAGCATGCGTTTTCGGATCAGCGAGCCAAAGCTCAATCGCCGCAAGAATAGCGTGATGAACGGGTGTACTCGGCTCACGAAAGAGGCGCAGGGCATGAAAGAGCGCCAGAGGATTGTTATCCCGGACCTGGTCTACAAATGAGGTGGGGATGCCATCGCGAAGCAGCGTTGCGCCGATCACCTCGGCGAAGTACGGCTCCGCAATCAAACCTACATCGAGATTCGCGTTTTGAACCATCGATGCGAGAGCGTCGGCAAAAAGCGCATCCCTGACTCGATCATGTCGAAAAGCGAGACGTTCATCGCTGGCGGTACCCGCGGGATGAATAACCACGCCATGATGAAGGAGATGGCGAAGCATTCCATGAACATCGTTTTGACCCGCAAGCCAATCCAGGACGGCAGACCAAGATGGATTAAGTTCGCGGTGCAAAAGCAGCGCACGAGCCAACGTGCGAAGTGCGATTCGATAATCACTCGCCGTATATTCTCCGCGTTCAGTCGCCAGTCGAGCGACACTGCTGTTGATAAATTCTTCGATCACTCGTTCTGGCTGAGGCTGCCGGCCCGGTTCATGAAGGGCAATGAGTAATGGTTCATGGCCAAGAACATTGGAAATGCTCTCTGCTTCAAGGTCGCTTAAAAACAGCTTCTTGGTCCGTGCACGCCGCTGGACAGCTTCCCGCCCCTCCACTGGCGCAAATACCGCGCCGACGATGGACTGCCGTTCTACATGCTTTCGTGTTTCGTCAGCGAGTGAAGCAACGACTTGTGGCCATAACGGGCAAAGCAGCCGCCATGCTTGCATGTCATTTCGTACGTCGGAGTTTTCGTCGGCGCGCGCCGTCGTTTTTCCAACCGTGCTCCACTTTGCAAGCTTCTCGGTGAGGGACTGCGCCTGACCAGATTTATTTATGTCCTCAACGACTAGCAGCAGCGGATGTTCGGCTGAACAGAGCCCAAGCGCCTCAGGCCCGGCGCCTGGCGCGAGTGACGGATGGAGTTGGCGCAACGCCGCTTCAATTGCCTGTTCGATGGTAAGAGCAGCGGCAATTGTTTGATGCGGGAGAATGAGGCCGAACCCGCCAGAGGCAACATGATTTTCCAAGCTCTTATAACAGGCAACGCTCTTTCCCAATCCGGATTCTGCAATCACGAATAGAATGTCATTGGCCTCATTTTCGGCAATTGCTCGGTCCAGAGCGCGCGCGACCCAAGCGCCTGGATCGTCGTTCGGGCGTTGCGCCGCAAGGCTGTCGCGGGACAATTTTGCCAGCAATTCCTTGGAGAGCCGTTCTTGTTCAATGCCGAGAAAATCCCGCCGCAGCCATTGACCGGATGCAGTGTTATCGAGAAAGTGAGCTAGCCGAGATACAGACCAGACATCGATGTCGAGATTGCGTGCCGTGCCCAACGCATGCACATCCCTCACGAGATCCACAGGTGGTTCCTGGTTAGTTGTGAGGATCAGCGTGGCAAGAAGCGACGGGTCCCGCGTTCTTTCCAGGCCAACAAGTTCCGCCGTCTTTATGAGGTCGCCGGGCGGCATCGTCGGTTGGCCTCCCTTGCGGGGCTTCACCGTTGCCGGATCATGCAGCCATTTTGTCCGCAGGTCGTCACGGGCGCATGTGGTGTGATGTGCAGCAATCATGCGTGGTGGATGCGACCCTGGCACGAAAGTAATCCCGTCTACGGGAGCCTTGACGGTTTTTTCTGCCGGATTGACGCCGGGATGGAGCAATGAGGCGTATTCTGGCTTCGCCTCACGCAGGACCGCTGTTGCCAGACGCTCGAAGGCGGCCGCATCAGCCATCTCGGACAACCTTCGGATCGTGTCCTTAGGTTCCATGTACGTGGATTTGTTGAGCTGCCTTCGCATGAGGCATCAGGAACGCCGCAAGGGCGTCAACAATCTCGGCAAGTGAGCCGGGATTCGCCTCAATGCCTTCCACAAAAGAAGTCCATTGTTGGCCCTTAGCCGGGTCCGCGGCGAAAGCCCGCGTCAGCGCATCCGGCAAGTCGGTCGGTATTGGCGTCTTGCGGCGGGCGAATGTTGCGGCAATCGCCCGCGCCAAACCATCGCCGTCAAACTCGTAGGCACGGGAGAGAACCCAGACATCGTAGAGGTCCTTCATGCGGCTAGTGTAGCTAGGGAATTACGCTTTCCACCAGTTAGGCGGAGAGGCCCAATCCACGCCCGTGCCGAAGCCTACATCGTCGGCGATCTGCCCGAGACGCTAACTGCAATCGTATGCGCCAAGTGCGGGCGCCTCGGTCGCTACCGCCGCGACACGCTGCTCAGCCATTTCGGTCCGGTAAATTAGCCGTTAGCTCGAACCATCACGCGCGAAGGCCGACCGACGCGGCCGGGCGACACGCCACTTTGTGTTTCTGTGCGTTGATCAGGTACCCGCCGGCGGTTGTTCCGGATAGTGGCCAACGATCACCCAGGAATACACGGCGAAAATGAGGGTCGCAACGACCAGGCCGGAGACGAAGCTGTGCAGGAACTCCGACAGGATCAACGGCGCAACGAGCAGCGTTCCGAGCATGCACACGGTCAGGTAGACGATCCGCAGCACGCTCGCTTCCCAGCCGTTCCATTCATCCTCATCCCAGCTCTTGGTCAGCCAGCGATGCCACCGGTGTTTCCACGGCATGGTCCGCCCCCTCGCTTCCTCGCCATAAGCGCGCCACCCAGCTTGGCACCGGAGGGAGCCCTGTGGCAATTGGACCGTCCGAAGCGAGCCTCCGCCTTCGGCTTGCTCGACGCCAGGAACCGGCGCAATTTAGCCGCGTATTGAATCGGCGGTCGCAAGGGGTGCTTTTCATGTCGCTGACGGACGCAAGCAAGGCGCTGCGCGCGCATTGGATCGCTTATCTGATCGAAGGCATCGTCCTCGTCGTCCTCGGCGCGGCGGCGATATTCGTGCCGCCGTTGGCGACGCTCGCGGTGGCGATATTCCTGGGCTGGCTCTTTCTCATCAGCGGCATTCTCGGCCTCATCACCACTTTTTGGCTGCGACAGGCACCGGGTTTCTGGTGGTCGCTGCTGTCGGCCGCGCTCGGCATCGTTGTCGGCATCATCTTGATCGGCTGGCCGGTCAGCGGCGTGATTTCGCTCACACTGGTGCTGATCGCCTTCTTCATCATCGAGGGCATTCTTTCGATCCTGTTCGCGCTCGAGCACAAGCGGGCGCTGTCGGGACGCTGGGGCTGGCTCGTGGTGAACGGCGTCATCGACCTGTTCCTGGCCGGTGTGATCGTCGCCGGATTGCCGGGCACCGCGGCCTGGGCGCTCGGCCTGATCGTCGGGATCGACCTGGTGTTCGGCGGAATGGCGCTGATCACGATGGCGCTGCACGCCCGTGGCAGCGCGGCCGCGTGAGGCCTGAGTCCGCGGCGACGACCGCCTAGGAGCGCCCGCCGGCGACCATCGTCGACGCGCGCCGGTCGTGCGCACGGACTTTCTCGACCGCCTTCACGACGAGCGCATCGAGCCCGGCCGCGTCGCCGTGATCCAGTTGCGCGACGATCGCCCGGCGCATGCGCGGATCCCAGAACTTGAGAAGATGGTCGGCGATGCTGTCGACCGCCTGGTCGGCAGGCTGGTGGGCGAAGAATTTGCCGATCTGGTTGGCCATGTAGGCCAGCTTCGCGTCATGCGACATGTTCGATCGACTCCCGGACGATGCGGTCGCCGTGGGTGAATATCTCGAAACCGTCGTCGCGCACGATCGCGGCCAGCGTGATGCCGGCCTGCTCGGCGACGCGCACGGCCAGTTCGGTGGGCGCGGAAACGGCGGCGACGACCGGCGACCCCAGCACCGCGCTTTTCTGGATCATTTCGACCGAGACCCGGCTGGTCAGCAGCACCACGCCGCCGCCGGCCTTGGTACCGTTGCGGGCCAACGCGCCAGCGAGCTTGTCGAGCGCGTTGTGGCGGCCGACATCCTCGCGCAGCGCGACGATCCCCTTGCCGGGCTCCCAATAGGCGGCCGCATGGACGGCGCGGGTCTGGCGGTTGAGACGCTGACCGGTGGGCATGGCGGCGATCGCGGCGGCCAACGCGTCGGCCGACACGCGGAAATCGGAAACCACCCGCGGCGGCGGCCGCATCGCTTCGGCCAGGCTCTCGACGCCGCACAGGCCGCAACCGGTCGGGCCGGTGACGTAACGGCGGCGCGCGGTGAAGGCGTCGATGCGATCGTCGGCGAGCCACATGCGGATCTCGACGCCGTCCTTGCTGGGCACGATGGCGAGGTCTTTGATCTCGTCGGTCCGCGCGACGACGCCTTCCGCCAGGCTGAATCCGACGCCGAAATCCTCGAGGTCCGCCGGCGTCGCCATCATCACCGCATAGGCAAAGCGGTTATAGGTGAGCGCGACGGCGGTTTCCGCCGGAACGGCGCGCTCGCCCATCCGTGCTTCGCCGCCGCGCCAAGCGGCACGGCTGACGCGCGTCACCGGAGAGAGGACGCGCCCGGTCATTCGGCGGCGGCGACCGGCGCCTTGTGGTCGATGCGGCGGCTGTTCTCCGCCATGGCGCGATAGCGTTCCTGCCAATCGCTCGGCCCGTTCGACGGCGCGACCTGAACCGCTGTTACCTTGTACTCCGGGCAGTTCGTCGCCCAATCCGAGAAATCGGTGGTCACGACATTGGCCTGGGTGTCGGGATGGTGGAACGTCGTGTAGACCACCCCAGGCGCCACGCGCTCGGTGAGCTTGGCGCGCAGCGTCGTCTCGCCCGAACGGCTGGCAAGCCGCACCCAGTCGCCATCGCGCACGCCGCGCTCTTCGGCGTCGTGCGGATGGATCTCGAGCCGGTCTTCCTCGTGCCAGACCACGTTCTCCGTCCGCCGCGTCTGCGCGCCGACGTTGTACTGGCTGAGGATGCGGCCCGTCGTGAGCAGCAGCGGAAAGCGCGGTCCGGTCCTCTCGTCCGTCGGGACGTATTCGGTGACGACGAAGCTGCCCTTGCCGCGGACGAAGCCGCCGATATGCATGATCGGCGTGCCATTGGGCGCCTTGTCGTTGCACGGCCACTGCACCGAACCGAGCGCGTCGAGCTTGTCATACGACACGCCCGCGAAGGTCGGCGTCAGGCGCGCGATCTCGTCCATGATCTCGGACGGATGCGAATAGCTCATGGTCACGCCCATCGCCTTAGCGATTGCGAGGGTGATCTCCCAATCGGCAAGACCAGCCTTGGGCGGCATCACCTTGCGGACGCGGCCGATGCGCCGCTCGGCGTTGGTGAAGGTGCCGTCCTTCTCGAGAAAGGTCGAGCCGGGCAGGAAAACGTGGGCGAAGTTCGCCGTCTCGTTCAGGAACAGGTCCTGCACGACGATGCATTCCATGGCGGCGAGACCGGCCGCGACGTGCTTGGTGTCGGGATCGGACTGGACGATGTCCTCGCCCTGGACGTAGAGGCCCTTGAAGCTGCCGTCGACCGCGGCGTCGAACATGTTGGGGATGCGCAAGCCCGGTTCGCTTTCGAGATGGACGCCCCAAGCGGCTTCGAACAGGGCGCGGGTGGCATCGTCGGAGATGTGGCGATAGCCCGGCAGCTCGTGCGGGAACGAGCCCATGTCGCAGGAGCCCTGCACGTTGTTCTGGCCGCGCAGCGGATTCACGCCGACGCCGCGCCGGCCGATATTGCCGGTCGCCATGGCGAGGTTCGCCATCGCCATGACCGCCGTCGTGCCCTGGCTGTGCTCGGTGACGCCGAGGCCGTAATAGATCGCGGCGTTGCCGCCGGTGGCATAGAGCCGCGCCGCGGCGCGGATGGTCGCAGCCGGCACGCCGGTCACGGCCGCGACGGCCTCGGGTGCGTTCTCGGGCCGCGCGGCGAAACGCGCCCATTCGGCGAACGCAATCGGATCGCCGCGCTCGCGCACGAATTCGTCGTTGACCAGGTCCTCGGTGACGATCACGTGCGCGATGGCGTTCAGCAGCGCGACGTTGGTGCCGGGCCGGAGCGGCAGGTGATGGTCGGCCGCGATATGCGGCGAACGGACGAGGTCGGTGCGGCGCGGATCGATCACGATTAGCCGCGCGCCGTCGCGCAGCCGCTTCTTCATGCGCGAGGCGAAGACCGGATGCGCGTCGGTCGGATTGGCGCCGATCACCAGGATCACGTCGGCCTCGTCGACCGAGTCGAAATCCTGGGTTCCGGCCGACGTGCCGAAGGTGGTCTTCAGGCCGTAGCCCGTCGGTGAGTGGCAAACGCGCGCACAGGTATCGACGTTGTTGTTGCCGAAGACCGCGCGGACCAGCTTCTGAACGAGGTACGTCTCCTCGTTGGTGCAACGCGACGAGGTGATGCCGCCGATTGAACCACGCCCATACTTGTCCTGGATGCGCCTGAACTCGGACGCAACGTGGCCGAGCGCCTCGTCCCACGACACCTCGCGCCAGGGATCGGTGATCTTGTCGCGCAGCATTGGCTTCAGGATGCGGTCGCGATGCGTGGCGTAGCCCCAGGCGAAGCGGCCCTTGACGCAGGAATGGCCGTGATTGGCCTTGCCGTCCTTGTACGGCACCATGCGCACCACCTCGGTGCCGCGCATCTCGGCCTTGAAGCTGCAACCGACGCCGCAATAGGCGCAGGTCGTGACCACCGAATGCTCGGGCTGGCCGATCGCGACGACCGATTTCTCCATCAACGTCGCCGTCGGGCAGGCCTGGACGCAGGCGCCGCACGAGACGCATTCGGAGTCGAGAAAGCTCTCCGCCATGCCGGCAGTGACCGTTGAGCCGAAGCCGCGACCGCCGAGTGTCAGCGCGAAGGTGCCCTGGGTTTCCTCGCAGGCGCGGACGCAACGCGAGCAGACGATGCATTTCGCCGGATCGAAGGTGAAATAGGGATTGGACTCGTCCTTCGCCGCCTTCAGGTGATTCTCGCCAGCGTAGCCGTAGCGCACGTCGCGCAAGCCGACCGCGCCGGCCATATCCTGCAGCTCGCAATCGCCGTTGGCCGAGCACGTCAGGCAATCGAGCGGATGGTCCGAGATGTAGAGCTCCATGACGTTGCGCCGCAGGTTGGCGAGGCGCGCGCTCTGCGTCGTCACGGCCATACCGGACGCGACCGGCGTGGTGCAGGAGGCGGGCGTGCCCGCGCGGCCTTCGATCTCGACCAAGCAGAGGCGGCAGGAGCCGAAGGACTTGAGCGAATCCGTGGCGCACAGCTTCGGCACCTGGACGCCGAGCGTCATCGCCGCGCGCATGATCGAGGTGCCCTCCGGCACCGTGACGCTGAAGCCGTCGATGGTCAGCGTGACCGCCTTGTCGCCGTTCGCGGCCGGCGTGCCGTAATCGGTTTCCTTGATGAGCGGCATGAGCCCTCCTATTCGGCGGCTTCTCGACTGGGCCGCGCGCCGAAATCTTCGGGAAAGTGCTTGAGCGCGCTCAGCACCGGATAGGGCGTGAAGCCGCCCAGCGCGCAGAGCGAGCCGAATTTCATGGTCGCGCAGAGGTCTTCGACGAGCGCGATGTTGGCCTGGCGATTTTCGCCGCGCGCGATGCGATCGATCACCTCGATGCCGCGCGTGGAGCCGATGCGGCATGGCGTGCACTTGCCGCAGGATTCGATGGCGCAGAATTCCATGGCGAAGCGCGCCTGGCGCGCCATGTCGACCGTATCGTCGAACACCACGACGCCGCCATGGCCGATCAGGCCGTCACGCGCCGCAAAGGCCTCGTAATCGAACGGCGTATTGAACAGCGCCCGCGGGAAATAGGCGCCGAGCGGTCCGCCGACCTGCACCGCGCGCACCGGACGGCCCGACGCGGTGCCGCCGCCGATGTCGTCGACCAGCTCGCCCAGCGTCACGCCGAAGCCGGCCTCGAACAGTCCGCCACGCTTGACGTTGCCGGCGAGCTGGATCGGCATGGTGCCGCGCGAGCGGCCCATGCCGAAGCCGGCATAGAACGCGGCGCCCTCGGCCAGGACGATCGGCACCGACGCCAGCGAGATGACGTTGTTGACGACGGTCGGCTGGCCGAACAGTCCGTGGTGCGCCGGCAACGGCGGCTTGGCGCGGACCATGCCGCGCTTGCCCTCCAGGCTTTCGAGCAGCGCCGTCTCCTCGCCGCAGACATAGGCACCGGCACCGACGCGAATCTCGATGTCGAAAGCGTGGCTCGAGCCGCAGACCTGCGGCCCGAGATAGCGCTCAGCGCGGGCGATCTGCAGCGCGCGGCCGAAGACCTCGACCGCATGCGGATACTCGGACCGGATGTAGATGAAGCCCTTGGTCGCGCCGACCGCGATACCGGCGATGGTCATGCCTTCGATCAGGACGAAGGGGTCGCCTTCCATGATCATGCGATCGGAGAAAGTGCCGGAATCGCCCTCGTCGGCGTTGCAAACGATGTACTTCTGCGGCGCGGCGGCTTGCGCCGTGGTGCGCCACTTGATGCCGGTCGGGAAGCCCGCGCCGCCGCGTCCGCGCAAGCCCGAGCGGACGACCTCTTCGATGGTCTCGGCGGGGCCCAGGGATAGCGCGCGATCGAGTCCCTTGTATCCGCCGTGCGCGCGGTAATCCGCGACCGACAGCCGGTCGACAATGCCGCAGCGCGCGAAGGTCAAGCGCGTCTGGCGCTTGAGGAATGGAATCTCTTCCAGCCCGCCGAGACGCAGCGTGTGCGCGCCGCCATCGAGAAAACCGGCATCGAACAGCGCTTCGACGTCGCTCGCCATCACCGGCCCGTAGGCGATGCGCTCGCCGCGCGCGCCGACTTCGATCATCGGCTCCAGCCAGAAAAGCCCGCGCGAGCCGGTGCGGACGATTTCGGCATCGATGCCGCGGCAGCGTAGCGCCGCGACGATCGCGCGTTCGACATCGTCCGAGCCGACGGCCAGTGCGCCAGCGTCGCGCGGCACGAAGATGCGCGGACGGCTCATGGCCGGCTCGTCCGCTCGATGAGCGCGTCGAGCCGCTTGGCGTCGAGGCGGCCGAAAACCTGGTCATCCAACATCGCGGCCGGCGCGCAGGCGCACAGGCCGAGACAGAACACCAGCTCGAGCGTCAGCCGCCGGTCGGCGGTGGTCTCGCCCCAAGCGACGCGAAGCTTGTCGCGGACATGGGCGGCAAGCGCGTCGGCACCCATCGACTGGCAAGCCTCGGCCCGGCAGAGCTTGAGGACGCGCTCGCCGGGCGGCGCCGAGCGGAAGTCGTGATAGAAGGTGACAATGCCGTGCATTTCGGCGCGCGAGAGATTCAACGCCGATGCCACCAGCGCGACGGCATCGCGATGGATGTGGCCGAAAGCTTCGTGCAGGGCGTGCAAAATCGGCAGAGCAGCGCCGTCCTGCTGCGCGTGTTGCGCGATGATCTCGCGCGCGCGCTCTTCACTCCAACGTTCGTAACCGGGCATCCGATATCCGCGTCGATTGAGTCGTCGCGCGGATATGACGCTGGAGCAGCGCCGGGATCAATAAAGCGGATTCGTGCTGCGATAGAACATTTCTATCTGATCGCCCGCCGCAATCAGGCGATAGGAAACGCCTATGCTACGGACGGCGGCGCGACTTCCTTGTCGAGCACCTTGGCGACCTTGAGCGCCTCGACAACCAGGGCTGCGACGGTAGGCGTCAGCGTGTCGCGATTGGGAACGACAAGGCCGACGGTGTGGAACGCCGCCGGCTCGGCGATCGGGATCGCGCGGACCGCACCTTTCAGGCCGAGCGTCTCCGCCAGGATCGCGGGCATGACGCTGGCCCAGCGACCGGTGCGGACATGCGATACGAGCACGGTCATCGAGTCCGATTCGAGCGTCGCAACCGGGATCTCGCCATTGCCCGCGTCGTGCAGGAGCTGATTGATGATACGCCGGTTCTGGTTATCCGGCGTCAGCAGGCAGAGCGGAATGTGGCCGACCTCGGCCCAGGTCACGCTCTGGCGATTGCCCAGCGGGCTGTCTGCCGAGATCAGCAGCTGATAGCGCTCGCGATAGAGCGGCACCGCGCGCACATTGCCGGTCGGCTCGTTGTGCAGATAGGTGATGCCGGCGTCGATCTGCAGATTATCCAACCAGGTCAGCACCTCGATCGAAGTGCTCGACCGGATGGTGAAGCGCACGTCGGGATGGCGCTCGCGAAAAGGCGTGGTCAAGGCCGAGACCATCGGCAGCGCGGTCGGAATCACCGCCAAATGCAGGTGCCCGACGAGTCGGCCCTGTTTCAGCGCGTTCACTTCCTGGCGCATGGTGCGCACGTCGCCGACGATGCGCTTGGCCCATTCCAGGACGCGATCGCCCTCGGGCGTGAGCCCGACGAAACGCGAGCCGCGATTGACGAGCAGGATGCCGAACGAATCCTCGAGCTGCTTCACGCCGGCCGAGAGTGTCGGCTGCGTGACGCCGCACACCTCGGCGGCGCGGCCGAAATGGCGCTCGCGCGCCAGCGCCAAGAGAAATTCGAGTTTGTCGATCACGCGGTCTATGCGCCGTTATGAAAACGAATGCGCCCTATTATCGGAAGATTGGTTTCCGGAATCCATGCGCAATCGCCACCAACGCGCTAACGCGCGGTCGATTTGCAGCATCTCCCGTAATAGAGAAGCCCAATCGACGAATGGGATTCGTTTATCGCGCGCGTCCGCCCTGCCTAGGCCGCCTTGGCGCCGGCCGGCGGCTTCTCCACCCTCACCGCGCCGCCCTCGGTCAGCATGACCTTGTTCAGCAGCTTGACCAGCGCATAGACGGATTCGATCGCCGGCGCCGGCGTCTCGGTGATCTTGGCCATCTCGAGAATCGAGCCGACCAGCGCCTCGGTCTCGAGCGAGCGGCCGGCCTCGACGTCCTGCAGCATCGAGGTCTTGTGCGCGCCGACGCTCTCGGCGCCGGCGATGCGCTTCTCGATCGAGACGCGGAAGGTGACGCCGAGCTTCTTGGCGATCGCCTCGGCCTCTTCCATCATCCGTGCCGCCAGATGCCGCGTCTCCGGGAAACGGCAGATGTCGACCAGCGTCGCGTGCGTCAGCGCGCTGATCGGGTTGAACGACAGGTTGCCCCAGGCCTTGAGCCAGATTTCGGAGCGGATGTCCTTGAGCACGCGCGACTTGAGCCCGGCCTTGAGCAGAACGTCGTGCAGCCGCTTGACGCGCTCGGTGTCCTTGCCGTCGAGCTCGCCGACCGGGAAGCGATCGCCTTCGACGTGGTGGATCACGCCTGGCGCCGTCACCGCCGCCGCCGGATAGACGACGCAGCCGACGATGCGCGCGGGATCGATCCTCTTCGCCAGCACGCCGGTCGGATCGAGGCTCTCGAGCTTGCGGTTGTCGTACTTGCCGCCGAGCCGCTGGAAGTACCACCACGGCAAGCCGTTCTGCACGGTGAGGATCACGGTGTCGGCGTCGAGCAGGTGGTCGATATCCTTCGCCACCTCGTCGAGGTGATGCGCCTTGACGGCGAGGATGACGAGATCCTGCTTGCCGGCGTCGGCCGCCTTGTCGACCGCCTTGACCTTCGCCGTCTCGATCTTGCCGTCCTCCCATTCGAGCTTGAGGCCGGACACTTTGATCGCGGCGAGATGCACGCCCATGTCGATTACGGTGACCTGGTTGCCGGCGAGCGCGAGCTTGGCGGCGATCAAGCCGCCGATCGCACCGGCGCCGACGACGCAGACGCGGACCGGCTTGGGCGCCTCCTTGAGGAGATAAGGGCTCGGCACGATCTGGTCGAACGGGTTGCGCAAGCTGCCGACGCCGTCGATCGCGATGTCGATGACGTTATGCGCTTCGGGCATCGGTCCGGCGCCGAGCGAGGTGCCGCAGGAGATGATATCGCCCGGCATCAGCGTCATGTCGCGCGAGACCATCGCCACCAGCTTCGCCGGCGGAAAGAACATGTCGGCGACCGGATAGTTCTGCACCTCCTTGTTGTTGAGGACGGTGCGCACGCTGAGCTTCATCGGATCGACGCCCGTCGTGATGACCGGACCGAACGGCCCGAAGGTGTCGAAGCTCTTGGCGCGGACCCACTGATCGAAGGTCGGGTTCTTCTTCAGGAGATCGACGGCCGTGACGTCGTTGCAGCAGGTGTAGCCGAAGATGTAGCCGGGCGCATCGGCCTCGCTCACCATCGAGCACTTCTTGCCGATGACGACGCCGAGCTCGCCTTCATAGACGATGCGGCCGGCATACGATTTCGGGCGCTCGATCGGCGTCTCCGGACCGCAAAAGGCGTTGTTCGCCTTGAGGAAATAAAGCGGTTCCTCGGGCACGAGAAAATTGTTCTTTGCCGCAAGCTGATGGAAATTGTTCCACAGGCAGATCATCTTCGACGGCTCGCACGGCGCGAGCACCTTGACTGCGCCGAGCTTGACCGTTTCGCCGGTGGGCTTCGCGCCGGCGAACATGTCGCCTGCGTGTGTCGCGATCACGTCGCCGGTGAGCGTACCGAAGCCGGTGCGACCGTCGCGCTCGAAGCGGATCCATTGTGTCATTGCGTTCCTCCCGGACCGGTCGCGCGCCGGCCGTATCGTTGGTTCTTTGGCTGCATGGTAGCGAGTTTGCCGGGCAGCCGGAAGCGCGCTTACCGCGGTGCAGCAATCGCGAGACGGAGCCCTGGACGGCGCTTTATGGCGCAACCCCGCTGTGTCATATAGCGGCAGGGAGCCATGGGAACCTTCAAGCGCTATCTCGACGCCTCGCGCGACGTGCTGGCCGCCGCGGCGTCCGCCATCGACGAGGCGCAGGTCGAGCGGGCGATCGCGTCAATCCACGCGGCGCTGGCGGCGGACAAGCCGCTGCTGATCTGCGGCAATGGCGGCTCGGCCGCCGATGCCATGCACATCGCCGGCGAGCTGGTCGGCCGTTACAAGAAGGAGCGCCGCGCGCTCAAGGCCATGGCGCTCGTCGCCGATCCGGCGGTGATCACCGCCTGGAGCAACGACTACAGCTACGACACCGCGTTCGCCCGCCAGGTCGAGGCCTTCGGCGAGGCCGGCGGCGTTCTGCTGGCGCTCTCGACCAGCGGCAATTCGAAGAACGTGATCGCCGCCGCCGAAGCGGCGCACAAGAAGGCGATGACGGTGGTCGCGCTGACCGGCGCGGGCGGTGGCAAGCTTGGACCCAAGGCGGATATTCTGCTCGCGGTGCCGGCGACGGAAACGCCGCTCATCCAGCAGGTTCACATCTGCCTTTATCACCATCTCTGCGCCGAGGTTGAAGCGCGCATCGCGCGCTGAGCGCACGGCCGGAATCGCGCAAACAGGACGCACGAATCATGCGTCCAAGGTCGGTCCACGAGAATAACGAGGCGAGCGCGGACCGCGCGCGATCAGTGGCCGGCGAGCGCGTGCGACAAAGTACCGAAAGTCGCGTTGAGCGCCGGACCGATGTCGTGGAGGCTCACGACCATGACGAGCCCCATCAAGGCGCAGATCAAGCTGTACTCGACGGCGGTGACACCGGACTCATCGTCGGCAAGACGGCGGATGAAAGCGAGCATGGCGGTCTCCGTTAACGGACGGTTAGTCAAATATAAATCGAATGCAAAGGATCACAAATAAAATCGACTCAAATACATGGCGAGTGCCGCCGCACTTGACGCCGCGCGGCCACAATGTCGGCAGCGTTGGCGGCAGCACGGTTAATTGCGCGATTTCATGGTTACTTAACTACGGTGAGCGACACTCGCGCTAACCATTCACGCCGGGGTACGAGGGGAGTGCCGTGTCGCGTTCCAAAGTCATCGCCACCACTCAGACGCTGCGCGTCGCCCGCGGCCTCGACGCCTACTGGGTTCTGATCCTGCTCACTGCGATTGCGTTGGCGCTGTCGGGCTGCGCCGACGTCGGCGCGAGCGAGAAGACGACGGCGCAAAAGATCGCCGCCGCCGAGACCGAGATGATGCACCAGGCCACCGAGGCATCGAAGCCGGCGCTCGAGCGCGGCGACGAGGCCGTGGCGCGAGGCGATCGCGCGGCGGCCGTCAACTTCTACCGCCAGGCGCACGACGAGGACCCGAACTCACCGGTGCCGCTGCAGCGGCTCGGCGAGAACGAGATCGCGCTCGGCCAGTACACCCAGGCCTACGAAGCCTATCACCTCGTCCAGGTGCTGAAGCCGACCGACCCCGAAGCGGCCTTCCGCCTCGGCGAATTGATGCTGGTACGCGGCTCGCCGCAAGCGGCGATCGACGAATTCAGCATCGCGCTTCAGACGCGCAAGGACGACCCCAGCCTGTTCAGCGCAATCGGCGTCGCCTACAGCAGCATGGGCAAGTACGACCTCGCCATCAAGAATTACCGCGCCGGCCTCGCCGTCGTGCCGAACCACATGGGGCTGCTCAACAACCTCGGCATGGCTCAATTCCTCTCGGGTGATTACGACGGCGCGGTGCAGACGCTGACCGCGCTCGTCGCCATACCGAAGTCGCGGCCGCGTTATCGCCGCAACCTCGCTTTCATCGAGGCGGCGCACGGCGACATGGACAAGGCGCGAAAGATCGTCACGAGCGACGCCGACCGCGCCGCGCTCGATGCCGAGCTCGCCGCCTATCGCGGCGTCGTCAACAATCCGGGCCAGGCCGTTGATCGTACGGCCCTGATGGGCATTCATTTCGCTCCGTCGGCGGCCACCGGCGGCGACCAGGCGGCAGCCAGTAAGGCGCCGGCCAAGGTCGTCGCCCAGTAACCCTGACGCCGCGTCTAAGGCGCGGATTTGGCGCGGTTTTCATTGGGTATTAACCAGAGTCCGTCACACTCCATTCACGTTAACGCGCCTGCCGCCGACGATCGCCCGAATTGGCCGGGCTGGACCGTTCGGAGCGGACGCTGAGAGGATCGACCGCGCGATGTTCGCCACCCTTCCGCCCCGCCGGCTGTTGTTGCTGGCCACCGCCATGCTGCTGTCGCTGGTGACCGCGCTGGTCGTGCGCGCCTGGGTGGAGCACGTGCGCACCGTGGCCACCCCGCCCGTCGCCAAAGTAGCGGCACCGCCGCCGCCGAAAATGATTCTGGTGGCGGCGAAGGCGTTGCCCGCCGGCCACTTTATCCGCACCGAAGATCTCGCCTGGCAGAGCTGGCCCAACAACGATCTGTCCAAGGCCTACATGGTCAAAGGCAGCGTTGGTCTTAGCGCGGTCGTCGGCTCGGTCGCGAAGAACGGCATCGCGCCGGGCGAGCCGATCACCGATCTGCGCATCGTCAAGAAAGGCGACCGCGGCTTCCTCGCCGCCGTCGTCACGCCGGGTTATCGCGCGATCACCGTGTCGCTGCAGTCCGGCGCCGGGCTGTCCGGCTTGGCGATCCCGGGCGACCGGGTCGACCTGATCCTGACGATGGACGTGCCAGCCACCAGCAAGAATGAACGGCCGCGGCGTATGTCGGAGACCGTGCTTCAGGACATCCGCGTGCTCGCGGTCGATCAGAAACTCGACGACCAGACGCACGATGCGCCGCTCGCGCGCACCGCGACGCTCGAGGTGACGCCGAAGGAAGCCGAGGTCGTCACGCTGCTCCCTGAAATGGGCAAGCTCTCGATGACGCTGCGCAGCGTCGGCTCGGCCGAGAATGACGCGCTGCCACACCAGCCGACGCTCACTTGGGACAGCGACGCGGTCGAGATGCCGTTCCTCAATCATCGGTCCACCGGCACGGCCGCCAGCGATCAGATCGATATCGTGCGCGGCACGAGCAAATCGTCGGTCGAGTTCACCGGCGGACACGCGGTCGAGACCGCTGCCGCACCGTCCGCTCCCCCGCGCGGAGGTGTCGCCGCGACCGGCGCCGCCACGGCCAAGGCGCTCGGCGCGGCCGGAAAGGCGATCGGACGATGATCGCGCGGCGTCATAACGGATTCATCGCACGCGCGGTCCACGCGCTCGCGCTGGTGATGTCACTCAGCCTCGCGCTGGCGCCGGCCTGCGCCTATGCCGGTCCCCAGGTCGTCGCGCCGAACGGACAATTGATCTCGCTCGCCAGCGGCAAGGGCGTCATCCTGCGCCTCGATCGCCCGGCGGGGAACATCTTCGTCGCCGACCCGAAAATCGCCGACATTCAGGTCAAGTCGCCGACCATCATCTATCTCGTCGGCAAGGCCGCCGGCACCACGACGCTGTTCGCACTCGACAAGCAGGACAACGTCCTGATCAACAGCCCGATCGAGGTGCATGCGGACGCCGCCGATCTGCAGCGTGCCCTCAATCAACTGGTGCCCGGCAACCAGATCCAAGCCAATCCGGTCGACAATTCGATCGTGCTGAAGGGCGACATCAAGTCACCGGCCCAAGGCGCCGATATCCAGCAGATCGCCGCGCGTTATGTTCCCGACCCCAAGCAGCTCGTTAACGACATGCAGCTAGTCGCGCCTAACCAGGTGAGTCTGCACGTACGCGTCGTTGAAATCTCGCGTGCAGCGTTGAAGGAGTTAGGTGTGACTTGGAGCGCCACGGGAACACGCACCACGGCAGCGCCGACCTACAACGGAACCCTGACCAGCACGGGCGCGGCGACGATCGGTGCGACGGCCGCCAACCTCCTTGGCTTCGCCTATACCAGCGGCCCACTCGCCAGCACCAAAATCAGCGCAACTCTCGACGCACTTGAGACACAGAATCTCGCAACGGTGCTAGCGGAACCGAACCTCACGGCGATCTCGGGCCAGAAGGCGAGCTTCCTAGCGGGCGGCGAATTCCCGGTTCCCGTGCCGCAATCCGGCACCGGCGGCAGCGCCGTCGTCACCATCGACTACAAGAAGTTCGGCGTCAGCTTGGCGTTTCTCGCCACGATCCTGAACGACGGCCGCATCAACCTTCACGTCGCGCCCGAGGTCAGCCAGATCGACACCTCGACCGCGATTACTGTTGCCGGCGTGTCAGTGCCCGGTGTCAAGACGCGACGCGCCGAGACGACGGTCGAGCTGGCGAGCGGCCAGACCTTCGCCATCGGCGGCCTGATCCAGAACAACGTCAGTCAGAACATAAACAAGATTCCTTGGCTCGGTGACGTGCCGATCCTTGGCCAGCTCTTCCGCTCCGAAGCCTTCCAGCGCAATGAAAGCGAGCTCGTCATCCTGGTCACGCCCTATCTCGTCAAGCCGGTCAACGGCCCGATGGCGACGCCGCTCGACGGTCTGCAGACGCCGACCGATGCCGACATGATCTTCAACGACCAGATGAATCACGTGCAGCCGAAGGTACTGGGGACGCCAGCCATCGCGCCCGCCGAGGCACTGACGCTACCCGACGGCCGCAAAGCCGCGATGCCGATGGGCCAGGTCGGCTTCGAGCTTAATTGAGAACCCGCATGATGAACGCCCTTCCCTACTCGCGCCGCACCTGGGCTTTTGCCATCGCGGCGATCGTGCCGCTGCTGCTGCCCGGCTGCACGGCGGCGCCCAGCGACATCGCGGTCAATAAGATCACCGTCAAGCCGGCACAGCTCACCCACACGGTGCATTTCGCGCCGGGCAGCGCCGTGCTGGCACCGTCCGAAGCGGACAGCCTGCGCAATTTCCTGCGGCACGGTAGCGTTGCCAGCGTCAACGCCATCACGCTCGTCAGCGGCGCCAGCCCGATCGCCGACGCGCGCCGAGCCCGCGTCAGCCGGGCGATCGAGGCGCTGGGCATGCCGTATAGCGTCGCTCCGGCCGATCCCAACTTCACGGCCGACGCGGTGCAGGTGGCAGTCACCGGCGAGGCGGCGATCCCGCCCGCCTGCCCCAATTGGACCGTGGTCGGCCCCTACGATCCGTCGAACGCACCGCTAACCAACTTGGGCTGCGCGACGCGCACCAATCTCTATCTGATGGTCGCCGATCCGCGCGACCTGGTCTCGGGTCACGCCCTGACGCCGGCCGACGCGCAGCCGAGCATGCGCGCGGTCGAGGCCTATCGCACCGGCGACCAGAAGGCCAATCCACAAGTTCCGAGCCTCGGCGATCAAGGCGCATCCGACGGCGGTTCGGGCGGCGCCACGAGTACGACCAGTGGACAGTAATCTTCCCACGGCATCCGACGCCGAGACCGGCCAGAGCGCCGGGCCGCGGCTTCTCGCCTGCGTCGCCGAGCCGGAGAACCGGCAGGTCGCGCGCGACCTTGCGGCGGCCCAGGGCTGGCGCAACCCGGTCGCGATCGAGGGCGGCGTCGCCGCCGCGCACGATTACATCACCAAGCACGCGCCGCCCAATCTGCTGGTCGTCGACGTCGACGACGTCGAGGATCCGGTGAAGGCGCTGGGGGACCTGGCCGAACTCTGCCCGCCCGAGATGACCGTCATCGCGCTCGGCAAGCGCAACGAGCTCACGCTCTATCGCGAGCTGATCGAGCTCGGCGTCACCGATTACCTGCTGAAACCCGTGACGCTGGCGATGCTCGAGCGCTCGCTGCGCGGCGACAACAAGCGCCAACTCGGCCAGGGCACGGCCAAGACCCAGGCCCACGTCGTCAGTTTCGTCAGCGTCAGGGGCGGCGCCGGCGCCACCACCGTCGCCGGCTCGACCGCGTGGTGCCTCGCACACGTCTATCAAAAACGCGTCGCCCTGATCGATCTCGATCTGCAGTTCGGCAACCTAGCGCTGTCGCTCGACTTGGTGCCCGCGCCCGGTCTGCGCGAGGCGCTCGAATTCCCGTCGCGGCTTGACAGCCGTCTGCTCGGCACCGCCATGCTCGAAGAGAGCCCGCGCCTCAAGGTGCTGGCCGCGGAAGAGCCGCTGGTCGATCAGATGCACGTCGCGCCCGGCGCGATCGACACGATGCTCAACGTCCTGCGCCACGACTACGATTTCGTCGTCGTCGACATGCCGCGCGTCCTCTCGGACGAGATTCGCCGCATCCTGACGCTGTCGGCGACGATCGGTCTGGTGACCGACCTGTCGCTGGCCTCGGCGCGCGACCTGCTGCGGCTCTCCGACTTCGCCAAGACGATGACCCCCTCGGCGCGGCATCTGATTGTGGCCAATCACGTCGGCGCTAAGCACCGCGGCGAGATCGCCAAGGCCGAGTTCGAGCGCGTCACCGCGGTCAAACTCGATCACGTCGTGCCGTTCGAGCCGACGGCCGCCCTCGCTACGGCTTCGACCGGCAGCGTGCTGCCGTCGGCGCTCAAGCATGCACCGGCCGCGACCGCACTCCGCGCCATCGCGATGCGCATCGCCGGCATCGAGGCGACCGCCACCAAGTCGCGCTCGGTCCTCGCCAAACTGCCGTTGCCGAAGGTGACGCTGCCGGCCGGCTTCTCGCCGCGCGCGTTCCTGCCGAGCTTTCTGAAGCGGAGCGCCTGATGTTCGGCCGCCGCGGCGTGAACGCCGACGGGCTCCAGCCGCGTCCGCGCGTTCCCGACATGCCGCCACGTCCGGCTGCGCCGGCGCCGGCCGTGCCGCAGGCAAGCCCGATGCGCGCGCCGGAGCCGCGCGCCGTCGCGCCAGCCTCCATTCCAGAGGCGGCGCCTGCCGCGCCGCGCCCGGTCGCGATGCGCAGCGCCAACGTCAACGAGGCGGCGCCGCGCATCTACCCGCTGGTGTTGCAGCGCATCGACACCGAAGTCGCCGCCAAGCTGCAGCGCGATGAGCTTTCCCGCCAGCTCGCCGACATGGTGAGCGAGATCGTCATCGAGCAGCGCATCAGCCTCAATCAGGCCGAACAGCGCCAGCTGGTCGCCGTCCTGCTCGACGACATGCTGGGGCTCGGTCCGCTCGAGCCGCTGCTCGCCGACGAGTCCGTGACCGATATCATGGTCAACGGCTCCAAGCAGGTCTATGTCGAGCGCCGCGGCAAGCTCGAGCTCACCGGCGTGTCGTTCCGCGACAACGCGCACGTCATGTCGATCGCCACCCGCATCGTCACGCAGGTCGGTCGCCGCATCGATGAATCGACGCCGCTCGTGGATGCCCGCCTGCAGGACGGCAGCCGCGTCAATATCATTACGCCGCCGCTCGCGCTTGACGGCCCGACCATTTCGATCCGCAAATTTTCCAAGAAGGGCATCACGCTCGACGTCATGGCGCGACAGAAGAACATCTCGCCGGCGATGGCGACGGTGCTAAAGATCGCCGCGCGCTCGCGGCTCAACATCCTGATCTCCGGCGGCACCGGCTCGGGCAAGACGACGCTATTGAACGCCATGTCGCAGATGATCGATCCCGGCGAGCGCATCGTCACCATCGAAGACGCGGCCGAATTGCAGCTGCAGCAGCCGCACGTCGTCCGGCTGGAAACGCGGCCGGCCAGCCTCGAAGGCAAGGGCGAGATCACCATACGAGATCTGGTCAAGAACGCCCTGCGTATGCGTCCCGATCGCATCATCCTGGGCGAAATCCGCGGCGCCGAGGCGCTCGACCTGCTGCAGGCGATGAACACCGGCCACGACGGCTCGCTTTCGACCATCCACGCCAACCGGCCGCGCGAGGCGCTCACCCGCCTCGAGAACATGATCGGCATGGCCGGCGTCAACCTGTCGCCGCGTGCAACCCGCCAGCAGATCGCCGCCGCCGTCCACCTCATCATCCAGATCAGCCGCATGCGCGACGGCATCCGCCGCGTCGTCGCCGTGACCGAGATCGTCGGCATGGAAGGCGACGTCATCACGACACAGGATCTCTTCACCTACCAGTACGAAGGGCAGATGCCGGACGGCTCGCTCAAGGGCACCTTCGTGTCGAGTGGCCTGCGGCCGCACTTCATCACGCGCGCGGAATATTTCGGGCTCGATCGCGCGTTGCTCGAAGCCGTCGGATAGACGACATGGTCGACGCGATCTTCCTGCTCGTCGTGTTCCTGCTGCTGTTCGGCGTGTCGCTTGCCGGCTGGTCCGGCGCGACCGACACCAAGGAACGCGCCGAAGTGGTCGAGCGTCTCGGCAAGGTCCGCGACCGCTTCGTCGGCAAGCCGGACCCCGAGGCGGTCGCTTTGACGCTGAAGCGCGAAGAGAAGAAATCCCGCCTCGATATCCTCGCCGGCCGCTTCCTGCCGAACCCCGATCATTGGCGCAAGAAGCTTGCGCGCACCGGCACCAGCCTGACTCTCGGCAAGGTCGCGATCGGCGCCATAATCTTCGGGCTCCTGCTCGGCCTCGGCTTGACCGAGATCGGCATCGCGCCGCTGGTCGTCTGGCCGTCGGCGATCGCGGCGACGGTGCTGGGCCCGCGCATGCTCATCAATTTTCTCGTCGCCCGCCGGGCCACGCGCTTCATTGCCGTCTTTCCCGACGCTGTCGGCCTGATGGTACGCGGATTGCGCGCCGGCCTGCCGGTGACCGAGACCATCACCGGCGTCACGCGCGAGATCGGCGAGCCGGTCGGCTCGGAATTCCGTCGCATCTCCGACCAGATCCAGCTCGGTATGCCGCTCGAGGAAGCGCTGTGGGATTCGGCCGGCCGCCTCGACCTGCCCGAGTTCACCTTCATGGCGATCGCGTTCTCGATCCAGCGCGAGACCGGCGGCAACCTTGCCGAAACGCTCGAAAACCTCGACCTGATCCTGCGCCGCCGCCGGCAACTGCACCTCAAGATTCGCACTTTCTCGGCCGAGGCACGGGCATCGGCGACGATCATCGGCGCGCTGCCCTTCGTCGTGATGGGCATCCTGGCGGCGCTCGACTTCAACTACATCGCGATTCTGTTCAACAGCGCGTCGGGCCACGTGTACCTGACCGCGGCGATGTCGTCGCTGGCGATCGGCGTCTTCGCGATGATCCGCCTGGGCAAGTTCCGGATATGAACGGACTCGGCGACGTCCTCTTCACCCTTGCGCTGACCGCCGGCATTTTCGGCGTGCTGGTAGCCGGCTATGGCGCGTGGGATGCGGCCGCGCCGCTGCGCAGTCGGTTGGTCGCCCTGGTTGCCCGTCGTACCGGCGCCGCGCCGCCGCCGGGTTCGCCGCGCGCACGCCAGCGCCGTGCCCCTTCGTTCGGCGCCAGTCTGCTGAAGCAGTTGGTCGAGAAGCTCAAGCTGACCCGCGGCGCCGACGCCGACAAGGCGACCAACCTTCTGGTCCAGGCGGGATACCGCAACCGCGAGGCGCTGGTGCTGTATGTCGGCATCCGCCTGCTGTTGCCGTGCAGCCTGACCAGCCTCGTGCTGATCTTCAGCACGCCGTTCGACCTGACCACGGCCCATGTGGCGCTGGTCGGCGCCATCGTCGCGGTCGCCTCGACCTATGCGCCGCCCGTCGCGCTGCGGAACATCATCAAGAAGCGGAATCAGCGCTTCCACACGGCGCTGCCCGACGCGCTCGACTTGCTGATGATCTGCGCCGAATCAGGCCTCGGACTCGACGGCGCGCTGGTTCGCGTCGCGCGCGAATTCCGCCGCTTCATGCCCGAGATGAGCGACGAGCTGCAGCTGACCGCGCTCGAGCTCGGCTTCTTGCCGAATCGGCGCGACGCGCTAGTCAACCTGACCAAGCGCGTCAACATTCCGGCGATGCGCAGCCTGGTCAACACCCTGGTGCAGACCGAGCGCTACGGCACGCCGCTGGTTCAGGCACTCCGCGTTCTGGCCGCCGAACTGCGCGAGGAGCGCATGCTCAAGGCGGAAGAGAAGGCAGCTAAGCTCCCGGCGATCATGACCGTGCCGATGATCGTCTTCATCCTGCCGTCGATGTTCATCGTCCTGATCGGCCCGGCACTGATCCAGGTGTTCAAGACGTTCTAGCGGCGTCTCGCCTGCGGCAACGTGATGCCGAGAAGCCGCGCCGCGTTACCACCCAGAATCAATCCGCGATCGCGATCCGAAAGGCCCGGTGCCTGCTGCACGAACTGCACCGCGTCGGGCAACGCCATGTCGTAGGGATAATCGGTGCCGAGCAGGATGTGATCGGCGCCGTATTGGTCGACCAGATACGCCAGCTGGTGGTGGGTGAAGACGATGGTGTCGAAATAAAACTTTTTCAGGTAGCTCGACGGTGCCTTGGTGATCTTGGTGCGCGCGTCGGGCCGCGCCGCGTGCGCATGATCGATGCGCCCGGCATAGGCCGGCAGATAGCCGCCGCCATGGGCGCAGACGATCTTGAGCTTCGGATGGGCCTCCAGCACGCCGCCGAAGATCAGGTGATGGATCGCGACCGTGGTATCGAGCGGATTGCCGACGATGTTCTGGAAGAAGTGATCGGCCAGGCGTCGGCCATCGGGAAAGCCGTGCGGATGCATGAAGATCACGGCGCCGAGCTCTTCCGCCTTGGCGAAGAACGGCCGGAAACGCTCGGCCGACAATTCCTCCTGCTCGACATGCGGACAGATCTCGACGCCCTTGAGGCCGAGCTCGCGAACCGCGCGGGTGAGCTCGCGCACGGCGTATTCGGGCACCTGCATCGGCACCGTCGCCAGGCCGACGAAGCGCTCGGGATTGGCGGCGCAGATGTGCGCGATGTTGTCGTTGATGAGGCGCGATGTGCGCAGCGCGAGCGTGCCGTCCGCCCAGTAGTAGTACTGGATTGGCGCCGTCGAGATGACCTGGATGTCGATGCCTTCGGCGTCCATGGTCTTAAGCCGTTCCTCGATCGACGTCAGCTTGGGACCGATCGCGGCCGCCTGCTTTAAGTCAGTCTGCTTCGAGGCCGCGCTCTGGAAGAACGAATACGGGTCGTTCTGCGGCCGGACCACGTCCTTCACGAGCGCCGCCGCCTCGGGCGTGAAGACGTGGCAATGGATGTCGACCGTCGGCTGCCGCTTCGTGGCGGTGCGCGGCTTGGCTGCCTTGCTGCGGCGTGCGTTCGCCGCCCCGCGGGCGGCCGCCGGGGCGCAGGTGTAAACGAAGCTCATGCGCGGGCACCGCTCCGTGCCGCGCGACACGCCTGCCAGAGCTTCTGCGGCGTTGCCGGCATCTGCAGCGTGCGACCGGCCTCGCCTGGAATGGCGTCGGCGATCGCGTTCATGATCGCGGCGAGTGCGCCGGTCGTGCCGGCTTCGCCCGCGCCCTTGACGCCGATCGGATTGGTCTTGCACGGAAACTCGAGCAACGCGTCGCTCAGCCGCGGCGGCATGTCGGTCGCGCGCGGCAGCGCGTAATCCATGAACGACCCGGCCAGTAGCTGGCCCGACTTGTCGTAGAGCGCGTTCTCCAGCAACGCCTGGCCGAGGCCCTGCGCAACGCCGCCGTGCACTTGGCCTTCGACGATCATGGCGTTGAGGATGCGGCCCGAATCGTCGGCGCCGCTATAGGCCACCATGTCGAGCACGCCAGTCTCGGGATCGATCTCGACCTCGGCGACGTGGCAGCCGTTGGGGAAATGCTGCGGCGTCTGCGAGACCTTGTTGGTGTCGAGCGATTCCGCGATCTCGCCCTTGGCCTTGAGCTCCTGCGCCTTCTTGGCGACGTCGAACAGCGAGATGCGCCGGTCGGTGCCGGTGATCTCGAAGGCGCCCGCGCGATAGACGATGTCGGCCTCGGCCGCCTCGAGCATCTGCGCCGCGACCCTCTTGCCCTTCTCGATCACCGTCTCGGCGGTGAAGAAGATGGCACTGCCGGCGGCGGCGGCGGAGCGCGAGGCGAAGGTGCCGTGGCCTTCGACATTGAGCCGCGTGTCGCCTTCGCGCACAACGATCTTCGCCGGATCGATGCCCAGCTTGTCCGAGGCGACGCCGCGGAACACCGTCAAATGGCCCTGGCCGGTGGCCTGCGCGCCGAGGCCGACGACGACCGTACCGTCGCCCGGAAACGAGAGCGACGCGCCTTCGGGCGGAATCGCTCCCGAATGCTCGAGGAAGCACGAGACGCCGATGCCGCGCAGGCGGCCGCGCGACGCGCTCTGCTGTTTGCGCGACGCAAAGCCCTTGAGATCGGCGAGCTCGAGCGCCTTGTCGAAAATCGCCGGAAAGTCGCCGCTGTCGTAGACGGTGCCCATGGCGCTCTTATAGGGAAGCTCGGCCGGCGTCACGAGATTGCGCCGCCGCAGCGCCACCGCGTCGATGCCGGTGACGCGCGCGGCTTCCTCGACCAGCCGCTCCATCAGGTAATTCGCCTCCGGCCGGCCGGCGCCGCGATACGGGCCGACTTGCGCGGTATTCGTGAAGACGCAGAGCACGTCCGTGACGACGCGCGGAATGCGATAGACGGAGGGAAAGCAGCGCACGAGGTTGATCGTCGGCGTCAGCGGCCCGGCATCGCAGGCGAAGGCGCCAATATTGGCGATGGCCTTGACGCGCAGCGCGAGGAAGTTACCGTCGCGGTCGAGCGCTAGCTCGCCGTCCATGGCGATCTCGCGTGCTTGGTTGTCGGAGAGAAAGGCCTCGCCGCGCGTCGAACCCCAATGGACCGGCCGGCCCAGCTGCTTGGCCGCCGCCAGCACGACGACATATTCGGGATAGGGCGCGCTCCTGAGGCCGAAAGCGCCGCCGACGTCCTCGGTGAGGACGCGCATCTGCTCGCGCTTCACGCCCATGATCTCGGCCATGCTCTGCGCCATGAGCCAGACGCTCTGCGTTACCGTGCGCAGCGTGTATTCGCCGGTCGCAGCGTCGTACCAGCCGGTCGCGCCGCGCGGCTCCATGGTCGCGCCGGCGATGCGTTGCTGGCGCTCGGTCAGGCGGACGACGATCGGCGCCGCCGCGATGGCTTTGGCCACCGCCTGAGCATTGGTGCCGTCCTTGTCCATCGGCCACGTGAAATCGAGCGCGACGTTGCCCGGCGCCTCGGGCCAGAGTTGTGGCGCTTCAGGCTCGCTCGCTTCGCTCGCGTCGACCACTGCCGGTGTTTCGTCGTATTCGACTTCGATCAGCTCGACCGCGTCCAGCGCCTGCGCATGGGTCTCGGCGATCACCGCGGCCACCGCCTGGCCGACATGGACCACGCGCCGCTCGGCGAGCGCCGGCCAGCGCGGCGCGATTGTCTTGCTGCCGTTGCGCCCGGGCACCGGAATCGGATGCGACAGGCTTCCCGTTCCGGCAAGATCGGCCGCGGTCAGCACGGCCAGGACGCCCGGCGCCCGCTGTGCCGCCGCGGTATCGAGGCGGCGAATCGCGGCCGACGCCATCGGCGCACGCAGGAAGGCGGCGGCGGCCTGCCGCGATTCCCGCACGTCGGCGGTATAGCGTCCCTTGCCCCTGAGGAGTGGCTCGTCCTCGATGCGCAGTTGGCGTGTCGTCCCGGTGGTCATCTGTGCTCGTCCCCGTTTCTTGGTTGGCGCGGTTCAGTCGATGGCGCGTTCTGGTTGAAGGATTATGCCGCCATTATTCCCTTCCGTTGACGTCCGAGACGGCAACGTTGCCGGTGTTGCGAATCACGATATCGTCGGCGATATCGAACACAAGCTTGGACTTCCGCTCAACCCAAATGATCGATTGATCACGGCGGACGGAGGCGACGAACGGAAGTCGCGCAACCGCGCCGGCCGCCATCTAAGTCGTTGAAAAACAGCGGTATTTTTTGTAATCAACCCGTCGGCTCGGTTTTAGACGGGTCCGAACAGGGTTGGGTCTGCGAATTCGTCGCCGCGGGCCTGTTCGAGTTCCTGGTTGTAGCGGCGGAGCGCGTAGGCTTCGGTGACGAAGCCGATGACCTTGCGGTCGGTTGCGCTGGCGAGCA
>Ga0307372_10001808_pt1 | contig 36357 bp, 42 predicted proteins | sample OX1MG_FD_202533 | JGI IMG/M metagenome (GOLD analysis project Ga0307372, IMG submission 202533) | Soil microbial communities from Risofladan, Vaasa, Finland - OX-1 | ecosystem: Environmental > Terrestrial > Soil > Coastal area > Acid sulfate soil | place: Finland: Risofladan, Vaasa | collected...
GTTCCATCCTTACTTCCAAGGAACAAAGCCTCCGGGAAACCCAGGCCGATTCATTTTCCCGAGAATGGGCGTCTTCGCTGGGGTCGTGCGACCCAGTTGTCAGGTCGCGCTCTACGATCGGCTCCATCTGACCTACCACTGTTTCTAATTCATCATGGCTTCTGCGTAGATACTCCCTTCCAAGCAATAACTGGGGTTTGCCGGGGTCTCCAAGCGACCTAGCGAACTCATCAACGGCGCGAAGCCATGCCACTTCGGTGTTTCGAACTTCCAGGGCTTTTGGGGTGCCACGCAGGATTTCGAGCCTTGGCGAAGTCAAAAAGCAGTTCAGGCACTAGTGATTCAGTGGTTTGAAGTCTCTTGTCCTTACAAATGACCTTTCCGCGTAGGAGTACAAACACAAAGGCTGCCTTGTCAACGTCGGGCATCCCATCGAAGACTTCTTTGAGGTTCGATAGAAGTCCTTCCAACACCCCAAAGGCGACATGGCCCAACTCTCTTTCGCTCGAAGTCCTGCTGTTCAATCAAACTTGCGTGCACTTCGGCGACACGATCCGGTAAATTCACAGACCTGCGGCTGGCGAGCGTCTTGGTGTCAGCCGTCACTAACAGCCCACCTACCCACTTAAGTTGTCGCTTTACTCGAACGACGCCTGCATTCAGATCAAGATCACTCCACAGGATGCCGAGCGCTTCACCGCGGCGTAGACCCGTCGACGCAGGCTCTAGGTTTCGTCCCTCAAGTGCGGCTACTCGTGGTCATCTAGCAGGTCAAGCATGTCTTCAGCGTGCTCCTCCTCTACTGCAAGGATCTCCTCCAACATTCGTCGGGTGGTCGGATCGCCGTCACCGAGCCACGAGATGATTTCTGTGTAGGACGCGATGGCCACCCGCTCGGCCTCGAGGTCTTCTTGAATCATCTCTTTGAGCGCTGATGAGTCGTCATACTCAGAGTGGCTGCGCTTTGTCCGGGTGTTGGGATCAAAGTCGGGTTCACCACCCAGTTGAGAAATGCGCGCAGCGATCATATCGGCGTGATTCAGCTCTTCTCCGGAATGCTGGAGAAACTCTTCCGCGGCCGCTTGCGCATTGAGCCCTTTCGCAGTGAAGTAGTGCTGCTTGTAACGTAAGACACACACAAGCTCTGTGGCTAGGGCTTGGTTCAGTACGTAGAGCACCCTCTCCAGGTCGGCGCCGTACGCATCGGTCACCGGGCCCCGTTGCATGTTCTCGCGCGCGTTTGCGCGCAGGGCCGTGACGTCAGTCAAGCATTCCTTCATAGTTTCTCTTTTCCGTGGCGCTGAAACGTTAGCGACGTGTTGGACGTACGGTGATGGGATGACGTTGCAATGCGATTGCCGCTTGCATTGTCAAGTTGACTCGCCGACCTGCCCATCATCCTGCTGAGAATGGTTGTTCAGTTGGAAGGCGTGGCCCTCGGCGCCGTGTCGACGTTTGGGTGACCGCTCTTCATCCTGCTGAGAATGGTTGTTCAATTGGAAGGCGTGGCCCTCGGCGCCTTGACGATGATGCTCACACGGTTCATCCACTTGCGGGGAATGACCGCTCGTACTCTGAGCATTCTGGGGAGGCTTTGGCTTCCTTGCCGTGCCACGTATCTTCCACCGGCGAAGGAGTCTCTTACGATCGGACACGGGGAAACCCTCCCAGAGACAGCGCAGAACTGACTAATGGACAGTGCACTGAAGCGTCCTGTCTCTTGCCGTCGCCACTCATTATGCACCTTCTTCTTCACGACCTGTACAAATGGTCAGGTGATAAGGATGCGGGGCCCAGACGTCCTACGTTCGACGCTATCGCCTGACGCGAAGAATCGAACGCTCAGTGAGCGGGCGCCCTGAAACGACGGTCATGCCGATCCATCAATCAGTTGGCACTCGTCTTGATCACCAGCGAACGGTGAACACGGTCTGGGCTTGTTACATCAAGCGTGTTCGGGGCTCCCCGACGCGTTGACAGGCGATCGAAGCGCTAGAAAAAGGATAGAACATGAGGTCCCTTAAAGCTTTCGCGACGACGGCAGCGAAACTGCAGTCGTGCAAGCGAAGGACCCACGCCCTACATCCGGCCACAATGATGCGTCGGCGCCGTTACAGTTATCGACGCCACTCTTAAGACCAGGATCGCTGCCCAAATCTGCATCCAGTTTGGGCGATGACCTGAGCGTCGCCGCTCGCGAGATTCTTACCCAAGAATGATCTAGGTGGCGACTGTCGGACCAATAACCCCGTTGAGTTCCCCAAGCGAGATGTCTGGCGAGATGCTGCAGACGACTGGTACGAAGGTGCGGTGGCCCGGTCCGGTCGCGGGTCCCGCCGCATTCAGTTGCTCGACGCTCAATGAGGCGGCCGCCGGCACGGCATTCTCGCCGTATCCCATGACACTGAATGGCAAACTTCGTCGCGCGAGGCGCGACTTGCCCCTACTTCTCAACCGCATCAGCCATCCACTCGCCGAGGAGCATCAACCCGCTCTTTGCGTCACTCGTGCGGCGCCGCACCTTGGGCTCAGTGAGGCGAACTCGCTGCTCCACCGCTTCGCGCCACTGGCCATCATCTTTCCTTCTCAGACTTCTCATGTCCTTCTTCTCCACTTTGGCCCCCTTAGGGAACCGTCACTGCCTTGTACGGTGTTCGATGAAGCTTGTTTACATCAGGCTCCTGGGTGAAGGACCGCAGTCTGGGCTCCCTACTTTCAGAGCGACTCCGTCGAGCATCTCGGTTGATCCCCGTAGTGACGTCAAGTCGAAGCTCCAAGAGTTCGGGTTGACCGTGACGTTGACACGAATCAAGAGCATCGATCCAGTTCTCATGTGAATGTCGTTTCACTCTCATGAAGTGCCGGGTGCTTTGCGACGACCACTCGTCCCCCGCGCTGGGGGGGTATCTGGCGCGGGGGACGAGTGGTCGCGGACGATGTCACCCTTCGTGTCGGCTACTTGACCACTTGGTGGACTGAACGGGAACCACCCCTGGAGTCCGTGTCCCGACATACAACAGTGCGTGGGAGTAATTCGATCTACGGAACATGCCGAAGGCGATTGCCGACACAACGAAGCCACCCGCACTAACCAGTATCGGAGACCGCCTCACCGTGGAGAGACGAAAGCTCTGACCTATTGAGGTGACCGTCCAATACAAGATCGCGCCGACCGTAACCGAAATTGCGCTCAAAATGATTCCTGGCAAACCCACGGCGCACCTTCTTCTCAACGACCTGACTCACTGCCAGGCGAGAAGGATGCAGGGTCTTGACGTCCTGCTCGTCACGCTACTACTCGGCGTCCACGTCCGAGCGCTCGGGATTCGGATTTGTCGCCCTTTCGTCGCGCCCACCATCCATACGGATTCCGAACGCTGAATAGGGACATACAGCCAATCCGAACCGGTAGGTCAGATCAGTGCCCAGACTTGGGGCACCGGTGTCGGATCGAGGTCCTTCAACGCGACGTCGCGCTCGACGACGCGACCGAGTAACTCGGGTCAACTCTGTTCTTGACGTCACGGCAAAATGCCACGAGACGAAGTTGAACATTTCGACGCGAGGACCTAAGAACAGCGTTCCTGATCTCAGGCAGATGACAGTGCCGCTCACATGAGATGACGGATATGTTTGGACGAACACTCGTCCCTCGGCAAAGGCTGTTCGGCGAGGGACGAGTGTTCGCGGACTATGTAACCCTCGGTGCCCGTTACTTGACCTCTTGGTGGACTGAACTGGAACCACCTGTGGAATCTGTGACCTGACGATCCAAAGTGTGGTGGGTGCTTTCCGAACCACGAGAAATACCAAAAACGATCGCCGACACAACGAAACCCGCGGCACCCGCGATCATCAGGATCAGCCCCACCGTAGACATACGGAATCCGTGTCCCTGATAGGTGACCGCCCAATACATGATGGCGCCGGCCGCAGCGGCAATAGCGCTCAAAACCATTCCAGGTAAACCCATTTTGCACTCTCTTCTGAACTACCTGACAAATTGCCAGGCGAGAAGGATGCGGGGTCCGGACGTCCTATTGATCACGCTACTACTTGGCGTGCAAGTCCGAGCGCTCGGGATTCGGATTAGTCGCTCAGCTCCTTGGGTCACCCCCGTGTGAGGAATTCAGCCGTTTATCAGGGACATGCAGGCAGTCCAGAGTGGTGGGACAGATCAGCGCCGCGACTTGGGCACCTGTGCCCAATCGAGGTCCCTCACGGCGAGTTCGCGCTCGACGATACGCCGAGCCATCTCGGTGAGACCCTCGTTGTGGTTGCGCGAATAGGCGCGCAACCGGGCGAACGCTTGGTCCACGTCGATGTTCGTAGTTTGGCTCACCATCCCCTTCGCCTGTTCAATGATGATTCGGCTATTGAGCGCGATGCTGAGTTGGCTGTTCAGCGTATGGGCGTCGAGTGAGGTGCGGTGCTGGAGGACCGCGATTGTCGCAACGTCGGCTAGGCCCTGGGCGACGACGGTGTCGCTGTCGTCGAGCGGACCCTGAGCCGTGCGAAAGAGGTTGAGCGCACCGATTATCCGGCCGCGAAGGCGCATCGGCAGGCAGTGGACCGACTGGAATTCCTGGGCCAAGGCGACCGGATTGAATCGCGGCCACTGCTCTTCGGGCTCCTAGGGCGAAGGATCGGCCACTAGCGACTTCTCGCAAAGTGCAGTGAAAATAGCCCTTTTTGTTAGTTGCCAGGTATTGGAGGTCGACGCGCCACTCGATTTCTTATAGCCATGATGAGCCCCTCGACTAAGGAGATACTTGCTGGGTTGGAGGGAGTATTCCTGTCCAAGATCATGGCGGCCTGCAGGGTGGCCAAGTCGTGGTGTCGGTGATTAGGTCGGGAAAGAGGGCTCCGTCGGGCACAGGCAGTGGAACGCGCTCGCCGCATTGGGCTACTGATACTTAGAAGTGTCTCTCTAGTCCGGTTCGATACCAGTCAACTCTCGTTGGTTATTTCTCCATAGATCGCTGCTCAGTGAGTCAAATTGAGGAGACCACTTCAATCACACGACTCGACAAGTTCCCGAGAAACAACTCCAACTGGGAGGCCTCGAGAGGACGTGAAAAGAAGAACCCCTGCCCCAAATCTGTGCCGTCCCTGATTAACAGTTCAAGTTGTATTTCCGTTTCAATGCCTTCCGCCACTGTGACAATTCCAAGGGCTCTTCCCAGTTCAACCAATGTGTGTACCAACGCGGCAGCTTCGGAGTCATCAGCGACACCCGAAACGAAACTTTGGTCGATCTTCAATATGTCAATGGGGAACTGACTTAGATACGAGAGTGAGGAGTAACCGGTTCCGAAGTCATCAATTGCTAACCGAACACCCAGCGACTTGAGCGAGCGAAGTCTTTCGACGGTGGCGTCCATATCCCGCATCAGAGCCGACTCCGTTAGCTCTAGCACGAGCATGGCGGGATCAAGATCGTTCAATTCGATGGCGCTCTTAACGTCAGTGATAACGCGGTCGCTTTCCAACTGCCGCGCTGAGAGATTTACTGACATGCTGAGATCTAGGCCGTGCCTCTTCAATTCGGCGCTCTTACGACACGCCTCTTGGATCACCCATCCTCCAACCGACATTATTAGACCATTCGATTCGAGAGCCGGAATGATTTGGTCGGGTGAAACCACGCCCCTGACGGGATGGCGCCAGCGCAAGAGCGCCTCCACTCCTGTAACTGATCCTGAGTTGAGGTGAATGATGGGTTGGTAGACGAGGAAGTACTCCCCGTTCTCAAGTGCGTGTTCCAAGTCACGGTTAAGGCTTCGCTGGTCCGCCAATGCCTCTTGCATAGACGGCAGAAACACGACCGCTTGTCTCTTGCCTCGCTCTTTGGCGTGATACATCGCGATGTCGGCGTCGCGCAGTAGATCTTGTGCTTCAACTCGACTTCCTTCGGCAATGCCGATACTCGCCGAGACCGTCAATGGGGTGTCGCTTCCTGGGATCGCAAACGGTGAGCTGAGGACTTGCAGGATCCGACCGGCCAATGACTCGGCACCTGGAATCAGCGATGCGGCTTCAGCCAAAACCACGAACTCGTCGCCGCCAAGGCGCCCCACGGTGTCACCCTCGCGAAGAATATTTGAGAGCCGATTGCCCACTTCGAGCAAGAGTTGATCACCTGCGTTGTGACCGAGCGTGTCATTGATCTCTTTGAAATTATCGAGGTCCAAGAAGAGCAACGCCACGTTCGTGTGATCGCGCCGGGCGCGAGCGTTCATCTGACTCACTCGGTCTTGGATCAACACTCGGTTCGGCAGTCCAGTCAATGCGTCGTGCAATGCGAGGTGCTCAAGCTCAGTGGTCCTTTCTTGGACGAGTCCGAGCGCGCGGGACCGGCTCGTTCCCAGCAGATAGATGAGCGCGCCCAGAAGCAGACTCAGAGTGACGCCGCACAAGAGGAGTGCCAGAGCGTTACCGTTTCCAAGAATCGCCCCCCCATCTACGGCTACCAAGGTCTGAATCCGCCATCCGTTGTGCAGGTTCGTGTAAATCGGCGTCGCGTCCCGAGGGGCCCGCCCCGCCTGGAATGTGACAGCGGCGGCACCCGTACTGTAAGTGAAGCTCACCGATGTGTGGGGGTGGCCCTCGAGAGCAGTCGTCAGTAGCACGTTCGGCAGTGTGAGTGTGCCGGTCCAACCGACGAAGCTCGCTCGACGTAGTTGAATCGATGGTGGCACAGTGCCCGTGGAGTAAATGGGAGTGCCAACCACAAACTCTTCAGCTTTGCCCGTTCCAAACGGAAAGTAGGCACCGCGGCCGGAGTCTCGGGCCTTGAGGAAGAGAGGACCAAGGGGGGAGTCACAGAAGTCGAGACCCGCCGGTTCCTTTACCTGCCCGATTCGAGTCATCTCAACTTTGGCAAGGCAGTAGTACGACCTACTTCCCGCCGGCGAAAGTCCAAATGAGCCGTTCGGGGCCAGAGTCCCTGTCGGATCCATCAAAGCCCGCGACTCGAATTGGTGCAGTTGCGACTGAGGAACGATCACTACCTCAGCGATACCGGAGAGCTCTGGATACCGTTGGAAGGCCCGAAGGGACGCCATCCACAGGCGGAACTGAGCTTGATTGGCTTCGGGAAACCTCACGAAGAAGGCGCTCGTCGTAACTACCAGATCCTGTTCATGTTGAATGGCCAGCTTGAGGTTTGACGCGATATCTGAAGACGAAATTGCGGCAAGTTGGCGAGACGACCGCGCGTCGTTTGCGGCCACTTGGTCGCCGGAGTAGACGGAAGCGAAACAGCCAACAAGAATGAGGACGGCAGCCGCCGCCAGCCAACGAGCTTGCCCTTGCTTCATGAGGCTCCGTCCTGGCGATCTACTTGTAGAGCATTATTCGGCATGCCCCACTTCGAAAGAGTGTCGATGCGACAATCAAAGACTCACATCGTCTGTTCCAATTTACAGTGAGGCTTCAAACACGATTGTCATATTGGCAACACCACTTCATCAAATTATGATTGTGTGCACTGGAATTCAGTTAAGTACGAACCGTAACGAAGGGTGTCCGGCTTGTGAGATCGGCATCCAAGGGGGACGACCAGCTAGCGCGCTATTGCTCCGCAGTTGTGGTGCGGAGCTATGTGTCTGGAATCGCAACTCGCAACGCAGAGACGTGTTAGGTCAATCTGTCAACTGCATCGACATTTGTCCCCCTGTTTGTCAGTGAGTGCGACAGGCGATCCGCCCGCCCACTCCAAGTACGGGCGCACTCGCGACAATATAGAACGCACGACACGACACCGGTCGCGGAACGCTTAGCCAAGTAGGCAACCCCCGGAGCCTTGCACTGGTGGAAGTACCAGTAGTTCTGGTTGGAGCACTCGCAAGTCTCCCTCGCACGCGAATGAGCCGCGGCTTTCATCTCATCGCTCAACACGGGCCGTGGCGTGCGTCGACGTTCGCGGCCTTCGCGGGGTTTCGACCGACGATCATCCACGGGGGGATCGACGCCACCGTGCAGCGTCGGATCAGTCATGGTTCCTATTTTGTCTATTCGCCGACACTGCCGCCGGTGTCTGGTGGCAGAACGATGATGTCGGGCCGCCATTAGATTTTGGACGTCGGTCCCCCGAAGTAAACCCTCACGCCAAAGTCGCACTTCCCCTTCATCCCTTCAACTAAAGAGCACGAGCATGTCTCTGCTCTTCTGGCCGCACTTCCGCTGCAATCACTGAGCACTCGAACCCTGAGGCGTTTGAGGATTCCCGGAACTGCATGCCTCTAGTTCTAATCCCCCGTGGGAGGTTAGATATGCCGACAATCCCCTGTGGTATTCCCAGTCAATCCCGCCCTTTGATGAACTCTGCCAACGCGCCGAGCCATCGCACCCATTCGATCACCGGAGTTTGAACTACAACCGCTGTGGGGTGCCGCTGGGGATGCCGTTGGAAATGCTCATTGACCGACGCGGCACGATGCTTGCGGTGACTCTGCGATGACGCTCGGCTTGTTCGGGTCCAACTCCGTGTCAACGATTGCACAATCCGAAGTTGTCACGTCGGCTGCATCAAAAGTGGCTCAGCCTGCTGCCAGCAATGAGTACTACGAGTCGGCTCTACGATGGATCCGTGACGTGGCGAGAAGGCACAGCGAGCGAACTCGCCGAAGAGATTGGTGAATCGCTGGTTAAAGGTGAGCCAGATGCCGCCAAGCGACTGGCGTTTCGCTTTTTGGAGAGGTTTGACAAAAGCGACTGGGAATCAAGACGCCGGATGGCGGCTGAAACCCCCCTAACTACCGGCAGCCCTCGATTCGACGCCCTCTTGGCTGGGATCGTCGAGTACGCCTTTGCGTCTCACGGCACTGTCCCTCCATCGTGGGTAGACGATGACTCATTCTTCCTCAAGGAGTGGTGGTTCGTCTCGGGCATGGTCTCGCTGCACGCCGACGCGCTTGTTCACAGTCCGATCTCGCTGGCTCGGCGTGGAGTGTTCATAACTCAAGGTGCACTGGAGTACGCGTAATGGCGTTCTTGGGCCGCAGGGAGTTACTCGAGTCGCTATCAGCGCTCGACGAAGAGCTTGGACGGCTCAACGTTCGCGGTGAGGTCTTTGTCGTTGGCGGTGCCGCGATGGCGATTGCCTACGACACTCGGAGAGCAACGGCCGACGTGGACGCTGTCTTCGCGCCGTCGAGTGAGGTCAGGGTGGCGGCGGCTCGAGTAGCGGAGAGATTGCACCTGGAACCTGACTGGTTGAATGATGGAGCGAAGGCCTTCATGCCCGGCGAGGACGAAAATCGGATTGGCGTCTACGAGGGAAAGAATCTGAGCGTGGCGGCGGCGTCGCCTCAGTATCTGTTAGCAATGAAACTTATGGCGTCTCGCGTCGAGCGAGATCAAGATGACATACGCGAGTTGTACAGACTCTGCGGATTCTCCAACGCCGAACAAGGACTTGATCTACTGGCTTCGTTCTATCCGGAGCGGGTGATTCTGCCGAGGGTTCAATTCCTTCTGCAAGAGATGTTCCCGAGGAGTCAGGAACGGGGCCGTGAGAACGGAATGTCCCGCTAGATCGAACGTCGGCGACAGGTCAGCGGGAAAGTTCAGCGTTCGAGACCGTTTTCAATCGCTCGATTGAATAGGTTGACCTCTGGGCATTGGTCCGCTAGAGCCCGTAGAGTGCCCGAGACGGGTGATCTTGAAAATCTGTCCCCTGCTTTGTCTGCCTGACCAGTACCTTCTGTTCCACCAACTCGTGGCAACTCCACCTTTCAAGGTGGCGGCACCGGTTCGAATCCTGTTGGGGTGCTCCGTTTGGGGTGTTCAGTGATGACGGGATGGCGAGTTTGCAAGTCTGAGTCTGTCGAAAACATCGAACATGCGCTGAAGAGAACTGCGATCCCCGTCACGCTTGCGAATTAAGTCGGGATTGGCGCGTTCAGGAATTGATGGCGATCGGTGCTTCCTCTTCACCACGTCCATTGTCAACACGCTCACGGTCTTCGCCAGAGACTTCTTCAAGCGAACGCCCGGATGGTTCGGGGAGAACACTCGTGAGAGCGAAACCCAAAACTGCCGAAGCACCCGCTACAAAGAGCAGTCCGCGCAGTCCAATATGAGTTTGGAGCTGTGGGACGACGAAAACGCCCACAAACGCGCCAAGCTTTCCAATGCCAGCAGCGATGCCGTGCCCCGTAGTGCGCATATTGCTAGGGAACACCTCTGACGGGAGAACAAAGGTCGTCATGTTCGGCCCAAACTCCGTGAAGAAGTAGCTGAGACCGAAGATTGCTATGAATGCCGCGACAGTCGACGTGAGCGCGGGCACGGCCCCCAGCAGAATGAAGCAGGCCGCCATCACGGCGAAACCGTAGAACTGGAGCCGCCGGTGTCCAATCCGGTCCATCCTCCACACGGCGAACACGTAGCCAGGTACCGCGAACACGACGAAAATGGCGAGCGTCAGGAGCAACTTCGTCACGAGCGTGGCGTTCGGCGACACTTCCTCGAGAATGCTGGGGAGTGAAAGGGTGTTGCCGTAGTAGGCGTAGTCAAAAAGAAACCACGAACCGGCAGTGCCAATCACGAGGAGGAGTAATCGCGGTGTGGTGAGGAACTCTCGAAGCCCCATCAGACGCGAACGAGATTCAGCGACCGTGGTCGCGTCGATCGCACCATCGGCGAACCTGTGGAGTTCCCTGGCGGCCTCGAGAGACTGGCCCCGAACGCTCGCCTGAAAGCGGGGCGACTCCGGCATTTTGGATCTGAGATAAATGACGGCTGCGGCAGGAATCGCTCCGAGGCCGAGCATGAGCCGCCAGGTAAATCCATCGCTCATTCCCGACGAAAGGGATAGGAGGCCGATGAGCGGTCCGACAATCAGTCCGAGGGCTTGCATTGAAAAGACAAGACCGACGAGACGCCCCCGGTCTGCGCGATTCGAGTACTCGCTCATCAGAACCGCGGACACCGGGTAGTCGCCACCGATTCCCAGGCCCAGCACGAATCGGGCACTGACAAGATAGAAGAAACTCGGCGCAAAAGCCGACGCAATCGCACCAAGGATCATGATGGCCGCGACTGCGGTGTAGACGGTCTTTCGTCCTACGACATCCGCGAGTCGACCAAAGGTAAATGCACCAATGAACGCACCAAGTATCGCGGCCCCGGTAACCCAACTGGTCTGAGTCGTTGACAGATGCCATTGGATCTTGAGGATTGCCGCGACCGTGCCGATGACGAACAGGTCGTAGGCGTCGGTAAAGAAGCCCATCCCCGAGATGAACACGGTCTTGTGGTGAAAGCGGCTTCTGGGCGCGTCGTCGAGCATCTGATTGACGGTAAACACCGGTGCCGCCAGCCCAGTCTGGGGGACGAGTTCATCGTCGGAGTCATGGGAATCAACGAGCACACCCTCTGATTCGAACTCGCGCAACATGGTGTCCGATCTCCAGGCAATCTCAATGGCCCGCTTGCCTCCAATGTCTCAGACGCGCGTGAAGAGAGACCTATCCGATGGTTATCGGAAAGTGAACATGGAGTGAACTCTTGTACTTTCGACAGACCTGGCGCGCCGAGCGACGGTTGGACTATGGGACGTGATTGCGTCGATTTGGTTGATAATTTTGGCTCGGAGCGGCGCGTCCTTACCGCCCGTGGAGCGCCCGAGACAGGAGAAGACAAGAATCCGGTCGCTAGAAATCCGTTTTGATCAGTACTTTTCTACTTCTAAGCTCCAGAGAACCACCATCCTTTCAAGGTGGCGGCACGGGTTCGAGTCCCGTTGGAGGTGCTAGCGATGGAAGGCATGGATACCCGCGTCGCGAGGGCGTACATTGCACCGGAGAACTTCGATCAGCCACTTCGCTACTCCGGCTACGTTGAGCAATCCAACGGCAGTCCCGAGTTCTCTCCTACCTTCGAATCACTCGCAGAAGCCCTTGATTGGGCTCGCGAGAGAACAGACTTCGTGATTGCTCGAGGGGTCGCGGGCCCGTACTACTGGTACGGGGTCGGACAACCACCCCCCGGCCTCATGGCACCGCCTGAGTAGCGCCACAATTGCCGCGACCCACTTCAGGGTCGAGTTCTGACTTTCTGACACACGGGGTGCTAATCACACCATCTGGCCCATGGCATTTACGTCATCCACGTTCTGAACGAGCGGCGCCACCTCCGCAACTCTTGGGGCGCCTTAAAACGTTCCACTGAACCAGTAGTTACAGCGAGTGACGCGCGCCAAGCAGCGCTGAACGTCGGGACAATCAACACGACACCGGCCATCGACGGTTACCTGACAGCCGCCGTACTCATCCTTCGTTGGCCCATCGGGCGCACGTCGAGGTACGGCGTCATGAAGTCGACCGATCTTCCCTAGACGCTCGTCCAGCCGCGCGATCGCTAGGTAGTCATGCCTACCTTTTCTGAAGAAGTCCTCGTTCGGTGGGAGCTAAAGTCGGCCGTCCCGGCATCGGGAAGGGTGAAGATCACCCGCACCACCCAAGAAACTCCGCCGAACGGTCAGGCGCGAGGACCGGGCTTAATACCCCCCGGGGTATGTTATAGTGTTCGTAGCGGAAGACCTAGGAGTCGCAATGACGAGCAAGCCAATCACCCACGCGCTGACCGATCGCGAACAGGTGTCGGCCATTGCCCTGCGGATGAAGCGAGCACACGGACAGATGGGTGCGGTAATTCGCATGCTTGAAGAAGGTCGACCGTGCGAGGACATAGTCACACAGATGGCAGCGGTTGGCAAGGCGATCAATACCGCAGCCTTCAAGTTGATCTCCGCCAGCCTGAAGGAGTGCATCGAAGAGGTGACGATCGACCGCGACGCCATTACCGAGAAACTCCAAAAGCTCTTCCTGAGTTTGGCGTAGGTCGCGATGAAGATCGTGATCGTCGGGGGTGTGGCGGGCGGGATGTCGGCGGCCACTCGACTACGGCGTTTGAATGAGTCGGCCGAGATCATCGTGCTCGAGAGAAGCTCCTACGTGTCCTACGCCAATTGCGGCCTGCCGTACTTCGTAGGCGGCGTCATCGAGGAAGAGAGCACACTCCTCTTGGAGTCGCCCACGACGCTGTATGACCGATTCCGGCTCGACGTGCGAGTGCGAAGTGAGGCAATGAGCATCGATCGCGACGCCAGGCGCGTCTTGGTGAAGGACTGGGTGAGTGGCTCGCAGTACGAGCTCTCCTACGACAAGCTCATCCTCAGTCCAGGCGCGTCACCAGTGGTTCCCCCCATTCCGGGAATCGAACGCGCGTTCACACTTCGGACCGTCGAAGACGTTGAACGCATCGTCGAGCGAGTCGACCAGGTTCCGCAGAACGCCGTCATCATCGGCGGCGGATTCATCGGTGTCGAAGTCGCCGAGAACCTGGTACGACGCGGCGTGCGAACGAGGGTCGTCGAGGCGACGTCGCAAGTGCTCGCGCCACTCGATCCGGAGATGGCCTCTATCGTCGCGACGGAGATGCTTTCGCGCGGCGTCGAGCTCCACCTGAGCGATTCGGTCACGTCAGTTTCAAAGGAATCGGTGGAGTTGGCCAGCGGTGTCCAACTTGCGGCGGACCTCGTCGTCCTCGCCATCGGCGTGCGCCCAGAGACGGCGCTGGCCACGTCGGCCGGCATCGCCTTGGGTGCGAGTGGCGGCATCCTCGTCGACCGCTTCAATCGCACCAGCGACCCGTCAATCTACGCAGTTGGTGACGTCACCGAAAAGAGCGACGCGCTTGACGCGAGTGCGACTCTCGTGCCGCTGGCCAACATCGCCAATCGTCAGGGCCGGGTCGTGGCAGACCACATATGCGGCCGAGAGGTGCGCGAGGTGGCGGCGCTCGGCACGGCCATCGTCAAAGTCTTCGACCTCGTGGTCGCCACGACCGGTTGGAACGAGAAGCGGCTCGAGGCTCGAGGTCGTGCGTACCTCGCCATCCACACCCACCCGAAATCACACGCTGGCTACTATCCCGACGCCCAGTCGATGGCGCTGAAAATGCTCATTGATCCATGTTCCGGTGAAATTCTCGGCGCTCAAGGCGTCGGCGCCGAGGGCGTCGACAAGCGCATCGACGTACTGGCCACCGCGATTAGGGGTGGATTGACTGCCGAGGAACTGGCCGACTTGGAACTCGCCTATGCGCCACCGTTCGGTTCGGCGAAGGATCCCGTCAACATTCTCGGCTACATCGCCGACAATCTCCTGTCGGGGCTCGTTCAAACCGTGCAGTGGAGTGATGTTGACGAATGGCGGTTGCGTAATGCTCAATTCCTCGACGTTCGAACCACCGAGGAGTTCGCACAGGGCTCATTGCCTGGTGCGATCAACATCCCAGTTGATCAAATCCGCGACAGGTACCGCGAACTTGATGACGTTGACGCCGTGGTGTTCTGCGAGGTCGGACAACGCGGACACGTCGCAACGTTGCTCCTGAACGAGCTCGGTGTTCGGGCACGCAACCTCGATGGCGGCTACAAGACGTGGAGCGCATCACCAGCTGCCGTGGCTCTTGAACTCGTTGGTTGAGACGAATGTGCGGTACTTATTTGGTGGGGAAGGCGACAACTGATGTGTCATCAAGCGACGTGTAAGAAGTGTGGCAACCCGACGTGGCGCGGATGTGGCAAACACATTGAGCAAGCGTTGGCGGACGTGCCGAAGGCTCAACGGTGCACATGTCGAGAGAGCTCCGCGACGTCGAGATCGAGATCGAGATCGAGATCCAGCGAGGGACTGATATCTCGTCTCCTCGGTCGTTGAGGTCTTCGACAGTGGCGGGAGCTTCCAGTTCGGTTTCATCCATTACTCGTTCCTGACCCTCGGGGTGTCTGGAAGTGTTACGTCGTCTCACCAAGTGCGCAGTCGATAGCCCCTTCACGCGTGCGACATACGAAACTTCCTGGTGTTTCTAAGCGCGAAAGTCGGTTGAGTTCTGCTTGATTACCCGACTGATCTGGAACGATTTCACCGTCGAACGTGGTGTAACACGCTGCGTAGAACGAGGGAGTCCCGCTCGAAGACACCACCCTTTCAAGGTGGCGGCACGGGTTCGAATCCCGTTGGGGGTGCGTTGGGGGTGCGAAGTACGAACCCGGTCGACCGCCCAATCAAGTACCTCAGAGACCCCACCTTCATGGACGCATTGGCGTCACTGGTGTCAATGAACCGAAGATGCGAGCTGCGAGAGACTCTTCCTCATCAGTTCTGACTTATCACCCGAGGAAATCTGGCAAAGCGACCACAGTCACGACTCACAGGTCATTCAGCGCTTCATCGCAGAGCGCTTTGACACCGTGTCCAGTCTGCGTGCCAATTGGGGACCTCCGCCGAGATACGAGGTTCTGCTCTGGGGTAACGACACTCGGAGGTCGACGGCCGACGTGGACGCTGTCTTCGCGCCGTCGAGTGAGGTCAGGGGTAGGGGAACACAGCCTCAATACGGGGACCATCGCTCGACCAGAAGACCTTGTAGGGGTGATGACCTGGCACCGCAATTCTGAAACGGATGCCCTCCGTGGTCGTCAGCGCGCTGGAGCGGGCCTGTGCCTTGCCCGGTTCTGCAAGTACGAACTCGCAGACGTCGAGAATCGCGTCATAGAGGTCAGCATCACCACCACTCCCGATCTCATCGAGCTGAGAATTGGCAACCTCCGAGTAGCCGGGAGTGGGGCTCACCGGGTCCGTCGGGATCGTGTGACGGTCCCAGACGCCGCCGCGCGACTGAGCAAAGCGCGCAATTCGGGGCTCTCGTCATATTCCAGCTGCGCCTCGCTGACTACTCGCGCCGGCTCGAGCAGGATGCTGCCGTCTTCATTCTCACGCACCAAGAAACGCTGGCTCGGATGGCCCGGCAGTACAACGCGGCTTCGGTCGTCGGTTTCGATAAGGGTCATTGGTTCCTTTCGACTCTCTCGAACTATATCCCATTTTCCCATTATGGGCAAGTGGGAACTCCCTGCATTCCCGTAGACCAAGGGCGGGCGCGAGGCAGTCCGACAGTTAGCCCCGATCATTCACGAGAAGTCCCTTGACGGGTCGTCACCCATTTTCTTGAGCACGTCCGCGACGGTCGCGACGATTTAGCCATTGATCGGGTGCCGTGACTCTCTGCATCACGATTTGGACAATGGTTTGGCGGCCAAGGGGCGTGTTGAGTCCCGCTCCGATGAGTGTGGGCGGTGCTGGCGACAGTCGGCTCAGGTGATGAGGGCCATGCGCTGATAGGCGACGGTGAGCACGTCGGTGGCGGGCCAACCGCTGATGACGCGCACCACGAGCTGGCGGCTTCGCCGGATGAGGCGACCGGGTGCGTGGAAGAGTCCCCAGCGCAGCGTCTTGGGTCGAGCGTTCTTCCAGGCGCCGGAAAGACACAGCAGCTGGAACCACCGCACGAGGTCACCGCCCAGGCACACCGCGAACAGCCAGGCGGCGTTGGCGGCGAAGCGAGTGAAGGGCATTGCGGTGAGGCCCGACTCCTTCAAGCGCTGAATGTGGTTCTCGACGTGGGCGTGAGCGCGCATCGTGGCATCGAGGTCTCTCGGGTCGCCATCTTGATCGGTCCAGAAACCCCAGTAGCGAAACTCGAGGGAGGGGATCAGGCTGCGCTGGGCGCCCGGGTGCAGCGGTTCGCGCCGCACGATCAGCCGGGTTCGCGCCGGCAGGGTGCTCTGCTCGATCAGCGAGGTGAGTTCGGCCACCGCGGCGCCGTCGCGAAGCTCGCCGTCAGCGGTGAGTGCCGGCAGCCAGACGTCGCATCCCTCGGCGTCGAACACGGCGTTCACCACCTGGGAATTTGACCGCGCCGTGACGAAGAAGCCCACGTTCCTCGCCCGGGCGGCCGCGAGGAACCCCTCGCTGCACCCGGCCGAGTCGGCGCGCACCACGACGCGTCGGGTGGCGAGGGACGAGTCGTCGCCCGCGCGGTGTCCGCGTGCGACGACCTCGGGCAGCTGGGCGATCGCGGCGTCGAGCACGCCCACGTGGTCGGCCACCGTGTTGGCGGTGGCGTTGCCGGGACGAAGCACCGACGAGAGTGCCTCGCCGGTGGCGTCGGCGAAGCACAGCATCGGGTGAAAGCCGTAGCCCTTCTTGTAGTTCGGCGCGGCGCCCTCCTTGTTCTCCGAGTGCACCTCGATGAGCGACGCGTCGATGTCGAGCACGACGGGGTCCTTGGAGGTAGTGAGTCCCATCCGGTCCCAGACCATGGTGCGCACCTGGGCGGTCGCCGCGGCGAGGTCGGAGAGCGCGACGCCGTCCAGCTCGTGGAAGGTCCGAAAGACCGTCGAGTCACTGGCGACGTCACCGAACAGATCGCTCTGGAGGCGCAGGTGCTCGATATCCGCGCAGCTCTCGCCGCCGCCGGCGAGCACGAGGGCCATGTGCGTGAGCACCTTTCCTCGGTCGTGCACCGGTGCACGTTCGCCCCTCGGGGTGATGCGCGACGAGAGTGAATGACCGAGCTGCAAACGATCGGCAAATGCCCCTAAGGCGTGCAGCCCCACGTGGGCCACAACCCCCGTGCCGTCCGATTCCACACTCACGCGGTTGGTCGATGTAATCTGCATCTCGGAAGTGCCCTTCTTGTTTTGGTTTCTGGTTGTCTAAGCAACTCCAGTTTCCATGATGGGAAGGGTTTTTCCGTTGATGGGGAGAGTCAGTTCACGCGGCCTCGTGAATGATCGGGGCTAGTCAGAATCCTGATGGCCGAGGGTGAAATCGAATCGGCTTTCGATGTAGCCATGAGATTGGGGTGTGATCGAGACCTTCGAAGCACGCTCGCCCGTGCGATCGAGAAGTCCCAACCCCGTGATGCCATCGCACTGCACGAGGTCGAGGTCGATGAACTCATCGATCGAAAGCGCCGTCAGGACTATCAGGCGGCGGCGGCGCTTCTCGAAAGAGTGCATCGTCTGTACGCCGCGTGTGATGCCGAGTCGGAGTGGACCACCTACCTCGCGGCGGTCGTCGCAACACACAAGGCCAAGTCGTCACTGATTGGCATCCTGCGCGAACGTGGAGTTGCTAAGGCCTGTGATACTGGGTGTCGCTGGAAATCGTGCCGAGCCGTCCGCCGCCGATATCTAGAGCTAAACCCGAATCGCGGCGCGCTCCCGTGCGAAGCAGGAAAGCGGTAACTCACCTTTTAGGTGACTTTACGCTATTCTTGGCAAAATTGATTTAAGTCACTATTATAGTGATTTTCTGCTATATTGAATCGCAAGGAGCTGCGATGACCCGCCAACTGGAATTGCTCGATCAGCTGGTCTCGAACGGTCGAGACGAGTTTACATTCACCGATGCCAAAGTCGCCCTAGGGGTATCAACCCCCGCCACGGCGAACGCACTTCGTCAGTTGGCGGCCAAGGGTCTCGTGGATCGCCTCGCTCGCGGTCATTACGCAATCCGTCCCCTTGGTTCACTGGGCACATCGGCAACCACCGAGGATCTCAACGCGGCAGTAGGCGCGGTCTTCGAGGGGCGAAGCCACAGGATCGCTTATCTGAGCGCACTTAGTGAACTCGGATTGACCAGCCACCCGGTGCGGACGGTCTACGTCGCCTGTACCCATCAGGTTCGCTTCACGGCCGTTGGCAGACGTCCACTCCGCTCCGTGCTCGAGAAGCCCGGAACGATTCATCTTGAGGCCGACGAAGTGGGATCATCATGGCGATCGACTCTCGAGAGGGCGCTCTTCGAGAGTGCGCTGCGCCTTGACCTCACGGGAAGCGTCGAGCGCCTCGTTGAGGCGCTCGCCGCGGGATCTCGCGACGCAAACCCGGGGCGAATCGTCCGCCTCGCCGAGGCCTTCGGTGATCGGGGTCGAGCTGCGGAGCGGCGACTCGCATCACTTGCCCACTGGCTCAACCTGCCGCTCGCCATTGATCCAGTCGTGGACCGCGGAAAGCCCATTATCCGCCTCGATCCCAGAGATGACCACATTGAGTGGGCCGACAGCAGATTTCGGGTCGCGTGGAATGTCAATGTCGACGAACTGCGCGCTGTCGTGGAGAACTGACGATGATCAACCGACACGCAATCACACGCCGAGCGGACAAGGACGGTGTTGACGCAGCGGTCGTTGAACGTGATTACGTTCTTGCGCACGTCGTTGCACAACTCCATCTGTTGCGACTAGACGACGGAGGACGATTGGTGTTCAAGGGCGGCACATCGCTGCGGCTAGTGCACATCGGCGACTACCGCTACTCGGCAGACCTTGACTTCACGGTGATCAACTCGAGTCCTGCGGGCGCGACCGCTGCCATGCGTGCGGTCATTGCCGCCGCGAGGGATTACGCCGGTATTCCGACTTTGGAACTCACCGACGAAGATGCTCCATCGATTCTATATGTAGGACCGCTGGAGACCACTCGGCCGCGACGCCTCAAGTTGGACATTACGCACTCTGAGGTCGTTGAGACCGTCGAGCGACGCACCCTTCTCCCAGGCCTGTGGCCTGACCTCCCGGTCTCACTACCATTCGACGTCTACAGCACTTCTGAGATCGCTTCGGAAAAACTGCGTTGCATCATCCAGCGAGTCCAGTGTCGCGATTTCTACGACATCTTCCGCCTTGTGGAGGACTTGGGCGTTGACCTGGTGGAGATCCGCCAGCTTTTCGAGCGCAAGGTGAAGGCGAAAGGAATCGACCCAGGCACCTTCGAAGACCGATTCGAGGACCGGCTCCTTCGCTACAAGACTCGCTGGGACTCGGAAATGAGTGAGCATGTCGCAAGTCCACCACGCTTCGACGAAGTCGTACGTATTATGCGCCGTCACCTGCGCCGTGCGGGCTGGATTGACACCTAGAACTGCCATTGTCTTGACACGTCCTTAGTGCCCGTAGAGTGCCCGCGACCAAGAATGACAAGAAACTGGAAACCCGAAATACCACTTGATCAGTCCTTTTACCTCTTCTCGTTACAAAGGACTACCACCCTTTCAAGGTGGCGGCACGGGTTCGAATCCCGTTGGGGGTGCTCCATAACCGTGACTCCGTTCGCGGGACTGCCGACACGATCCGCAAGTAAGGGGCGATCCAAGGGTTCCCCTGTCGAACCACCAGAGATACTGACCATCTCAACGCTCGGTTCGGGCTTCAACCGTGGGCTCGAACGCCGAGCGCGCTCAGCATCAGACTGCGTCAGCGCGCGGGACGCAGCAACTCAGAAGCCGATGCCAACCTCGGATCGCAACTGTGGCGACTGTCCGGCGTCAGCGAATGAGGTGGAAGGTCTCGAGGGTCTCCGGCATCGGCGACGCCATGACCAACTCCATTACGCCCGCCTCGGAGAAGGCTGGGAAGAGTCGAGTTTCCACGAACGCGCCCGCAGCCTCGGCCGACTCCCACACGCTGACAACTTGGACCTCGCCACTGGGTAGCTCGGCCGCGGATTGCAGAATCAACCCGGTGGGTCGATTCTGGTCGGCGCCCACCAACTCCTGAACCTTCTCGAACATCTCGCGGCTGGGTGCGATGGCCACTTGGACTACTGCCATGATCAACTCCTTGGAGATACTCACTAGTAATGATCACCAGTGAGTCGCAGGGTAGTGGGCAACAGTTCGGCTGTCAAAGGGTCATGGTCGACAGACCTCGCCCCGGCGTGCTGGACGTTGCCTTCTATCTTGTTGCGCACCTCAATGCAATCTCACGCAAATGCCGCTCGTCTGTGCCGCAGCATCCGCCAAGAATGGTTAACTGCGGGAATCTCGATTGCAGGTGCGAGTACTCCCCAGCGAGTTCATCCGGGTCTCCAGCGTCCAATTCCTCGGAGTCATCGAGTTCAGCGTGACTCTTGCGAGAAGCGTTCGCCCTGATTCCACGAATCCGCTGCATCCAGTCTGCTTTTTCGTCGAGGATCGTCGTGAAGTGAGCCGGGTGAGCGCAGTTGACCATGTAGTACGCAGCCGCTCCGTTCGTTGCTTCATCCACTGAGGTAATCGCGTCACGCAGGGTCGCACCGGAGGGCAAGTTGCCGTCGGTCTCGGTGGTGAAGGAGATGGCTACTGGCATGTCGAAGCTCGATGCGGCGCGCACGATGCCAATCGCTTCGGTGGAGTACGACAAAGTCAATGCGCAGACCATGTCTGCGTCAGTCTCGCTGTAGGTTCTGATCTGATCTCGGTGATACTCCTCGGCCTCGGTCTCGGTCATTATCGCTGCCGGGTTGTAGGCGTCGCCTCGAGGCCCAATGCATCCGCTCAGAACCGTCGGCATGTCGGGAGTGTCGTAGTCCTGCTGAACTTCGGCCATGAGGGCAATCGAGCCGCGGTTTGCCAAGTCGAGCGCTTCGGGTGAGTAGCCGAGCTGATTACCCCAATCACGATTCGCTCGCCAGCCCACGCTCTCGAAGATGTAGCCAGCCCCACTCAACTGGGCAATGTTGGCGTGCGTCCGGTAGTACTGTGCCAGGCGCTCGCGTCCCTCTTCGCTGTCCAGCAGTACGAAGGACGCGAAAGACGGTAGCTCGTATCCATCACGGAAGACAAGGGTTGTCTCCAAACCAGTGTCGGTGAGGAAGACTTGGCGTCCGATCTGAGGAAGGCCGTTGCGAATATTTCCCACGTGCGCTCCAATTTGAGAGTTCAACGGATCGCTTCGGAATACTACCGACAACGCCCCTATTATTCCCGGTCAATCTTCCTCCCCTTCAAAGTGGCGGCACGGGTTCGAATTCCGACTGGGGTGCTTCGTGAACTCAAGAGGCACTGGGGTTTGATGCCCATCTAGATAGTTAGCATCCGTGCGTCGTCCTTAGTGCCCGCGTGGTCGCTCGACGACAACTGTCGACGAAGGAGTCGTAAAGTTTTTGTAGGCGTAGGCATCAAGAGCGCCGGAGGAAATGAATGAGCAGGTCGCAGCGACTCCTTTCTGTCAGCGCGTTGGTGTGCATCGTGCTCGTCGGCTCTAGCGTCGTTGCGTCGGCCACTCGTCCTCCGATACGGCCAGATCAACACTTCATTGGCCTCGTCAATGGCAGGCACTTGAACGTGACGGTGCGCACCGTTTGTCCCGGTCCCGCGGTTACGAGCTCCGGGCTGGTGTCAAGTGGACAGACGATGGCCGTCGTCCACGTGGCGAACGGAGGCGGCGACACGGGACTCTTCAGCGGCATCTACGTCTGGTTCGTGCCGAAGCAGGCGGGCGCGAGGCCAACGTCGCTGCACTTCAAGAGCTACGCCACACCGATGTCGATTCCGGCGTCGATTCGTGTCAACTGCACCGGGACCGGCCTCATTGAGTTCAGCTCGTGCCCCTACCTCGCACCCTGCGCCTACGGCTGGGTTCCGTCCTACGTCCGCGTCCGATTCGTGAACATCGCCGCCTGAGATTCGGTACCTGTAGCACGCCGGGCTTCAACTCACCATCGGCGCACATGCAAGGGACTTCTGGCTCGGGCTGCCGAGTCGCACCGCTCCACATGGGTGTTACGGAGCGAATGGTCGCGCGAAGACTCTGGTCAGGCCCAGAACTCTTCGACCGCGGCCTGATCCTTGGCTATCCCCCAGAACTCAACCGCTTTGCCGTCCGCGACGTGCCATACGTGAGCGTCATCAGACACGAGGTTCTTGCCGTTTCGGGTCGCGCTCTCGCTGGCGAGGACGACCACGTGGTCGTCGCTTGCGAGCAGATCGTGAATCGAGACAGAGAAGGTGCCATCGGAAAGTTCCATGAGGCGGCCGAAGAACGCGAACGCCTCTTCCTGTCCGTTGTATGTTCCGGAAATCTGACTGTTGCCACTGACGTACCAGCGGATATCTGGCGAGAAGATCTTGGCGATGGTATCCATGTCCCCTTTGGAAAAGGCTTCGTACCCTCTGCGGACAAGCTCCGCATTCTCTTGAGCGCCCATCGAACGCCTCCTTCGCCTCCACCAAGGTGGCAGAGCACCTAATAGGTCTACATCGCAACGTTGCGACGCGCCAATGAACTTTCAGATAACAAACCCCTCTAGCTTCCTCCTGATCGCTAACCGGGCGTCGCGTCGCGCAGGCTTCTGATCGCGAGGTTCTGGAGTTGCTGAGCGTGCACGCCAGCGAGCCAACCCTTACCGAACGCGGCCGAAAACCGCGGATCGTCGACATCGTGATCGTCACGCACGGCCTGTACGTACGCCCGATCCAAGTCGATCCGTGCGTGAACTTGATCGGCTACCGCGACGGACCCGTGCCCGGGGACGAGGACGTCGACGTCGCCGGTCATGCTCTCGAAGAGTCGCAACGCAGCGAGGTAGTCGTCAACCGGGTCGGCAGTGTCGTCGGTAGCGAACAGAGGAATCAAGATGTCAGAGAGCATGTCGCCGGCCACGAAGACCCCATGCTCCTCGATCAACAGCGCCGCGTGTCCCGGGGCGTGTGCTTGATGCTCGATGATCCGGATGCGAGGGCCGTCCCAAGGAATCTCCTCCACTCCGGCGGGCAGGCCAGTAATGAGACCCAACAACTCCAGAGGTACCTCATCTGGAATCCCGGTCTGGCTTCGATCGATTCCGTCCGCCAGCCCTTCTCGAGCTGACGTCGTGCAGCGCGCGGTGCCGAAGCGGGGCGCCGCGCCGAAATTGGCGTGCCACAGCAGGTGATCCCAATGGGGATGGGTCGAGAAGCCCGCCACGACGCTCTGGCCCGATTCAGAGATGTCGTTCGCGAGGCAGGCCATTTCGTCACCGTGAACCCCGGGGTCGATGAGCAACACGCCCACCCGACCATGCACGACAGTGGCGTTGGCTTCAGCGAACTCGCTCTTGTGGATCAGCACACCGTCCGCCACCTGAGTCAGCACAGGTCTCCCTCCGCGTCTGGTTTGAAACCGCCATTCAAGAACGTAGTGCTACCGATTGACGGCCCAGGGCGACAGCGAACAGGTGTGATCTCCGAGGCATACCTCGTCGGGTGAGATCACCTCACGATCGCCAATGAGGAGAGCATCGTCAATCCCCAATCGTCGTGATTTCTAACTGGGAATTATCGGTTTCCCAGCAGTCGCCGGTGAGTCGAGAACACCCAGGCGAAGACCAACAACACGGTCGCCTCGTCCAACAAGGTTCGAACATCGTGCGTGCGAGAACCGATCTGATAGACGCCCGGAGCAATCAGTCCCAACAACGACCAGACGAAAGCAAGCGTCATAACGACGACGACGAGCACGCTGATGAAGCTGACGACGGCTGCGTAACTGCGGACGACGCGCTTTGAGGGGCTCGTCAGTGACTCATCGCTACTCGCCAACTCGATTGCCCTCGAACGGTGCGTGAGTGCCGTGTAGCCACCCACAATCGAGAGCAGAAGTCCGATTGTGATTCCCCTAATTGTCGAGTCGCCGAGTGGGTGCACTTCGGACGAGAAGTACGTCGTGTTTCCCGAATAGATGAGTGCGAACAGTGTGAAGAAGATGGTGATCACTCCCACGATCTCCAACCACAATGCAATGAAGGCGGTTCCCACGTGATAGATCGCACTGGTGCGATGACCCGTGGGATCGGGTTCGGCCCGATTGGCCACCACGATGATGATGTACGTGACAATGCTGCCCACACTCGCCAGCACGCTGAACAGCACGAGCACTGTGACGTAGGTACCCACAATCCCTGGGATTGATGACGACGACACTTCCCACCTCACTTGTCGGTTATACGAGCAACCTACCAAGCAAACTTGACAAAGTTAGGTTCTTAACCAACAGCGAATGTCCAGACAGGAGTGTTGGTCGCGCCGTTGACACTGACCAACTCATGTGCACGAAACGTGCCGTTCCTCCTCGTCTCCATTCATTCTTGACCACGAGTGAAGTTCGCTATCTCCTTCCACCAACGACCACCGCCGATTCGACCACGATTCAACACAAGACCTAGGCCTGTGGCTCCTCCACGGCGGCGGCTTTCTGACGAATAAGGAATTCGCGCTCCACCGCATTCGAAGTGAGTTCGATAGCTCGGTCGTAGGCGGTGATCGCCTCCTCGCGTCGACCGCACCGCGCGAGAAGGTCCGCACGGGTCGCGTGGAACGGCTGGTAGTTGTCGAGTGCGACGACGTCTATCTGTGAGATGGCCATCAAACCCTCGGAGGGGCCGCGTAGTTCAGCGACGGCCACCGCCCGATTCAGAGCGACGACGGCGTTGGGGCGAAGTTCGTAGAGCTGGTCGTAGAGAGCAACGATCTGTGACCAATCAGTGACCTCGCCACTGGTTGCGTCAGAGTGAACGGCCGCTATCGCCGCCTGGATCTGGAACGAGCTGGGACGGTTGCGACGGAGGCTGGCGCGCACGAGCTCTTGGCCCTCGCTGATTAGGTCTGATTTCCATAGCCGGCGATTCTGTTCACCGAGTCGCACCATTGTCCCGTCGAAGGCGACCCGGGCGGAACGGCGCGACTCGGTGAGCAGCATCAGGGCCAGCAGTCCCGCGGCTTCCGCTTCATCGGGCATGAGCTCGACGAGGGTGCGTCCGAGTCGGATGGCCTCGGTCGATAGGTCGAATCTGGAGAGCGTCGCACCAGACGTGGCGGTGTGTCCTTCGGTGTAGATGAGATAGATCGCTACGAGAACCACGTGAAGCCGGTCGGGGAGCTCAGCCGGGCGAGGTATCCGATACGGGGCGTGGTTGTCGTGGAGCTTGCGCTTGGCCCGCACGATCCTCTGCGCCATGGTCGCTTCGGGAACCACGAAGGCCCTGGCAATCTCACCGGTCTCGAGGCCGCCGAGCAGCCGAAGGATGAGCGCGGTCTGAGCGTCGACGTTGAGCGCCGGGTGGGCGCAGAGGAACATGAGCCGGAGTTGGTCATCGGCGACGACGTCGACGAGGTCGTCGAGTCCGTCGAGTTCGGGATCGTGGTCAGATTCCATGTCATTGATGTGGAGTCGTTGAGCCGCGAGATGCCTCTCGTCACCGACCGACGTGCGTCGCAGTCGGTCGATTGCGCGGTTGCGCGCCGTCGTGGTGATCCAGCCACCCGGATTGGGCGGGAAGCCCGTCCGAGGCCATCTCTCCACGGCGATGGCGAACGCCTCCGCCACGGCCTCTTCGGCCAGGTCGATATCGCCGAGTACTCGGACCACGGTCGTGATACACCGGCCGGCTTCTCGTCGGAAGACCTCTCCGAGTTCCTCCGTCACCCTTGGGCGGGGCGGACCTCGACCGGTCCTTCGCAAGCCGCGGAGGCGCGGCCGGCCCATTCCAGGGCGGCGTCGAGATCGGCGGCTTCAATCATCCAGAAGCCTCCCATCTGCTCCTTGGTCTCGGCGAAGGGTCCGTCGGTCATCGAGACGTCACCGCCGGAGGATCGCACCACCGTGGCTGACGTCGCGGGGCGCAAGCCGGTCGCGAACACCCATGCGCCCGCCTTTTGCAGTTCCTCGTTGAAAGCCCCTACCTGGGCGACCATACGCTGTGCATCAGGCGTCGAGAAGTCGACCTCATACGTGTCATCGTGCCAAACGGAGAGTAGATACTGCGCCATAGTGGTAGCTCCTTCTTAGGGTCAGTTTGGGTTACGTCGGTCGCCGGGTCGTGCGAGCACCGGAGCATAAATCGCTTTGGTGAACACGGTCGGTTCCTTTCGCGTTGGCGACACCCTTTGCGTCGCTCACCATAACCACGAACGAACATCCGCAATTCGACACCCGATCTCATGCGAATCTGACGAATCGTGCCAAAAGGAACCGGGACGGGGTTGGAAGGCGCGTGAAGTCCGGCACTTCCTCGTGAGTCGTTCGAGAACTCCTTAGCTCAACCCTGGTCCATGTGGGCAAGCAGTGGAACGAGGTACTGGGCGTCGGGGCTTCCCCAACCGGTCACGGGGTCCCAGCCGGCCCTCGCCGTGTAGCCCGTGATCGCGTGGCCCGCAAAGGTTGGCGCGTTCTGCCCCTTGATGACGTCGTGGAAGGCCTGATGATAGGAGGCGCTGCGGCCGATCGCGTAGATCGCCGGGTTGACGTCGCCCAGGTGCCGCCCCGCGTACTGGTCGGCGAGCGCGATGATGCCGGCCCATATTGGCGCGCTCGCGCTCGTGCCGCCACTGTTGCGAATGGTGAAACCTGCACCACTACTGGTGACGATGGCCATGGCCTTGCTCGGGGATGCGTCGGCCGACACGTCGGGTACTCCCCGACCAGCTCCCGGCCCCGGTACTCCGTTTTGATAGGCCGGCCGGGGCCACTGAAGACTGAACCCGCCACCAGAACCCTGAAACTGAGTGTTCGGATTGCCATCGGGAAGGCCCCAGCCGATCTCACTTTCGTAGGTGCCCGTCGCGTGGCCGGCGCTAAGACTGGTGCCACCCGCCCCCAACACCAGGGGGTCCGCGGCCGGAAGATTGACCTCTTCAACCGGGGCGAAGGGACCACCGATCAGTCCCCGGATCACGTCACAGGGCTCGCCGACCGAACCCACGTCACCCGACGCAGCGACGACCGTCACGTGGCGACGCGCCGCCAACTGAAGAGCAGCATGAAGCCGTGTCACCTGAGCTTGGCTGTCGCAGTGCTCTCCGCCCGTCTGGCCCGCCGCACTGATGGAGATGATCGCCCCGTGCGTGACGCCCCAGCGAATCGCGGCGATCGACGCGGTGACGGCGTTGGAGACCGTATTCAGCGAGTTTGCGGCCACGAGCACGATGGAGATTGTCGCCCCCGGTGCCACCGTGTGCACCATCTCGGCGTCCAAGACCTCCTCGCCGTTGGCGAGCCACGGCTGGCTCACGCGGGCCAGACTGTCGTCGAAGGTCAACTTCGCGGCAGGAAGACCGAAGAGCACATCGAACTTCTTCATGTCTTGGCGCAGGTCGCTGACGGGCAGATTTGCCACGGGGTACGCGAGTTCGGGCAGGACGACCGTCTCACCGCGTCCATCGATCCCGCGCGCGAGGAGCGGCGTGACCCCGTACGCCACCTGAATCTGCTGGGGCGAGTAACAGGTGGCGATCGAGTTGCATTCGGCCGTCGAGGCGTTGGGCGGATTGGATGACCCGGAGGCCACCGTCTGACTCATTGCAACGACGATCAGGCATGTGCCCAGCAGCGTCACGAAGAGGGCCCGCCACGTGTTCGGTGAGGCAGTCCGGAGTCGACGGCCCCGTGACGCCCGAGATGACGACTGCCGACGGGGAGAGTGGGTTCGAAGAGGAGGTTGACCGATCATCTCGTAAACCTAAAGATGGCGCGACGATGCGGCAATCGGGGGAAACCCCTACAGGCCCCTCACGTTGACGCTGGAAAGTCGGTCACCCGCCTGATGGCATGCGTGGAGACTACTCAGCCCACTCGCCGTCGAACCACTGGGGATCACCGTCGAGAAGCGGAGCCATGGTCGATTGCCACCATTCGTCCTGAGCAGGGCTGTCGGCCAGTGACATGTACTGCGCCTTCGACTCGAAGGTCACGCAGGTGACAACCGTGGTTCCGTCATCGCCGAGCAGCGAATAGGAACCTTGAAAGCCGTCGACTTTGCGCTCCTCCCACTTCCTGCCGCCGTCGACCAGAGTCTGGCCGGTGCCCGGGGTCTTCAATTTGCCAATCATGACTGTGCCGTATGACATGCGGCGCAATATACACCGGCCTCTGCCTCCCTGCACGGCCGCCGCGAACGACGCGCTGCGACTCGGTTCGCCTAGAGATCCCCACGGTGAAACACGTGTGCGCCGATGCGGACCGAGGCCACTTTTCCACTCCGCTCGATGTGGAACGACGCCACCTCACCAAGGAATCCGAAGTCGTCACCATCCACCATCAAAAAGCGGCCCTTGCTCTTCGGTTCGAGCTGTACCGCCGACGAGAGTGGAGCCGGGTCCTCCGGATCGATGAGAAAGATCGAGCCGTTGATCCGCGACACCAGTAGGTCACTGCCATCCAGGCGGTACAGGCCGTAGAACGGCGCGAGCGATCCTCGCGTGTGCCACTTGGTCGTCGCGGCGGCGTCGGACCATTTGCGACCCACACCGGCGATGACGTGATACAGGGTTTGCAGGGCCGCAGCCGCGGCGGGCGAGTTCGCGTTCGTCAAGACCGCCGCGGCGAGGCGCTCGGTCGGTGAGAAGCCGATCTTCGTGATGAACCCCGGGAAACCGCCGCTGTGCCCCGCGAGGGAGATGCCGTCGACGTGCCACGTCATCCAACCCAGCCCGTAGTGCGGCTCTTCGTTTCGCTGCCACTGCGGTCGTTGCATCTCGCGCTTGGAGACCTCCGAGAGCAGTCGGGGGTCGCCCGGCATGTGCGCTCGCTGGTACTCCAACAGGTCGGGCACCGTGGACACGAGCCCCCCCGCCGGCGCAATGGCCCGAGCCTGGAGGTGGGGTGTCTTGTTGCGCGCCTCACCAGGTCGCGACGCCAGGTAGCCGGACGCGAGTTGGCGCCGGGCGGCCGCGTTGAGGTCCGACCAGGTTGAGGTCAAGCCCAGGCGCTTGGCGACGTTGCCCTTGACAAGGGACTCGAACGAGCGACGGGTGACAGTTTCGGCGATCTCACCCAGCAGTGCGTACGCGATGTTGGAGTAACGAAATCTTTCGGAGGGCTCGCCGAACGTGGCGCCGCCGCGAAGCTCTGCGTGCAACGTGCTTCGGTCTGGCATCGGTACCTCACTCCACGCGTTGGAACCGTCACGTATGACGCTGCCGGCGTGGATGAGGAGATGGCGCACGGTCAGGTCGCGTTGGAATATTCCCCTCGTCCAAGGAAGCCGCGCGATCACCGCGTCGTCAAGACGAAGGCGGCCTCCGTCGACGAGCTGCATCACGATCGTCGCGGTGAACGTCTTGGTGATGGAGGCGCAGCGAAAGGCGGTTGTGGTCGGATCCACGGGGTGGCCCGTCTCGAGGTCGGCCACGCCGTATGCGCCCAGCAGGACTGTTTCATCGCCGTGCGAGAGACCGAACGCCATTCCCGGCAACCGGGCGTAGATCGCGTTCAATCGCATTAGTGGATCGATGATGGTCGCCGCATCGGCAACCTGACGAGTCGTGAAGGGCATTGCGTGAGAGTAACGGAGACGCTGAACACGCGCCCGCGTTGGCCGTCGTATTGATCTGGGCGTCACAGGCGAAGCCCGAGGTGGCTGGACCTACGTCGTCACTCCCTTACGAGACGCAGCCGTGATGGGTAGACGGTTTTGAGTGATCGACACTATTCAAGAGATGCCCGCATGAAACGTGGATCCTCCCTTCGACAATCCCTGACAGTCGGTCATAATATAGCATTTCTGTACTAATATGGAAGGATGATGAGCGGTGATCTGATCAGGGAAGCGCGTCTACGGGCAGGCCTCACACAGCGCGAGCTGGGTTTGCGCATGGGCAAGGCCCAGTCGGTCATCGCTCGTTGGGAACGTGGTGACGCGACGCCCAGCCTCGAGACCCTCCGTACGGTCGTGCGAGCGTGCGGCCTGGAACTCTCGTTCTTCATGTCGCGTTCTGACGACTCGAATGTCACGATCATCGACGAACATCTTCGTATGACCCCGGCCCAGCGCTTCGCCGATCTGATGAGTCGAACGACGGCTCGCGAACGACGCGAGCATTGGGCGGGCGCCCGTGGCTGAGATTGTTCCGTACCGCCCCGATGCCCTGCTGGAGGTTCTCGAGCGACACCGTGTGCTCTACGTCGTCATCGGTGGACTCGCCGCCGAGTTGCGCGGTTCGCCCTACGCGACTCGTGACGTCGACGTCACGCCGGCACGGTCTCGGGAGAACTTCCGTCACCTCGCTGAAGCCCTCACGGAACTCGGCGCAAAACTTAGGGTTCCAGATCTGGATGAACCGGTCGAAGTGCCGCTGGACGAGAACTCCTTCCAACAGGGAACAACCTGGACGTACGTGACCGTTCACGGCTATCTAGACGTCGCGCTCCTTCCTGACGGCACCCGCGGCTACGACGATTTAAAGCGATCAGCTACCCGCGAACACCTCACGGACACACTGACAGTGTCCGTCGCTGACCTGGCAGACGTCATTCGATCGAAGGAAGCAGCCGGACGCGAGAAGGACCGGGCAGTCCTTCCGATCCTGCGCCAGGTGCTAGAACGCTCCCGAATGAAGGAGCGCAAGGATCACGGTCTCGAGAGATGAAGCTGCCTCATCGAAGCCTGCGCCGAATCACTAAGGTCACCGCCCCCTGAGGAGGTGCGGGGCGGAACGCGTGGGCCGGGATACTTCGGCCTCGGGCCAGCGTGAACTCCTTCGACCAGCGCGCACGAGCGGGCGCGTCCGGTCCAGTCCACTGCCGCGCGACATGTCGAGGAACGACGATGACGGCCTCGGTCAGCCTGCTCCCCGGTGCGAGCAGGCGCGCGAGCAGAGGTTTCAGAACGGCGAACGGTGGATTGGCCACCACTCGATAGGGCTGGCGCGGCGTTCGGAGGTCTCGCGCGTCGGCTTTGACCACGGTGACGCGGCGATGGGCATACCGCTCACGGAGATGACGCACTCGTTCAGGGTGGAGCTCGACAGCGATGACCTTCGCGCCCGCCGCCAGCAACGCGTCAACTAGGACGCCGTCGCCTGCCCCCACGTCGAGCACGAGGTCGCCGGGCTGCACACGGGCGTCGGCCACCAGGCCGTCCGCCCACGAACGGTCAAGCCGATGCCACCCCCACCAGGGCCGAGACTGCCCGGCCACGGAAGACCATCACGAACGTACCCACGGCGGACGAACCTAACACGTGTACGACGGCATCTGAACTATCGCCCAGGAGGTCAGACGACGGACTCAGTAGCCGAGCGTCGTAGGAAGAATGTTCCCCCGAAAATGTAGAAGACCTCCGCAACCGCGATGATCACCAGTGTGGCGTAGGGGCTCCAAAGTGCGACGAGCGTCGCCGCCGCGCAGTACGGCGTCCCAACCCAGACGTCGCGGGTGTGACGCGCGACGATCCGCTGACCCACCCCCGGAGAGATCAGCCGTCGTCCCTTCGCGGCGTGCGACCACAGCAGGCCCATTGACAGCGCGGCGCCCGTTTGAGTGATCCCGTAGACGATGACCGCCGCCCGAAGGCCCGCGTCGTGGAAGTGCTCAGCGATCAAATGGGTAGGAAACGGCAGGAAGGCAACGAAGACGAGCAACGAGAGGTTGAGGAAGAGGAAGGTCCGATCCACGTGGTCGATGACCTCCATATACGCGTGATGATTGAGCCACCACGTTCCAATCATCGAGAACGAGAGCGCGTACGCGGCGTATTGGGGCCAGGCGTGTGTGAGCGCTCCACCCAGCGCGCGGCCACTGGCGTCGGCGGACACTCGGATGATCAACAACGTCGCGGCGATGGCGAACACGCCGTCGGCGAAAGTCTCCAGTCGGCTCTTCGACACCTAGCTACACAGAGTTCAGAGGTCGTCGACAGCGCGTAGTCACAATGCGTTCAATGTATATCTCAGTTACATCGCATTCGCCCATGCACCACGCCGTCGTACACCCGAGTGAAGACGAACGGTGACTCACGGGCGCGTCGGAATCGGCGACTACCAATGCCTCATGAACTTCTGGCTGGGTGCCTGACACAACGCGCAAGCCGCGCCAAGTCGCGAGAGCGACTTAGCCTCGAAGATCGTCCGGCCCGGACGGGACGTCCACTGCGTGTTCACGCAACGCCTCCAACGGCACTATCTCGAGGGCGCGCTCGTGCGTTGAAGCCAAGACCACGTAGGCCGCCGCCCCGTCTCGGTGTGCGCGTAGCCAGTTCGCCGCAGTGACGCACCAGCGGTCGCCGGGCACCAATCCGGGAAACGCGAACGGGGGCATGGGAGTGGTCAGATCGTTGCCGATCGACCGCTGGTGCTCCAGGAACTCGGCGGTGACGACGGCACAGATCGTGTGGCTCCCCAAGTCCTCTGGTCCTGACGTGCAACAGCCGTCTCGATAGAAGCCCGTGACGGGATCAGTCCCACACGGCTCCAGGGATCCGCCCAGAACGTTGCGATCGACCACGCGACCAGTATCGCCGACTGCGCCATCCGGCGACTCCCTTGCACGTCACGTTGCAGTGAGCGCTACATTCGCACGCGGGTTCGCCGAATCTCGACGGAGGATCTTGGGCACTGCCTGTGCTTACGCCTCCACCAGGCGCAGCAACTGGGCTTCGACGGCGTCCAACGGCCCGACTCCACCCTCCGCTCGACAGAGGATGAGAGCACCTTCCACGCTGGCGACCGCGATGACCGCAATCCCCGCCGCCCGCTCCTCGGGCACTCCGACGGCGCGCAGCTGTCCACCCAGTAGCTCGGCCCACGCGTGAAAGGCCCCGCGGGCGACGCTCAAGAGCTCGTCATCGCCGGCCGCGACATCGATCGTCACGCCGGCGACCGCGCAGCCCGCCGCGCCATCGGACGCCCCGACCACGTGGTGGAAGAGGGCGACGAAATTGTGCACCACGTCGAAGGCAGTGCTGGCCGAACTCGCCGTCATGTGGGCTATGACCTGTTCGGACGTCCAGTTCATCGCATCCTTGGCCAACTCCCTCTTCCCCCCGGGGAAGTGAAAGTAGATCGATCCACGCGGAGCGCCGCTCTCGGCGAGCACGTCGGAGAACGAGGTGGCGTTCAGTCCCCGCGTACCCATGAGGGCGGCCGCACCCTCCACCATCCTGCGACGACTGTCGTTCGCCACGCTCTCCCCGTTGACTATGACGAGCGTCATAAGGTACGCTGAGCCCGCCAACTATGACATCCATCATATTGAGTTGAGGAGAGCGGAAATGCCCATGATCGACGTGTATTCAACCGAAGGAACCTTCTCAGACCAGCACGCACTCGCCTCCGACTTGGCGAACGCCGTCATGCGTTGGGAGAAGGTGCCGCCGATCTCTCTGTTCAAGGACAACACGGCAGCCTTCATCCACGACCTGCCGCAGGGTGCGATCTCGAACGCCGCGGGGGCGAGTAACTACGTCCGGGTGCAGGTGCTGACACCAGTGGGAGTCTTGGATCGTGAAAAGCAGCTCGGGGTCGTTCGCGAGCTGACCGACATCGTCGCGTCGGCGGCGGGCGACCCGAGCCTTGTCGAGCGCACGTGGGTTCTGATCACCGAGTCGCCCGAGGGTGGATGGGGTATCCAGGGACACGCGAACACGGGCGCCGACATCGTGGAGGCCGCTCGCGCGGAGCTGTCGAAAGGGGCTCCGCCAACCAATCCCGCGCCGTAAGCGTTCGGTAGGCCCACCGACAAGGCAACCAGCCAGAACAGACCTGAATCACTCGGTTATCGATTGAATTATCGGGTGCCGTCGTGTGCGGTCCCGCGAACGAAGTCGAGAGGCACAGCGACCGTAGCACCTGATAAACGCCTTTTTCAGCCCTAAGCAAGGGTCGAACGTCGGGCCAACAATCCCTGTCTCGGTCTCTCTTCCCCGAAAATCGGCTATCTGTTGCCAGAACTGGCACTCGACCGGATCGAGTGCCAGATTTTCTGGCTTGCCCAGTACACTTGACGTCCCGAACTCACCTTCGGGTGCCCGGATCTGTCCCACCCAGGGACGGGTGGGGTGGGAACGAACCCGCTGGGTTGCTCGTCAGCCCGACAGGCCCGTTCAATCAGTTGAGTAGGAGTCATCATGACCAGCGCCACCGTCACTCTCCCGCTGCTTCCTCTGAAGTCCGGAGTTGTCTTGCCCGGCATGGTCTTCACCATGGCGCTCGAGACCGATGAAGCGCGCGCCGCAGTCGACGCCGCGCGGTCGGCGAACGGGCACCTGCTTCTGGTCCCCCACATCGAGGGTCGCTACGCGCGGGTCGGCGTCGTTGCCACCGTTCTGGAAGAGGGCGCACTTCCCGGTGGGCTCGAAGCCGTCGCCATTCGCGGCGACCAGCGCGCCACGATCGGCACCGGCGTCCCCGGGACGGGCGACGCTCTCTGGGTGGAGGCCGAAGTGCTCGAAGACGGCGCCGCGACGCCCGCCGCGGTTGAGCTCGCTCGCGAGTATCGAGCGGTGCTCGAAAGCATCCTGCTCAGCCGGGGCGCGCGCCAGATCGCCGCGCAGCTGCGCGAGGTCACGGAACCCGGTCGGCTGGCCGACGTGTCCGGCTACTCCCCCGACCTCACGCTGTCCCAGAAAGTGGAGGTCCTCGAGACCACCGACGTTGAGGCGCGACTTCGCCTGGTGCTCGGATGGGCGCGCGACTCACTCGCTGATATCACCTTGCGCGAGAAGATCAAAGACGACGTGGAAGACGGGATTGAAAAGACGCAGCGCGAGTACCTGCTGCGTCGGCAACTCGATGCGATCAAGAAGGAACTCGGCCAACTCGACGGTGGCAGCGACGAGGACCCGGATGACTACCGCACCAAGATCGAGAGCCGCGACCTCCCCGAGCACGTCCGGACCGCCCTCCTGCGCGAAGTCGACAAGCTGGAGCGCACCAACGATCAGAGTCCCGAAACGGGTTGGATCCGCACGTGGCTCGACACGGTGCTCGAGGTCCCGTGGGGCGTCGAGTCCGAGGACCGCTTGGACATCGCTGCGGCGAAGGAGATCCTCGACGCCGACCACGACGGACTCGAAGACGTCAAGGACCGACTCCTCGAGTACCTCGCCGTCAAGAAGCTGCAGTCCGAGCGGGGCCTCGCGCCGGTTGACGGGCGCGGCTCCGGCGCGATCATGGCCCTGGTGGGACCCCCGGGCGTGGGCAAGACGTCGCTGGGCCAGTCAGTCGCCAACGCGCTCGGGCGCAAATTCGTCCGGGTCGCTCTGGGTGGAGTGCGTGACGAGGCCGAGATCCGTGGGCACCGCCGCACGTACGTGGGCGCGCAACCGGGCCGGCTGGTGCGAGCACTGCGCGAGGCCGGAACGATGAACCCCGTCATCGTGCTCGACGAGGTCGACAAGATCGGTGCGGACTTTCGAGGTGACCCCTCCTCCGCGCTGCTCGAAGTTCTCGATCCCGCGCAGAACCACACCTTCAGGGATCACTATCTCGAGGTTGACCTCGACCTCTCACGTGTGATCTTCGTGGCCACAGCCAACGTCGTCGACACCATTCCTGGACCGCTGCTCGACCGGATGGAGGTGATCCGTCTGGACGGCTACACGGAGGCCGAGAAGGTGTCGATCGCCCGACACCACCTGCTGCCGCGCCAACTCAACCGGTCGGCTCTGCGCGACGACGAAGTCGTGGTGGACGATGACGCGCTTCGGTCGATTGTCGCCGACTACACCCGCGAAGCCGGCGTGCGCAATTTGGAGCGAGAGATTGGACGACTGCTGCGCAAAGTGGCCACCAAGTTGGCCGCGAACGAGCGCGAGGCGCCGATCACCGTCACTGGTGCTGACGTTCGCGAGTGGTTGGGTCGCCCGCGCTTCTACTTCGAGTCAGCGGACCGCACGAGCGTTCCGGGAGTGGCGACGGGCCTGGCCGTGACCGGTGCCGGTGGCGATGTCCTCTTCGTCGAAGCCAGCGTCGCGGACGGTCC
>Ga0307372_10001809_pt1 | contig 36355 bp, 36 predicted proteins | sample OX1MG_FD_202533 | JGI IMG/M metagenome (GOLD analysis project Ga0307372, IMG submission 202533) | Soil microbial communities from Risofladan, Vaasa, Finland - OX-1 | ecosystem: Environmental > Terrestrial > Soil > Coastal area > Acid sulfate soil | place: Finland: Risofladan, Vaasa | collected...
GGGCCCCGGAACTGGATCTTGATCGCGGCCGCTAGCGCACGCCGGGGTGGCGGACTTCAGCCGGGTCGGGAAGGTAGAGCTCGGCGCCGCAGCGGGGGCAGACCTGGACGTAGAGCTTCACCGCCTTGTGGCAGGTCGGGCACTGCCTTTCCGGTTCGTACTTGTCGGTTCGGTAGGCCATCACGACGATGAAGCCCAGGACCGGCAGCACCGTGCCGATCAGCAGCCAGAGCCAGAAGGAACTGCCCTTGCTCTTGCCGATGATCGCCACAGGGATCCCGAAACAGAATGCGATGAGCGGATACTCGAAGCCCATCGCCCTATTTCAGCGGCTTGGGGTGGCCGATCGAGCCGACCTCGGAGATGTCGCGACGGAAGGGCAGCCCGGCGGTCCAATCGAGCACGGCGCGGGCCTTGCGGGCGACGCCCGGGATCTGGCTCATGTGGTAGGTCCGGGCCATCCACCAGGCGGGGAAACCGCGGAAGGTGCGATCGCCGACGCTGCCGACCGCCTTGTAGCGGCCGAGGTTGACGAAGGAGGCGTTGCTTCGATACTCGAACCGCCGCGGAGAGCCGACCCCCAGCTCCGCGGCGATGTTGCGCGCCGCGACCGGGCCCTCTCGCACCGCGTGCTGGGCCGTCGGGGGGCAAACGCCCCCCCGCGGGTCCGGTGCCGCGGCGCAGTCGCCGATCGCCCAGACCGAGTCCATGCCCCTGACCCGGAGGAACTCGTCGACCGGCACCCGCCCCCGCTCGTCGAGGGGGACGTTCAGCTCGCGCAGACTGGGATGCGGCGCCACCCCCGCTGTCCAAACGACGGTGCGAGTCGGTAGCGCCTCCCCACTCGAGAGCCGGGCGCGGTCGGCGCTCACCTCCTCCAGCGTGGTCTCCAGCTGGATGTCGATTCCCCGTCCACGCAGCTCACGCAGGGCGTAGTCGGCCAACCGCAGATCGATCTCCGGCAGCACCCGGCCACCTGCCTCGACCAGCACCCAGCGCATTCCGTGCAGCCGTGCGCGCGGGTAGTTCTCCATCGCGTCGGCGGCGAAGTCCTGCAGCTCGGCGAGCGCCTCCAGCCCGGCGTAGCCACCGCCGACGAAGACGTAGGTCAGCAACTCGTCGCGCCGGGCCGGGTCATCCGTCGCGTTGGCTTCCTCCAGCGTCTCGACCAGGTGGTTGCGCAACCAGATCGCGTCGGCGAGGCTCTTGAAGCCGACCGCGTGCTCGGCCAGGCCGGGCACCGGCAGCACCCGCGACACCGAGCCAACCGACAGCAGCAGCTGGTCGTAGGGCAGCGTCTCGATGTCGCCGTACTTGGCACGCAGGTCAACGGTCTTTCGCTGCGGGTCGTGGGCCACGATCGACCCCAGCCTCAGATAGGTGCGCTCGAGGATTTCCCGTAGCGGCGTGACCACGTGACGCGGCTCAAGCGTCCCCGCGGCGGCCTCGGGCAGGAAGGGCGTGTAGAGCATGAAGTTGGCCTCGTTGACCAGGACCAGCCGAGCTGACTGGCGTGGCATCAGCCGCTCCAGCTCGCGCGCCGCCATCGCCCCCCCGAATCCCCCACCGACGATGACGACGTTCCATGCCATGTCTCAATCCAATCCAAGCTGAGAGCGGATCAGGCCCTTGACCTCGCCGCCGTCGGCGCGTCCCTTCGTCTCCCGCATCACGGCGCCGACGATCACGCCGATCGCCTTCTCGTTGCCCTCGCGAACCTGGGCGGCCGCCTCGGGGTTGGCCTCCACGGTCGCGGCGACCACCGACTCCAGCTCGCCGCTGTCTGAGATCTGAGTCAAGCCCTCTCGCTCCACGATCGAAGCCGGCTCCCCCCCCTCGGCGACGAGCGCCGCCAACACCGCCTTGCCGGCGCCGTGGGAGATCTTCCTCGCCCCGACCATCACAACCAGCGCCGCCAGCGCCGCCGGCTCGACTTTCGAATCGGCGGCTCGGGCCTCGCCGCCATCCTGGCGCAGCGCTGCCGCCAGCTCCCCGGTTACCCAGTTGGCGACGATGCGGGGCTCGACGCCGTCTGCCTGCGTCGCGGTCTGCTCGAAGAAATCGGCGGTCTCGGGGTCGGCGGCGAGCTGCGTCGCGGGGTCCTGGGCCAGGCCCAGCTCCTCCTGGTAGCGCCGGACCCGCGCCATCGGCAGCTCCGGCAGCGACTCGCGGGCCTCACGCAGCATCGCCTCGGTCGGCGCCAGCGGCACCAGGTCGGGCTCGGGGAAGTAGCGGTAGTCGTGCGCCTCCTCCTTGGAGCGCAGCGAGGTGAGGCTGCCGCTTTGCGGTTCGTAGTGAAGGGTCTCCTGAACGACCGCCCCGCCCGCTTCGATCAGCTCGCGTTGGCGCCCGAGCTCGGCTTCCACCCCGCGCTGGAGGAAGCGGAAGCTGTTCATATTCTTCAGCTCGGTCTTGGTCCCCAGCTCCACGCTGCCGGCTGGGCGCAGCGAGACGTTGGCGTCGACACGCAGGCTGCCCTCCTCCATGTTGACGTCGGAGACGCCCAGCTGGCGGATCGTGGTGCGCAGCAGACGCGCCCACTGCGCCGCCTCGCCGGCGCTGCGCAGGTCGGGCTCGGTGACGATCTCCACCAGCGGTGTGCCGCCGCGGTTGAAATCCACCAGCGAGGTGCCGGAGCCCTGGATGCGCCCCGACTCGCCGACGTGGATCATCTTCGCCGCGTCCTCCTCCAGATGGGCGCGGTGGATGCGGATCTCGCCGAGCCGGCCCTTGCTGGCCAGCGGAATGTCGTACTGGCTGATCTGGTAGGCCTTCGGGCTGTCGGGGTAGAAGTAGTTCTTGCGGTGAAAGATCGAGCGCGGCGCCACCTCGCACCCCAGGGCCGCGGCGATCTGCAGCGCGTAGCGGATCGCCTCCTCATTGGGCACCGGTAACACCCCCGGGTGAGCGAGGCATATCGGGCAGGTATGGACATTGGGTTCGGCGCCGAAGGAGAGCTCGCAGCCGCAGAACATCTTCGTCTTGGTCGCCAGCTGGACGTGGATCTCCAGCCCGATAACCGCCTCCAGCTCAGGCATCTGCACCGTCCCCGCTTGCGCTTTGCCCCGGGGGCCCCTGCGGCACATCTGCCGCTGGAGGTCGCTGGTCAAAGCCGATCGCCCGCTCCAGCGCGTAGGCGGCCTCCAGCAGGTTCTGCTCGGCGAAGGCGGGGGCCGCGATCTGGAAGCCGACCGGGAGCTGGGGCCCGCCGCCGCTGGGCTCAGCGAGACCGGCCGGAATGGAGATCGCCGGGATGCCGGCGAGGCTCATCGGCACGGTGAAGAAGTCGTTGAGATACATCGCCAGGGGATCGCCCGACTTCTCGCCCAGGTTAAAGGCGACGGAGGGCGAAGTCGGGGTGACGACGAAGTCGAAGGCCGAGAAGGCGGAGGAGAAGTCGGCCGCGATCTTGGCGCGAACCTTCTGCGCGCGGCCGTAGTAGGCGTCGTAGTAGCCGGAGGAGAGCGCGTAGGTGCCGAGCATGATGCGGCGCTTGACCTCCGGCCCGAAGCCCACGGCCCGGGTCGCCTCATACATCTCCACCAGCTCGCCGGCCCCCGGCGCCCGCGTCCCGTAGCGAACACCGTCGTAGCGGGCGAGATTTGAGGATGCCTCCGCCGGGGCGATCAGGTAGTAGGCGGAGATGCCGTGCTCGGCGTGGGGCAGCGGTGTTTCGGCGACCTCCCCGCCGAGGCTCTCGATCCTCCCCAGCGTCGCCTCGAAGACCTCGCGCACGCCGGTTTCGACCCCCTCGCCCCCCAGCTCGCTCGGCACGGCGAAGCGCAGTCCCTTCAGGTCTTCGCGGCTGGGCTTGCGCACCCCGCCGGCGATCCCCACCGAGGTCGAATCGCACCTGTCGCGTCCCTCAAGTACGGAGAGCAGCAGCGCCGCGTCGGTAACGTCGCGGGTCAGCGGGCCGCACTGGTCCAGGGAGGAGGCAAAGGCGATCATCCCGTAGCGGGAAATCGCCCCGTAGGTGGGCTTCAGGCCGACGATTCCGCAGAGCGCCGCCGGCTGGCGGATCGAGCCGCCGGTGTCGGTTCCGATCGCGCAGGGAGCCAGTCCCCCTGCCACGGCCGCCGCCGACCCCCCCGATGACCCCCCCGGCACCCGCCCCCGATCCCAGGGGTTTAGCACCGGCCCGTAGGCGGAGTTCTCGTTCGAGGACCCCATCGCGAACTCGTCCATGTTCGTCTTGCCGAGCAGCGAGACCCCGGCATCGGTCAGCCTGCTCACCGCGGCCGCCGTGTAGGGGGGCCTGTAACCCTGGAGAATGCGCGAGGCGGCCGTGGTTGGGACACCCTCCGTGCAGAAGATGTCCTTAACGGCGACGGGGATGCCCGCCAGAGGCCCCTCGCCTTCCTCCACCGGATCCTCGGCCCGCCACAGATAGGCGTTTAGCTCGTCCCTGGCCGCAGCTCCCCGCCAGGCAACGAGGTACTCCGCCGGGGAGACCTCGCCTGCGGCGATCCGCCCGGCCGCCTCGGCGACCGAGAGCTCCAGCAGCCCGCCCATCAGGCGTCGGCCTGGGGCGAGGGCACCCGAAACGCCCCGGCGACCGGGTCCGGAGCCTGGGCCAAGACCACGTCCCTGGGCCAGCTGGGCCGAGGCCGATCGGGCCGCAACACATTCTCCAGCTCAACGACATGGGAGGTGGGCGATACATCCTCCAGATCCAGCGCAGCGATCCGATCCACGTGCTCCAGGATCCCGGCGAGCTCATCGGTCATCCGCTCAACCTCGTCCTCGCTCAGCCCCAGCCGGGCCAACCGCGCAACATGAAGAACCTGCCCCCGATCGATCACCCGGCGGATTCTAGGCTGCGGTCCTGAGCCCGGAGGGCGCTCAACCCATTGGCCAGTCAGCCAGTTAGAGTGCCGCCGCATGCGGGGGAAGCGCGCCGAGGGATTCGTCGTCTTCAACCTGCGCCTGCTGGCGCTCAGCTTCGCCCTGGTGGGCATCCTCTTCATCGCCGTCCCCAACGGCGTCCTTGACACGATCTCCGACCTCGGCGGCGACCTCGGCGGCTTCGTCCGCGCCCCGCACGGCTCCGAGCAGCTCTGGCTCGGGCTGGCCTTCTCCTACATGGTGGTGATCACCGGGATCTGTGTGATCGCGCAGACCGACGTGGTCCGCTACCGCGCCCTGCTGCTACTGCTCGCCGTGGGCAAGATCGCCTCCTCACTCTCGGCGCTCGCTTTCTACCTCTTCGACCAGCACGTCTTCATCTACCTGCTGAACTTCCTCGTCGACGGCTCCCTGGTGCTCGTGGCGCTGTGGCTGTGGTTGTTGATCGGCCGGATCGGTCGGCCGGCCGAGCCGGGCTGAAGACGCGCACCGGGGCTCTCGGCCGCTGAGCAACGGACCCTGAGCGCGATCTGTGAGGCGATGGCGCCCGGCATCGAGGGGCTGCCGGCCGCTGAGCGCGATGTCGAGGTCTCCGGCCCGGTGGCCAGGTTCCTCACCTCGACCTCCCCACGGATCTTGGCCCGCCTGCGCCTCGGGCTGCGGGCCTTTGAGTGGCTGCCCTTCCCCTGGCGCTTCAGCCGCCTCGACCTGGCCGCCCGGGAGGACTTTCTGCGCCGCATGGACGGCTCCCACCTGAGACTCTTCCACGACCTCCTGCTGATGGCCAAGGTCCTCTCGACCCTTGGCTACGCGGTCATCCCTGAGGTGAGCGAGCGGATCGGGTTCCGGGCCTCCTGCGCGCTGTCCGACGGCTCGCTGCCCGAGCCGGCCGCCTCCCTGGGCGACATGGCGCCAGCGGGGGAGGGTGAGGAGTGCGACGTGGTCATCGTCGGCTCGGGGGCTGGCGGCGCCGTCGCCGCGGCGACGCTGGCCGAGGCGGGCCTCGACGTCTTGGTGCTTGAGGCCGGGCGACACTACAATCGCGACAGCTACCCGAGCGACCCGCTCGACGCCCTCGCTTCCCTCTATCGCGACTGCGGCCTGACGATCGCCGAAGGACGACCGCCGATCCCGGTCCCCGTCGCGCGGGCGATCGGCGGCACCACCGTGATCAACTCCGGCACCTGCTTCCGCGCCCCCGAGTCGGTGCTGGAGGATTGGCGGTGCCGCCACGGCGTCACCTGGGCCGGCGAGCTGGGCCCCGACTACGCCGAGGCCGAGGACTACCTGCGGGTGACCCCGCTCGATCCCGAGCGGATGGGACGCAACGGCCAGCTGGCGATGGAGGGGGCGCGGACACTGGGCGCCAGCGGCGGCCCGATATCCCGCAACGCCGGCAACTGCGTGCAGTGCAGCTCCTGCCCCTTCGGCTGTGAGATCGACGCCAAGCGGGGAATGCACGTCAGCTACCTGCCGCGCGCGGTGGCCGCAGGGACCCGCCTCCGCTCCGAAGTGCAGGTCAACCGGGTGCTGATTGAAGCTGGGCGCGCGGTCGGCGTGCTTTGCGCGACCCCCGCTGGAGCCGGCGGCGGGCATCGCCCCTACACGGTTCGCGCCCGCGAGGCCACGATCATCGCCGGCGGCGCCCTGGGCACGCCGGAGCTCTTGCTGGGCTCGGGCCTCGGCGGCCACCAGGTCGGCCGTAATCTCCACATCCACCCCGCCTGCTGGGTCGGTGCCCGCTACGAGGAGGAGGTCCGCGGCTGGGAGGGCGTGATGCAGAGCTACTTCATCGACCAGTGGGCAGCTCAGGAGATCCTACTGGAGGCGACCTTTACGGCGCCTGCCTTTGGCGGCGCCTGGCTGCTCGGGGCGGGTCGCGAGCACCAGCGGGCGATGCTCGACTTCGACCACATCGGCTCGATCGGCGTCCACCTCTCCGACCTCTCCTCGGGCCGGGTGGGCCTCGCCGGCGACGGCTCTTTGCGCATGACCTACAGGTTGACCGACGAGGACGCCCGCCGCCTCACCTTCGGCATCGCCCGCGCCGCGGAGGTCCACTTCGCCGCCGGGGCAAGTGAGGTCTACCCGAATATCGGCCGGGTCGGAACCCTACGGCGGGAGCAGCTGAGTGAGTTCGAAGCGACCGTGTTCAAGCCATCGGAACTGCACCTCGAGGCCTTTCACCCGATGGGCACGGCGCGGATCGCGGCCAACCCCGCCGAGGGCGTCTGCGCCGCCGACGGCTCGGTCAACGGCGCCGACGGCCTCTACGTCGCCGATGCCTCCCTCTTCCCCACTTCGGTCGGCGTCAACCCGATGATGACGGTGATCGCCTTCGCCAAGCGAGTCGCGGCGGGCATCGCGGAGCGGAGCTCCGCTTAGCCCATCCAGGTCAAGGCCCCGGCCGTCCCTCGACCGCGGTGGGGTGAAGCCCGAGACGCTTCACCCCACCCAGCGTGGCGTCGCCAGGGTCTCAGCTGCCGGGGGGCTGAGGCGCGGTGGGTGGCGGGGGCGGTGGGGGCTCCTGCGCCGCAGGTGGCGGGGGCGGCGGGGGCTGGTGCGCTGGCGGTGGAGGTGGGGGCGGCGCAGCGGCCGAGCCGCCCGAGAGGCGATCGGCGGTGTCGCCGAAGGTCGCACCTTCCTCTTTCATCGCCATATAGCCGCCGTAGGTCATACCGGCGGCCGCGGCCAGGCCGAGAAAAATGCCGATTTCCACCGTCCCGCTCACCGACACCCCACCAAAGCTGCCGAAACTCGGGGGGTCGATGATCCGGAAAAGGATGAGCAGGACGGAGAGGCCACCGAGCACGGTCACGACGGCATTCATCGAGATCGGCGGTTCGTAGGCCGAGTCGGTGATCCGCAGGACCGCGACGCCGATCGCGGCGATGATCGCTATGACCAGGATGATCGGAATAAATTCGAGTGCGTCCCAAGCGTCACCGCCGGCCCCGGGCACGCTGCCCGAGATGCCGCCCACGCCGGAGACTTCAACTCCGAACCAGGTGAAGAACATGAATATGAAAAGCAGGACCGCGGAGCCGCCCGCGACCTTCTCGCCGCTGCTCAGCTTGTTGAATTCCATCTACGTATCCCTCCGTGACTGGGACATAGGGGTCGGTGCGACCCTACACCCGCCACCCGGCGGAAGTGTGAAAACAGTCGCTCAGGCCGCCGCGACCAGCCTCCGCGCCGCGCTCAGGGTGTTCACCAGCAGCATCGCCCGGGTCATCGGGCCGACCCCCCCGGGGACCGGCGTAATCGCCCCGGCGACCTCCCGCACCGCGTCGAAGTCGACGTCCCCCACGAGGCCCGACTCGCCGCGGTTGCTGCCCACGTCGATCACCACCGCCCCCGGGCGAACCATCTCGGCGGTGACCAGGCCGGGCGAGCCGGCGGCGGCGATCAGCACGTCGGCCTGGCGGCAAACTTCAGCCAGATCGTGGGTGTGTGAGTGGCAGTGGGTGACCGTGGCATCGGCGGCCAGCAGCAGCGCCGCGAGCGGCTTGCCGACCAGGATCGAGCGGCCGATCACCACCGCGCGGGCGCCGTCTAGCTCCACCTCCCCCTCGCGCAGCAGCTCCATCACCCCGGCCGGCGTGCAGGGGCAAATCGCGCCCGCCTGACCCTGGGTGAGCAGGCCGGCGCTGAGCGGCGTCAGCCCATCGACGTCCTTGGTCGGGTCGATCAGGGAGATCAGCGCGTCCTGATCGAGGTGCTTGGGCAGGGGAAGCTGGAGGAGGATGCCGTGAACGCGGTCCTCGGCGTCGAGAGACCTGAGCAGGGCGGCCAGCTCGCCTTCTGAGACCTCCGCCCCGAACTCGTGGTGAATCGACTCGATCCCCACCTGGGCCGAGTCCTCGCGCTTCATCCGCACGTAGACCTCGGAGGCGGGGTCCTCCCCGACGAGGACCGTCGCCAGGCCCGGGGGCGAGGGCATGGCCGCGACCTCGCGCGCCACCTCCTCCCGGATCCGGGCGGCAATCGCCTTGCCGTCGATGATCCGCGCCGCCACGCGCTCAGCGCTTCCGGATCGGCGCGTAGTCGGCCATCAGCTTGCGCTCGGAGCCATCATCGGAGAAGCGGACGACTACCAGCCCACCGGGCTCGGCCCCGGTGACGACGCCCTCGCCAAAGCTGGCGTGGAACACATCGTCGCCGGTCCGCAGCTCCAAGGTCGGGCCTGGGTCGATCGGGGATGCGGCATCGCCGGACCCAGTCGGCGTGGCCCATCCGATCGCGCCGGCGCCGCTCCTCTCCCGCTCGGTCAGCTCGGCCGGCAGCTCATCGACGAATCGAGATGGCAGGTTGCGCTCGGAGCGGCCGAACAGCCGCCGCTCGCGCGCCCAGGTCATGTAGAGGCGCTGCCGCGCCCGGGTGATCCCGACGTAGCAGAGGCGCCGCTCCTCCTCCTCTCCCCCCTCTTCGAGGGCCCGCATGTGGGGGAAGGAGCCCTCCTCGCAGCCGACGATGAAGACCGTGTCGTACTCCAGACCCTTGGCGTTGTGCAGGGTCATCAGGGTGATCAGGGCCTCCTCCTCCCCATCCCGCAGCCCGTCCTGATCGGTGTAGAGGGAGATCTGCTGGAGGAACTCCTCCAGTGGCGGCACCTCCCCCTCGCCCTCCCGCTCGCGGTTGAGGTCGAACTCTCTGGCCACCCCGACCAGCTCCTCCAGGTTCTCCGCGCGCCCCTCGGCCTCGACCGTCCTTTCGGCAGCCAGCGCCTCCATGTATCCGGTCTCGCGCAGGGTCGCCTCGAGCACCTCGGCGACGGGCGCCGATTCCGCCCTGGCGCGCAGGTCCTCCATCGTCTCGTGGAAACGGTCGACCGCCCTGATCGCTGCGGCGCTCAACCCCGGCACGTCCTCGGCCCGCCCCGCGACCTCCCAGATCGGAAGGCCGGCGGTATTGGCGTAGGCCGCCAGCCGCCCCTGGCTGGTGGCGCCGATCCCTCGCCGCGGCGAGTTGACGACCCGCGCGAAGGAGACCTGGTCGGAAGGATTGACCAGCAGGCTGAGGTAGGCGACCGCGTCCTTGACCTCGGCCCGCTCGTAGAACTTGGTGCCGCCGATCACCTGATACGGCAGCTCGAAGCGGACCAGGGTGTCCTCCAGCACCCGGCTCATGGCGTTGGTTCGGTAGAAGACCGCGACGTCGCAGCGCCGAACCCCCTCCTGCGCACCGAGGCGCTCGATCTCCCCCGCCACCCAGCGCGCCTCCTCGTGCTCATCGGCGAGCTCGGAGAGGCGCACCGGGGCGCCGCCCGGGACTTCGGTCCACAGCGCCTTGGGCCGGCGCTGGCGGTTGCGCTCGACCACCGCGTTGGCGGCGGAGAGAATCGTCTGCGTCGAGCGGTAGTTCTGCTCTAGCTTGACCACCGCGGCGTCGGGGAAGTCGCGCTCGAAGTCAAGGATGTTGCGGATGTCGGCGTGGCGGAACCCGTAGATCGATTGGTCCTCGTCGCCGACCACCATCAGGTTGCCGTGCTCGGCGACGAGGAGCTGGAGCAGCCGGTACTGGGCGTGGTTGGTGTCCTGGTACTCGTCGACGAGCACGTGGTGAAACGTGCGGCGCCATCGCTCCCGTACCTCCTCGTAGCGATCGAGCGCCTCGACGGTGCGAACGAGCAGGTCGTCGAAGTCGGTCGCGTTGGCCGCCAGCATCCGCCGCTCGTAGAGCGCATAGACCTCGGCTACAACTTCCTCGAAGACGCTCCCCTGGGCCTGGGCGTAGGCGGCGGCGTCGACGAGCTGGTTCTTGGCGCCGGAGATCTGCGAGCGGATCGCGCGCGGCGGGTAGCGCTTTGGGTCGACATGCAGCTCGCCCATGCAGCGTTTCAGCATCCGCAGCGAGTCGGACTCGTCATAGATCGTGAAGCCGCGCGAGTAGCCGAGCCGCTCGGCATCGATCCGTAACATGCGCGCGCAGGCCGAGTGGAAGGTGGTCACCCACATCGCCCGAGCGGAGCGCCCGACCAGGGCCTCGACCCGCTCTCGCATCTCTGCCGCAGCCTTGTTGGTGAAGGTGATCGCAAGGATCTCCCCCGGCCGGGCGGCGCCGGTGGCGAGAAGATGGGCGATGCGGTGGGTCAGCACCCGGGTCTTGCCAGAGCCCGCTCCGGCGATCACCAGCAGCGGTCCCTCCTCATGCAGAACCGCCTCGCGCTGCGGCTGGTTGAGCTCGGCGAGCAGCCGCTCGACCCGGTCGGCGCCGGGCTCGGTGGGGGCGCCCTGCGGGAGGTTTTCGGCGTCCGGCGGAGTCTGCGCCTCGGTCTGCAGCATCGCCTCCGAGAATAGAGAGGGCGGCGGCGGGCCCACCCGCCTCAGCCCTCCGCCGCGCCGGCCTCCCCGACCCGCTTCCCGTTGAGCCTCACCTGGTGGCCGGGGTTGCCGACGACCGTCGCCCCGGCGGGCACGTCCTCAACCACCACCGTGTTGGCACCCACCTTGGCCCCGTCGCCGACCGAGATCGGGCCCAACAACTTGGCGCCGGCGCCGATGGTGACGTCGCAGCCGACCGTAGGGTGGCGCTTACCGGGCTCCAACCCGGTCCCGCCCAGAGTGACCCCCTGGTAGAGGGTGACGCCGTCGCCGACCTCGGCGGTCTCTCCGACCACCACCCCGGAACCGTGGTCGATGAAGAATCCGGCGCCGATCCGCGCAGCGGGGTGGATCTCCACCCCGGTCACGGCGCGGCTGAGGTAGGCGATGGTCCGCGGCGCCAGCGGCACCCCGGCGTTCAGCATCGCGTGCGCCGCCCGGTGCGCGAGCAGCGCCTGCACCCCGGCCCAGCCGGCGAGGATCCCAAGCGAGGAGACCCCATCTGCGGCGGGGTCGCGCTCCCGCGCCGCCGCCACGGCATCCCTCACCTCCCCCAGGACTCCGCCCCGATCGCTCATGGAAAGAAAAAGGGTAGGGACACGTAGCGCTCGCCCGAATCGCAGACGATCGTCACCACCCGCCGGCCGGCCAGCTGCGGCCGCGCCGCGACCTCCAGCGCCGCCTTAATGTTCGCCCCGGCGGAGATGCCGGCGAGGATGCCCTCCCGCTGGGCGGCGAGGCGCGCCGTCTCCAACGCTTCCTCGTCGCCGACCCTGACCACCTCATCGATCACCGAGCGGTCCAGGACCTCGGGAACGAAGCCGGCGCCGATCCCCTGGATCTTGTGGGGGCCCGGAGCTCCGCCGGAGAGCACCGGGGAGGTCTCGGGCTCGACCGCGACGATCAAGGCGTCGGGTGCGCGTTCCTTCAGCATCCGCCCAACCCCGGTGATCGTTCCGCCGGTGCCCACGCCGGCGACGAAAGCCCCGACGTTGCCGTCGGTATCGCGCCAGATCTCCTCGGCGGTGGTGCGCCGGTGCACCTCCGGATTCGCGGGGTTAGAGAACTGCTGCGGCATGAACCCCTTGCGTTGCTCGCAGATCGCCTCGGCCAGCTCCACCGCCTCGGTCATCCCTCCCAGCGAAGGCGTTTCGCGCACTTTCGCGCCGTAGGCGCGCAGCAGCTTGGCGCGCTCGCGGCTCATCCCTTCCGGCAGGGTGAGGATCAGCTCGTACCCGCGCGCCGCGCAGACCATCGCCAGCGCGATGCCGGTGTTGCCGCTGGTCGGCTCGACTATCACCGAGCGGCCGGGCCTGATCAGCCCCTGCTCCTCGGCGGCATCGATCATCGCCACCCCGATCCGGTCCTTGACCGACCCACCGGGGTTGAAGTACTCCAGCTTCGCGCAGACCTCGGCCCCCAGGCCCTCGCCCAACCGCAGCAGCGAGACCAGTGGCGTGTCGCCAACCACGGCCGAAGCCTCGGCCCCGATCCGCATCAGATGAAGTACATCCCTGAGCCGGACTCATCCGCCTCGCGGCGGGCGACTTCGGCGATCGTCGTCTGGCCGAGGACCTTGCGCAGGGCGGTGACTCCCTCGGCCCAGATGCCGCCAGCCTCGTCGGCCTCCTGCCCGATCTTGCCGTCGAGCGCCTGAACCACCTCCAGCACGGTGATCTCCTCAGCCGGCGAGGCCAGCGTGTAGCCGCCTTTCATCCCGCGGTGACTGGTCAGCAGACCGGCACGGCGCAGGGTCGAGAAGAGCTGCTCGAGGAACTGGTCCGGTATGTCGCGGCGCTCGGCGAGCTCTTTGATCGGCACCGGCCGCTCGCCGGAGCGCGCCAGCTCGGCCAGGGCAACGACGGCGTAGCGGGACTTCGAGGTGATCGAGATCACGCTTCCTTTCTACCGTACGATCCGGACTCGGCTGGGCTAGGATCGGCGAAGAAGGCTCCCGGTCGGAGCGGAGCCGACGCTGAACCAGAGAAGATCGGAAGCAGTCCTGAGCGAGCGCCCACACTGCCTTGTGATCGACGGCCACCCACTCGTCCGACTTGGGGTGCGCGGAGTGCTGGAGGACGGGTTCGAGGTGCAGGAGTCCGCCAGCCGCGAGGAGGGCCTGGACCTGATCCGCGACATCGGCAGCTTCGATGTGGCGATCGTCGACCTGCGCTGGAGCAATGGCGGCGAGCCGCCGCTGAGCGGCAACGACGCGATCCGCGCCCTACACAGAACCGCGCCGAGCCTCGGCATAGTCGCCCACGGCGATCGCCCCGAGCGCCACATAGCGACCGCCGCTCTGCAGGCCGGCGCCATCGCCTACGTGGCCCGCACCGCCGGAGCCCAGGAGCTGCGTCGCGCGGTCGAGTCGGCCCTGGCGCAGGAGACCTTCCTCGACCCGGCCGTCCCCCCCAGGGGGAGCCGGGGACGCCTGACCCGCCGCCAGCGCCAGATCCTCCAGCGTCTTGCCAACGGCGAGTCCACCACGATCGCCGCCCGGGAGCTGGACCTCAGCGAGGAGACCGTCAAGACTCACACCAAGAACATCATGTCCCGCCTCGGAGCCCGCAACCGCACCCACGCGGTTGCCATCGCCCTGAGGGAATCACTGATCGAGTGAGCAAACAGCGGGGCTCACGGTGATTCTCGGCGAGGGGGCTGTTGGCGCGTTGCCGCCATCCCGGAGGGCAGGCGGGGCGAGGGCGGTTGATTTAGATCCAACCGCAATCTCTTGCGGTGAGGACCGCCTGGGCGCGATCGACGGCGCCGATCTTGCCGTACACGTTGTGCAAGTGGGTGCGGATCGTGGATACCGAGAGCTGCATCTCGCCGGCGATCTGCTTGTAGACCATGCCCTCCGAGAGGTGCCTCAATACGTCAAGCTCACGCGCCGAGAGAGGGCAGGGCTCGGTGCTGCGGCCCGCCTCCTGGCGCCGATAGGGAAGCTCGTAGAGCAGCTCACGCAGGCCGTCGTCCCCGAGGCCACAGCGCTCGGCGGCGCTGCGCAGCCGCTCCGGCGAGATGGCCTCGCCCAGGGCGTAGTGGGCCACCATGTCCGCCGCCGCGATCATCGCCGCCAGCCCCTCAGCGTCGTCGGAGTGGTGGCGCTCGATCGCCACCGCGAGCCGCGTCGGGACGTTCCAGCGCCGGGCGAGGACCCCGCCGACCAGGGCGTGGTCGATGCCCAGCTGCTCGCGCTCCTCTCGCACCCGCTGCTCGGGGGTACGGGAGAGGGCGTCGAAGAAGGTCTTGTAGCCGGGGTGCAGGCGCGAGATGACCAGGCGCCCGATGTCGTGGATCAGCGCCGCCACGGCCAGCTCGTCTCGCTCCGACCAGCCCACCGCCCGGCCGATCTCCTCCGCCGCGCGCTGGGTGGCCAGGGCGTGGATGCGGAAGCGCTCTGGCTTCAGCTCCCAACCGCCGTTGGACTCAAAGAAGTCGAAGCTCGGCGCGGTGCCGGCTATCGCCAGCAGACCGGATGGCTTGAGGACCTCGACCGCGTCGGGCACCCCGACCACCCCGCCGGCCACCAAGCCGGCGCGGTTGGCGAAGCGCAGGGCCGAGATCGCCAGGCCGACATCGCCCTCGACCGCGTCGATCAATTCGCCGACGCGCGCGGTCTCGGCCGTCGCGGCGCGGATCACCCGCTCGCGCGACTCGATCAGGACCGGGAAGCGCTCGACCGCCTCGAAGGCCTCGGCCAAACGGCTGCCGGGGGCCGGGCCGGGCTTTGCGCCGGGGTCCTTGACCGGGACATCATGCGAGATGACTTTTCCGTTGCTGTGGGTGGTTGTAAACGCCATCCGCGATGCTCATCGGCAGCGGAGGACGTTCGGTTTAGCTTTCCACCGCGAGAATGGCGCTCTAGCTGTCGTGCCCCAAGACGTCCCGAACGCGAGCCATAGGCGGGCGGTTGCCGAGAGCTGAATGGCGTCGGCGCTCGTTGTAGTAGGCCAGCCAGTGTGGCAGGGCGGCTCGCCGGTCGGCGCTTGAGCGGTAGCTGAGCCCCCGAGCCCACTCGCGGTCCATTGTCTGCTGCAGGCGCTCGACCTTGCCGTTGGTTTTGGGGGTGTAGGGCCTGGTGCGCTTGTGGAGAATCTGGCGGCGCTCCAGCAGATTGGCGAGATCCTTGTTCTTCGTGTAGACCCAGGCGTTGTCGGTGAGAAGCCGCTCGGCGACGATTCCATGCTCCAAGAACCAGTCCAGGGCACGGCGGGTGAAGGCGGTGACGGTCTGGGCTCGCTCGTCATCGTGAATCTCGGAGTAGGCAAGGCGCGAGCAGTCGTCCTCCAGGGTGTGGACGAACTCCCAGCCCGCTCCCCGGGAGCCGCGCGTGCGCTTGCCGGTGACCGCGTGGCCGGGCTCCCAGAAGCGGGCATGGCGCTTGACGTCCATGTGCAGCAGGTTGCCCGGACAGGGCCACTCGTAGCGCAGCACCTCCTCACGCGGCTCTCGGGGACGGCGTGAGCAGCCGCGACGGAGCAGTGCCCGGTGCACCGTCGCATGGGGGATGCCGAGCTCAGAGCCGACCAGGCGCGGTCCCCAGCCGGTGCGCTTGCGCACCTCGCAGCAGCGATCGTGGTCTCCCTCGCTGAGCATCGCCGGGCTGCGGTGCGGGCGCGAGGAGCGGTCCCCCAAGCAGCTGAGATCGCGGCGCTGCTCCTCGCTGGATTGCCGCCAGCGCGAGACCCACTGGTGAGCCGTGGACTTCGCCACGTTCGAGGCGGCCGCGGCCGCCTCGAACGTGAGGCCTTGGTCCTCCACCAACATCACCAGGCGGTGCCTGCCATTCGGGGTGAGCGGGGCGTTACGGTGCTGCATCCGGGTCCTCCTTGAGGTCTTGGGCGTCAACACCCACAGCCTCTCGGTGGGCCCGGACCTACTTCACGGCGTTCGGAACGTGGTGAGGCACGTCAGCTAGCTTCTTGAGCCATGCCGCAGGTGGTTGTTCTCGCGATTGCCGCGAGCGGCACGGCGTTGGCCACCGGGCTGGGGGCGATCCCGGTCTTCCTCCTCGGTCGTCGCGCCGCTCAGCTGACGCCGTTCCTGCTCGGCTTCGCAACCGGGGTGATGGGGGTCGCCGCGATCGCTGGACTGCTGATCCCGGCGATGCAGGAAGGTTCCGTCTTGAGCGTGGGGGCGGGGCTTCTGGTGGGGCTTGGGTTTCTCATCTTTGTTCGTCGGCAGCTTAGTGCCGATGCCGGCTTCATGGGCCACAGCGGGCCGGGCGCGCGGACCTCGGCGCTGGTCTTCCTCGTTCTCTTCTTCCACAGCCTGCCCGAGGGCTTCGCGCTCGGCACCGCCTTCGCCTCCGAACGCGCCGGCCTCAGCCTGTTTGTGATCCTCGCGATCGCGATCCAGAACATCCCCGAGGGGACGAGCGTCGCTATCCCGATGGCGGAGGCGGGTTTCGGTCACGCACGGCAGTTCTGGGCGGCAGTCGGGACCAGCGCTCCCCAGCCGGTGGGCGCCGTGATCGCTTTCGTCGCGGTCGAGAGGATCGACGGTCTGCTGCCGTTCTCCTTCGCCTTCGCCGCCGGGGTGATGCTGGTCTTGATCGCTGTCGAGATGCTGCCCGAGGCCTATGCGGGACCGAGGAGAGCCGGGCCGAGCATTGGTGTGGCGGGTGGGGCCGCCGTGATGGTGGCATTGAGCCTCCTGCTCGGCGTCTGATCGCCGGGCTCTCAGAGGACCAACAGCACGACGAGCGCCAGCACCGAGACGGCGATGACGGCCAGGGTGCGGTGAACGCGGGATTCCTGCGCGGGCATCCGTCCTACCTTGACGGCCGGGCACGATGCGATGCTGTCGCCGTGGGTAGCGCGATCCGCACCGAGGGGTTGACCAAGCGCTACGGTCCGACCCTCGCTCTGGATTCCCTCGACCTCGCGGTTGCCGAGGGCGAGGTCTACGGCTACCTCGGCCCCAACGGGGCCGGCAAGACGACGACGATGCGCCTCCTGCTCGGCCTGCACCGGCCGAGCGCCGGCCGGGCGGAGCTGTTCGGTCTCGACGTCTGGAGGGACCCGGTTGCCGCCCACCGCCGCGTCGCCTACGTCGCCGGGGAGTCCTTCCTCTGGCCGTCGCTGACCAGCGAGGAGACCTTCGAGTTCCTCGCCCGCCTGCACGGCGGCGCCGACACCGCCTACCGCGACCTGCTGGCCGAGCGCTTCAAGCTGGACACTTCGAAGAAGGTGCGGGCGCTCTCGAAGGGCAACCGGCAGAAGGTTCAGCTGGTCGCCGCGCTGGCCAGCCGGGCTGACTTGCTGATCCTCGACGAGCCCACCGCCGGGCTGGACCCGCTGATGGAGGTGGCGTTCCGGGAGAGCGTCCACGAAGCGAAGCACCGCGGCCAGACGGTCCTCCTCTCCTCCCACATCCTCAGCGAGGTCGAGGCGCTCTGCGACCGCGTCGGCATTCTGCGCGAGGGGCGACTCGTCGACGAGGGCAGCCTCGCCGAGCTGCGCCACCTCAGCGCCCACACCGTCGAGGTCGACTTCGAGGGCGAGCCGCCCGACCTCGGGCCGCTGCCGGGAGTGGCGGTGGCGAGTGCCGGGGCCAACGCGCTGCGCTTCGAGGTGACGGGCCCGATCGGGCCGCTGATCGCGGCGCTGGCTGGCACTTCCGTGACGACCCTGACCAGCCGCGAACCGACGCTCGAGGAGATCTTCCTCCACCACTACGACAGTGGCGAAGACAGTGGCGGCGGCTAGGGCGATCGCCCGCCGGGCGTTCGTCGACGGGCGGACCCGGACGCTCTCCTTCGCGCTGCTGTTCGGCTTGGTCGCCCTGGTTCAGGTGATCGGCTACCGCCACAGCTTCCCGACCCTGAAGGACCGGCTCGGCTTCGCCCAGAGCTTCGGCAACGACAAGGCGGTGCGCCTCTTCTACGGTGTCCCCCACGACCTGCTCACGGTCGGGGGCTACGCCGCCTGGCGGGTGGCTGGCGTGCTGACGATCTTCGCTGCCATGTGGGGGCTGCTGGCCGCGGTCAGGGCTCTGCGCGCCGAGGAGGAGGCGGGACGCCAGGAGCTGGTCCTGGCCGGAGCGGTGACCCGTCGGACCGCCTACCTGGCGCCGCTTGTGGCGGTCGCCGCGGGCGCAGCGCTGCTCTGGCTGGCGACCTTCGCCGGCCTCTTCGCCGGGAGGCTCCCCGCCGGGGGCTCTGCCTACCTTGCGCTGGTCACGGTCTCGCCTGTGCCGGTCTTCGTAGGGATCGGCGCTCTGGTCAGCCAGCTCGCGCCGACCCGCCGCATGGCCCTGGAGATCAGCACCGTCATCCTCGGCCTCACCCTTGCGCTGCGCGTAGTCGCCGACACGTCCTCGGGCCTCGAATGGCTGCGCTGGGCCACGCCGCTGGGCTGGGCGGAGGAGATGAGGGCATTCGCCGGGCCGCGGCCCGGCATCATCGTCCTTCCCCTACTGGCGAGCGCGTTGCTCTTGGCGGTCGCCGGCCTGATCGCCGTGCGCCGGGATGTCGGCAACGGGCTGCTCACCAGCCGCGACAGCAGGGCACCGCGCCTGCGCCTGCTCTCCTCGCCGGCCGCCCAGGCGCTGCGCGCCGAGCGCGGCAGCTTGCTCGGCTGGCTTGCCGGGATCGGCTTCTTCGCCGTCGTCTTCGGACTGCTGTCCAACACCTTCGCTTCGGCTCACCTCTCGGCGAGCCTGAAGCAGCAGCTTCACCGGGTCGGGGGGGCGTCGCTCGTCACCCCCTCCGGGGCCCTGGGCTTCTACTTCCTGATGTTCGTCCTGGCGATCGCTCTCTTTGCCTGCTCGCAGATCGCCGCGGTGCGTCGCGAGGAGGCCGACCAGCGGCTGGAAACGCTGTTCGCCCTTCCCGTCGGCCGCGCCAGGTGGCTGGGGGGGAGGCTGGTGCTGGCAGTGCTCGGCTCCGCCGCGCTGGCGCTGGCCGCGGGCCTGTTGGCCTGGGCGGGCGCGGCTTCGCAGGGGGTGGACGTGTCTCTCCCCGACATGATCGGCGCGGGCGCCAACTGCCTGCCCGCCGCGCTGCTCTTCCTCGCTCTCAGTGCGCTTGCCTTCGCGGTGGTCCCGCGGGTCAGCGCCGGGATCGCCTACGGCCTGGTCAGCGTCACCTTCCTCTGGGAGCTGTTCGGGGCGCTGCTCGGTGCCCCCGCCTGGACACTCGACTTCTCTCCCTTCCACCACGTCGGCCTGGTCCCGGCGCAGCCCTTCAAGGCGGCCGCAGCGGCGGCGATGCTCATGATCGCGGCCGTCGCCGCGCTTCTCGCTTTGCGGGTCTTCCAGCATCGCGACATCGCTGGAGCCTGAGCGACTGCTGGCCACAAACGAGGCAATCGAAGCTGAAAGCAATGGGCCAACCGGGAGATAGCGGCCGCTGAGATTGCCGCGGAAAGAGTCGGGTCTGCTCATGGGCCTCCCATGGCGTGCCGGATCACCGTCTGCCTAAAAAGCGACGCTAGCACCCTGCGTGAGAGTCTCATGAAATGAGGACTACACAAGCTTCGGGCTTCTCCCATTGTGTGATCGCGAGCGCTTCGACTGGCGCTGCTCATATGCTCCCCCTACGGACGAGGAGCAGCGAGCACCACCGGCAGGTGTCCCCGGCCGCACCATCGCTCAAGCGGAATGGTCTTGTCACCCCGGGGCCGGCCTCACGTTTCGTCGGGGGCAATGGGGCCGGGGGTAGCCTGTTGGGCGATGAAGTCGGCCGGGGAGAGGATCGGGGCGCGATCGGCAAGGTCGAGGAGGTGGGTGTCGCCGGAGACGAGGACGGCGCTCTGGTCGTGCGCGAGGGCAATCAGGTAGTCGTCGTCGGGGTCGGCAGAGCGTAGGGGCGGCGAACCCTCGGGGTCAGCGGCGAGGTGGGCGTCGCGGCGCAGCAGAGTGAGGAAGTCGCGAACGGCATCGAGGTCGACGTAGCGGCGGAACTTCTCGCGCTTTAGAACCTCCTCAAGCTCCTCTAGGAGCAGCGGCGAGACGACCAGATCCAGGCCGCCAGCCTGCGCCTCCTGCAGCAGCTTCGCGGGGGTGCCCGTGGGGGTAATCAGGGCGGAGACGAGGACGCTGGGGTCAGGGACGACCCGTCGCACGCCTCTCCTTGCGGATGGCGTCGAGCTCGGCTTCGGCGAGCGCCATCCCCTCTCCCTGCGGCGCGGGCCGCACCCGCGCCCAGATCTCCTCCAGGTCGTCGAGGCCGAGGTCGCGTCGCAGCGACTCCTCGATCACCTGCGAGTCCCGCTTGCCGGTGCGAGCCGCCTTGACCTTGACGGCCCGGAAGACATCCTCATCGAGGGTGACGGTCGTGCGTGTCTTCGACATAAAAGCATCATAGCATCGTGATGCACACAGGCGGCCCGCTTAGAATCCTGCCCAAAGCGGGAGCCGATGAGCAACCGCAGCTGCTCCTCGTCCAAGGCGAACGTCTGTCGCTCACCGTAGACGCGCTCGCAGCCACGCGAAAGCAGGTGACGGACACTGGCCTGGCCGAGCGCCCTAACCCATGGGTGCTGGCAGAGCGCCTGGCTTCCGATTCACCGAGATCAACCGCGCTTCATGCCTGGGGCCTGCCTACCGGACGGGCGTAGCCCGGCCATGTGATATTCCGAAGCACTGGAGTGCGCGAGCGTGCTCTCTCCTGAGCAAGGACTTGGGCGGGGCTTCGTTGCAGGCACCAGGGAAGCGCGGGCCTCCGGCCCCCAGCACCCGCCGCCATTCCCAGGGGGATCGTCGTTAAGAAGCTTTGGCCAAGAGGGGGTGTGCGCCGAGGAAAACCTTCGCCGAGCTGTAGTAGGCGAGCGAGTCCGGCTTCAGCAGATCGATATAGCGGGCGCCGATCTGGCCGTTGGGATCGACGATCGAAACCTTCGCACGGCTCTTCACCTGTGATCGGCGAAACTGATTGGCACTCTCAAAATCCAATGGCGGGCATGAGTATCCGAAAACGATCAACTCGTCCGCCTGGTCAAGGGAATCCTCCGCCGTTTCCAAACCGGCCGAAGATCGTCATGTAGAACCGAAGACTTGTGGGTGACGGGCGGGACCACGATCGGAAGCGCATACGTCGCTCGTTTTTTGGTCAGCGTCATGTCGGGAGGAATGATGCGACGCCTCGTGATCCGAAGAACCCGTTGCGGATTGAACATCGCCGATTGCGGCGGCGTCGCACTCGTGTGCGAGGACAGCCAGTTAAGGGAGCCATGCAGCTTTAGAACCCTGATGCGGCCATCCACAGTCTCCGACTCCTTGAAAAGCTCGGGATTTCCCGCAGTTGGTTTCGTGACCGGATGGGGACCCAGGCAGTAGCAGCCCGGAAAGTTGAAAATTTGGTCGGCGATACCGCTCCATCGCTTCCGCTCGGCAAGGAGACAAAGCGTCTTCTCAACTTGAAGGCCTTGGTTGTAGGTGATGATCGTGATGTCCTCAGGAAGGACGCGTGCCGACAAGAAGCCGGCCACCATCCGATAAAGCCACCGCTGCCGGGTCGGATGGATGTCGTTCGTGGTGTCGGCGACTCTTCGATTGAACAGCCTCAGCCGCGCACGAAACGCAACCAGTGCTGGTTCGGTGACTCGCCAAGTGGCGAAGCTGGGTCGTCCGGGGGATGCGGGTTAAATGAAGGGCCTACCAAGAGGAAAGGCTGAGTGATGGCTGACCCAGAGCGAATATTGGAGACATGGCAGGTCGTTCGCAAGCGCGACCAGCTACACAGGATCCTCGCTGAGATCGAAAGGCTGCAAAAGAAGCCTCGGAAGAAGAAGCGACAGGCGCTGATCGACAAGTTGTGGCCCGAATACAACGCGGGCGTATATGCCCTGCATGAGCTGGTCCTGATCGCAATCGCCAGAGGCCGCGTCAAAGACCGCGTTGGCGTGGCAACGGCGGCGTTGGGATGGGACCTCTGATGGCCGCCAAGCTCGAAAAGACCAACACGCCCGGCATCTACTAGCGGGGCAGTCGCTACGTAATCGTTTGGTGCCAACAGGGCAAGCAGTACAAGGCGTTCTTTCGCACGCCTGGCGGAGGCGTGAGGCAAAGGCAAAACGCACCGCGGGGGATCGGCGCAAGGAGTCAAAGGTCCGCTTCGAGCCGTACTTCGCCGAGTGGATCGAGTCCTACGCTGGCCAGACGTCTCGGAGGTTCACTGAGACCACCCGACCCGAGTATCGCCGTCCGATTGAGGCCCACGCGGTGCCAGAGTGGGGAACATGGAAGTTTGCCGAAGTTGAACCGGCCGACATGCGCGAGCTGTTTCGGCGCGCAATGTGGAGGGACGGATGCTCGACCTCGCAGATTCGCCACCTGCGGGTCGCCTTGTCGGCGATGTTCGCGACTGCCGTGGACGATGGACTGTTGCGCTCCAACGCGGCGCAGCGTGTCCGCATCCCCGCCGCTCGACTCGAGGAGCCCACCGACGAGCGAGCCAAGGCGTCGGTCCAGCCCTACGGGGGACCCGCATGTGACGGGTAGTAATGTGGCGCAACATGAACCAGCGAACGCTCGGAGGGACCGGGGTACATGTGAGTTCGCTTTGTCTCGGCGCGATGATGTTCGGCGCCTGGGGCGAGCCCGACCACGATGCGGCGATCCGCATCATCCATCGAGCGCTGGATGCCGGGATCAACTTCATAGACACTGCCGATGTCTATTCCCAGGGTGAGTCTGAGGAGATCGTCGGCAAGGCACTCAGCGGCGGGCGGCGCGAGAAAGTTGTGCTCGCCACGAAGTTTCACGGGGGAATGGGCGAGGATCCCAACCAGGCGGGCAACTCACGGCGTTGGATCATCCAGGAGGTGGAGGCCTCGCTAAAGCGCCTGCAGACCGATTGGATCGACCTCTACCAGGTACATCGCTGGGACCCTTGGACCGACCACGAGGAGACGCTCGGTGCGCTCTCTGATCTGGTTTCTCAGGGCAAGGTGCGCTACATCGGCTCCTCAACCTATCCGGCCCGCGAGATCGTCAAGGCCCAGTGGGTCGCTCGTGAGCGGCGCCAGCAGCGCTTTGTCTGCGAGCAGCCGCCGTACTCGATTCTCGCTCGCGGCGTCGAGGCTGACGTGCTGCCGGCCTGCCGGGACTTCGGGATGGGAGTGATCGCGTGGAGTCCGCTCGGGGGCGGCTGGCTATCGGGACGGTGGCGCAAGGGCGCCGAGGATCTGACCTCGCGGCGGGCGGCGATGATCCCGCAGCGATACGACCTCTCGATTCCGGCCAACCAGGCCAAGCTCGAGGCAGCCGATGCGCTCGCGCGACTAGCGGAGGAGGCGGGAATCTCCTTGATCCACCTGGCTTTGGCGTTTGTCATCCGCCATCCGGCGGTGACGGCGGCGATAATCGGTCCGCGGACGATGGAGCAGCTCGAGTCTCAGCTCGGCGCCTCCGACACGCAGCTCGACACCGCGCTCCTGGACCGTATTGACGAGGTAGTGGCGCCAGGGGGGACCATTAACCCGACAGACTCCGGGTGGAGTAACCCTGCACTGGCGGCGACGGCTCGCCGAAGGTAGGAGGCGGCGTCGCGGCGGTGCTTTGTCCCCAGTTCAGGTGTCAGTATCCAATAGAGGCTTGATGTGGGTTCGCCACGCACACAATGAGCCAGCTCGCAGATAAGGAAAAGGGCCTCCAACTCTGCAACCTCGTGATTGGAGCACGAAGTGACAGCATCGCTGGAGACCCTTGTAGTCGCAGCCTACGTGTTCGCCCACCCGCTGCCAATTCCTCGCCCTGCCCTGAGGGCGAGATCACCGACGCCGAGCTGATCGCTCTGGCTGTCGCTCAGCCTCAACCGGAGAGCCCACCGATCGCAAGTTCCTGGTCATGATCGCCTACCGGGCTGGTTGCCATCTCCCCGACCAATCCCATTACACCGCCGCCTGCGCCGCCTCAGTCCCTACATCGTCATGGTCTAGCTTGAGCTGGCCGAGCCGGCGGCGCTCCGGGGTTATGAGCTTGACCGAGAGGAGTTCGATCGTGCTCATACACCGCGCCCCAGAATCCTTTATCGGCGAAGTTCAGGGTGTCGGGATGGGCTTTGAGAGGCCAAAGACCAGCTCTCGCTCAGCTTCTCCCGGCGCCACCAGGTCACAGCCCAGAGGGACTCACTTCTCATCGGTCACCAAACCGGGCGCATCCCCAGTAAAAGCGTTACCCCAGCGCCCGACGCCGCGTTGATGACCCGAGCGCGATCCGGGGAAGCGGCGGACCACGACTGAGCCATCTGATTCAATCTGCTCACCAGAGAAAGGAGGTGGTCCTACTTTGAGTCACATGCTTTTGGGGACACTGGAGGTGCAGGGCCGCTAGGCGCCGCACTGTTTCGGCAGCCCGGCGGAATCCAACCCGGGCACCGGCGAGCAAAGAGAGGCTGGCACTGTCCCACCCGGTCGGGGTTCTCGCGCTCGTTCCAATGCACCTGGCAAGGGCCGTCTTCGGGCGGCCCTTGCTTTAGGTCATCGACCGCTTCCTCAAGGATCTGCACGAGGCGCGTCAGGTCTGGTTGTTGATCGACGGCGACAGCTTCCCCTCGGCTGCCTTGGCTCGCTCCTGATCGACCTTCTCGAACCGTGATCTCGCCAAGGCGGAAGCGGGCGAAGTGGGGGGAGAAGGTGATGTTCGAGCGCCACTGGTAATCCGCTGCGGTTCCGGCACGAACCTATGAGCGCTTCGCCTCCAGCCAGTCGCTCGCGAACCATGGAACGTTGGGACCTCAGCCGGAGCCGCTACCGGCTCCGGCTCGCGAGGCTTCCAGATGCACCGCTCAACGTCTGGAGCGTGTGGCGGAACTCGACCTCGGCTCGCTCGCGGTCCGGCCGTTCTCAGTGGTCCCCAGCACGACGTCGCGACGCTTCCCGTAGGCGCGGAAGTGGATCGCCCATCCCCGGCCGTTGGCCGGCTCCATGACCTGACCTGAAGCTGGGCGTGTAATCGGGGCACCTCCTTTCTAGGCTGTCGCTGGATGGAGGTCTGTAATAGGTCTCTGGCGCCCCATGCGCCTACGGCGGCGATTCAGCCACTCTCGGACCGTCTGATGCCCCTAGCCCGTCAGCCCCTGAGCCAAAGAGAGAGCGACACGCCCCCCACCCGCGAAGGCAGGGGGCGTTATGTCGCTTCTAATCAGCTCGGACTCAGCTTTCTGCTCTGAACGTAATCCCGCTCAGACTCTCCGCTTTTTCTGATGGCGCAGTGGTGTACACGTCACCACTGAGGTCGTCGCCTGAGACGCTTACGTTTGAACCGAATATGAAAATGACGGCTTTTTCTTCGAGCCCGCGGAACGCTTCTATATACCCGCTCGCCGGCCGATATCCAGGGGGAAGAGTGAAAAGCAAGCCGGGGACCGGGTTTTCTTCTTTGCCGACTCCCGCCGCGCCGCTGAGGTGAACGACGCCCTCGTGGTCCTTGTAGAAGCCAATTGGCTGGAATTTGAGTCCTCCCCCGGGCGGCACATTGTTGGCGCCATCCAAGAATGGCGGCTGACCCGAAGCCCCAACTAGGCGTGTCGGCTCCATTGGCGCCAGCGCGTTGGCCGTTCCCGCGGTCGCGGCGGTGTTGGCCGAGGGGACCGTTCCCAGCGTCCCCAGGTTGATGTTGGTACCGGAGATCGTGCCTTTCTTGATCTTGATGCCGGTTACCGCGCCATTCTTGATCTGCTTGGTGCCGACCGAGTTCTTGCCGAGCTTGAGCTTGGTCGCCGCGAGGGCAGCACCGCCGCCGAGCAGCAAGAACAGGCAGAGGGTCGAGATGACGTTGGCATAGGTGAGCTTGCCTTTGAGGCGTCTCATGAATCCCTTCCTTCGAGTTGTGGAACGAGGAGGGGGACCCTACGTGCGGCAAGGCACCACCACAAGGCGACGCTGGACTTTCGGCCGAGTCAGGCGCCCTGAGAGCCCGTGAGCGGGCTTAAGTTACGTGACGCTCCAGAAGCAGATCGATGACACATTCGCGCGCATGGTCCTCTCCGCCCGGTGGGCGAGCTGAATGAGCTCCGTAGCCAGGTGGTCGCTCGAGAGGTCCGCACAGCTCTCCCGGCACTTCAGCGGCGGGTTCCACCTGAGCCAGTACAGGTTCCCAACGAGGGCATTGACGCGCTGTGTGGTCTCGGCCTCCTGTACCACGGCATCTGAGGTAGCACCGCCCATCACCTGGGTGAACTGCTGATCGAAACGGGCGGCGCCGGCTATTTCTCGATTAACTACTTTCTCTCGCTCCGCCCACTGCCTTTGATCTCGTGAGGCCTCCAGGGCGGAGTTTGGTTGGGCTTCCATCCAAGCCAAACGCCTACCAGCCCGAATTACGGGCCCCCACAAGGACGACTGCCCAGGTCATTCGCCTAATGCGAGGAACCGTCCCGGCGTCATTCCATTGGGCAGCGGGACGCTCTCCTGCCCAAACCCTTCGGATTTCGTCTAATTTGGCCGGAAATGGCCCCGCGTCCCAATCAGCTTCTTTCGACTTTGCAGAGCGTTTTCTGGCCTTCCGTTTCGTCGTGGCCGTCTTGCTCGAAAAGCCGGAGGCCACTGGTTCGAACCCAGTAACGCCCATACATGTTGGGCACCTATGCAGCTGTACTGGCGGTTTGCGCCGCCGCGCTGGCTATCGGGCAGGCGGCGATCGCGCTCTGTGGGCAGCGCCGCTGGTCGTGGCTGTCGCCGCCTCTGGGTCTGGCCCTGCTCTGCGCCATCTGTTGGGGGACGGTGCGCCTTCCGGGTCACGGGACGATCTCCGCTCTCTCTGTAATCGCGCTCGTGCTCGCAGCGGTCCTCTTCCTGCGCGGTCGAGTCGAGGACGCTGGCGAGGCGCTGCGGATTGGCGCGCCGGTTGCAGTCCTCTCGCTCCTGGCGGCTTCGCTCCCCTTCCTCGCCGAAGGTCACTTCGGCATCCTCGGCACCAGCCTCAACCCGGACATGTCCCAGCACCTGCTGACGGCAGCCCGTCTCGCCCACGGTGAAGCGTCCCAACTCCTTCGCCAGGGTTACCCGCTCGGCCCGCACTCGATCGTGGTCGCCCTCGACAAGGGTCTCGGCGTCGGCCTCGTAGGGGGTTTCACCGGCCTCACGGTCGCTGTCGCGGTCCTCACCCCGCTGGCAGCCCTCGCCGCCTTCGCCGACCTGCCGCCGCTGCGCCGCACGATCGGCGCCCTGCTGGTCGGCATTCCGTACCTGGTCGCCTCCTATTTCGCCCAGGGCGACTTCAAGGAGACGATGCAGGCTCTGTTCGTCCTGGCCTTCGCCCTCTGCCTGCGCGAGGGGACGATCAATCCCACCTGGCGAGCCTCCCCCCTGCGCTTCGTCCCCCCGGCCCTTCTAGCCATTGGCAGCGTCTACACCTACAGCTTCCCGGGCCTGGCCTGGCTCGCGGCGAGCGCAGCGATCTGGGCGATGGTCGAACTGGCCCGGGGCAAAAGCCAAAGGGCGGCGCCCACGACGGGACCCGAGGCCAGCGGCTTTGGACCCTCGCCACTGCGCGCACTCACTCTCGCCCTGGTCGCTTTCGCCGTCCTGGCGGCCCCCGAGGTCGGGCGAATGCTCGACTTCCGTCGCTTCGAAACTTTTGCCCCCAAGGGCCCCGGCCTGGGCAACCTCTTCGGCCAGATCTCGCCCTTTGAGGCGCTCGGCATCTGGCCCTCCGGTGACTTCCGCCTCGCTCCGGGAGCGGGCGCGATGCCGGCGCTCGGCTACTACCTGGGCGCTGCCTTCGCCGCGATCCTGCTGGCCTACGGTCTCGCCCTGTGCTGGCGCCGGCGCCAGACGGCGATTGTCTCGGGGTTGACCGCTTGCGTCCTGGCCTATGCCGCCGCCCGCCTCGGCGGCACCCCATACACCGCCGCCAAGGCGATCGAGATCGCCGCGCCGCTGGCGGCGCTAACGATTCTCCTGCCGCTGCTGCGCCGGCCCGTCACCTCGCTGTATGTCCTCGCCGCGGGAGCGTGTTCGCTGCTCGCCCTGGCCAATACACCGGTCGGCCCGAGCACCTACACGCCGGCGCTGGCCGACCTGCGGCCCCTGCTCGCGTCGGGATCGACGCTGGTGCTGGCACCCCACGGGCTGCTCGCCGAACAGCACGGCGTCCCCTACCTCGCCTGGGAGTTGCGCGGCGGCAGGGTCTGCATCGAGGCGGGTTCCGAAGCGGGCTCGGCTCCGCCTCCGGGGGTGCGCTTCGTCGTCGCCGAAGGCCCGCCCGCCCGCCCGCCCTTCCCCCGCCTGCGCCTTCGCCGCGTCGTTAGCCCCTACGTGCTCTGGGAACGCGTCGGCCCGGCTCGCGGCCGCAGTCCCTGCCCGCTGATCGCCGTGCGCCAGGCGCGCCAGGGCGCTCCCCGCTGATCGCGGTAGTAATCGCTTACCAGAGCGCCAAGATCTGCGAGCGCGGGGTCGGAGATCGTCCCCGGTTCGGAGATAGCCGCTTCGTGGGCCACAAGTAGCATGAGCCGCATCGAGGCCGCGACCCAAAAGATCACCGTCATGCTGCCCGACGGCACCCCCTTGGAACTGCCCGAAGGTGCCACCGGGGCGGATGCCGCCGCCGCGATCGGTCCCGGCCTGGCCAAGGCGGCGCTGGCTATTCGGGTCAACGGCGAGCTGCGCGATCTAGGTGCGCCGCTGCCCAGCGTGGCCGAGATTGCGATCCTCACCAACCGCGACCCCGAGGCCCTGGATCTGATCCGCCACGACGCCGCCCATGTGATGGCCGAGGCGGTGCAGGAGCTCTACCCGGGGACCAGGGTGACGATCGGCCCCCCGATCGAGGGCGGCTTTTACTACGACTTCGACTTCCCCCAGGAGGTGAAGATCACCGACTCCGACCTGGAGCCGATCGAGGCGGCGATGCGCGCCCACATCGCGGCCGACGAGGTGTTTTCGCGCCGCGATCTCCCCGTCGCCGAGGCGATCGAGATTTTCCGCGAGCGGGGGGAGGACTACAAGGTCGAGCTGATCGAGGACCTGGTCCGCGATGGTGGGGTTGAGACGGTCTCGCTCTACCGCAACGGGCCCTTCGAGGATCTGTGTCGCGGTCCGCATGGACCCTCGACCGGGCAGATCAAGGCGGTGAGGCTGAACTCCCTCGCGGGTGCCTACTGGCGAGGTGATGAGAACCGCCCGATGCTGACCCGCATTTACGGAACCGCCTTCTTCACGGAGAGGGAACTGGAGGCCCACCTGGAGCGGATCGAGCAGGCAAAGGCCCGCGACCATCGCCGCCTCGGCCCTCAGCTTGGCCTCTTCATGCTGCGCGAGGAGGCTCCCGGGATGCCGTTCTGGCTGGCGAGCGGCACCACGCTTTTGCGCCTGATCGAGGACGAGGTCCAGGCCCAGCTTGGCAAGCGCGGCTACCGGGAGATCGCCACCCCCGAGATGCTCGACGAAGAGCTGTGGCACCGCTCCGGCCACTGGGAGAACTACCGCGAGGACATGTACTTCGTCGAGGCCGACGAGCGCCGCTTCGCCCTGCGGCCGATGAACTGCCCCGGGGCCTGCCTCGTCTATGGCTCCGAGCGCCACTCCTACCGCGAGCTGCCGCTGCGCCTGGCGGAGTTCGGCCGCGTCACCCGCAACGAGCGCGAGGGGGTCCTGCATGGCCTGCTGCGGGTTCGCGCCTTCACCCAGGACGACGCGCACGTTTACTGCACTGAGGAGCAGATCACCGACGAGGTTGCCGACATCTGCGAGGCGATCGACGAGCTGTACGCGCGCTTCGGCTTCGAGGACGTCCAGGTCGAGCTCTCGACCAGGCCGGAGAAGGCGATGGGCAGCGAGGAGCAGTGGAAGCGGGCGGAGGCGGCGCTGACCGAGGCGCTCGAGCGCCAGGGCCGCGAGTACGAGCTGAACCCGGGCGACGGCGCCTTCTACGGCCCGAAGATCGACTTCCATGCCACCGATGCGCTCGGGCGCTCCTGGCAGTGCGGCACCTGCCAGCTCGACTTCCAGATGCCCGAGCGCTTCGACCTCACCTACATCGGCCCCGACGATGTCCCCCACCGGCCGGTGATGATCCACCGCGCCCTGCTCGGCTCGATGGAGCGCTTCGCCGGGATCCTGATCGAGCACTACGCCGGCCGCTTCCCGGTCTGGCTGGCGCCGGTGCAGGCGATCGTGCTGCCGGTCTCTGACCGCCACAACGCCTACGCCCGGCGAGTCGGCGCGGAACTGCGCCAGGCCGGCGTGCGGGTCGAGCTGGACGAGCGCACCGAGTCGGTCGGGAGGAAGGTCCGCGACGCCGAGCTGGGGCGCTATCCCTTCATGCTCATCGTCGGCGACCGCGAGGAGGCAGTCGGAGCGCTGGCCGTTCGTTCCCACGATGAGGGTGAGCTCGGCGCGATGCCCGCCGCCGATTTCGCCGCTTTGGTGCGCGCCCGGAGCGAGGGCGGCTGAGGTCGAATTCGGTTGCCAACCGCTTACGGGTCTCTATACTCCCGCGGACTTGATCGTCGGCACGCAACACACCTCGCGCCCCTGAGCGCCTTGGCCGTGCCCGCACACCTACCGCTCCTCTCGTCCTCTTGAAGCTCCACCACTCCTCGCGATAGTGCCGATTCCGCGCAGGTTCGATCGGCGTCCCCCAGAGCGCGACACGACGAGGATCAACGAGCGGATCCGAGTTTCCGAGGTGCGCCTGATCGGGGCTGATGGTGAGCAGCTGGGCATCGTCGACACCGCCGAGGCCCTGAAGCGCGCCCAGGAGGCCGACCTCGACCTGGTCGAGGTGGCGCCAAACTCAAAGCCGCCGGTCACCCGCCTGCTCGATTACTCGAAGTACAAATACGAGCAGGAGCAGAAGCAGAAGGCCGCGCGCAAGCACCAGCAGCAGGTCAACATCCGCGAGATCAAGCTGCGCCCGAAGATCGCCGCACACGACTACGAGACCAAGAAGGGCCACGTGGAGCGCTTCCTGCGCCACCAGGACAAGGTGAAGATCACGATCATGTTCCGCGGTCGCGAGCAGGCGCACCCGGAGCGGGGGAGGGCGCTGCTGCAGAAGCTGTTCGAGGACCTCGACGGTCTCGCGGTGATCGAGTCCGAGCCACTGCAGGAGGGGCGCAACATGAGCATGCTGCTGGCACCGGGCAAAGAGCTGATGAGGGCGGCTGCCGAGGACGGCGCCGAGCCTCTCGAGCCCGCCGAGGACGGCGCCGAGCCGCTCGAGCCCGCCGAGGACGCCGCGGAGGGCTAGCCGCCGCTGATCACCGCAGCGATTCGCTCGGATGCGTGGCCGTCCCAGAGCGGGGGTGGGTCGGGTCTGCCGGGGGGGCGCTGGGCGAGTGCCGCCGGGATCTTGGCGATCGCGGCCGGGTCGAGGCCGAGCAGGGTGTTGGTGCCGGCGGTGATCGTGATCGGCCGCTCGGTGTTGTCGCGAAGGGTGAAACAGGGGACGCCGAGGTAGGTCGTCTCCTCCTGAATGCCGCCGGAGTCGGTGAGAACGGCCCCGGCGTCGGCCAGGAGGGAGAGAAAGTCGAGGTAGCCGAGCGGCTCGACGAGGGTCAGGCCGGGGCACTCGGCGCGGGGCTCCTCCAGCGCCCTTCGGGTTCGCGGGTGGAGCGGGAAGACGACGGGCATCTGATCGGCGAGCGCCCTCAGCTGGGCCATCGTCTCCGCCAGCAGCGGGCCATCGACGAGGGCCGGGCGGTGCAGGGTGACCAGCGCATAGCTTCCAGCTTCGAGCCCGAGGCGGGCGGCGGTGCCTGCGGCTCGGAAGCGATCTTCGAGCGCGACCAGGGTGTCGATCATCGTGTTGCCGACCAGGTGCATCCGCTCATCGGGGATCCCTTCGGCGCGAAGATTCTCGATCGCCGTCTCGGAGTGGAGGAAGAGATGGCGGGCGAAGCGATCGGCGACGATCCGGTTGACCTCCTCCGGCATCGTCAGATCGAAGCTGCGAAGGCCGGCCTCGATGTGGGCCACGGGGATCCCCATCTTCACCGCGGTCAGCGCTGCCGCCAGGGTCGAGTTGACGTCGCCAGGGACGATCACCAGGTCGGCGCGCTCCTCGGCCAGTACCGGCTCCAGCCGCTCCATCGTCCTCGCGGTCTGCTGCGCATGGGTGCCGGAGCCGATCTCCAGCATGTGGTCGGGCGCCCCCACCCCCAGCTCCTGGAGGAAGACCTCAGACATCAGTCGGTCGTAGTGCTGACCGGTGTGCACGATGGCGTGCCTGCCGTCTGGAAGCCGAGCGCGCAATGCGGCGATCGCCGGCGCCATCTTGACGAAGTTCGGCCGGGTCCCGACGACGTAGACAATCCGCATCCGGCGGCAGCGTACCTGCGCCGGCCGCGGACCCCGACGGCGCCGGTTGCCCTTCTGCTTCAATACCCGTCCCGATGCCCAAGATGAAGACCCATTCAGGCGCCAAGAAGCGGTTTCGCAAGACCGCGACCGGCAAGCTGCGCGGAAGGCGCGCCTACTCGAGCCACATCCTGGAGAAAAAGTCGTCGAAGCGCAAGCGGCGGATGGGGCGGCCGGTGGAGATCTCACCGGCCGACGCGAAAACCGTGCGAAACCTCCTCGGAGGCGGCAGGTGAGCGCGGCGGAGCCCGCATCCGTATCCGGTTCCTTGCCGCTGGAGCGGGGCGAGGCTAAGGTGGTGTCATGAGTCGGGTCAAGCGCTCCGTCAGCGGGCGCAAGAAGCGCCGCAAGGTATTGAAGGAAGCGAAGGGCTACTTCGGGCGCAAGCATTCCTCCTACCGCTTCGCCAAAGAGCAGGTGCAGCGGTCGGGGATGTACGCCTACCGCGACCGGCGCAACCGCAAGCGCGACTTCCGTCGGCTCTGGATCACCCGCATCAACGCCGCGGCGCGCCTGGAGGGGATGAGCTACTCGGAGTTGATCCACGGGCTCAACCGAGCCGAGGTCGAGGTCAACCGCAAGATGCTCGCTGACATTGCGGTGCACGACCGCGATGCGTTTCGCCGATTCGTGGAGCTAGCCCGGGAGGGTGCGGCCGCCTAGCCGCAGCCACAGACTCCACTTTCCCGGGCGGGCCGTTTCACGGCCCGCTTTTTCGTTCCAGGAGAAGGAAGCGCGGACAAGAAAGAAAACGCCGATGATCGCCAGTCCCCACAACGAGAAGCTGAAACTGGTCCGCAAGCTGCGCGAGCGCAGGGGCCGCGAGCGCGAACGCGCCTTCGTCACCGAGGGCGAGGACCTGTTGGCGGCCGGGCTGGCAGCCGGAGCCGAGCCGCGCTTGGTGCTCTGCGCCGCCGGCAGTGGCCTCGGCGGCGAGGAGGTGGAGCCCGAGCTACTGGCCGAGGTGTCCTCGCTCGGGTCGGGGACCCGGGCGATCGCGGTCTGGCCGCAGCGCTGGTCGGAGCGGGTCGATGCCCCCTGCCTGTACCTGCATGGGATCGGCGACCCCGGCAATGTCGGTGCGATCGTCCGCATCGCGCACGCCCTGCTCGGCGGCACGGTGGCCCTCGGGCCCGAGTGCGCCGATCCCCACTCTCCCAAGGCGGTGCGGGCGAGCATGGGGTCGGTCTTCGGCCAGCCGCTGATCCGGACCGGGGTCAAGGAGACGCCGCGGCCCAGGGCGGCGCTGGTGGCTCACGGGGGAGAGGGACCGGCGGCACTTGACTCCTCGGCGACCCTCTGCTTCGGGGCCGAGCGGGAGGGACTCCCGCGGGAGGTGCTCGCCGAGTGCGAGCTGGCGGTGACGATCCCGCTGCTGGGGGGCGGAGCCGAGTCGCTGAACGTCGCCGCCACCGCGGCAATAGCCTGCGAGCGGGTAGCGAGGGCCGCAGCCAGATCCGATTCTCCCCCAGGCAGCGAAGCGCGAACCGGCGACAGTAAGCGGATATCGTCGCTCGCCATGCCAGAGGCTGAGCCCGATGCTTGAGCGGATCGAGGAGATCAGGGACCAGGCTGGCGAGGCGATCGAGGCGGCGACCGGCACCGCCGAGCTGGAGGAGCTGCGGATCCGCTACCTCGGCCGCAAGGCGGAGCTGACCACGATCCTGCGCGGCATCGGCGAGCTAGGGGACCAGGAGCGGGGGAGAGTCGGCGCTGCCGCCAATCAGGCACGCCAGGCGCTGGAGCGCCGGCTCGCCGCCCGGGCCGAGCGGCTCGACTCCGCCGAGCTCGACGCCCGGCTCCTGGCCGACCGGGTCGACGTCACCCTGCCCGGAGCGCCGCCGCTGCCCGTCGGCCATCTGCATCTGATTACCCGCACCACCCGGCAGATCGAGGACGTGATGGTCGGCCTCGGCTACCGAGTGATGGAAGGGCCCGAGATCGAGCACGACTACTACAACTTCACCGCGCTCAACCACCCTCCCGGCCATCCGGCGCGGATGCTCCAGGACACCTTTTACCTCGACCCGTCGAGCATCGTCGCTGGGCTCGGAAATCGGCCCTCTGGGGAGAGCGCAAGCAGCCTGCGCGGGGAAACGCGGTCGGGGGATGCGAGCAGCTACGGAGCCCAGGACGTCCTCCTCAGGACCCACACCTCGCCGATGCAGGTGAGGGCGATGGAGACCCAGCAGCCGCCGATCTTCGTCGTCGTTCCGGGCAAGGTCTACCGCCGCGACTCCGACGCCACACACAGTCCGATGTTCCACCAGATGGAGGGCCTCGCCGTGGCTGAGGGGATCACTCTGGCGGATCTGAAAGGGACTCTGCTGACGATGGTGCGAGCGCTCTTCGGCGAGGAGCGCCAGGTTCGCCTGCGGCCGCACTTCTTCCCCTTCACCGAGCCCAGCCTGGAGGTCGACGTCTCCTGTTTTCAGTGTGGCGGCAGCGGCGAGCTTGCCGGTGGCGAGCGTTGCAACCTGTGCAAGGGCCAGGGCTGGATCGAGATCCTTGGCGCCGGCATGGTCGATCCCAAGGTGCTCGGTTTCGTCGCCGCCAATGGCTATGACCCCCAGCGGGTGCAGGGTTTTGCCTTTGGCCTGGGCATCGAGCGGGTGGCGATGCTGCGCCACGGTGTCCCCGATCTGCGCCGCTTCTTCGACAACGACCTGCAGATGCTGGAGCAGTTCCTCTGAGCCGATGCGAGCCGACCGTCGAAATCTGATTCTGCCTCAGCGGACCCCGGGGGAGGCCCTGATATGAGGGTGCCCGACAGCTGGCTGCGCGAATACTGCGATCCCGAGCTCGGCGTGGAGCAGCTCGCCGAGCGCCTGGTGATGACGGGGACCGAGGTCGAGCGGGTGAGCATGGTCGGGCCGCCCCAACCCGAGGGCTTCGTCGTCGGCAGGGTGCTTGCGGTCGAGCCCCATCCCGACGCCGACCGTTTGCGCGTCTGCAGCGTCGACGATGGCGCGGGTCAGCGGACGATCGTCTGCGGCGCATCCAACGTCGCGGTGGGACAGGCCGTCGCCCTGGCCCTGCCGGGGGCGCGGATGCCCGGCGGGGAGAGGCTGCGCTCCAGGCAGCTGCGCGGCGTCGAGTCCGAGGGGATGATCCTCGCCGCGGATGAGCTGGAGATCGGAGATGAACAGCAGGGGATCCTCGTGCTGGACGAGGGCCTTGGCGCCGGCACACCGCTGGCCGAGGTGCTGCCGCTGGCCGAGCCGGTTCTGGAGATCGAGGTGACGCCGAACCGGGTCGACTGCCTCGGCGTCCACGGCGTGGCCCGCGAGGTGCACGCGATCACCTCGGCCCCGCTGGCCCCGGACCCCTGGTCTGAGGACGCCCTCGCCGAGGGGGACGGCAGGGCGGCGGAGTACGCGTCTGTCAGCGTCGAGGTGCCCGTTCTCTGCCCCCGCTTCAGCGCCCGCGTCTTCACCGGCGTCGAGGTCGGCTCCTCCCCACCCTGGCTTCAGGCGCGGCTGGCGGCTGCCGGCCAGCGCCCGATCAACAACGTCGTCGACATCACCAACTACACAATGCTGCTGACCGCCCAGCCGCTGCACGCGTTCGACCTCGACAAGGTTCCGGCTGGGGCGCTGACGATCCGCACCGCAGCCGAGGGTGAGAGGTTGACCACCCTGGACGGGGTGGAGCGCGTCCTCGACGCCGAGATGGTCCTCGTCTGCGACCGCGATGGGCCGACCGGGATCGCGGGGATCATGGGTGGCGCGGCCTCCGAGGTCTCCGCCGAGACGACGAGGGTGCTGCTCGAGGTCGCGAACTGGAACGGCACCAACATCCTTCGCACCTCGCGCCAGCTGGGGCTGCGCTCCGAGGCCTCCTCTCGCTTCGAGAAGCAGCTGCATCCGGCGCTCTGCGAGCGGGCGCAGCGAGTCGCCTCGCGGCTGCTGGTCGAGCTCTGTGGCGCGCGGC
>Ga0307372_10001810_pt1 | contig 36315 bp, 29 predicted proteins | sample OX1MG_FD_202533 | JGI IMG/M metagenome (GOLD analysis project Ga0307372, IMG submission 202533) | Soil microbial communities from Risofladan, Vaasa, Finland - OX-1 | ecosystem: Environmental > Terrestrial > Soil > Coastal area > Acid sulfate soil | place: Finland: Risofladan, Vaasa | collected...
TGAAGGGAACGCCTGGGGACTCCGCGAAGCGGCCGACATTGCAGAAGACACGCTCGTCAGAGTTCTTGAATTGGCGAGGGTTGCCGAGCCGCACGAACGCGCTCACCCCGGCCTCCCCGACGACATCGCGCGCTTCACCTCAAACCTGATCGCAGGGCGAGCCATCGGCGAGAGTTAGCACACGAATTTTGGAACTATCCGCGAATGCGAAGACGAGCTGAAGTTACAGGTTCAATTGACGGGACTGCAGATGAATAGATATAAATCCGGAGAGTTCTGCTCGCGCCGAAGCGGGATCTACTTCGCGCCTCGTTCGAATTTCGGGCATACTGCGGGCATATATGGGCATGTATCACGGGGCAACCGCGGTCAACCGTGGTCACTACTGGTCAACGAAGAACCCTGGTAGTCATTGGGTTTCGAATGAAAATCCTTGGAGCGGGCGACGGGAATCGAACCCGCGTTCTCAGCTTGGGAAGCTGATGTTCTGCCGCTGAACTACGCCCGCGCGAACGCCCATCGTAGTGTCGTCCCGACGTACCACTGGACGTGATCGTCGAGTACTTTCATTCTTAAATTCGATGAGGTCGTAAGGTCGCGCTGTTTACTGGGGAGTACGGATGGGTTTTCATCAGGGATTATAGATATTCTTAGTCAATTCTTGACGGGTGTGTTCGATTCTGATAGGAACTATCAAGTTCGTGACGGGTCGGTACCCTCGTGAATCTCTGGAGGGGGGAAGCAGTGCAGCTTTTCTGGCTGTCGTTTGGCTTTGGGTTGGTCACCGCTTCGGTGCTGGCGATTTCGGCCGTAGGACTGAGTTTGCAGTTCGGCATCACGAACTACATCAACTTTGCTTACGGCGACTTCATGGCGCTTGGTGCCTACATCACGTACGTCTTCAATAATGAAGTCCTCCACTGGAACATCTGGGTGGCAATGGTCGCTGGGGCTCTGGCCGTCGGTGTTTTCGCCGTCATCATTCAGCGCATCATTTTGAGTCCTTTCGCCCGGCGTTTCGACAAGACGTTCTACGTCTTGATCGTCACCTTTGGTCTTTCACTCATTCTTCTAAACCTCATGTATTCGATTTGGGGCGCTACGGTGCGCTTCTACAGCGTGCCGATCAATCAGGCTTTGCATATCGGGCCAATGAGGTTCACGGCCTATCAAATGATCGTGATGGTCATCGCCGTCATATTGATGCTGGCAGTGCACGTGCTCTTAAAGACCACGCGTCTTGGTAAATCGATGCGCGCGATGTCAGACAACACGACCCTCGCGATGACCAGTGGGATTGACACGAAGCGCATCACTACCATCACGTGGTTCCTTTCGGGGACACTCGCCGGATTCGCCGGCGGGGCCCTCGGCCTTACTGAAGGCAACCTCACCCCGGCCTCGGGCGAACTGTTCTTGTTCGTCATCTTTGCCGCGGTGATCGTCGGCGGGGTCGGATCCATTTACGGTGCCATGGCGGGGGCGGTCTTGATCGGTCTCGCGACCGAGATTTCGGCCGCCTTCATCGATCCTTCGTACAAACTCGACATCGCCTTCGTGATTTTGATCTTGACGTTGTTGTTCCGACCAAGCGGTCTCTTCGCGCGACCGGGAAAGGGGTGAGTAAATGACTCAGGTCTGGTACTACGTCTTTACGCTCATCTTCTTCCTCTTTGACTACTTCATCTTGGCGATGGGGCTCAATATCCAATACGGCGAGACGGGCATCTTGAACTTCGCCTACATCGGCTTCGTGGCCATTGGTGCCTACGTCACCGGCGCGGTGAGTCTGCCGAACTCGGTGGGAACCGGGCAGCACTACATCCTGGGTCTCAGCATCCCCTTTCCTCTCAACCTCTTGATTGGTGGTTTAGCGGCGTCCGCCTTCGCGGTCGTGGTCGCGCTCATCACGTTGAGGCGCCTTCGCACGGACTACCTCGCGATGGTGCTGATCTCGTTGTCGCTCGTGCTCTATGACATCTGCAACAACTACGTGCCCTTGTTCAACGGAGCCGACGGCCTGTACAACGTTCCCGAGCCCTTAGCGGGGGTCTTCAAACTGACGACGAACTCGTTTATTCCTGTATTCGCGCTCGTCACGGGGGTGATTTCGATGATCCTCTGGTACGTGATGAGTCGTATCACTCGCTCGCCACTTGGTCGCACCTTTCGCGCGATTCGTGATGATGAGGGAGTGGCGTCAGCACTGGGCAAGAACGTCTTTCGCCACCAGTTCACTTCGATGTTGATCGGATCGTTCTACGCCGGAATTGGCGGCGGTCTCATTATGCAGTTTGGCGGCTCGTTTAACCCCTCAGCGTGGCTCCCAGGAGAAACATTCGTGGTCTTCGCGGTGATCATCGTGGGTGGCGTCGGCAACAACCTCGGCATGTTGGTGGGAGCGCTGTTGGTCGAGACGCTTCTGGTGCACCTCCCGGCTTTCTTGCCGGAGATTCCGGGTCACGCCGGCCTTATCGAATACATCGACGCGATGTTGATCGGCGTGCTCTTGATGGTGATGCTCTGGTTCCGTCCGCAAGGCATCGTGCCAGAAAAGGTGAGAACGGCGACGGCGATGGATCGGAAATTGACGCCGGCGAGCGCCGAAAGTGCGAACCGCGCGCCAAGCGCGAGTGAGGAATCACGATGATGAGCGAGACAGACATGACGCCAAACTCCTCCAGCGTCCCGGCACTTCGTTGCGAAGGAATCATGAAGAGTTTCATGGGGGTCACCGCCGTCAACGGAGCCACCTTCGACGTCCCTCGTGGTCAGATCACCGCTCTGATTGGTCCCAATGGCGCGGGCAAGACCACAGTCGTGAACATTCTTTCGGGCTCGATGAAATGCGACGCGGGCACCGAGCACCTTGGCGAGACTGAAGTCACCAACTGGGAAAGTTACGAGATCGCTCGATTGGGACTCATGCGCACCTTCCAGCTCTCGCGTGAACTCGGAGGGCTGACGGTGCTCGAGAATCTGTTGGTCGCGCCCAAGAAGCAGGCCGGCGAATCGCTGTTCAACGTCTTCTTTCGCCCGGGAAAGACCAGAAGCGAGGAACACGAGAACATCGAGCGCGCCCTCGACATCCTTCAGACCTACGGCTTGTACGCGCTGCGTGATAATCGCGCCCGCGAACTTTCCGGTGGGCAGAAGAAGCTTCTCGAGATATCGCGAGCCGTGATGGCTTCGCCGCAGATTCTGCTGCTCGACGAGCCAATGGCCGGAGTGAACCCGGCGCTGATCGACAGGATCGGTGGCTACATCCTTGACCTCAAAGCTCAAGGCGTCACCATCCTCATGGTGGAGCACAACTTGAACGTGGTCGAAAAGATCTGCGACCACGTCATCGTGCTCGCCGAAGGTCGCACACTCGCTACGGGTCGCTTGGCCGAGTTGCGCGAGAACAAAGAAGTGGTCCAGGCGTACTTAGGTGAGGTGATTGATGCCAGCTCTGCTCGCTGAGAACGTGACGGCCGGCTACGGTCGCACACCCATCATCAATGGGATATCGCTCACCGCCGACGTGGGAACGATCACGGCCATTGTGGGCCCAAACGGCGCTGGAAAGTCGACGTTCGCCAAAGCGCTCGTCGGCATCTTGCGCCCGACGACCGGGCGCATCGTGGTGGGCGACGTTGACATCACCAAAATGCCGGGTCACTTGATCCCGCGCAACGGGCTCGTCTACGTTCCCCAGAACGACAACGTGTTCAAGAGTCTCACGGTTCGTGAGAATCTTGAAGTGGGCGGCTTCGCGGCCAAGGGCGACACGAGTGCGCGCATGGAGGAGATCTTGACAATCTTCTCGGACCTGGCCAAGGCTCGCGAGAAGAAGGCCGGTTTTCTTTCCGGCGGCCAGCAGAACCTGCTCGCCATCGCCCGAGCGTTAATGGTCGAACCCACCGTGATCGTGCTCGACGAACCCACGGCGGGACTTTCGCCGGCCTACACCGACGTCGTGTGGAACCAGATTGAGATCATTAAGAACACCAACACCGGCGTTTTGGTGGTCGAGCAGAACGTGGAACGCGCGCTCAAGCACGCGGACTTCGTGCACATCTTCGTCGCTGGATCCAACCATGTTCATGGTCCGGCCTCGGAGATCGCGGCATTGGATTTGGCGTCGATCTTCTTGGGTCGCGCCGAAGCGAAGAGATCGTAGAAGCGGGAAATTCCCGTCGTTACGAAAAAGAGATACAGGGGGAAGTACGAGATGAAAATATTAAGACGGTCACAGGTGCACCGTCGTGGCGCGGCGTTAACGTTGGCGTGCGCGACGATGGTCTCCTTAGTCGGAGTAGGCCTAAGCAGTAGTTCAGCGGTGGCGTCGGCCAAGCACCAACTCAAGCCACTGATCATTGGCGGCATGTTCCCGTTCACGGGTTCGAAGTCGCTGCTCTCAGACTGGGGCACCCACGGCGTCAAAGTCGGTGTCTATGAAGTCAACCAAGCCGGTGGTGTCCTAGGTCACCAACTCAAGACTGCCTACGTGGACGACGCGGCCGACTCGGTCGACGCGCTTCCGGCGTTTCGCAAGCTCGAGTTGAAGCACCCGACGGTCGTCATTGGACCGTTCTCGCCGACCATTGAGGCAGTTATCAACCAGTTCAAGGCGAACAACGTTGCTGACTTCATGGTGGGAGGGCTCACGACGCTCGACAACATGAACTACCCGTACGTGTTCCGCACGTCATCGTCGGACTCGAACGAGGCCATCGCGATGGCGTACTACGCAATCAGCAAGGGTTGGAAGACGGCGTCGTTGATGTTTGACAACTCGGACAACTCTCAGGGTTTCGTGGCTCCGCTCGAAGCGGCGTTTAAGGCGCTCGGTGGAACGATTCAAGACAACGAGACCTTGACGCCGGGACAGGCGTCGTACAACACCGAGCTGACCAAGGCGTTCGCGGGCAGCCCGCAGGTGATCTTTGACTCCATGGACTCACAGACCGCCGCGACGTTGTTCTCTGACGGTCAACAGTTGGGTTACATGAACGTTCCCTGGATTGGTGACGACCTCCAGTCCGCTCCGCAGGGCTCCTACGCACAGGCCTTCGGCCCGACCGCGTCGACGAACCTGACGGCGGCACTGCCGGCTTCACCTTCGACGGCGGACAACGCGTACAACCACTTCTTGGCCGACTACCAGTTGGTGTGGCGTACGACGTCCATCTTGCCCACGACGTTCAATGAGTACGACTCGATCGTGATCTCGTCGCTGGCGATGACGTACGCGAAGTCGACCAACCCGAAGGTTTGGATCAAGGACGTCACCAAGGTCTCGAATCCGCCAGGGGTCGTCTGCGGTACGTATAAGTCCTGCTTGACGTTGCTGAAGAAGCACAAGAAGATCAACTACGACGGCGCTGCTGGTAACGACGACTTCAACAAGTACCACAACGTCTTCAGTGGATTCCAGATGGTGGGCTTCGACTCCAAACTCAACAACGTGATTCGCACGAACGTGACGCCAGCGCAATTGGCCACCGTCGTCGCGAAGGAAACGAAGTAACGAGGGCGACGTAGCTTCCCCCAGCCCTGGCGCGGCGGACGACGTAATCCCCAGTCGTCCGCCGTGTCCAGGGCCGCAACACCACTAACACCGCCGTGGGGTACGGGTCGTGAGATTCAGCGGTTCTGGCCATTGGCGGCGAGGCAGATCGACTCGATGAGGATAGATACAGTGTCAGGACTTCTTGGCGGAGTGCGGGTGCTTGATGTCACGACGGTGCTCGCGGGGCCCTTCGCGGGCTATCAGTTGAGCCTCTTAGGCGCTGAGGTCATCAAAGTCGAGATCCCCGGCGAGGGCGACTTGGCTCGCGAAATGGGTGAGAACACCGATCTCGCCGCGGCCTCGATGGGGGCGAGTTTTATCGCCCAAAACGCGGGAAAACGTTCGATCACGGTTGATTTGAAGAGCGAAGGCGGACGAACGGTCTTCGCGCGACTGGTCGAAAGCACCGACGTCTTGTTAGAGAACATGCGCCCCGGGGTCATGGCCCGCTTGGGCTTCTCGGCCGAAAAGGTGCGCGCCATGAATCCGCGGCTGATCTACTGCGCGGTGTCGGGATTCGGACAGACGGGTCCGTTGGCCGAGCGACCCGCGTACGACCAGATTATTCAGGGTCTTTCGGGAATGTGCGACGTCACGGGTTGGCCCTCAGACGACCCGCTGCGCGTCGGTTTTCCTATCTGCGACACGCTGGGAGGATTTGTCGCGGCGATGGCGATCTGCGCCGCACTCGTACGTCGCGAGCGCGAAGGCGAGGGCTGTGTGCTCGACGTGTCGATGCTCGAGTCCGCGATCACCGCGATGGGGTGGGTGACGTCGGAGCAGTTGATTTCGGGCCGCGTCGCGAGTCGCCACGGCAACGACAACGCCGCCTCCTCTCCGTCGGGCACGTTTCGCACGGGTGACGGACTGCTCAATATCGCGGCCAACACGCAACGTCAATTCGAGTCCGTCTGTGAAGTGATCGATCGACTCGACCTCGTCACGGACGAGCGATTCCTCAATCGTGAACTGCGTAAGCGCTACCGCAGCCTCTTGACCGCGGAATTGGAACTCGCCCTCAGCGCGAAGAGCGCGCTCGATTGGGAGCTCTCGTTGACCGAGGCGAACGTCCCGGTGGGCAGGGTGTTGTCCCTCGGCGACGCGTTGAATCAAGAACAGGTCAAGGTTCGATCGCTGATCCACGAAGTGGAGATCGGTCTGGCCGGTCATGAGCGTGTGGCGCTGCTGGGCAGTGGCGTGCACGTGGACGGGCAGGCTTTGGGACCTTCGATGCCGCCGCCGCGACTGGGCCAGCACACGAGTGAGATCTTGGGCGAACTTGGCTTCGATGACGCGACGATCGCGGCTCTGCATTACTCCGGTGCGGTGTGAGACGCGGACGTGTGAGATGAGCGCTCGCGAACCCGAGGCACGGGGCTACCCCCGCGTGGAGATCATTGAAGAGGGCATGCGCGAGGGCATGCAGATCGAGAGCGCCTCGATCACGGTGGAGCAGAAACTTTCGCTACTGGACGCTTTATCGCGGACGGGACTCGCGACCATCGTGGTCGGCTCGTTCGTTAGCCCCAAGTGGACCCCGCAAATGGCACAAATTGACGAACTCATTTCGCGCTTCACGCCCGTGCCGGGCGTGACCTACACCGCGCTGGCTCTGAACGACCGCGGACGCGAACGAATGAAACGCTACATGCCGCCCCTGAGCGACCCGCTCGACGTACCCCAGACACTGGTTCACCTGTGCGACGTCTTCGTTCGGCGCAACACCAATCGCTCACAGGCCGAGGAGATCGCTGGTTGGGATGGGGTCATCGAACGGGCCCAGCGAGCGGGCGCGACCCGCGCCGGCATCGCGATCAACGCTGCTTGGGGATCGAACTGGCTCGGTCCCTTCGACCAAGAGACGCGAATGGCGATGCTTCAGTGTCAATACGACCTGTGGCACGCCGCGGGCATCGCGGTGGATCGGGTCTGGATCGGGGATCCGATGGGCTGGAACCTTCCCCACCACGTGGGCCCCCAGCTCCGTGCGATTCGTGAACGCTGGCCCCAGATCACCCGATTTCACCTGCACCTGCACGACGCGCGCGGCGCCGCGCTGCTGTCGGCCTACGAAGCGATCCAGACCTTGGGTCCGGAGTGCACGTTGGTTCTCGACTCTTCAATCGGCGGCATGGGTGGTTGCCCCTACGGAGGGCACGGACGCTTGACGCGCATGATCGCGACCGAAGATCTCGTCGATTTACTTAATGAACTGGGTATTTCAACGGGCGTCGATCTCGATCGACTGATCGAGGCCGCGGCGATCGCTGAAGAGGTCGTGGGTCACGAACTCTGGGGCCACGTCTCCAAGGCCGGACCCCGTCCGCGGGGCGATCGACTTTTTCCGATGGACCTCCCCTTCATCGAAACCAACGAACAGGCACAGCATTTTCGTCTCGGACCGAGTGCCTACGTGGGCGCCCCTTCACCGTGGGCCAAGCCCATCGAGTCGCCAGCTCGCCCCTCAACGCGCGAAGACCAGGTAGGGTCGGGCGCGTGAGGCGGGCGTGACGCGAGTGGCTGATTCGCACCCCAAGGCGCGCGCGGACGACCTCGAACAGTTCTCGCCGATAAGCGAGATTGAAACCGGCGAACGAAACGACGGCGACGAGGGCTCTTCGAGTGGCGTTCGATCGCTGGATCGACCCTTCGTTGTACTGCGCGTGCTTCGCGAACACCGCGCTCCGATGCGCCTCACGGAGATCGCCACGGCCGCCAAGTTGCATCTCGCGACGACGCAGCGTCTCGTGAATCTCCTCATCAAACACGGTTACGTCGAGCGCGACGGCGTCGAGTACCGCCTCGGCCTGGTCTCGCTGATCGACGGCTTCACCTATCTGCTCACCAATAGTCTCACCCAGATCGCCGAACCGATTCTGCTGGAGTTAACCGCGACGACCAAGTTGACCTCGATGCTGTCGGTGCGCTACGAACTCACCCAGGTGCGCGTGCTTCGTATCTTGAGTTCTCCCACCCCGCGCTACCAGGCCACCATTGGTGAACAGGTGCCGCTCACGCTCGGCGGCGCGCGCGTGCTGGCCGCCGCGCTCGCTCCCGAAGATCTCGAGAAACTGCTCGAGGGAGTCGAGAAGATCCCCTTCGCCAGTGGGCGCGTGCTGGATCGACGCGAGTTCATCGACAGTTTGAGCGCGATACGTGAGCGCGGTTACGCCCTTGGTCAAGGTCAGGGCGAAGGCGGCAGTGTTTCGATTGCCGTGCCGGTGATGGACCGCGATGGCGAGGTCATCGCCGCGATTCAAGTTTCGGGCCACATCGAAGACATCCCCTTTGACGTCGACTCACTGGTGAGCGAACTGCAACGAGCGAGCGCCGCCATTACCCGGCGAATACCATGATTGAGCACGAGCTTCGCACCCACCGCAGCGACGAGGGGCTTCGCCGCCAAGACCAGTTCGCCTGGAAGCTCGCCGAACTCGCCGCCGACGACGACGCCAAGGTGGACGACGACGTCACCGAAATGATCATCAATCGGATCATTGACGACACCGCGGTCGCCGCGGCCTCGTTGGCGCGCTCGCCCGTCGCGGCCGCGCGGGACCAGGCACTGCACCACGGGGCGCGACCGGGGGCGACGATAGTGGGCCTGCCCACGGCGACGCGCGTCTCGCCGGAGTGGGCCGCGTGGGCCAATGGCGTGGCGGTTCGCGAACTCGACTTTCACGACACGTACCTTGCCGCGGAGTACGCGCACCCCGGCGACAACGTGCCCGCCATCGTCGCGGTGGCCCAACACCTGGCCGAGCGTCGCGTGCTGAGCGGCCACGACATCGTTCGAGCACTCGCGACCGCCTACGAGGTGCAGATTGACCTCGCGCGCAGCGTGAGCCTGCACGCGCACAAGATCGATCACGTCGCTCACCTGGGCCCCTCGATCGCGGCCGGACTCGGGTCACTGCTTTCGCTGGCGCCCGACGTCACGTTTCAGGCCATTAATCAGGCGCTGCACACGTCGACCGCGACCCGCCAATCCCGCAAGGGCGAGATTTCGACCTGGAAGGCGTACGCGCCGGCCTTCGCCGCCAAGTGCGCCGTCGAGGCCGTCGACCGCGCCATGCGCGGACAGAGTGCGCCCGAGCCCATCTACGAAGGCGAAGACGGCGTGGTGGCGTGGCTGCTCGACGGGCCCGAGGCGCGCTACCGCGTCTTGTTGCCCGCTCGCGGCGAAGCCAAACGCGCGATCTTGGACTCGTTCACCAAAGAGCATTCCGCCGAATACCAGGCCCAAGCGTGGATCGACGTGGCGCGACGCCTCCGCGGGACGCACCCAGAACTGCTCGACGTTGAACGCGTTCGAGAGGTCGTGATCCATACCTCCCATCACACGCATTTCGTCATCGGCACGGGAGCGAACGATCCGCAAAAGTTCGATCCTGAGGCGTCGCGCGAGACGCTCGATCACTCGCTGCCCTACATCTTTACCGTGGCCCTTCAAGACGGGGTGTGGCATCACGAAGACTCGTACGCGCCCGAACGCGCTCGTCGCGCGGACACCGTTTCACTGTGGCGACGGGTGCGAACCGTCGAGGACCCCGAGTGGTCACGGCGCTACCTCTCGAGTGATCCCGAGGAGCGCGCCTTCGGGGGCCGAGTCGAGATCGAGCTCTCGAATGGCGACGTGATAGTCGAGGAGATCGCGTTGCCCGACGCGCATCCCTACGGGGCACGTCCCTTCGCCCGCGCCCAGTACGTCGAAAAGTTCCGCCGGCTCTCGAAGGGCGTGATCGAATCGGACGAAGCTGACCGATTCCTCGACGCCGTGACGCGACTCGACGAACTTGCTCCTCGTGACCTCGGCCAGCTGAACGTCACCGCCGCTGAGGACGCGCTGAAAGGTGTCGTCGCCACCGAAGGGATCTTTTGATGCTGCACGCGACCACGACGGCGGCCGACAAGCGCGCGCGGTTGCGCGCGCGCCTCGCCACCGGTGAGATCTTGGCACTGCCGGGGGCGTTCAACCCTTTGTCGGCGATGCTCATCGAACGTCGCGGCTTCGAGGCGACGTACCTGTCGGGAGCGGTACTCGCCGCCGACCTCGGCCTGCCCGACGTGGGGCTCACGAGCGTGAGCGAAGTGGCGCTGCGCGCTGGACAGGTGGCGCGGGTCACCAACCTGCCGCTTCTCGTCGACGCCGACACGGGCTTTGGCGAAGCCATGAACGTCGCGCGCAGCGTGCAACTTCTCGAGGACGCCGGCGTGGCCGGGCTGCACCTCGAAGATCAGGTCAATCCCAAACGATGCGGTCATCTAGACGGCAAGCAAGTCGTGGATCGAGAGACGGCCGTGCGACGTGTGCGCGCCGCGGTCGAGGCGCGGCGTGACCCTAACTTGTTGATCATCGCGCGCACCGACGCGCGCGCGACCGACTCGCTCGACGAGGCGATGACTCGAGCCAAGTCCTACGTCGAAGCGGGAGCTGACGCCATTTTCGCCGAAGCGCTACTCGACGAGTCCGAGTTCTCCGCGATGCGCGCCGCGATCGACGTGCCCCTCCTCGCCAACGCGACCGAATTCGGCAAGGGCGAGCTTTTGGACATTGCCTCGCTGGCGGCCCTCGGGGTCAACATGGTGATTTTCCCCGTTTCACTACTGCGTCTCGCGATGGGCGCCTGTGATCGGGGATTGGCGGCGCTCTCGAGCGAGGGTTCCGTGGCGTCGGTGCTGGGCGCGATGCAGACCCGCGGCGAGCTCTACGACCTGCTCGATTACTCCAGTTACCGGGTTTTTGACGACCACGTTTTCAACTTCGAGGTTCCCTCTTGAACCGATGACGTGCCCCCCGACCCAGGGGTAGCGTCGACGGGGGAGGTAGTGGTGGTCGCGACGGATCCAACGCTCGATGAGTTGGCGTCGTCCTGCGTCAAAGCCACATGCACGCTGCTCGAGGAGGTGCGCGAACGGCGCTCGACTCGTGATCGCCGCACGCGACGACGGTTCGAACGTCTGTTTCGTGACCCCGCCGCGATCGGCGTGACGATGGCCCTCACGGATCAGGTGATGCGTGCGGCGTCGGCTCCGGCGGCCGTCGTCCTCTTTCGCCGCGCCAGCGCCCGAGCCAGCGCGCGCGGCTTCGGGGTGGTCGACGCCATTGGTCTGCGATTGCTCGCCGTGATCGCCCGCGTCGCTCCTCGATCCGTACTTCGCGTCGTGCACGCGAGGGTGCGCGAACTCTCCAGTGAACTGATCTTGCCCGCCGAGGAGGGATCCCTGTCTCGCCACGTCGCTCGGCGGCGCGCGCAGGGCGCGCTGTTGAACGTGAACGTACTGGGTGAGGCGGTGTTGGGCGAAGGCGAAGCCCAGCAGCGGCTCTGGTCGATCACAGCCATGATGCGCCGTTCGTACGTTGACTACGTTTCGGTGAAACTCTCGTCAGTCGTCAGTCAGTTGAGCGCCTTTGACGTCGCCGGCAGCCAGCGACGCGTCGCCGAGCGGCTGCGCGAGATCTACCGCGTCGCCCAACGAGAAGGGGTCTTCGTCAATCTCGACATGGAGGAGTACCGCGACCTGCGCCTCACCCTCGACGCGTTTCTTCGCGTCCTCGAAGAGCCAGAGTTCCACTCGCTCTCGGCGGGCATCGTGCTTCAGGCGTATCTTCCCGAGGCCCACGGCGCGTTGGAAGAACTGATCGCGTGGGCGATCGAGCGCCGGGCCCGAGGGGGCGCCGCGATCAAGGTTCGCCTCGTGAAGGGGGCGAACCTTGCCATGGAGCACGCCGAAGCCGAGCTCCAAGGTTTCCCCGCGGCGCCCTACGCCTCGAAGGCCGACGTCGACGCGAGTTACCTGCGACTCGTTGATCGCGCGCTACGCCCCCAGCACGCCGACGCGCTTCGCGTCGGGGTCGCCAGCCACAATCTCTTTCATCTCAACTTTGCCCTCGAGGTGGCGGCGCGGCGCCACGTCGAATCACAACTCGATCTCGAAATGCTCGAAGGGATGGCCAACGCCGAAGCGCTCGTGTTCTCGGCGAGAGGCCAGCGCGTCATCCTCTACGCGCCGGTCACGCGCCGCGAGGACTTCGCTGCGGCCGTGGCGTACCTGGTGCGTCGTTTGGATGAGAACACGTCGCCGGAGAACTACCTGCGCGCCGCCTTCGCTATCGACCACGATTCGGGGACCTTCTCGATGCAGGCTCATCGTTTCGAGGAGGCCGTCGCCGCGCGGCATCGTGTGGTGACGACGTCGCGGCGCCACGAAGAACGCGCGGGGGCGCCGGCCTCCTTTGAGAACGCCGCGAACGCCGATCCCACGAACGCGAATTGGCGCGCGGCGTACGAGGCGGCCCTGGCCGACGTCCTCGCGCCAGGGGATGTCACGATTCCTCTCGTCATCGCCGGCGAAGAGGCCGAATCCGGCGAGTGGGAGCGGGGTCGTGACCCCAACGACGAAGGTCGAGTTTGGTATCGCTACGCGGTGGCGACGAAGAAAGAGGTCGATCGGGCCGTTGCAGCGGCGCGCGCCTCTCATGGACAGTGGGCGAATCGGCCGATGGCGGATCGGCGCGAGGTCTTGCGCCGCGCCTCAACGCAGATGCTGGCGTCGCGAGCGAGGGCGACGGCCGTGATGGCCCGCGATACCGGCAAGACCGAGCACGAAGCGAACGTCGAGGTGAGCGAGGGGGCCGACTTCGCCTCCTTCTACGCCGAGCATGCGGTCGACGCCCAAGAGGCCCACCCCCTGGGCGTGGTCGTCGTTGTGCCGCCCTGGAACTTTCCCTACGCGATCCCCGCCGGCGGCGTGCTGGCGGCGCTGGCGGCCGGCAACGCCGTGATCTTGAAGCCCGCTCCTGAAGCGGTCGGGGTCGCGTGGGAGCTGGTGCGCCAACTCTGGCGAGCGGGCGTTCCCCGCGACGTGCTGCAGTTTGTTCCGACGCGTGACGACGAGAATGGACGCGCATTGGTCGCGCACGAACAGGTCAACGCCGTGATTCTCACTGGTTCTTTCGCGACCGCCGAGCTGTTCACCTCGTGGCGAAACGACCTGTGCCTGCTCGGCGAGACGAGCGGGAAGAATGCCGTCGTGGTGACCTCGAGCGCCGACGTGGACGCCGCGGTGAAGGACCTCGTGGACTCGGCCTTCTCGCACGCGGGCCAAAAGTGCTCGGCGGCGAGCCTGGCCATCGTCGATCGAAGCCTGATTGACGGCGGCGCGTTCCTTCGCCAGTTGCGCGACGCGGTCGAGAGCCTCGCCGTCGGTTCGGCGACCGACGTGGGATCGGTCGTGGGCCCCGTCATCCGACCACCCGAGGCCGCGTTGGCGCGCGCGTTGGGCCAACTTGATCCCGGCGAGTCGTGGCTCGTCGAGCCTCGCGCGCTCGACCAGGCGGGCTATCTCTGGCGCCCCGGTGTTCGCCTCGGCGTCGTGGCGGGATCGTGGTCGCACCACTACGAATGGTTCGGACCGGTGCTGGGCGTCATGGTTGCGCCCGATCTCGAGACGGCGACGCGTTGGCAGAACGAGGTCGTCTTCGGGCTGACGGCGGGTCTGCACTCACTCGACGACGAGCAGTGCCAATGGTGGATCGAGCACGTCGAAGCCGGCAACGTGTACGTCAATCGCGTCACGACCGGCGCCGTGGTGCAGCGCCAGCCCTTCGGTGGCTGGAAGCGTTCGAGTGTGGGACCTACCGCCAAGGCCGGTGGCGCGCACTACGTGACCTCGCTGTGCTCGTGGCCAGCGTTGAGCGACACCAGCGCGGCAGTGGACGAGCTGGTGGCCTGGTGGTTCGAAGAAGGCGCACTCGTCCTCGATCCCTCGGGGCTTCGAGTGGAGCGAAACGTGCATCGCTTTCGTTTCTACCCCCGTCACGTGGTGGTGCGCGTGGACGAGCATTGGTCGCCGGGTCAGGACGCCTTTCTCGCCGCGTTGTCGGCCATTACCGGTGCCTCGCTGCGTCTCTCGAGCGTGTCGAGCGTGGCGACGCATCACGACTTGGTCGTTGAATCGCCAGAGGAACTGGTCGCGCGCAGCGCCGGGTGGACGAAAGTTCGCTGGCTGAGTCGAGAGGTCGCTCCCGCACTGGCTCTGTTGGAACAAGGGTGCGTCTTGGACCGACGCCCGCTCGCCCAGCGCGGCGCCATTGAGGGGCCGCGCTGGCTGCTCGAACAGAGCGTGGCCGTGGCGAATCATCGCTACGGCAACGTGGGCGCGGGCCCCCAACCCGAGGTGCCGGGGCTAGGCGGGCGCGACACGGGCCAAAAAGGCCATGGACGAAACGGCTAACGTGCTTCTCTAATGGTGCTCTCGGACCGGTCCATCAAAGAGGCCCTGGAGCAGGGGCGAATCATCGTCGAACCGCTGAGCGACGACTGTATTCAGCCCTCTTCGGTGGACCTGCACGTCGACCAGTACTTTCGCGCCTTTCGCAACCACTCTCAACGGGTGATCGACGTGCGAGAGCCCCAAGAGGACCTGACTGAATTGATCGACGTCGGCCCCGAGACGCCGATGATCCTTCATCCCGGCGAGTTCATGCTGGGCTCCACGACCGAGCGCGTCGCCATCGCCAATGACCTCGTCGCGCGCCTCGACGGCAAGAGTTCGCTCGGCCGGCTCGGCCTGGTCATCCACTCGACGGCGGGCTTCATCGACGCGGGCTGGGACGGTCACATTACCTTGGAACTCTCGAACGTCGCGAATCTGCCCATCACCTTGTACCCGGGGATGAAGATCGGCCAGATCAGTTTCTTTGAGATGACGACCGAAGCCGACCGGCCCTACGGCTCGTCGGGCCTTGGCTCGAAGTATCGCGGTCAGCGTGGGCCCACCCCGAGCCGCTACTCGGAGAACTTCAAGAAGTGACGTCTCATCGTCGAAGGGGGGCGTAGTGCTCGCTCGCGTCATCATCGGTCTCGCGATCAGTGTTCTCTGCTTCGGTGTCGCCGGTCGGCGCTTCTACTGGCTGTCGAGGCTGATTCGCAGCGGTCAGGCCGCGCCGCGGCGCTGGCGCAGCGTTCGAAACGTCAGCGAAGTCGAGGTCGTCGAGGTCGCCGGGCAGTCGAAGCTCCTTCGATGGACCGTGCCGGGGATCGCGCACTTCTTTACGATGTGGGGTTTCACGGTCTTGATGACGACCATCATCGAGGCGTACGGCTCGCTCTTTCAACGCGATTTCCATATTCCGCTCATCGGCCAGAGCAACTGGCTCGCCTTCGTGGAGGACTTCTTCGCGACCGCCGTGCTCTTGAGCCTGGTGGTCTTTACCATCATCCGCGTGCTCAACGCCCCCGCGCGCAAGGACCGCTCGAGCCGCTTCTACGGCTCGCACACGAGCGCCGCGTGGCTGGTGCTCGTCATGATCGCGATGGTCATCATCACGCTGTTGGTGTACCGCGCGGCCCAGATCGACACCGGCCACTTCCCGTACCATCAGCCCGGCTTGAAGAACGGCTGGGTTGGCTACGCGCCACTACAGGGTCAGTCCTTACCGAATTCGTCGTCATTCTTCTACCACTTCGCCTCCCCGTGGGCATTTGCGTCAAAACTCGTCGCCGCCTGGCTCGCACCACTCGGCGTGGGGGTCAACAGCGTGCTCGAGGCGACGTTCCTGCTGCTCAACGTCGCGGTGATCGCGGGCTTCTTGGTCTTCGTCTCGTACTCCAAGCACCTGCACATCTTCTTGGCTCCGATCAACGTCGCCTTCTCGCGTCGCCCGCGCGCGCTCGGTGGGCTCGACAAGACCCCCAACATGAACATGGACGAGGTCACCGAAGACACGGTCTTTGGCGTCGGCAAGGCCGAGGACTTCACCTGGAAGCAGATGCTCGACTTCGCGACCTGCACTGAGTGTGGACGTTGCCAGTCGGTCTGTCCGGCGTGGACGACCGGTAAGCCGCTCAGCCCGAAGCTGCTCATCATGGGTCTGCGCGACAACATGTTCGCCTCGGCGGACCGCCTGCTCTCGGGTGAACACGAGGGCGACGTCATGACCCTCGTGCCGACGACGATCGACCCCGACGTCTTGTGGTCGTGCACGACCTGTGGTGCTTGCGTCGAGCAGTGCCCGGTCGACATCGAGCACGTCGACGCCATCATCGACATGCGCCGCTTCGAGGTCTTGATGGAGTCGCGTTTTCCGAGCGAGGCGGGCCTGCTCCTTCGCAACATGGAAAACCAGGGCGACCCCTGGGGCCTGGGCTCGTCAAAGCGCACCGAGTGGCTGTCGGCCTTGGACTTCGAGGTGCCCATCGTCGTCGACACCATTCCCGACGACGTCGAGTACCTCTACTGGGTGGGTTGCGCCGGCGCCCTGGACGAGCGCGGACGCAAGCAGGTCGAATCCACGGCGCGCATGCTGCATCGCGCCGGCGTGACTTTCGCCATCCTCGGACCGCGCGAGTCCTGCACCGGTGACCCGGCGCGGCGCATGGGCAACGAGTATCTCTTCCAAGAGATGGCCAAGGCCAACATCGAGACGTTGAACGGCGTCGGGGCAATGAAGATCGTCGCGAGCTGTCCGCACTGCTTTAACACGATAAAGAATGAATACCCCGCCCTCGGGGGCGAGTACGAGGTGATCCACCACGCCGAGCTCTTGAGCCACCTCGTGGCGTCGGGTCGCTTGGTGCCGGGCGTCTCGTACCAGGGGACCGTCACCTATCACGACCCCTGCTACCTCGGACGTCACAACCGGATCTTTGACGAACCGCGCAACGTCCTCGACGCGATCCCTGGCGTGAAACAGGTCGAGATGGCGCGCTGCCGCGAGCGCGGGTTTTGCTGCGGGGCGGGTGGCGCGCGGATGTGGATGGAGGAGACCATCGGCAAGCGCGTGAACATGGAGCGCACCGACGAGGCCCTCGCGACCGGCGCCGACGTGGTCTCGACGGCCTGTCCGTTCTGCATGATCATGCTCGACGACGCCGTCAAGGCCAACGGCCGCGGCGACGAAGTCTCGGTGCTCGACATCAGCCAGCTCGTCGAGCGCTCGCTCGATTAACACCGGATTTACGAGGTAGTTCGCTTACCGCCGCGCCATCGCGCCGGGCTAGTTCATACGCACGAAACACGTTGCTAACGCTTTCGAAATCCTCATTTGCGACTCTTTTTGAAAGTACTTGAGGTCAATGTCGCCCTCTCCGAGCAACTAAAGGAGTGGATGTGCAATTTGCGGCCAACATCCCGTATCCCCATTGGCTGATTCCGGCCGACAACACCTGGCAGCTCGTCGCGGCCACCCTGGTGGGGCTGATGAGTCTTCCCGGCATTGCCGTGCTCTACGGCGGTCTCGTGCGCAAGAAATGGATCGTCAACACCATGTTGATGGTCTTTTCCGGCTTTTCGCTCACGCTCGTGGTGTGGATGCTCTGGGGCTACAACATGGCCTTTGGAACGCTCTCGCACTTCGGCCCGACGGGTTCGTTCTGGAGCGGCTTCATTGGTCACTTCGAACCCCTCGCGCGTGCTGGTTCAGAGCAGGGTCAGGCGGTCTCGGGCGCCAACACGTTGATCCCGTTCCACTATTCAACGGCGACGCTCGCGTACTTCCAGTTCGTCTTCGCCGCCATCACGCCGCTGCTGTTTCTTGGCGGGCTCGTCGGACGCCTCAAGTTCAAGGCGTGGCTGTTGATCGTTCCGCTCTGGATCACGGTGGTCTACTGCGTGAACGCGGCGCTGCTCTGGGGCGGTGGATTCTTCGCGCAAAAGGGCGCGGTCGACTACTCCGGTGGCTACGTCATCCACTTGTCCGCCGGTGTGGCGGCCTTCGTCGGCGCGGCGATCGTCGGACCTCGTCGCTGGCAGGACCGCGAGAACGCCTTTCCGAGCAACCTGATGATGGTCGCCGTCGGCGCCGGCATCTTGTGGCTCGGCTGGAACGGCTTTAACGGTGGTGACCCCTTCTACGCGGGCGTCGACGCCGCCTCGGCCGTGTTGAACACCAACGTCGCCACCGCGACCGCCTTGTTGACCTGGTTGTTGATGGACATGTCCTTCTCGCGGCAAAAGAAGCCGACCTTCCTCGGCGCCATCAACGGCATGATCTGCGGCCTCGTCGCGATCACGCCGAGCGCGGGCTGGGTGAACGGCGTTGGTGCCGTCTTCGTGGGCCTCATCGCGTCGGCCATCGTCTGGGTTGCCTGGAATCACGTCTCACGGCTGCCTCCCTTCAACAAAGTCGACGACGCTCTCGGTGTGATCTACACGCACGGCTTCGCCGGCTTGACCGGCGGTCTGTTGGTCGGGATCTTGGCCGACCCGGGCATGACCCAGTACGGCGTCACCGGCGCGCACTACAAGGGCGCGGGCGCTTTCTCGGTGGGCGGCGTGCTCTTCACGCACTCCTGGCACCAGCTCTGGGAGCAGTTCCTCGCCGCACTGTGGATCATTGGTTACACGACCGCGGGCACCGCCGTTGTCTTCTACCTCGTTAAGTTCTTGGTCGGTGGGCTACGTGAGAGCGACGAGGTCTTGGCCGTTGGCGACGTGGCGATCCATGAGGAAGAGGCCTTCCCCGAGCCGACCTTCGGTGAGCCGGTCGCCTCGCCCAGTCACCTGCACCCCGACAACGTTTAAGGAGCAACCATGAAACTAGTAACTGCCGTCATCAAGCCCTTCAAACTCGACGAGGTGAAGGTCGCCGTCAAGGAAGCGGGCGTCACGGGAATGTCGGTGTCCCAGGTGCGTGGCTTCGGGCACACCGGCGGGCACATCGAGATCTACCGAGGCAAGGAGTACGAGTTCGATTTCGTGGACAAGATCCGCGTGGAGATCGTCTGCACCGACGAGCTCGTCGAGACCATCATTGAATCCATCGTCAGCGCGGCGCGCACCGACACGGTGGGTGACGGAATGGCCTGGGTCAGTGACATCGAGCACGTGGTGCGCATCCGCACCAACGAGCGAGGCCCCGAAGCGCTGTAGAGCTGTCAACCGGCCTGGCGAGCGACGGCTTCAGCCGCCGCCGCCACGGCCGAGGGGTCGCCCAGGTACCGGGCGTCTAGGACGTTGAGTTCCTGGTCGAGGCGCAGGCGGTAGGGGATCCCGGTCGGGACCTCCACTTCAGGTATTTCGTGCTCGCCTAGGTGCTCGAGCATCATTCGCAGTGCCCGAATCGAATTGCCGTGCGCGACCACGAGCACCGCGCCACCGCGCACGCCCTCGGTGCGCAGGTCCTCGGCCAGGACGTCGCGAAGATAGGGCGTCACCCGGGCCACGACGTCCTTCAGGCATTCGCTCAAGGGGACCTGCTCGCGGGTGAGGTCGCGGTAGCGCGGGTCATCCACGACGTCGCGCGGATCGCCCGGCTTGAGCGGCGGCGGCGCCACGTCGTAGGAACGACGCCAGAGCCGGACCTGCTCGGCGCCGAACGCCTGGGTCGTCTCCTTCTTGTCCTTGCCCGTCAAGTCGCCGTAGTGACGCTCGTTCAGGCGCCAACTTCTTCGAACCTTCAGCCACGAGCGATTCGCTTGGTGAAGAGTGATGTTGGCGGTGCGGATCGAGCGCGTCAACACCGAGGTGTGCACGAAGCGAAGGTCGAGGTCCGTTTCGAGCGCGAGGAGGCGTCCGGCCTCGCGCGCCTCTTGCTCGCCGGCGCTCGTGAGATCGACGTCGTGCCAGCCGGTGAAGAGGTTGGCGTCGTTCCACTCCGAGCGGCCATGGCGCAGCAGGACGAGATCGGGCACGTGGTCAGCGTAGCCCTCGCCCGGTCAATCTCTCCCGGCGTCCTGGGTCGTGAGCACTGTAAACAAAGGGGTTTCGTACTATAGCTTCTATCTATCATGCAATCTATAATTTTTCTTGACAAGTATACACTCAACTAGGTAGACTTGGATTTGTCAACTATGGCGGCAGAACAGTTCTGGTGCCACGCAGTGTTGAAGGAGTGTTCATGGCCAAGGCAGTAGGTATCGACCTCGGTACCACCAATTCAGTCGTATCGGTTCTCGAGGCGGGCGAGCCCGTCGTCATTCCCAACGCCGAAGGGGCGCGCACGACGCCCTCGGTCGTGGGTTTTTCCAAGACCGGTGAAGTGCTCGTCGGCGAGGTCGCCAAGCGCCAAGCCATCACGAATCCCGACCGCACCATTCGTTCCGTGAAGCGCCACATGGGCGAGAACTGGAGCATCGACATCGACGGCACGAAGTACACCGCCCAAGAGATCTCCGCGCGCATCTTGCAAAAGCTCAAGCGCGACGCCGAGGCGTACCTCGGCGACACGGTCACCCAGGCCGTGATCACTGTGCCGGCCTACTTCAACGACGCGCAACGCACGGCGACCAAAGAGGCCGGACAGATCGCGGGACTCGAAGTACTGCGCATCGTCAACGAGCCGACCGCCGCCGCGCTGGCCTACGGCCTCGACAAGGGCGCCCAGGAGCAGACCGTCCTGGTCTTTGACCTCGGTGGGGGCACGTTCGACGTGTCCGTGCTCGAAATCGCCGACGGCGTCTTTGAAGTCAAGTCCACCCACGGTGACACCCACCTCGGCGGCGACGACTGGGACGACGCCGTGATGCACTGGCTCGTGAAGACCTTCAAGGACACCGAAGGAGTCGACCTTTCGGCCGACAAGATGGCCGTGCAGCGCCTGAAGGAGGCCTCGGAGAAGGCGAAGATTGAACTTTCCGCGGTGCAAGAGACCCAGATCAACCTGCCCTTCATCACCGCGACCGCCGATGGTCCTAAGCACCTGGACCTCAAGCTCACGCGCGCGAAGTTCAACGAGCTCACGGCCGACCTCGTCGAGCGTTGCCGCAAGCCTTTCGACCAGGCGATCAAGGACGCGGGGATGACCCTTGACCAGATCGACCACGTGATCATGGTCGGTGGATCGACCCGCATCCCGGCGGTGCAAGAGCTCGTCTCGCGCCTGACGGGCAAGGAGCCCAACAAGAGTGTGAACCCCGACGAGGTCGTCGCCATTGGCGCCGCCGTACAGGCCGGCGTCTTGATGGGCGACGTCAAGGACATCTTGTTGCTCGACGTGACCCCGCTGAGCCTCGGCATCGAGACCAAGGGTGGCGTCATGACCAAGATCATCGAGCGAAACACCACGATCCCCACGAAGAAGAGCCAGACCTTCACGACGGCCGATGACAACCAGCCCTCGGTGGAGGTCCACGTGCTCCAAGGTGAGCGCGAGATGGCCTCGTACAACCAAACCCTGGGCAAGTTCCAACTCGTCGGCATCCCGCCGGCGCCGCGCGGCGTGCCCCAGATCGAGGTCACCTTTGACATCGACGCGAACGGCATCGTGCACGTCTCGGCCAAGGACCAAGCGACGGGCGCGACGCAGTCGATGACCATCACGGGTGGATCGTCACTCTCGAAGGAAGAGATTGACCGCATGGTGCGCGACGCCGAAGCCCACGCGGACGAGGACCGCCGTCGTCGCGACGAGGCCGAGGTGCGCAACAACGCCGACGGGCTCGTCTACCAGACCGAAAAGCTGCTGAAGGATCAGGCCGAGTCGTTCCAAGGTTCGGAGCGTGAAGAGGTCGAAGGTGCGCTGAGCACCCTCAAAGAGGCCCTCGCGGGCAGCGACGTCGACGCCATCAAGGCCGCGACCGACAAACTGCTCTCGGCGAGCCAGAGCTTCAGCCAGCGCCTCTACGAAGAGGCCGCCAAGTCCAACGCCGGTGAGCCCAGCGTCCCCACGGGCAACGACGACGAGATCGTCGACGCGGAGATCGTGGACGAGCCGTGAGCGATGAAGTCGTAGAGACGAACGAATCGTCGGCCGTGGCCGACGAGGGTGTCGTCAAGGACGAGCGAAGCGACGCCGAGCGCGAGCGCGACGAGTTCCGCGACACCCTCCAGCGCCTGCAGGCCGACTTCGAGAACTACCGCAAGCGCGTGGCGCGCTTCTCGGAGGAGGCGGCCACCCGCGGGGCGAGCGACCTCGTGACGCGTCTCTTGCCCGTGCTCGACGCCTTTGACCTCGCGGTGTCGCACTTCGCGACGACGAACTCCGACGAGGTGGCGGCCCTGATCCAAACGAGGGGTCTCTTGCTCGACACGTTGACGCGCGAGGGGCTCGAGCGCATCGACGAGGCGCGGGTCGAATTCGATCCCCAGGTGCACGACGCCGTCGCGCACGTTGAGGGCGAAGGCGAAGGCACCCAGCTGGTGGATGACGTGTTGCGCGCGGGGTACCGCTGGCGCGGCACGGTCTTGCGCCCGGCGATGGTGCGCGTCAAGGGATAGAAGGTTTTCAATGGCCGAACGCGAGTGGTTCGACACGGACTATTACAAGGTCCTCGGCGTCACCTCGACGGCCACGGACAAGGAGATCAGCCGGGCCTACCGCAAACTCGCCAAAGCGCACCACCCTGACACGAACCCGGGATCCGAGGAGCGTTTCAAGTCAATCTCGGTCGCCTACGACGTCTTGGGCGACGCCGAGAAGCGCAAAGAGTACGACGAAGTGCGCCGACTGGGTCCGAGCGCGGCCGGCTTTGGCTCCCCTGGCTCGGCGGGAAACTTCAACTTTCAAACGGGCGACTTCTCCAATCTGGGCGACGTCTTCGGGGGGCTCTTCGGAGGCGGGAGTCGCCGCGCGCGCGCCCAGCGCGGCGGTGACCTCGAGACGGCGCTGCACTTGGGTTTTCGTGACGCCGTCATGGGGGTCACCACGACCGTCACCCTGCCGACCAATGACGTCTGTCGCACCTGCGCGGGACGAGGCGCCGCGCCGGGAAGCAAGATCGAGACCTGCGAACGCTGCGGGGGGCGCGGCGTCTTGAACGACGATCAGGGACCCTTCGCGATGTCGAGCATCTGCCCGGTGTGCCAGGGCCGCGGCGGGCGCATCATCACCCCCTGCCCGAACTGTCACGGAACGGGGCGCGAACCGTCCCAACGTCGCGTGCACGTGCGCATTCCTCCGGGCGTCGTCGACGCGCAGCGCATTCGCCTCAAGGGCAAGGGCAACGCCGGAGTGAACGGCGGGCCGGCGGGAGATCTCTTCGTCGACGTGCACGTGGCCAAGGACGCTCGCTTTGATCGCCGCGGACGACACGTCACGACCAGCATTGAGGTGCCCTTCACCGCCGCGATTCTCGGCACGACCGTCGAAGTGACGACGCTGGACGAGCCGGTGACCCTAAAGATCGCTCCGGGAACCCAGCCCGGCACGACGCTGCGCGTTCGCGGGCGAGGGGTGCCCGCGAGTGGCAAGCACGCCGCCGGCGATCTGCTGGTGACGCTGAGCGTGGACCTGCCAAAGAAGTTGAACAAGGAACAGCGCGGCCTGGTCGAGCGTCTCGCGCACTCGCTGCGTGATCAAAAAGAGGAGGCGTCATGAACGATCGCGCCCAGCACCCGGTCTACGTGATCTCGGTCTTCGCCGAACTGGCCGGCGTGCACCCTCAGACGTTGCGCAACTACGAGCGAAGCGGCCTCTTGAATCCTCAACGTACCAGTGGTGGGTCGCGGCGATTCTCCGAACAAGACCTCGAGGCGCTACGGCGCATACAAGAACTCACGAGCGAGGGCGTGAACTTAGAAGGCGTCAAGCGCATCTTGGCCCTCGAGCACGAACTCGCGGAGTTGCGCAGCCGCGTGGCGGCGACCTCGGCCGAAGCGCGTCGCGACGTCGAAGAGACCCATCGTCACTATCGCCGCGATCTCGTGCCCGTTTCGAACACGATCGCGATCTTTCTCGACACGCAGCGTCGAGCGCGAGGAGGCCGCCCATGACCCTTGACCCACAGCAGTGGACCATTAAGACCCGTGAGGCCTTTTCGTCCGCGAACACGCAAGCGGCGTCGGCCGGCAATCCCTACGTCACGCCCGCGCACGTCTTACTGGCGCTGCTCAACCAAAGCGACGGAGTGGCGCGGCCCTTGTTGAGTGCCGCGGGCCTCGAACCGACGCGAGTCGCCGCTCAACTCAGCGAACGCGTCGCGCGCGAACCGCGCAGCGTCGGCGGTACCCAGCCGGGCCTCTCGCCCGAGGCGCGCAAGGGCTTCGAGGCGGCCGATGAACTACGCCACGAGCTGGGCGACGATTTCCTCTCCGTTGACCACCTCCTGGTGACGTGGGCCGAGGAGCTCGGCTCGTCGCGCGAAGCGCTGCTCTCGGCGTTACGCGGAATCCGCGGATCCGCGCGGATCACCTCGGAGAATCCCGAGGCGACGTTCCAATCGCTCGAGAAGTACGGGCGCGATCTGACGGCGCTGGCGCGCGCGGGCAAGCTCGACCCGGTCATCGGACGCGACGACGAGATCCGCCGGGTCATCCAAGTGCTCTCGCGTCGCACGAAGAACAACCCGGTCCTTATCGGTGAACCCGGCGTCGGCAAGACGGCGATCGTCGAGGGTTTGGCGCTACGAATCATCGAAGGCGACGTTCCCGAGTCGCTGCGTGAGCGCCGCCTCATCGCCCTCGACCTTGGTTCGATGGTCGCGGGAGCGAAATACCGAGGCGAGTTCGAAGAGCGCCTGAAGGCGGTCTTGGGAGAGATTCAAGACGCCGAGGGCCAGGTGATCACGTTCATTGACGAGGTGCACACCATCGTGGGGGCGGGCGCGGCCGAAGGCGCGATGGACGCGGGCAACATGATCAAGCCGCTCCTCGCGCGCGGCGAGCTGCGCTTGATTGGTGCGACGACGCTCGATGAGTATCGCCAGTACATCGAAAAGGACGCCGCGCTCGAGCGCCGCTTCCAACAGGTCTTCGTGGGCGAGCCCTCCCTGGAGGACACGGTGGCGATACTTCGAGGCCTGAAGGAGCGCTACGAGGTGCACCACGGAGTGCGCATTCAAGACGCCGCGCTCGTGGCCGCCGCGCGGCTCTCGCAGCGTTACGTCGTCAATCGATTCTTGCCCGACAAGGCCATTGACCTGATGGACGAGGCCGCGTCGCGCCTGCGCATCGAGATCGACTCCATGCCCACCGAACTCGACGTCGTGATTCGACGACTCCGTCAACTCGACATCGAACGTGTCGCCCTGGCCCAGGAGAGCGACGACGCGTCCAAGGAGCGTCTCGGGCGTCTCGAGTCCGAATACGCCCAGCTCAAGGAGGAGTCCGACGAACTCGCCGCGCGCTGGCAGGCGGAAAAGCGCGCCATCACGCGCATCCAAACCGCCAAGCAGGAGTTCGAAGACCGCCGCGTCGAAGCGGAGCGCCTGGAGCGAAACGGGGACCTGAACGGGGCGGCCGCGCTTCGCTACGGCACGATCCCCGACCTCGAGCGCACGATCGGCCAGGCCACGGCCGACCTCGAAGAGCTGCAGAAGAACGGTGCCTTCTTGAAAGAAGAGGTCGACGCCGAGGACATCGCCGACGTCGTCAGCCGCTGGACGGGGGTGCCGGTTTCGAAGCTGCTCGAAGGCGAGGTCGACAAGCTCGTACGCCTCGAAGAGCTCTTGCACGCGCGCGTCGTCGGCCAAGACGAGGCCGTCACGGCGGTCGCCAACGCCATTCGCCGCTCGCGAGCGGGTCTGTCGGACCCGCATCGACCGATCGGCTCGTTCTTGTTCCTCGGCCCGACCGGGGTGGGCAAGACCGAGCTCGCCCGAGCCCTCGCGGAGTTCCTCTTCGACGACGAGCACGCCATGGTGCGCATCGACATGAGCGAGTACATGGAGAAGTTCGCTGTGTCGCGCCTGATCGGCGCACCTCCGGGCTACGTCGGCTACGAAGAGGGTGGACAACTCACCGAGGCGCTGCGCCGGCGTCCCTACGCGGTCGTCTTGCTCGACGAGATCGAAAAGGCGCACCCGGACGTCTTTAACATTTTGCTCCAAGTGCTCGACGACGGCCGTTTGACCGACGGCCAGGGCCGAACGGTGGACTTCACGAACGCGGTGTTCATCATGACGAGCAATCTCGCGGGCGAACCGTCGGACTACTTTCGCCCGGAGTTCATCAACCGCATCGATGACATCGTGCGCTTTCGCTCCCTCGACGAGAAGGACCTCGGGGTCATCGTGGGGATTCAGCTGCGCCGCCTGCGCGCGCGTCTGGCCGAGCGCCGTCTCGTGCTTGACGTGAGCGACGCCGCCGCGGCGTACCTCGCGAGCGAAGGCTACGACCCCGCCTTTGGGGCTCGCCCGTTGAAGCGCGTCATCCAGCGTCGCCTGGAGGACCCGTTGGCCCTGGCGGTGCTGCAGGGCGTCTACAAGGAGGGCGACACCATCAAGGTCGACGTCACCGACGGGCTGGTGAGTTTCCACTAAAGAGCCACGGGTCGCTCCGTTAGACTGAACTGGTAACGAGGCAGTCTCGAGGAGTCCCGTGCCCGCAACCGTCGTAGTCGGAACCCAGTGGGGTGACGAGGGCAAGGGCAAACTCACTGACCTGCTCGCGCGCGACATGGACATGGTCGTGCGCTACCAGGGTGGCCATAACGCCGGTCACCGCATCGTCGTCGACGGAGAGGCCTTCGCGCTGCAGCTCGTCCCTTCGGGTGTGCTCTACCATCACATCACGCCCGTCATCGGCAACGGCGTCGTCGTGGACCCGGCGGTCCTGCTCGAAGAGCTCGACAAACTGAGCGCCAAGGGCGTGGACGTGTCGCGTCTCTTGGTGTCGGGCAACGCGCATCTGATCATGCCCTACCACCAAGAGCTCGACCGTTTGACGGAGCGCTTCTTGGGCAAGAACGCACTCGGCACCACCAAACGCGGGATCGGCCCGGCCTACGCCGACAAGTCCTCGCGGGTCGGGCTTCGGGTGCAGGACCTCTTGGACCCGAAGATCTTTCGCGAGAAGCTCGACGTGGTCCTTCACGAGAAGAACCTGATCCTGACCAAGATTTACAATCGTCCGGCCTTGAGCGCGAAGGAGTTGGCCGAGCGTTATCTAAACGACCTCGCCCCTCGGCTGGCGCCGATGATCGCCGACACCGTGACGGTGGTGCACGACGCGCTCGCGGGTGGCGCGCGACTCCTGCTCGAGGGGGCGCAGGCCACCTTCCTCGATCTCGACCACGGGACCTACCCCTTTGTCACCTCGTCGAACCCGGTCGCGGGCGGCGCGTGCACTGGGTCGGGGCTCGGTCCGCGTGACCTCACTTCGATCGTCGGCATCGCCAAGGCCTACGTCACGCGCGTGGGCGCGGGGCCCTTTCCCACCGAACTGAGCGGCGACGTGGCCGAGTTGCTGGTCGAACGGGGCCACGAGTTCGGCACGAACACCGGACGGCGTCGGCGCGTGGGCTGGTTCGACGCGGTCATGGCGCGCCAGGCCGCTCGACTGAACTCACTGACCGAGATCGCGCTCACCAAACTTGACGTACTCGACACCTTGGACGAGGTTCGCGTCTGTGTGGCCTACGAAGCCGGTGGCGTTCGCTACGAGCACCCGCCGTATCACCAGTCCGTACTGCACGAGGTGACGCCGATCTACGAGACGCTGCCGGGCTGGAAGGCCGATCTGTCGAGCTTCACGTCGTATGAACAGTTACCCGCGGCGGCGAAGGAGTACGTTCGCTTCCTCGAGTCGGTGATCGGGACGAGCATTTCGGTCGTGGGCGTCGGTCCCGGTCGCGAGCAGTTCGTACGACCGTCGTGAGGCGCTGCGTGGTCGTTGGTTCGGGCGCGCGCGAACACGCCCTCGCCTGGGCGCTCGCCAAGTCCGCTGAGGTCGTCGTCACGCCGGGCAACGCCGGCATGAGCGCCCAAGGGCTCACCTGCGTGACGACGCCCGCGACTGAGCTCGAGGCCGACCTCTTCGTGATCGGGCCCGAGCAGCCCCTGGTCGACGGTCTCGCCGATGCCCTACGGGACCAGGGGAAATTAGTCGTCGGTCCGAGCAGCGCGGGGGCGCTCCTCGAGGGCTCCAAGGCCTACATGAAGGACTTCCTCGCTTCAGCCCAGGTCCCCACCGCGGACTTTGGCGTCTTCGAGGCGAGCGCGGCGGCGTTGGCGTTCCTCGACACGATGAGCCCGCCCTACGTCATCAAGACCGACGGCCTCGCCGCCGGCAAGGGCGTGCTGGTGACGAATGACTTCGAGGAGGCGTGTCGCGACGTGAGCGCCAAGTTGAGCGGCGCCGCCTTCGGCGCCGCCGGCACCAAAATCGTCATCGAAGAGGCGCTCGAGGGCACCGAGTGCTCCTTGCTCGTGCTCTGCGACGGTGTTCACCTGCACGCGCTCGTCCCCGCCCAGGACTTCAAGCGCGTCGGTGACGCGGACAGCGGCGCGAACACGGGGGGCATGGGTGCCTTCGCGCCGCTCGAGCTTTCGAGCGACGAGGTCGCGACCATCATGAGCGACGTGCTCGAGCCCACGCTCGAAGAACTGCGTCGTCGAGGCATTGACTATCGCGGCGTGCTCTACGCCGGGGTCATGCGAACGCCCAAGGGGCCCAAGCTGCTCGAGTACAACGTGCGCTTCGGCGACCCCGAGACCCAGGTGCTCGCACCGCTCTATGGCGAGGGGCTCTACGCGCTGCTCCACGGGGTCGCCACCGCGACGTTGGACGAAGTGCGCGTGGCCGCGAAGGGCGCGGCGGTGACCGTGGTCTTGGCCGCGTCGGGCTACCCCCAGGACCCGCGCCGCGGCGACGTGATCTCTGGCCTCGGGGCGGACGGCCAACTTGGTGAGCTCCGAGAAGACGTCGTGATCTTTCACGCCGGTACCGCGCGCGACGAGGATGGCACGTGGCGCACGAACGGGGGCCGCGTGCTCGCCGTGACCGGGCTGGGTGCCAACGTCGAGGAAGCTCGCCACCGCGCCTACGAAGCGGCCGCCCTCGTATCCTTTGAGGGATGCGTGTGGCGCCGTGACATCGCCCAGGTGGCGAAGTAAAGGAGCGAGATGATCCCCCGCTACGCCCCCCAAGACGTCGCCGCGCTCTTCAGCGATGAAGCCCGCTTTGAGACCATGCTCGAGGTCGAGCTCGTCGCCGCCGAGGCGCTGGCCGAGTACGGCGTGCTTCCCGTCGCCGACGCCGCCGCGATGCGCGCGCGGCGCCCAAAGGTCGACGCCGCTTTCGTCGAGCTCGTCGCCGAGCGCGAGGCGATCACGAATCACGACACCGCGGCCTTCGTCGACGTCGTCCAGGACGCGATTGGCGTGCCCGAGGGGGCGTGGCTGCACTACGGGCTCACCTCCTCAGACGTCGTGGACACGGCGCTGTGCCTGACGCTGACGCGCGCGATGGACCTGGTGATCACCGACGTGACCGCGTTGCGCGACGCGCTCACTCGACGCGCCGAAGCGTCCATTGACCTGCCCGTCGTCGGGCGCACGCACGGCATGCACGCCGAGCCCACCACCTACGGGACGAAGTTCGCCCTCTTCGCCTTGCAGGTCGATCGAGACCTCGCGCGCGCGAAGCGTGCGAGAGAGGGCATCGCCGTGGGAAAACTCTCGGGTGCGGTGGGCACGTACTCGAACGTCGATCCTGAGGTGGAGGAGTACGTCTGTCGCCGCCTGGGCCTGAGCGCCGTGCCCGCGACCCAGGTCATCGCGCGCGATCGTCACGCCGAAGTGCTCTACGCCTGCGCGGCGCTGGGCACCACGATCGAGCAGTTCGCCCTCGAGATCCGCCACCTCGCGCGCAGCGAGGTCGGCGAGGCCGAAGAGCCCTTCACTCCGGGCCAAAAGGGATCTTCCGCGATGCCCCATAAGCGCAATCCCGTCTTGTCCGAGCGCCTGTGCGGGCTCGCGCGCGTGCTGCGCGGGTACCTGGTGGCGGGACTGGAGGACGTCGCCCTCTGGCACGAGCGCGACATCTCGCACTCGAGTGTCGAACGCGTGGTGCTGCCCGACGCGCTGACCCTGACGGTCTACATGTTGCGAAAGGCCACCGGTCTGGCCGACGGACTCGTGCTGCACCCCGAGCGGGCCCGCCATAACCTGACCGAGGGATCGCGCGGACTGGTCTTTTCCCAGTCGGTGCTGCTCTCCTTGATCGAGAGCGGGCTCGCGCGCGACGAGGCGTACCGCATCGTCCAAGGCGCCGCGCGCACGTCGATCGAAGAAGGTCGCGACTTTCGCGAGGTCATTTCGTCCCTCGACGACGTGCCGCTCTCCAACGAGGACCTCAATCGACTTTTCGACCTCGATCGGCTGTTGCGTCATCGCCACCGGGTCCTTGACGCGATGACGTGGCGCACGTGACGATGCTTCGCCACCTCTACACGGGCAAGGTCCGTGACCTCTACGAAGTGTCCGATGAGCTGCTCTTGATGGTCGCCTCGGATCGCCTCAGTGCCTTCGACGTGGTGATGGACGAGCCGATCCCCAACAAGGGCCGGGTGCTGACGGGTCTGACGGACTTTTGGCTGCGCTCCTTCGCCAGCGAGGTGCCCGCGTCCCTGGTGAGCAGCGATCCAGCGGTCATTGAACGCCACGTCGCGAACTTCGCCGAGGAGCCATCGTGGGCCGGTCGCGCCATGTTGGTGCGCCGAGCCCGAATGCTCCCGCTCGAGTGCATCGTGCGCGGGCGCCTCGCCGGCCAGGCCTTTGACGAGTACGTTCGAAGCGGCACGGTGCACGGCGCGAAGGTTCCGGCGGGACTGCGTCTGACCGACGCCTTCGACGAGCCCATGTTCACGCCCTCGACCAAGGCCGACGCCGGTCACGACGTCAATATCGACCTCGTCCAAGCCGCGTCGATCGTCGGCGCCTCGACCCTCGAGCGCGCGCAGGTGCTCTGTTTGGACCTCTTCGCGCGCGCGGCGAAGCGTCTCGAAAGCGTCGGGATCGTGCTGGCCGACACCAAATTCGAACTTGGCTTCATCGGCGACGAATTGGTGTTCTGCGACGAGGTGGTGACGCCGGACTCCTCGCGGATGTGGCCCGCCGATCAGGTGCGCTCGGGAGAGACGCCGCCGTCCTTTGACAAACAGCCCTTTCGTGACTGGCTCGATTCGCGCCACTGGGACCGCACGCCGCCACCGCCCACGGTGCCTGACGAGGTCGTCGCCGAAACCGAGGCGCGCTACGTCTCGGCCTACGAGCGAGTGAGCGGACGCTCGCTTCGCGACTGGTACGGTGCGTAGACGTGAACCACTCCGTCGTCGTTGAAGTGACCTTGCGCGAAGGCATCGCCGATCCCGAGGGCGCCACGATTGAGCGAGCCTTGCCGGCGTTGGGCTTTGACGGAGTGGCGAACGTTCGCGCCGGGAAGTTCTTTCGTTTCGAGATTGAAGCCCCCTCACCTGATGAAGCCCTCCAACGCGCCCAGGCCCTGGCGGAGCGACTCTTGTCCAATCCCGTGATCGAAGACGCCGTGGCGAGGTTGCGCCCGTCATGATCAAGGTCGGCGTCGTCGTCTTTCCTGGTTCGAACTGCGAGTACGACGCTGCCGCGGCCATGGTCGATCTCGGCGCCGAAGCGCAGCTCGTCTGGCACTCGACGAAGTCGCTGGCGGGCTTTGACGCGATCATCTTGCCCGGCGGTTTCGCCCACGGCGACTACCTTCGCCCCGGCGCGCTCGCGCGGTTCTCACCGGTGATGGACGCGGTGGGCGAGTTCGCTCGCGCTGGCGGTCCGGTGCTCGGGATCTGCAACGGATTCCAAGTGCTGACCGAAGCGGGACTGCTGCCGGGAGCACTGCAAAAGAACCGCGGACTGACGTTTCTCTCGCACCCGACGACCCTCGTCGTGACCTCGACGAAGTCCGTCCTAACGCGCGGCGCCACCCTCGGCCAGGAACTGGTGATGCCTATCAATCACTTCTCTGGTTCGTACACCTGCGACGATGAGACGTTGGCGCGACTGCGCGACGAGGACCGCGTCGTGCTGCGCTACCGCGACAATCCCAACGGCTCCAAGGACGACGTGGCGGGCGTCGCGAACGAGGCGGGCAACGTGGTGGGTATCATGCCCCACCCCGAGCGCGCGATGACGACGCTGCTCGGCAGCGCCGACGGGCGAGTCCTGCTCGAAGGCTTCTTGATGTTGACCTCCGCGTCGCGTTGAACGCCGTGCCGCGCGGGCATTGAACGTGCCACGGCGCCGGATCGTCGCGCTGTGCTACTTCGTGTCGGCGCTCATCGTCCTCTACTGGGTCGCCTGGTTCGCCCATCGATCGCTGGTCGCGGCGAGCGCCGGGCCGGTCTACACGAACTTCGAACAGGCCTTCCCGTTGGCCGACGCCTTGATCGTGGTGTGGCTCCTCTTGGGCGCTCGCGCGTTGAGGCGACGTTCGTCCCTCGCGGTGCCCTGCTTGTTGCTCGGGGCCGGTGCGGGTTTTTACTTGGGGGCCATGGACGTCCTCTTTGACCTCGAGCACGGCATCTGGGCCAAGGGCGCCAACGGCCTCGTCGAACTCGCGATCAACGTCGCGACCTTCGCGCTCTCGACGTACTTCGCGAACTGGGTGTGGACCCATCGACGCGAACTCGATCCGAGCGGGGGCGAGTCCCCCGCGCGGGGCCAGTAGTTTGGAGGGGTGAGCACCGCCCCCGAGCCCCTTCATCGGGCTCTCGGACTTACCGATTCAGAGCTAAACGCCATTCGTTCGACGCTGGGGCGCGACCCGAACCCCTTGGAGCTGGCGCTTTATGGCGTGATGTGGTCCGAGCACTGTTCGTACAAGTCCTCGCGGCTGCACCTCAAACGTCTGCCCACCACGGCCCCCCACGTGCTCGTGGGGCCCGGCGAGAACGCCGGGGTAATCGACGCTGGTGATGACATCGCGGTCGCGATTCGCATCGAGAGCCACAACCACCCCTCCGCCATCGAGCCCTATCAGGGCGCCGCGACGGGCGTCGGGGGCATCTTGCGCGACGTCTTCACCATGGGGGCGCGTCCCCTGGCGGTCATGGACCCGCTCTTTTTTGGCGAGCTCGACGAGGCGCGCCAGCGTTGGCTGGTCGAGGGGGTTGTCTCGGGCATCTCGGGCTACGGCAACTCGGTGGGGGTGCCCACGGTGGGCGGCGAGTTGACCTTTGACGAGTGTTATCGCTCGAACCCTCTGGTGAACGTGCTCTGCGTGGGCGCGATGCCCAAGGAGCGACTGGTGCTCGGGGTCGCCTCGGGCGTGGGTAATCTCGCTGTCTTGCTCGGGTCGCGCACCGGCCGCGACGGCATCGGGGGCGTCTCGGTCCTCGCTTCGGCGGGCTTTTCGGGCAGCGACGCGTCGAGCTCACTCGACGACGCCAAACGCCCGAGCGTCCAGGTCGGCGACCCCTACGAAGAAAAGCGCCTCATCGAGGCCTGCCTGGAACTCTTGGACCGCGGCTACGTGGTGGGCATCCAGGACTTGGGCGGCGCGGGATTGGTCTGCGCCACGAGCGAGACGGCCGCTCGAGGGCGCGTGGGGATGGACGTCGACGTCAACGCGGTGCCGCTTCGCGAGGCGGGGATGGCGCCCTATGAGATCATGACCTCCGAGAGCCAAGAGCGCATGCTCGCGATCATCACGCCCGAGCGCTTCGAGGCCGTGAAGGAGGTCTGCGAGCGCTGGGAGGTGCGCTGCGCCGTCGTGGGTCGCGTCGTGGAGCCGCTCGCGCTCGACGACGGGACGATGCTCGGAATGCTTCGCGTGCGTGACGGCTTCGACGGGGCAATCCTCGCCGAAGTGCCCGCGGCCTCGCTCGCTGACGAAGCGCCGCTCTATGACCGCGAGCGTCGGCGCCCCGCGAATCTCGACGAGGTGCACGCCGATGACCCCGACGACGAGCCCGCGGGCGACGCGGGCGAGGACCTCTTGGACCTGCTCGTCGATCCCGCGTGGGTCTATCGCCAGTACGACACGCAACTCTTCTTGAACACCGTCGTGGGACCGGGTCGAGACGCCGCACTGCTTCGCCTCGCGGGTCCCGGACTGCCGGCGTCGAATCGAGGCATCGCCCTGTCGACCGACTCCAATCCGCGCTGGTGCGCGCTCGATCCTCGAATCGGCACCGCCCTCACCGTCGCCGAGGGCGTCGCCAATTTGGCCTGCGTGGGCGCGAGCGCCAAGGCCGTCGTGAACTGTCTCAACTTCGGCAACCCCGAGCATCCCGAGGTGATGTGGCAACTCTCGGAGTCAATCGACGGCATGGCCGAGGCCTGTCGAACGTTGGACCTGCCGGTCATTGGTGGCAACGTCTCGCTCTACAACGAGTCCGGCGGTGTCGACATCGACCCGACGCCGGTGCTCGGACTCCTTGGCGTCGTCGAGCACCTGAACGCCGCGCCGCCCGGTTGGGCGTGGCGCGCCGGCGACGCGATCGTGCTCGTGGGGAGCCACGTCGCACCTGGTGAAAATCGGTTTCCTTTGGGCGGTTCTCGCTGGGCCACGCGGCGCGCTCGCCGCGGCGGGCGACTCGCGCACTTCGACCCCGCCTCGTTTCGCCAGGTCGTCGACTTCGTCGTGGGTGAGGTATCGCGCGTCGTCGCGGGTGAAACGAGCGACCTCAGCGCCGTGCACGACGTTGGCGGCGGCGGTCTCGGGGTCGCCTTGGCCGAGATGGCGGTGACCACGGGCGTCGGGTCGCGCGTCGAAGGCATTGAGAGTCACCAAGAACTCTTCAGTGAGTTCGTGGGTCGCTTCGTCGTCGCGACCAGCGACGTCTCGGCCCTGCTCCAGCGCGCCTACGACCACGGCGTGGCCGCCAAGGTGCTCGGACACGGCGGGGGCGAGCGCTTCGTGGTCGAGGGTCTCGTCGACCTTGACCTCTCGCTGATGCAAGAACGCCGTAGCGGCGCGCTCGAGTCGCGCCTGCACGAAGGGCTCTAGCGCGCGGCCTTCAACTCGTCGAGGATCTCGTCGGGCACGAGCAGGTCGCCGCGTCCGCGTCCGAGCGCCACGTCGCCCTTGTAGGAGCCGTGGTAGTCCGAACCACCCGTGGGGACCATGCCCGCGTCACGCGCGAGTTTCACCATGAGTCGCCTCGTGGCCGGATCGCTCGAGCCGTAGTAGGCCTCGACGCCCAACACGCCGCGTTCGCGTAGCGAGTTGAGCACGCGAGGCATCGCACGCTCGATCGGCCCCGAACCTTCGTCGAGGTAGTTGACCAAGGGGTGCGCGATGGAAAAGACGACCCCCGCGCCCTCACCCGCGACGACGAAACGCTCGAGGGGCATGCTGGTCTTGGGCAGGTAGGCCTTCCCGGTCACGCCGAGCCACTCGATGAAGACCCGGTTCCAACGCTCCTCGGTACGCTCGCCCACGATTTCGGGGTGCAGTTCGAACATCGCGCGCGCGAAGTGGGGGCGGCCGAGGTTGTCGGGGTGACCGGCGAGGGCGATGAGGTACTCGAGCGTGATGCGCTCGAATCCGCGCTCGTTGAGCAGCGACACGAGCGCGAGATTTCGCTGTTCGCGGTCCTGGCGCAGGCGCGCGAGTTCGAGCTGCAGGGGGTGCGTCGCGTCGAGAGGAACGAAGTAGGCGAGCAGGTGGACGTTGCGCGCGCCTTCGTGGGCGCCGTGGTCGAGGGGGAACTGGTTGTCGCGCAACGAGACCTCGACGCCGCTGACCAGTTCGACGCCGAATTCGTCGCAGGCCGCCTTCATCTCGGGGTAGCTCGCCGTCGTGTCGTGGTCGGTCAGCGCGATCGCGCGCAGCCCGACCTCGCTCGCGGCGATCGCCAACTCGCGCGGCGTGTCCGACCCGTCGGAGAAACTCGAGTGCGTATGCAGATCCAGCATCCGGACAGCCTAAAGCGAGGCTCGGGGGCGCGCGAGACTGTGCGAGACTAGGGGTGTGGCCCCTTCAACGTACGCCCCTACGATGCAGGGCGCATGAAGGAAGCCTGTGGCGTCGTTGGCATCGTGGCCCCGGGTCGTGACGTCGCCCATCTCTGCTACGACGCCCTGTACGCACTGCAGCACCGCGGGCAAGAGTCCGCCGGCATGGCGACCTTCGTCAACGAGCAAATAACCGTCGTCAAAGACAACGGCCTCGTCAGTCAC
>Ga0307372_10001811_pt1 | contig 36308 bp, 31 predicted proteins | sample OX1MG_FD_202533 | JGI IMG/M metagenome (GOLD analysis project Ga0307372, IMG submission 202533) | Soil microbial communities from Risofladan, Vaasa, Finland - OX-1 | ecosystem: Environmental > Terrestrial > Soil > Coastal area > Acid sulfate soil | place: Finland: Risofladan, Vaasa | collected...
AATGTGACGGAGAAACGAGCGCTCGAAACCCAGCTCTGGCAAGCGCAGAAATTCGAAGCGATTGGCCAACTGGCGGGCGGAATCGCCCACGATTTCAATAACATGCTGGGAGCGATTCTAGGGTGGGTCGAATTGGGGATTGACGAAAGCGCCCAAAATCCTTCGTTGCAGGGATATTTCCGGAAAGTGCAGCGCCAAGCCGAACGCGCGGCGGTGCTGACGAAACAATTGCTCGCGTTCGGGCGCCGCCAGATTCTTGAGCGTCGCAACATTGACCTGAATCGGAGCATTTGCGATGTGACTGGCCTCCTTGGGAAAGTGATCGGCAGCGACATTGAATTGAAGCTGGCGCTGGCCGAAGGCTTGCCCGCCGTGAAAGCAGATCCGACGCAGACGGAGCAAGTCATCATGAACCTGTGCTTGAACGCACGCGACGCGATGCCCCACGGAGGAAAGCTCGAATTGCGAACCGTTCGCGCCGAGATCGACGATTCGTCTCTCCATCGTCACAAAGAGGCGAAGCCAGGGCTCTACGTCCAGCTCAGCGTTTGTGACACGGGCACGGGAATGGATGCCGCGACGGCCCTGCGAATTTTCGAGCCGTTTTTCACCACCAAGGAGGTGGGCAAAGGGACCGGACTGGGCCTGGCAGTCGTTTACGGAATCGTGAAACAACATGGCGGATTCATTCATGTGGACAGCGAGGTTGGGCAGGGAACCCAATTTCACGTATTTTTTCCCACAGCCGGGGATGAAGAAGCAATGAAGCCGAAGATTGCGCCACACACGACGGTCCGAGGTGGAAAGGAAACCGTCCTCATCGTGGAGGATCACGATGGCTTATGCGAAATTGCCAGTACCACGCTCGAGGGGTTGGGGTATCGCGTAAGAATCGCGCGCGACGGAGAAGAGGCGGTGCGGGAATTCCAGGCTCATCGCGTCGAAATCGCACTGGTTTTGCTTGACGTGATGCTGCCAAGGCTCAGCGGGCTCGAGGTGTATGATTACATTAACGGCGAACGGCCGGATGTGCCCGTGCTGTTCGTCACCGGATACAGCGCGGATACTGAAATGCTCCGCTCGATACAGAAGAGAAAGCTGCCGCTCCTGCAGAAGCCGTACGGCCCGCGTGACCTGGCGCAGCGGGTGCGCGAAGCTCTGGATCGCAGCGGGCATCTGGCAAGCAAGAGATAGATGCGGGACACGCGGCCCGCCGGGTCAGGAATTGCGTAGCAAAGCGGGCGCGGCTGCGTGGCCCTGCTTCCGCGTTTCCGAGCGTAGAGAGCCTTATCTGCGCGCTCGATCAGCTGTTCTGGCGTTTCCCCGTTGACGTAACCGGCCCATCCCGCTGCACTGGTGACCGCGATTTTTTTTCCTTGGTATTCCACCTCCAGCGCGCCTAAGCGTTCGAGCAAGTTCGGAATTCGCTCGGGAGGGCATTCCGGCAAAACCACGAGGAACTCGTCGCCCCCGAGCCGGACGGCGAGATCGGATGTACGAATTACATTGCTCAGGCGGTCGGCGAACGCGCACAACGTCAGATCGCCCGCCGCATGGCCGTACTGGTCGTTGATTTCCTTGAAATGGTTGAGATCCAGCATCAGCACGCTCAGGGGATGGCCGTAGCGCTCGGAGCGCGAAACTTCGCCCGTCAAGCGCTCCTCGCCGAGGCGCCGGTTGGAAAGCGCCGTGAGCGGATCGCGCGTCGCCAGACGGTGAAATTCCTCAGCGCGAATTTTCAAAGTCAAAAGCAATCCCAGATGCTGGGCCGTCTGGGCGCGGAGACGCTTGATCTGCCATTGTTGATACACCACATAAACATTGAAGAGCAGCACCAGACCCACCAGCGCATGAACCGCCAAACTAATGTTTAGCTGCAATATCTGATCGGATTCCCTAAGTATGTTGGGCAGGGAAACGGCGATCACGGCAAGCGTCAGGAGCAGTATTACGGTAACCGCGGTCCACCATAGCCACCAGTCGCGGCGCTCGAGCCGCGTTAAATTCTTCTGCGCATCCTCCATTTTCTGGAGTTGCAGATCGGAGAAAGGCTCGAACATCGTGGAACCAGGCGCACGCATGCAAAAACTCGGGAGGATTTCTGTGGGGGCCCTGAATCGATTATAGCTTTATCAAGGGACTTGCTAACTGAAAGGACCAGGAGGTTTCCTCCCAGTAGATTCAGTGCCGGGATGCGGCGTCTTTCGAGCGCAGTTTTTCATTTACTGTGGCGGCGATATTCCCCGCGCTTCACGGCGGCGACGAAGCGGTCTGCATCTCGCGTGGGACGCGGGACGCGGTATCCGTCGAGAACGCTGGAAACAAATTTGACCGCGCGCGCAAGCGAAATGCGATGCCCTTGCGTCACGTAAATCGGATTCACGCCGTCGCGTGTGCGCATCGCGGCGCCGAGAATTTCGTCGCCGTCGCGCAGCAGCGTCTGCGAGCCCGCGCGCTGCGGCAAATTGCCGAGCGTGCCTACCAGCAAGGACTTTGCGCAGCCGATGGTTGGACGGTCGAGCAGGACGCCCAGATGGCATGCGATTCCGAACCGGCGGGGATGCGCATAACCGTGGCCATCGTAAAAAATCAGGTCCGGCGCGTTTTGCACGCGCGCGAAAACCTTCAACAGCGCGGGTATCTCGCGGAAACTGAGCAGCCCCGGCACGTATGGAAACGTGATCGGACTTTCCGCCCAGACGCGCTCGATTTCTTCCATTTTGGGGTAACGGTAAATCACGACGCCGGCAATCGCGCGGTTGCCCTTGGCATCGTACGCAAGGTCCGCTCCGGCCACGCAGCGGATGCGCGGCAGGCGGTCTGCAAGGTCCAAGCGCTCGCGAATGCGCAACTGAATCCGCGCGGCTTCGCGCGGCGTGACGCGCCATCGATGCAATCGCAAATATTCCATCCCTGCGAAACTATGCTTGCGAAAACGGAGTGTCAAGTTCGCGCGATTCGGTTCATGGAGACTTTTTTACAAAGGCAAGATTTTCAATGTATGTAATTCCGGGCGTATAATCCGCTCCATACGGATCGGGGAAGGCAGCCACCGGCAAACAGGAATACGTTTGTCGAGGAGGCGCGCATGCACTTGAGAATTTCAACGCGACAAACGGGCGACGTTACCATCGTCGATTTGGACGGCCGCATAGTGATTGGCCAGGACAATGATTCACTCCGCGAGCGGTTCGAGGGCTTGATTCGACGCGGCGCACGCAACGTGCTGGTGAACTTGGCGAACGTCGCGCAAGTCGACAGTTCGGGCATCAGCACGCTTGTGCGCGCGTTTATTTCCATGCAGCATTCGGGCGGCTCGTTCAAAATGCTGCATCCCGGCGGCCACGTCCGCGAAGTGCTCGAAGTCATGCATTTGACGAATGTGATTCCCACGTTCGATGACGAGGCTCAGGCGATTGCCAGTTTTGGCCCTGGCGCAAAATCCGCATCGAGGTGATGCCCGTATGACTAAACCTACGGAAAAATCGCGTGGTACAAATCGGCGTTACTGTTTCTCCGCCGCCGTCCTCGCGATTGTTTTCTGCGTTTCGGTTCCGTCATACGCGCAACAGGCGCAAATCGACTCGCTCGTCACGCAAATCGCGGGCGCACTCAAAAAAGCTCATGCGAAGAAAGTGGTGGTGCTTGATTTCTCGGGGCCTGGATTGGAAGTCACGCAGCTCGGACGAAATTTGGCCGATCAATTTTCAGAGGCGCTGGCAGAATCCCGGAGCAAGTTCGTGGTTGCCGATCGAACGCAATTCCTTCAGGCGTTATCAGCCGCGAAGCCGCCCATGGTGGCATCGAGTGACTTGAATCCAGGACCAGTGATGAAATTAGTTCGTGCTGACACCGAAGTCCTGGGCCATTTGGAAACCGATGGGAACAATATCTCGCTCGCAATCGAAGTTGGCAGAGTCAAGAACGGCAAGACAGTCGGTAAGTTCACCGGGGAATTCCCGCAATCGACAGAAACGGAGTCGCAATCGGCCGCAGTGCTGAGGAAAATCGACTATCCTGGCGGAGGCGCGATCGGTTATACAGTGCCTACGTGCATTCGTTGCCCAAACCCTCAGTACCCCGAGGCTGCCTTCCATGCCCGCGTCCAGGGCACAATTGTGCTCAGTGTTGTAATTGAGACGGACGGTCGTGCATATGACATCACCGTCCAAAAGCATCTAAGGCCTGATCTCGATAGCTCCGCCGTCAAGGCAATTGAGGCTTACATTTTTAGGCCGGCAATCGGCCCAAATGGCAAGCCGGCCGCAGTTCGTATGCTGTTTGAGATTAATTTTCGCTTGTACTAATCCGCTGCAATCAGGAGTTTTTCTTCAGTTCGGCGAGAACGAGCTTTGCGACTTCCTTGAGCGTGTCGAAAATTCCCTGTCCTTGAATCGCGACCGCTTCGAGCACGGGTTCGCCCTTGAGTTGCAATTGCTTCGTCAATTCCGCGACAGGCATGGCGTTGGGCAAGTCGCGTTTGTTGAGTTGCAGGACGTAAGGAATGGTATCGAAATTTAGGTTGTGATCCTTCAGATGCTCTTTCAGGTTATCGATAGTCTCGAAATTCGCGTCCAGCCGCTCTTCCTGCGAATCCGCGACGAACACAACGCCGTCCGCTCCTTTTAGAATCAGCCGCCGACTCGCTTCGTAAAAAACCTGGCCAGGGACTGTATACAAATGGAAGCGCGTGCGGAATCCACGCACGGTGCCGAGATCGAGCGGAAGGAAATCGAAAAACAGAGTGCGATCCGTTTCCGTCGCCAGCGAAACCATTTTCCCTTTTTGATTCGAGCCTGTATGGTCGTAGATCCACTGCAAATTGGCGGTTTTGCCGCCCAGGCCGGGCCCGTAGTAGACAAGCTTGCAATTGATTTCGCGAGCAGGAAAATTTATGAACGGCACGAGTCCCTCAGGTTTTTTGTCGCCGTTTACTTATAGCATAGGCATGTCTCGCAGGCCATCTTGCGTCTTGTCGATTGATTCGGAACAGGCAATGAGCGTTCCCGGCGCCGGTTTCTCCCATGCTCGCGCCAAAAATGCTTCAATTCGCATGACGAGCTGAAATGTTCCACGTGAAACTTTCGCCACTACGGAAATAACAGGAGGAAATGGGTCAAAATATGGCGAGTTGACGACGCAAAGAGTCGCTGTTATTCTACGCTCATTATGGCTCGTTCAACGGGCAAGACGAAACAGCGCAGCAGTCGGTCTTCCCGCAGCAATCGGAATGGCCATAAGTCGCTGAAAATTAAAGAATTGAAGGAAAAGAAGCACGCCAGCGTCTTCCAGGACACCAACGACCACGCTACCCAACAACAATTGAAAGCGTACGAAGAGGGCTTGAAGCAGTTCCAACAACAGAAATTTCCTCGCGCCAAGCAGGCGCTCGAACGTGTTCTGGAGGGGCCGAACAAGGAATTGGCCGACCGTGCCAGGACTCATCTGCGTATCTGCGACCAGCGTGTTTCGCGCGCTCCCGAGCCCCCTGCGAAATCCGCCGAAGATCACTACAATCAGGGCATTGCGATGATGAACCTGGGCCGCTGGGACGAAGCCCGCGAACATCTTGACCGCGCGCGCAAGTCCGCTCCGAAGGCCGACCACATTGTTTACGCGATGGCAGCGCTCGATTGTTTGACGGGCGAAGCGGAATCGTCGATGCAAAATTTGAAGATTGCGATCCAGTTGCGCGCCGAAAATCGCTATCGCGCCCGTAACGATGAAGATTTCGCGTTTCTGCAGGAAGACCCGCGATTCACCGAGCTGCTCTATCCGGAGCGCGAAGGCGCAAGCGGTTAACTTTTCTTTCCGTGAGTAAATTCGCACATTCCCGTTTGAGAGGCATCCGCATTGTCGCGTTCGGCGGAGGCACGGGACTTTCGATGTTGCTCCGCGGATTGAAGCAGCACATCGTAAATCCCCGGCGGAACGGCGAGCGTCTCGCTATCGCGGACATCGCTGCAGTGGTCACCGTCACGGACGACGGAGGCAGCTCCGGGCGGCTGCGCCGTGAATATTCCGTTTTGCCTCCGGGAGATATTCGCAACTGCATGGTCGCGTTGTCGCCCGATGAGGCTTTGCTCGGGCGGCTGTTTCAATATCGCTTTCCTTCCGCAGGAGGTGGTCATCGTGGGCTTTCGGGCCACAGCTTCGGGAACTTGTTTCTTACGGCGCTGACGCACGTCACCGGGGATTTTCCCGAGGCCGTGAGGCTTTCCGGAAAAGTGCTGGCAGCGCGCGGACGAATTTTCCCTTCGACAAACGCGAACGTGACTTTGGAAGCGGAACTGGAAGGCGGCCGCGTCGTCGCCGGCGAGACGAAAATTTCGCGCTCGCGACGGCGTATCCGCCGGGTGCGATTGGTGCCCCCGGATGCACGGCCCCTGCCCGAAGTGCTGCATGCGATTCGCGAGGCGGATTTAATTCTTCTGGGGCCCGGCTCGCTCTATACCAGCATCATTCCCAGCTTGCTGGTTCGGGGTGTTGCGAATGCGATTCAGCGTTCGCGCGCCGAATGCGTGTACGTGGCGAATCTGATGACGCAGCCGGGCGAAACAGACGGCTACTCCGTTGCCGATCATGTTCGCGCGATTTACGAGCACACGGGGAAAATGATATTTGACTGGGTCGTGTTGAATCGAGCGCCCGCTTCTTCGCCAACTTTGTTGCGCCGGTATCGCGGGGAGGGCGCCGAGCCGGTCGACCCGTCGCTCGACGAATTGCGCGTCATGGGGCTCAAATGCGTTAGCGCCAGTTTGCTGCAGCAAGACGGCATGGTGCGCCACGATCAGAAACGCGTGGCGGGTCTGCTGCTCCGGCATTTCGCAAAACGCAAGTTGTCTTAACCCGGGCGTCGCGCACAGGAAATTGCCGAATCCGCGCGTGCCACCTGTTTTCTAAATGCGCATCAGGCCCGCATCCGTTGCCTTGCGCGGCAAGGGCGCGCCTCCGTATACTGGGCGACGCTGCCGTGGCAGCGCGGGATGCAGCATAGAGAGTCGCGAGCTTTCGCCGCAAGAACTGCCAGCACCATCGTCCAATTTCTTTTTTCGAGGAGAGCATTCGTCATGGCCACCGTGTCAATGGAACATGAACTGAACCCATACGAAGCCGCGGAAGCGCGCTTCGAGGAGGCAGCGAAGCATTTGGGGCTTCCCCAAGACCTTTATCGCTACCTGCAGTACCCGAATAAAGAAATTACGGTCTACATCCCCGTAAAGATGGACAACGGGAAATTGGAAGTCTTCACGGGATACCGCGTGCAGCACTCGCTGGTCCGCGGTCCCGGAAAGGGCGGAATTCGCTACTCGCCCCAGGTCACACTTGACGAAGTGCGCGCGCTGGCATCGTGGATGACATGGAAATGCGCCGTTGTGGACATCCCCTTTGGCGGCGCAAAAGGGGGCATCATTTGCGACCCGGAAAAAATGTCGCAGCGCGAACTCGAGGCCATGACGCGCCGCTATACCGCAGAGCTGTCCGATTGGATCGGCCCGGAACGCGACGTTCCCGCGCCCGACGTGAACACGAACGCGCAAGTGATGGCTTGGGTGATGGACACCTACTCGATGCACATGCGCCATACCGTCACGGCGGTCGTCACCGGCAAGCCGCTCGAACTGGGCGGCTCGCTGGGCCGTCCTGAAGCGACGGGCCGCGGCGTGATGATGGTCTGCGACAAGGCCATTGCGAAGCTCGGCATGAAGAAACAAGACTGCCGGGTTGTTATCCAGGGCTTCGGGAATGTCGGCTCGATGGGCGCGAAACTGATGCACGAGGCTGGATATAAGATCATTGGTTTGGCCGACGTGCATGGCGGTCTTTACAACGAAAAGGGTTTCGACGTTCCAAGGGTGATTGACTGGGTTTACAACCAGCACAAAACGCTGCCGGATTTCCCCGGCGGGGGACAGAAAATCTCCGCGCAGGACATTATCTTTCAGCCGTGCGATATTCTGATTCCCGCAGCTATCGAGAATCAAATCACCAGCTTGAATGTAAGCCGCGTGCAAACGAAAATTTTGTGCGAGGGCGCCAACGGGCCTACCACGGCTCCCGCCGACGAGGTTCTGGGCAAGAAGGGCGTCTTTATTATTCCCGACATTCTAGGGAATGCCGGTGGTGTCACAGTCAGCTACTTCGAATGGGTGCAGGACCGCCAGGGCTTCTTTTGGCGCGAGCGCGAAGTGAACGAACGTTTGCAGGACGTGATGGATCGCAGTTTTGACGACGTGGTACGCTACGCCGAAAAACATGGCGTCAATAACCGCATCGCCGCCTACATGCTGGCGATCGACCGCGTGGCCATCGCGCTAAAACATCGCGGAATCTACGCTTAATTTACAAAAACCATCCTAAACTTTGGACAAGCAGGATAGAATAGCGCGGCGCGGCCGGTAATAATCGGCCAGATGGCGAGGGTTCCTTCAAAATGCTTTCTGAATTTATCTCGCATGGAGCGTTGAAAAGCGAAGAAGAACACCGCCGCGACATTTGCGCGGTTGGACGCTGGTTCCACGAGCGCAATTTCGTCGCGGCTACCGACGGAAACATTTCCCTCCGGCTCGATCCCGAGCGCGTGCTTACCTCCCCAACCGGCGTCTCCAAGGGCATGATGTCGCCCGACGAACTCGTCATCACGGACAATGCGGGAAATAAAATCTTCGGACGGCGGAATCCGTCTTCCGAACTGGCGATGCACCTGCTGATTTATCGCCTGCGTCCGGACGTGAACGCCGTATGCCATGCCCATCCCATCACCGCGACGGGATATGCTTCGGCAGGACTCGCGCTCAATAAGGCCTTGTTGAGCGAAGCTGTCATGGGACTCGGCAGCGTTCCCTTGGCCCAGTACGGCACGCCGGGCACGCCTGAGTTAACCCACTCGATCGAGCCCTACGTCCAGTCGCACGACGCAATTTTGATGGCGAACCACGGCGTTGTAACGTACGGCGCAGACCTGCTCACGGCTTTCTATCGCATGGAGACGGTCGAGCACTTCGCGCGCGTCGCCCTTGTAACGGAACTCCTGCACAAGCAAGTTCTGCTCTCCCGCGAAGATGTCGATAAACTTCTCGAAGCGCGCACACGCTACGGCCTGGAAACCGCCGCCTGCGGTAGCGCGGCCGCCCCTTTGACCGCGGACACAGTCGAGCCCGACTGCATCACCCTCACAAGGCGTGACCTGGAAGTCCTGGTCGAAGAGGCTGTTCGAAACGATCGCGCCCGCCGTTAGCGCCCCGCAGCACGGTCTACGCCCTCGCGGATGTCTCAATCGTAAGGAAAATCCGTGGTTACCTTCCTGTGCAGACGAATGTGCAGGCGAAATCCGGTAGATTCCTATACCCTTTTGTCCCACCTGCTCTTCCCTTCATGGACGTCTGAGGCTGGCTCATTTCAACCACTGTGCCGTAGCAAAATATATGTGTAAACGATTCATGTGCATGGACTTACATTCGCGTGCGAGGCCGCTATATTGCGCATCTAATTGAATGGGCATAAGGGAGAGCACGGACCCTGGGAAATCGGAAACAAAAGGAGAATGGGTCATGAATACTTTCGCAAAGAAACTGGCGAAGTGGGTTGGTGTGGTGGCGTTGTCACTGGCCACATTGACGATGGGGGCGCCGAGCGGGAGCGCCGCGTCGCAAGCCACGACTACACAGACCGAAGCGAAGTACGATGCCTGGCTAAACAAGCAAGTGCATCACCAGCTCGCAATGCTGCCGTGGTACGGAGTGTTCGACAATCTCGCGTACGCGATCAACGGAAGCGAAGTAACGCTCAGTGGGCAGGTCGTCAGGCCGGTGACGAAGGGCGATGCCGTCACGTCGGTGAAGCACATCGAAGGCGTGACCAAAGTGGTGGACAACATCACCGTCCTGCCGCCGTCGCCGTTCGACAACCAGATCCGGCGCGCGGAATACCGCTCGATATTTTCGGAAGCATCGCTGAGCCGTTACTCGATGGGCGTAAATCCCTCAATCCACATCATCGTGGATAACGGCCACGTGACGCTCGAAGGCTATGTGGATAACGCAACGGACATTCACCTCGCGACCATCCGCGCCAATTCGGTGCCGAACGTGTTCTCGGTGAAGAATAATTTAAAAGTCGGATAAGTTTGTAAATTTCGGCAACGCAGAATAGCGAGAACGACCACGGGCTCGGCTTCGGTCGGGCCCGCACTTTTGTCCGAACGCCCCGCAATGCCACCTTCTCTGTCGGCTACTCCGCGAATTTGTGGCTTGGGGTGGCTTGCTTTTCGTTTTGCAACTCGATGATGTCTGCTCCCGTTTCGGAAGAGCCCAGGAGCCAGCGACAAAAATAATTGGCGCGCATCCAGAAAATGTATTCGGCGTCGGGGGCGTAACTGTGCCGCATGCCGGGAAGCACGAACATGTCGAAGCGCTTGTCGGCTTTGATGAGCGCTTCGGCAAGGCGCATGGTGTTTGCCATGCTGACGTTGTTATCCATGTCGCCCGTCGTAAGCATCAAGTGGCCTTTTAGATTTTTCGCCAGCTCCGAATTTTTCTCGATGTTGTAGAGAAACTTCACCGTGCCGTTCTTTTCGTCGACTTCCTTCACGCCGTGGTATTTCTCGCTCCAATACTTGTTGTAGACATTGTTCTCGTGGTTGCCCGACTCCGACCATCCGACCTTGAAGAAATTCGGATATTGCATCATCGCCGCGGCAGTCATGAAGCCGCCTCCCGAATGGCCCCAAATGCCCACGCGATGGATGTCGATATACGGATGCATCGCCGCCAGTTCTTCGGCGGCCGCTTTTTTATCCGCCAAGCCGTAGTCGCGCAGATTGCCGTAGCCGTACGCGTCGTACCATTTGTCGCGCTGCGGGCTGCCACCGCGATTTCCGACTTCGATGACGATGAAACCGAGTTGGGCAAGCGCGAAACTCTGGTTTTTCGGCGAGAAAGATTTCGTCACGCTTTCGGTCTGCGGCCCCGGATACACGTATTCGATAAGGGGGTATTTGCGCGACGGATCGAAATCGAATGGCTTGTACATCACGCCGTAAAGATCCGTAATGCCGTCGGCGCCCTTGACGTGAAATGTCTCCGGATATTTGAAACCTGCGTCGAGCAGGCGCTTGACGTCGGTCGTTTCAAGATTCGCAAGCCGCGTGCCTTGATCGTCCAGAAGAACTGATTGGGGCGCGGTGTTGACGCGCGAAAAAGTGTCGATGAAATACTTGCCGGAATCCGATGCGCTGATGGAATTGTCGAAGTCGCCAGGGTCGAGAAGCTTCAGTCCCGTGCCATCAAGATTCACGCGATAGAGATGAATGTAATACGGGTCCTCGCCGCGCTCGTGACCCGTCGCGGTGAAGTACATCGTGCGGAGCTTGCTGTCGATCGAGAGAATCTGATCCGTCATGTATTCGCCGGAGGTGATCTGGTTTTTCAAGTGGCCGTCGCCGTCATAGAGATAATAATGACCCCAGCCGTCCCGCTCGGACCACCAGACCAGTTGCTTGCCGTTGTCGAGCTGCCGCAACGGCTTGGTGTCGAGATAAACATTCGAGCGTTCCTCGATGAGCGTTTTCACCGCGCCCGTGGCCGTGTCGGCGACGCAGACATCCATGCGATGGAGATCGCGGCTCGAGCGCAAAAAATAAAGCTTTTCGGAGGTGTCGGCAAGCCACTCGCCCGTCATGAAACCTCCAAATCCCCCGAATAGCCGTTTCTGTCCTTCCGTTTGCTGAAGCTGGTGTTCGCGGTCGCGCGCGAGGATGCGATCCGTCGCTACACTGAGCGTTTGATCTTTGAACGCCGCCGTCTGAATTACTTTGTGCTCCTTCGTGGCAACGTCGAACACCTGCAATTCGAACTGCGGCACATTCGCGTCCCCAGCCATGGCGTAACTGTAGGTTTCCAGCGCCGGGCGGGGGTTCGCGAGCGTGTGAATCACCCACAGATCGGCGACTTTTCTATCGTCCGCGCGGACTAGGGCGAATTTCTTCGAGTCCTTCGACCAATAGATCGGAATGGGCACGGTGCGCGGCCCGGCTTGATTCGTATCGCCCTTTTGAAATTTCTTGAGCTGCTTTAGATCCTCGTCGACCAGGACGCGCGCATAGCTGTATTTTTTCACGCCGTCGGTGGTTAGCTGCGTTTCAACGACGGTCTTGTCGCCGGGATTTTTCTGGGCTTTCAAGTAATTCGCCGCGTCCATCATGTAAAGATTGTAGCCGCGCGCGAATACGATCGTTTTACCGTCTGGTGAAACAGAAGCCCACATGGGTTTTTCGAGCGGCGCGTCCATGCCGTCAAGGCGTGTGACTTTTCCAGTCGCCAGGTCCAGCTCGAAATAAATCGTGCGCGTCGGTGGCTCGGCTTTGGCTTTTTTGCCGTTCTCCTGGCCTTGTTGAGTGCCGTCGCGCTGGCCCGTCTGCGTTTGATTGTGCTCCATGTCTTCCTGATTTGTTTCCTCTTCTTCATTGGTTTGCGCTTTTTTGACTTCGTTTGGAATGACGGAATCCTTGCGAACTTTCACGTCAAATTGGAGCGCCGTGTCCTGTTTCACAACGCGCAGCGCCTTGATCGGCAAATGCTGCGCGTCGTAGGGATAATTTGTGAGCATGGAAAGCTGCGCGGCAAGTTTCGCGCTGTCGAACAGCGGCGTCTTCGTTCTGCGCGCGGGGTCGACGACCCAGTAGTGCGTGCCTTCGGGAGTTTCGTAGCTGTACCAAAAACGGTCGGATAGCTCGAACCAGTGCGGCGTCACTTGCGTATCGAAGACGAGCTTGCTCATACTCGATGGAACGAAACGCGCTGCCAGAGCGTAATTTGGCCTGACGCGCGCCGCCTCTGGGCGACCCCGCATCGGGAAATGATTCTCCCCGCGACGGCGCGGTGGCGCAGGATTGTTTTGCGCCAATCCGCTGACGCCAAACACGCTCGACAATAGCAGCACAGTACAGACGCTCATCCAAAAAACATGGCAGTTCGACGGCGATTTCCGCGCGGCACGCTTCATATCAATCTTCCTTCCCCGGCTTAAAGCCGCGGGACTAACGTATGCTGCTGATTTGCTCTGGAGCGGCGCATCGTAATCCAAAAATGGGGTAAAAATGAAAGTATTTCGCATTGGCGAATGCGCACGGTCTCGTGCGAGCTATAGCAATCGACTGAATCCTAGGAAGATAAGGCACGGACGGAAGATGGAGACGACCCAAATGCCGGCGCCGTTACAACGCGAAGGCATGAATACGCTGCGCCGTGAGTTTACGCGAGGGATTATTGACGCTTGTTTGAGACGCTCTGCGGAAAGAGGGTTCGGCGCAGCAGTTGGGGCGTGAAATTGATCTTATTCGCGATAGATGAATTCGAGTTCAATGCCCGCTACGGCGATGACGTCGCCCGCAGACAGTTTGATCGGATGGATGACTGGCTGGCCATTCACAGTTGGCACTTTGTCAGCGCCGCCGATGGAATACGAATTGTCGTCGCGGCGAGTGATTTGTGCCGCGGCTTTCGGCGCGAACCACGCCTTGAGTTTCACCGTCGCCAACGCCGATTTGCCGATGACGGTCAGTTTGTTGCTGAGCGTGTATTCCCGCTGGTCGGTCTTGCCCTTGCGCACCACCAGCGTCGCGACTTGCACGCGCGAGGGAGCGACTTGCGCGCTCTCGCCCACCGCCGCGACTTTTTGGAGGAACTCGCGGCGTTCCTTCGTATCGAGCATGACGGTTTCGTTGATTTTCGGGGCAGCCTTTGCGCCGCCGTTTGTAGGGAAGGCGTTCGTCTCTTCACGCGAATCGGAAATCAGGATCGAGTGTTTGCCGATTAAAACCGAATCGCCTGCCTTGAGCGATACCATCTTCACGCGCTGGCCATTCACAAACGTGCCGTTCATGCTGCCGAAATCCTCGAGCATCAGGCGGCCCTCTTCATTGAAAACGCGTGCGTGGTAATGCGACACGGCGGGATTGTCGATGACCAAACCGTTATCGGGCGAGCGCCCGATGCTCACTTCCTTCGAGCCGACCGGAACTTCATTGAGCACCGAATTTTCGAATTTCAAAATGAGCTTCGACATTTCCCTTCCTCCCTCAAAGAAACGAATCTCACGAGCCCCTAAACCAGCGTCCGATTTTCGCCATGGCCCCGGCAAATTTCGTCGCGTGCTGCAACACAATGACGGTAATGTTGTCTCCTCCGCCCGCCTGATTCGCCAGTTCGACCAGACGGCCGGCCGTTTCCTCCGCTTCGTCCGTATCGCAAAGAACAGCGGCAATCTGCGCGTCCGAAAGTTCGTGCGTCAGCCCGTCCGAGCAGAGCAACAATGTGTCGCCCTCCATCAACAATTCTTCGCTGACTTCCACTTGCACATCAGGATCGATGCCTAGAGCGCGAAGCAAGACATTTTGCATTTTGCTCCGTGATGCCTCTTCGGTTGTCATCCGTCCCTGGCGCACCTGCTCGGCGATAAACGAATGATCTTGCGTGAGCTGCTCGAGTTCGCCATTGCGTAAGCGATACGCACGGCTGTCTCCCACGTGCGCGATGGTCACGCGCTCGTCCGCAAACCACGCCGCGACCACGGTAGCGCCCATTCCTCCCTGCGCCGCGTTCCGATGTGCCTCCTGATGCACCACGCGATTCGCGAGACGGATACCGCTGGCTAGGCGATTCGGCGCATCCGAAGCACCTTCGATTCGCTCGCCGATAAGCTGCAACCGGGGATTTACCTCTGCCTCGCGGCAGTGTGCGACGATGGTTTCGGCAGCGAGCCGGCTCGCCACTTCACCAGATGCATGGCCGCCCATGCCGTCGGAGAGCACGAATAGATTCAACTCCGACGCGAGACGAAAGTTATCCTCGTTATTTTCGCGAACGCGCCCTGTGTCGCTGCGCGCGCCGAATTCCAATTCCATTGTTGTCTGGGAATTCATCGAGCTCTTTGCGATCCGCGAAACGCAAGTTGGGCCGTCATGGCCGCTGATTCTGGTACCGCTGCTGATTCTGCTTCAGATGCTGGTTCTGGCCGCCGCCCGGCCACACGGGATGCAGGTTCGAGAAGCCCTGGCCTTGCAGCTGTTGCATCACGTTTCGTGCTCGTGTCGGCGCGAACGGCCCAGTGAAGACGACAAAGAACTGCTGTCCGTTCTGCTGATTTCGCCGCGGCATCACAACCACGGGCAAGCCGTTATTTTCGATCCGTTGGGCTGCGTTCTGCGCGCGATCATCTCGCTCAAATCGGCCTACCCAGATGTACACAGGAACGCTCGCGCCCGGGCGATTCTGACGATTTGCTCTTTTGCCGAATTCGACGTGCGGAAACACCACTGGCACCGATGGCTGTGTATTCACGGGTGCCGGTGATTTCGCGCGGCGCGGAGCAGCGACAGCCGTTTCATTGGGATTCGCGACTGCTGGCTGCGACGCCGGTGTCTGAAACGCGGACGCCGGTGCCGCGGGCGCGGGCAACTGCAATGGAGCTGGAATTATTTGCGCGGATTTCACTGTCGCCATCGCGTGCAGCCCGGCGAGCGCCGCGAGAACCGCGAACGCGCCCAGGAGAACCCACACGATCGGAGAAGCCCTCTTCGATTTTGACGACGCGGGCAGGAGTGTGGCAGCGACTGCGACCGTGGCGTTTGCCGGGCGCATGGCCGGCAGGTTCGCCGATGCAACGGGAGCTAGGGCTGCGGTCGGAAACCCAGTCCCCGATTGCGAACGCAGGGCCGATTCCAGTTCGGCTACGGATTGATATCGTCTGGCTGGATCCTTCTCCAGGCACTTCAAAATCGCTCGCTCGATGAATACGGGGATCGTCGGATCGATATCGTGCGGAGCGATCGGCTCCTCGCGCATCTGCTTCAACGCGACCGCCACGGGCGTATCGGCGTGGAACGTTTGCGAGCCGGTAAACATCTCGTACAGCATCAGGCCAAGCGAATAAATATCCGTACGGTAATCGACGGGCTTGCCGGCCACTTGTTCCGGGGCCATATAGGCCGGCGTGCCGACCATCGATCCGGTAAGCCGGCTGCCGGCTTCCATCGAGCGCGCAATGCCGAAGTCCATGATTTTCAGCTTGCCCTGCGCGTCGATCATCACGTTTTCAGGCTTCAGATCGCGATGAACAATCCCCTGGGCGTGCGCTTCCTTCAAGCCGGAGCAAATTTGCAGTGCCAGATCAATTCCCTTGCGCAGGGGAAGCCCGCCAAAGCGGTTCAGCACCGAGCGCAGGCTTTCGCCCTCCACGTATTCCATCGACGTATATGCGATTCCGCCGATGCGGTTGAAATCGTAGACGCGGCAAACATTCTTGTGCGTGATTTTGCGCGCGAAGAGGAGCTCGTTCTTGAAACGCTCCATCATTCCCTGGTCTGACGCAATTTCTGGCTTGATCAGTTTCAGCGCGACTGTCTCGCCCGTTTCGCGGTCTCGCACCTTATAGACGTTGCCCATATTGCCGTGGCCTGCTTCGCCCAGGATGTCGTAGCGCTGCGAAAGCGCGCTGAGGCTCGACGTCGTGAGATTCGGACTGGCAAGGATCGGCGCCTGCTCTACCGCGAGAGTGGCATCGTGCGGCATGTCGCTCACGAGCACGGTTTTCAGTTGCTCTTGCGAACCGTGGCTGCCGCCGGCAGTCGGAAATCGAGTAGTCGTTTTGTCCTGCTCGTTCATAATTGCCCTATCTACGATAAACATGAAACGGTTGCCTGATCTATGGATAGCAGGAACGTGTACCACAAGCAGTACCTGTACCAATGGCCAAGTGTGCGTTCATCGGGAAAAAATCGGCCGCGCAACGGCAGTTTCGGCATTCTGGTATCTGCGCGGATGGCAAAGCGGCCGCTTCGGCCACGACGAGCTGGAGCGTTGCACGCTACGGCGGGCAGGTGTTATGTTGCGAGTCAGCCGGGAAGTGAACGCGGAAAGTCCCGTCTGCACGTGCCGGTTGCTTTTTTTGGAGTGACATCAGCACGCCGGCAGACGGTTGAAACCAGGAGGCGCATGACGGCCGATGTCTTAGTGATGGGAGGCGGCGCAACGGGCCAGCTTGCGGCGGCTTATCTGCGGATGCGCTTCCCGAACCTGAAGGTGGCCGTGGTCGAAGGCCCGCACAAGAATCGGCCGATTGTCGGCGAGTCGTTCGTCGAGATCACGGTCGATTTCCTTCTGGAACTCGGGCTCGGCCCGTATCTCATCGAAAACCACTATCCCAAGTACGGCCTCACCTATTATTACAAGCCCGAGATCGACAATCCCGCGGACCGAACGTACGTCGTCGACGAAACTCCGACCGTGCCGCCGTTGCTCTCTTTTCAGATTAATCGCTTTACCTTTGATCGCGAAGTGCGCCGGCGCAACCTGGAAAACGGCGTGCAAATGATCGACGGCACGGTGGCCGGCGTTAATCTTGGCGCTAACGGCGCGCTGCACACAGTGACCGTGCGGGATTCCGAGCAGCAGGAATACACGCTCCAGGCGCGCCGGCTCATCGACGCGACCGGCCGCAACCGCGTGCTCTCGAAATTGTTGCAGCTCCACGAGAAGGTCAACGAACAAAAGGACGTTTTCTGGTTCCGGCTGAAGAATTTCGATCCTGAAATTCTGGCGCGCATCCGCGCTCTCAAGAAGGAAAACCGCGCCTTTGTTCCCTACTTCGCGACCCACCACTTTTTCGGCAAGGGCAATTGGATTTGGTGCATCCCCATGCGCGAGTCAGGAAATGCGGCCGAAAACGCGCCATTCATCAGCATAGGTATCACCTATCGCAAGGACGTTTATCCCCACGGCCCGGTGCGCACGATGGAACAGTTCCTCGAGTGCGTCGGGCGCGAGCACGAAGTCATTGTCGATTTGGTTCGCAGCGGCGCTGTCGTCGACACGAATTTCTACAGTTCGTACATGTGGGAATGCCGCCAGCGTTACTCACCGGATCGCTGGTACATCATCGGCGATGCAGGCGACACGGTTGATCCGCTCTATAGCGTTGGCATGGCTTTGTCGTCCGTGCAGATCCGGCAGATTGCGGCAATGATCCAGAGGGAGTTGGATGGCTACGACACCCGCGAGTTCACGAAAGATCTCGACACGGCCCTCACCGCATTTCAGCGCAGCTTGACGCGCGATACGACGCGGCTTTATGAGTGCACGGGGGATGCGTACCAATGCCATCTCCGCGTCCATCTGATCGTCACGAAGCTTTTTCACCTCGGGCTGCCATTGCTTATGAACGATTATCTTTGGGATCCGCTGGGAGTGAAACTCGTAAACCGGTTTTCGAACCTCGAAACGCTGGAGACGGAGGCCCGGAAGTTCCAGGAACTTATTCGGCAGGTCGCCGTCAATCCGAAGAACCGCGCAGTCCAGAATTTCATCAAGGTGCAGTCCGCCGCGTCGATGAATTACGAATTCTATGAATACCACCGTGAGGAGGACATACCTGCATCATTGTCACGCATGTTATTTGGCTTGGCGCGCTTACGCCTGTCCCTTCTTAAAAAACTCGGTTGGCGGGGATGGATCAGCTTCAGCCAACAGCGCGCCCTGCTGAAAGACGTCTTCCGCGGTTTGTTTCTCGTGCCTTTCCGAGGCGCCAAGTTGCGGGAAAGCAGGCTCGTGCGCGCAATTTTCGCTTCCCGCCAGCCCGCAATGGCGCGACCGGACGCCTCGCCAGCTTCCCCTGAGCTTGTCAAAAATCCATCGTCTTAGTAAATTCGTATGTGATTTGGTGCCCGAAAGAGGACTCGAACCTCCACTCCCTTGCGAGAACCAGGTCCTGAACCTGGCGCGTCTGCCAATTCCGCCATTCGGGCACAGCGAGCGGTAAATCGGAATAATTCATTGTGCCGTCCGGGTGCTGGTTTGTCAACGAAACGCCCGAGAATGCACCGCCAGCGGACGCCCCGCCATCTAATTACTTTAGGTTGAAGAGTATCAACAAAGTTAACTTAAGAAAAACTCCCCATGGGGCTTTTGGGTGTATAATCCGGCCAATTTAGGGGCCCGTGGGCGCAGTTGTTTTCGGGTGGAATGCTGGCCTTTCGGGCATGGAGGGCAGTATGGACACACCTAGCGATATGTTCCTTATTTTTCCTATCGCTTGCGCCGTCGTTCTCGGAGCCTGGTTCTGTCTGATCATCTATCGCGGCACGCTGGAGGCCCACGAAGACGATCAGATATTTCTCGATGCCGCCGAAGAGTCGATGGCCAAAGCACAGCGCGAATTGGTCGCCCGCATCGAGAGGGTCAATCCCGTCATCCGCGCCGTGATGATTGCCTGGATTGTTCTCGCGGCCATCAGCGCGGGACTGTGGATGTGGCAGGCGTTCAAGAGTTTTTAATCATTCGAGAAGCACGCGCGGATTGCGGCGTCACGCTCCCGGGCAGATCTGCGAAGTGTGGTTGTGCACGATCAGCCAGCGCCCGCCGCTCTTGACGAATACGAGCGTGGTTTGCCCGCGCGCTACTGTCTGCTTGCCGCCTACGAAGCCCTCAAATATCCATTGGTACGACGCCCATGCCGTGTCGCCGTAATGGAAGATATTGGTGTTCTTGCGGATCAATTGCACGCCGGAGACTCCCTTGCGGCTTTGCTCGTATTTCGACACGTAATTCTGCCAGCCCGCGATGGGGGGATCGAAAGTTCCGGCCACCCATGTGGCGTCATCGGCATAGTATTTGTGCATGGCATCGACGTCGCCCACCTGCCACGCACCCAGCATTTCGCCGATGTTGTGGTCAATTTGATCTGGGATGGACCGGGATATTTCCAGAAGCGGGACGTTCTTTTGCTCCTTTTTTTCTTTTTGCGGTTGGGCCCATGCGCACATGGCCATCAATGCAAGAATTACCACGAATGGAATCTGAAGTTTCCTCATAAACTCCCCCCTGCCGAGCATCCTTGCGCGCAACACCGATGTATCGCCCAATAGGCTCGGCCGGCCACGAGCATAGCACGGATGTTTTTACGTTCTGCGCGCTCGAAAGCCCGAAGGTGTTAACCGTGAAGAAACGTCGTGCGAACACTCGCGCGTGGCGAGTTCTGCCAAATTCCGCGACCGGCGCGATTTCCGATACGAATCTTATCTCGCCGCCGGCTGCGCCATTTGCGCGCCACGAACGATGAGGCCAAAAGATAACAAAGAACCGGAACTGCCCCACGATAAACTTCGCGCAACTGCGCTACACTTTCGGCGGTATGGTGAAGCTCGGCGTTATTGTCACGGCGGCAACAATCACGATTCTCGTTCTCGAGTTTCTGCGCTGCCGCAAGCACGCGTTTCCGCGCGCTGGATGGTTCGCGATTGCCGCGCTCGCGGGCGCGGAATGGCTGATGTTTCGCGGCATCGAGCCGGTCGCCACATACTTCACTCCCATTGCCTGGACCGCCTATCTTCTGATCGTGGACTCCGCGGTTCTCGCCGTCACCGGACGCTCGCGCTTGCGACATTCGCCGCGCGATTTTTTTCAAATGGCCCTGCTTTCAATTCCCCTGTGGCTGATTTTCGAGGCGTATAACCTAAGGCTCCAGAACTGGACGTACACGGGCGTGCCGCGGGAGTTTTTTTTGGGGTTGCTCGGCTATGCCTGGTCGTTCGCAACAATCACCCCTGCCATTCTCGAAACGGGCGAACTGGTCGAATCCTTCGGCTGGTTCAAGCGCCGCGAACCTGCGGAAATTTCCCCGGTCCTCTGCCGAAATATGATGGGCACGGGAATTTTGTGCCTTGGACTTCCTCTGCTTCTGCCGCGGCATATCGCCGCGTATCTCTTCGCGCTCGTTTGGCTGGGATTTTATCTCGCGCTTGATCCTCTCAATTACCGCCTGGGTCTCCCGTCGCTCCTCGGCGATTTTTCCTACGGCCGCCGGGCGCGTTTTTATTCACTGCTCGTTTCCGGATGGGTTTGCGGCTGGCTGTGGGAGTGGTGGAATTACTGGGCCGCGGCGAAATGGCATTACATTTTCCCCGTTTTTCAACACTACAAAATTTTCGAGATGCCCGCGCCGGGGTATCTTGGCTTTCTTCCGTTTGCGCTCGAATGCTTCGTCATGTATGTCACCGCCGCTTGGCTCGTCCGCTGGATCCCGCGCTCCCGCGACCCCCGCATCATGGAATAGCGGAGGCTGATCGGCGACGACAAAACAGCGGATGCGTTGCTATGCGCGTTTCGCGAAGAAATCCCGAGCAGAGAATTCCAGTAGGATATATCCAGCCTAGAGCGTATTGCACAACCTAGCTAACTTATTGATTCCATTGACCAGAAAATGGGTTGCGCAACAGCTCCTAGTGTCCTGAGCCAGAAGTTCGTTGCATGGTTTCTAGCAGCTTGTTGAAAAACCCCATTCGTCGCCATTCCGACGAGCAATGGCGAGGAGGAATCTGCAGTTTCCTTGGGTTTCTGCAAACCACGGCCCTCTGGGGAGGCCGGAATGACAACAGAGAATACTTTTTCAACAAACTGTTAAGTGGTCGGAACTTTAGCTCCGACAATAAGTTACTGCAAATTCAAGGGTTTTAACCCCTGAAGATCGCTGGGATATTCAACGAATTGGAAACTCACCACACTAGCAGCGGGCGGCTTCTTCCTGTTCAAAGGCGTGATACGAGGAACGTACGAGCGGGCCGGCTTCCACGTGCTTGAATCCCATTTCTTCGCCCAGGCGTTTGTACTCGGCGAATTCGTCGGGATGCACGAAGCGCGCGACTGGCAAATGCTCGCGCGTCGGTTGCAGATATTGTCCGAGCGTCAGAATATCCACGTCCTGCGCAACAATATCTCGCATCGCGCTCAACACTTCTTCGCGCTCTTCGCCCAGTCCGAGCATCATCCCGGTCTTCGTGGGCATGGAGGTCGTCGTGTGGGTCCGCATGGGGTTCGCCACAATGTCCGGCATCTCGCGCGCCATTTCCTTCGCGCGCCGCAATAATTCCAGCGACCTCTCGTACACCGCGCCTTTCCTGACGCGCCGGTACAGCCGCGGCACAGTTTCCATATTGTGATTCAGCACTTCCGGCCGCGCCGCGATGACTGTTCCCAGCGCATCCCAGTTCCCGCGAAAATCCGGGATAAGCACCTCGATTCTGCAACCCGGCACACGTTCGCGAATTTTCAAAATCGTGCGCGCAAAAATTTCCGCGCCGCCGTCCGCCTGATCGTCGCGATTTACCGAAGTGACCACCGCGTATCGCAGTCCCATCTTCGCAGCCGCTTCCGCGACGCGTTCAGGCTCGTCCTGGTCCGGCGCGCCCAGCGGCTTCCCCGAAGGCACGGCGCAGAACCCGCACGCGCGCGTGCAAATGTTGCCTAGGATCATGAACGTCGCCGTGCGATGGTCCCAGCATTCGCCCATGTTCGGGCAACGCGCGCTTTCGCACACGGTATGCAGATCGAGCGTGCGCATGATGCGCTTCAAATCCTGGTAATTCGGCCCGCCAAAAAACTTTACGCGCAGCCACGACGGCCGCGGGTGCGCCGCAGGGTCGGGCGGCGCCCCCGAGGGATTCGTCAGGATGGGAAACGGTGTCTGCACCAGAATTTGTCCGAAGCGCCATTCTACCCGCCATCCCTATGCAGCACAAGCCGGGCAACTTGCGGAAATCCTATGAGCCTCCGCCGACGTTTCATGTGGAACAATCGCTCGTGGTCCCAACGCAACATCAAGCCTATTGTATCGTTGTATATTTACAACAACTAGATGAGTTTTACTCTCGAATGCTTTCGTAAATATATGATAATAGTGACTTAATTTGCCATGGCCGAGGGCCTATAGAATGCTAGTAGTGGTAACTTGAGCTACCAGCTCTCAATTCAACACCCTGTCGAAACGGAAGGCGTCGGCCTTCACACCGCCGTCCGCTCGCGCATTCGACTTGTCCCCGCACCGCCAGACACAGGCATCGTCTTTCGTCGTGTCGACCTCGACAATTTTGAAATTGAGGCCCATGGCCGCAACGTGGCGCGCGTCAGCTATGCCACCAGCTTGATGAAAAATGGCGTGTTGCTCTCCACCACCGAGCACCTGCTCGCGGCGCTGTATTCTTGCGGCATCGATAATGTCTACGTGGAAATCGACGCGCTCGAGTTGCCGATTCTTGACGGCTCCGCGCAGCCCTTCATGGATCTTCTCGACCGCGCGGGCATTCGCCAGCTTCGCCGCCGCCGGCGTTACCTGAAAGTCGTGAAGCCACTCGAAATTTCGGAAAACGGCCGGCGCATCGGCATTTATCCTGCCGACGAATTCCGCGTGCGTTGCTTCATCGATTTTCCTCATCCGATGATTGGCCAGCAGGAAACGGAAATCGTTGTCACGCGCGAAACATTTTCCCGCGAACTTGCTCCAGCGCGCACATTTACGTTTACCGAGGACATCGACCGTCTGCGCGCCATGGGCTTGATCCGCGGCGGCTCGCTCGAAAACGCCATTGTACTTACACCCGATGGACTTCTCGAAGGAAGTCTGCGTTTCCCGAACGAATTCAGCCGCCACAAAGCGCTGGACCTGATCGGCGATCTAGCGCTGATTGGCTTGCCGCTGCAAGCGCTCGTCGTCGCGCATAAAGCCGGCCACGCGCTGCACACCCGCCTCGTGTCAAAACTCCTCGCCGAACCTTCCCATTGGATCGAAACCACGGATACGGGCGCGGGCGATTCCGCCGCGCTCACGGTCGCAGACGCCTCTCCCGTCCACGCCGACTAAACTTCCTCGCCCAACTCATAAGCTCGGAGAATTTGTCTCGCTCCATAAGCTTTGTCACGGCGGTTGCTTTCTCTGCTCGCCTTTCTGGATTGGAAAATGCGCCGAGGCGCCCGATTGCCAAACCGCATTGGTAAAGAGACAATAACGGATTCATGGCTGCGAACGATCTCACCATCGTAATTCTCGCCGCGGGCAAAGGCACGCGGCTTAAGTCGGATCTCGCCAAGGTGCTGCATCGCGCCGGCGGGCGTCCGCTCGTCGAACACGTCGTACGCGCGTGCCAGCCGCTCACAAAAAATATTCTTGTGGTCGTCGGGCACCAAGCCGAAGGCGTGCGCAACGCCGTCGCGCCGCTGGGTGCTTCCACCGTGCTTCAGCGTCCGCAAAGTGGCACCGGCCACGCGATGCTCATCGCCCGCTCTACCATTGAGCCCACGGCGTGCCTCGCTATCGTCCTTCCCGGCGATGCACCGCTGATTCGCACGGAAACATTGCAGGCGCTCGTCGATGCTCATCGCTCCGGCAGTGCCGCCGCGACGGTTCTTACCGCGCAACTCGCCGATCCCGCAGGCTACGGCCGCATTGTGAGGAAACCCGGCGGCAGCGTTGCCGCAATCGTCGAAGATAAATCCGCCAGCGCCGCGGAGCGCGAGATTCACGAAGTCAATTCCAGTATTTATTGCTTTTCGCTCGACAAGCTCTGGCCCTGCCTCGCCGAATTGCGGCCGGACAATGCGCATCGCGAGCTTTATCTCACCGACACGATTGCGATGCTCAACAAAAAGGGCGAGCGCGTTCTTGCCGTCGAGGCCGCCGACCCCCAGGAAACCTTCGGCTGCAACACGCGCGCCGAGCTTGCCGAAGTGGATCGCGCGTTTCGCGCCCGCAAAGCGGCGGCGCTGATGGATGCGGGCGTCACGATTTATCTGCCGGAGACGGTTCTGATCGATCCAGACGTCGAGATTGCGCCCGACACAGTGATCGAGCCCGGCGTCCAATTACTCGGTGCGACGCGCATTGGCTTGCGCTGCACGATTCAAACGGGCAGCATCCTCACAAACGCCACGCTCGCCGACAACGTTTTTATTCGCCAGCATTCCGTCATCACATCGAGCGTTCTGGGATCTGGCGCAATCGTCGGCCCCTTCGCGCATTTGCGGGAAGGCTCGGACTTGCGTGCGGGCGCGCGCGTCGGCAATTTTGTCGAAGTGAAAAAAACCGTCCTTGGTGAAGGCGTAAAAGCCATGCACCTCACCTATCTCGGCGACGCGACAATTGGCCGCGACACCAACATTGGCGCTGGCACCATCACCTGCAATTACGATGGTGTGAAGAAAAACCCCACTCGCATCGGCGAGCGCGTTTTCGTCGGCAGCGACTCCGCGCTCGTCGCGCCCATCACCGTCGGCGATGGAGCCTACATCGCCGCCGGTTCCACAGTTACCGACGATGTTCCCGCCGATGCCCTCGCCATCGCCCGCGGACGCCAAGTCAACAAACCCGGCTGGGCCGCCGCCCGCCGCGCGAACATGCCCGCTTCAAAATCCGCGCCTGTGCCGGCCAAGAGCGCCGAAGAGCACAACGATTCCGCCGAAAAACCGTCTCTTCGCTCCCGCCGCAAATCATCCACGCGTACAAAAACAAAAAAATCCTCGCGCCGCTAGCGTCATTCGCCGTCATCCGTCTCTGAAATTTCGTCGCTGAGTCCCATCTTGCTCATGTGTTAGAATCTTTGTGGGGAGATTCCGCGCAATGAAATTCGGTGTCGTAGTGTTTCCCGGCTCGAATTGCGACGACGACGCCTACCACGCCGTCGGCGCGGTCCTCGGCGAGTCCGTTGAATTTCTCTGGCATCGCTCGGAGCAAATTCCCGGCTGCGACGCGATCATCCTCCCCGGCGGCTTTGCTTTCGGCGACTACCTGCGCACCGGGGCCATCGCGCGTTTTTCGCCCGTGATGCGCGCGGTCGAACGCTTCGCGCGCCGCGGCGGCCTCGTGCTCGGCATTTGCAACGGCTTTCAGATTCTCCTCGAAGCGGGTTTGCTTCCGGGCGCGATGCTGCGCAATCGCGATTTGCGTTTCATTTGTCGCCACGTCAACATTCGCGTCGAAAATACCGTCACGCCGTTCACCTACGCCGCGCGAGCAGGTCAGGTTCTGAAGGTCCCCATCGCCCACATGGAAGGAAATTATTTTTGCGATGCGGCCACGCTCGCCGACCTCGAACGCAATCGCCAGATCGTTTTTCGTTACACCACGCCCGAAGGCCGCCTCGAAGATGCTGCGAATCCAAACGGCTCGCTCGCGTCCATTGCCGGCATCTGCAATCGCGAACGTAACGTGATGGGAATGATGCCGCATCCGGAGCGCGCCGTCGAAGCCTCGCTCGGCTCCGCCGACGGCCTCGTCGTTTTCCGCTCCATGGTCGAATCCTTTGCCCACGTTGGCGCGGTCAAATCCCAAGCGCAGCCCGCGGCCACCGCCTAGCCGCGTGAAACATTCACGTCACCAGATTCGCGTCACGCGACGCGTTTGTGCTCGGGACCAGCGACGGCGGCATTGTGATATAAGGTTGGCATATTAAGGTGAGGATTGCTCAACAGAACCAGCAAATCTGCTTGTCTTAAAATCGAACGTAAGGTCTTGGGATATAAACGTCACGACCCTTACATGCCTTACGCGCGGCTACTTCAGGATTTTTGGAAGAGGAAGTGCTGGAGGTGTTTGGGTTTTGATCACGTTTTGAAATGGACGGCGGAACGATATCCCAAAAACCGATATTGGCCCTACCAACTGGTGAAAATTGCGGAGAATCTGGGACCATACCTAGATGACAAGCAGCTTCATGCAATGGGGATTTCGAGGGCCTATGAACTATCGAGAATCACTGTCCGGGGTACCCCGCCCGACGCCGACTTTGTAAGAAAATCTCTTACGCTACCCTATAAGCAGTTTCACACCCTAGTCGAGGCCCGCCGACTTGGAAAATCGACTGTGGAGTTTGGTGAATACCTAAATCCTTCGTTCCGCGGATTGCAATTCGCTCCCACCAACGAATTAGGTGTCGTCTTTTTATTTGGGATGGTTGCGCGCGAATTGGGGTTCACTGTTGAAGCCGTGCAATCGAAATTCCCAGATTGCAGGGTGAAGGAACGCGTACCAGGTCGCGCGGCTAGGTGGCGGGATGCCCGGATCGAGTTTGAGTATAAATCCAGCAATTTCTGTCATGCCCCCGACGGAGCAGACGTTGTCGTCTGCTGGGAGCACGACTGGATTAAATGTCCGGTGAAGCGAGTAATAGAATTGAAATCAAAAATCAAAGAATTACCCAATTCCGTTTGACGCGTGTCCCGACAGTCCAAAAAGCGTGACCCTACTTATCTAGACTCTGGGACTGAGGTGCGTGCAATAGGATGGCAATGATCGGAACCGAAATAAAAATCACCGCCGAAGTCGCCGCTGAGCACGGCCTTACCGCCGACGAATTCGCGCGCGTGCAAAAAATTCTCGGGCGCGACCCTTCGCTCACTGAACTGGGCGTCTTCAGCGTGATGTGGAGCGAGCATTGCTCGTATAAATCGAGCAAAGTTCACTTGAAACGCCTGCCGATAACCGGCTCGCGTGTCGTGCAAGGTCCCGGCGAAAATGCCGGAGTCGTAGACATCGGCGACGGCCTGGTTGCCGTCTTCAAAATCGAATCGCACAATCACCCCAGCTTCGTTGAGCCATATCAGGGCGCGGCCACGGGCGTCGGCGGCATACTGCGCGACATTTTCACCATGGGCGCGCGTCCCATCGCTGTCCTCGATTCACTTCGCTTCGGCCCGCTCAAAAAAGGCGCGGGCATTTCAGAGGAAGAAGCCTCGCGCAACCGCCGCATCCTCGACGGCGTTATCGGCGGCATCGCGTTCTATGGAAATTGCTTCGGCGTCCCTACAATCGGCGGCGAAGTGCAATTCGAACCGTGCTATTCCAATAATCCTCTCGTCAACGCGCTGGCCCTCGGCATCGCGCGCCGCGACGAGCTTTTTTTCGCGCGCGCGCGCGGCGCGGGCAATCCCGTGATTTACGTCGGCGCAAAAACGGGCCGCGACGGCATTCACGGCGCGTCGCTGCTCGCGTCGGCGGAATTCAGCGAGGAGTCGCAGCAAAAACGCCCGAACGTTCAGGTCGGCGATCCCTTCATGGAAAAACTGCTCCTCGAAGCCTGCCTCGAAGTGATGCGCACGGGCGCCGTGGTCGCCATTCAGGACATGGGCGCCGCGGGATTGACCAGCTCTTCGTGTGAAATGGCTTCGCGCGGCTCGATGGGAATCGAAATCGAACTCGCGCGCGTGCCGCAGCGCGAGACCGGCTTGACGCCCTACGAAATCATGCTCAGCGAATCGCAGGAGCGCATGCTGCTGGTCGCCGAGCGCGGCCGCGAACACGAAGTGTTCGACGTTTTTGGCAAGTGGGGGCTTGACGCCGTGGAGATCGGCCGCGTCACCGAAGATGGTCGATTACGCGTGCTGGAAAACGGCAGCGTAGTCGTCGACATCCCCGCGCACGCCATCGCCGAAGAAGGGCCTGTCTACAAACGACCGATTGCGGCGGCAAAATCGCCGGAATCTTCCGCGCCTCTCGTCGAATTCGCCGCCGCTGGCGCGGACCTGAACGAAAACTTCCGCAAGCTTCTCGCGTCGACTGCCATCGCTTCGAAACGTTGGATCTTCGAACAGTACGATCACATGGTGCGCACCAACACGCGCATCGGCCCCGGCGCGGGCGATGCTGCCATTGTTCGTATTAAGGAAACGAAACGCGCACTTGCTCTCTCAACTGACGGCAATGGCCGCTGGTGCCAGCTTTCGCCGCGCATCGGCGCGATGCACGCCGTCGCGGAAGCGGCGCGCAACGTCGCATGTACCGGCGCGCGCCCCGTAGCCGCGACGAATTGCCTCAACTTCGGCAACCCCGAAAAATCCGAAGTGATGGGCCAGTTTAGTGAAGCGATTGACGGCATCGCGGAAGCCTGCCGCGCGCTCGGCGCGCCCATCACCGGAGGCAACGTCAGCTTCTATAACGAAACGCTCGGCCGCGCGATTTATCCCACGCCCGTGCTTGGCGTTCTCGGCATTCTCGAAGACGCGGATTGCGCGCTGGGCATGGGCTTCCAGCGCGAAGGCGACACAATTATTTTGCTCGACGGTGCGAATCCGGCCGCGCGAGTCAGTGACGAAAATCTTCGACGCGAATTTTCTTCCTCCGAGTACGCGAAAACGATTTACGGCATCGTCGCCGGCTCCCCTCCCGCGATTGATCTTCGCGCGGAAAAAAATCTTATCGACTGCCTCGTCGCACTCGCCGCCGAACGCGCCATCGCATCCGCGCACGACCTCAGCGACGGCGGCCTCGCCGTCACGCTCGCCGAATCGTGTTTCCCCAGCGATGGCCTCTCCGCCGAAATTTTGCTGAAATCCACGCAGGCCGCCGAATTTGCTCTCTTCGCCGAAACAGGCTCGCGCACCATCGTTTCCGCCCGTCCCGCTTCGCTTGCCCGCGTGCTTCAGATTGCGGCACAATGTAAAGTCCAAGCGCAAGCAATGGGCAAAGTCACTCGCGGAGAATTCTGCATCCAACTGAACGGCCAGCCCGGGATTCGCGCCGCCGTGGATTCGCTTCGCCAAATCTGGGCCACCGCGCTCGAACGCGCGCTCGGAAGCCTATGAAGAATATGAACGCCATCCATCGCTGGCTTGTATTCGTTGTCATGCTCATCTTTGTGCTTCAGGAAATCAACGGAGGACGTTTCCCGAGCATCCGTGACCAGTTCTGGCGTTCGTGGTCAGTTTTGGCAACCAGACCCGTAGGCGAGATCGCGTTCGGCGTTGTAATGCTTCTCGTTGCTTTCGGAGTTCTTCTGCGGAATAAAATGGCCCGGTTTGCTGCCATCCCAATCTTGGCCTATGAGTTTGTGAGGGCGATGATTTCGCTCCTCTCGAATGGCCCGGGATTCAGCGGCGCGGTCATGGCCGCGATGTGCATAGTGTTTGTAGTGAATCCCAGTTTTGGCAAACGGCGCGATTCTGATGGAGAGCAACGGCTAATTTGATGAAACGGTATTCACGCGGCGGCCATCTCGACGACGATCACTTCCACGACGAGTGCGGCGTCTTCGGCGTCTTCGGCAACGAAGAGGCCGCGAAGCTCACCTATCTTGGCCTTTACGCCCTGCAGCATCGCGGCCAGGAATCCGCGGGTATCGCCGCTACCGAAGGCGCGCAACTGCGCGTCGAAAAGGGCATGGGCCTGGTGCAGGAATTATTCACGCCGGATGTGGTCGCGCGTCTGCCAGGCGCTGCGGCCATTGGACACACGCGCTACTCCACCGCGGGCGACACCACATTGATGAACGCCCAGCCTCTCGCCTCCGATTGCAACAAAGGCAAGCTCGCCCTCGCGCACAACGGCAATTTGACTAACGCGCTCGAGCTGCGCCGCAGCCTCGAGCACAAAGGTTCCATTTTTCAGACCACCAGCGACACAGAAGTAATCGTGCATCTCGTCGCGCGCAGCAAAGTCGGCAACCTCGCGGGAGCAATCGCCGACGCGCTCGGCCAGGTCGAAGGCGCCTATTCGCTTTTGATTTTGACGCGCGACGAAATCTTTGCCATTCGCGATCCGCGCGGCTTCCGCCCGCTCGCCCTCGGACGCCTTGGCGACGCTTGGGTTGTCGGCTCGGAAACGTGCGCGTTCGATTTGATTGGCGCGGAATATGTTCGCGACGTCGAGCCTGGCGAAATGTTGCGCATCTCGAAAAGCGGCGTCGAATCCATTCGCTTCGCGCCGGAAAAGCAGCACCAGTACTGCATCTTCGAGCACGTATATTTCGCGCGGCCCGACAGCATCGTCTTCGGCCGGCCCGTGAATCCCACGCGCGAACGCCTCGGCCGTTTGCTCGCCCGCGAACATCCCGCCATCGCGGACATGGTCGTGCCCGTTCCCGATTCCGGCGTGCCCGCGGCCATCGGCTACGCCAGCGAATCCGCCATCCCATTTCGCATGGGCTTGATTCGCAATCATTACATTGGCCGCACGTTCATCGAACCTTCGCAGGCCATTCGCGATTTCGGCGTGCGCCTGAAATTGAATCCCGTACGCCGCTTGCTCGAAGGCCAGCGCGTCGTGCTCGTCGACGATTCCATCGTCCGCGGCACCACCAGCCGAAAAATCGTGCGCATGATGCGCGAAGCGGGCGTTGCCGAGGTTCACATGCGCATCAGTTGCCCGCCGACGGTTTCGCCCTGCCACTACGGCATCGACACACCAACAAAACTCGAACTGATCGGTGCGCAAAACTCCGTCGAGCAAATCCGCGAATTCATCGGAGCCGATTCTCTCGGCTATCTCTCGCTCGAAAACTTGCGCGCCTCCGTCGAGGAAACCGGCGGCGAATTCTGCACCGCATGCTACACGGGCGTTTATCCTACCGAACTCGTCCAACTCGAAGTGGAGGCCCATCGTGGCTGCTGAACAGGACGCCACAAAAATCGAGCGTGCGAAAACAACGCGTCACCGCGTGGCGCGCGAAATCGTCTCGTGGGTCTGGCTCTTCCTCGCCCTTTTCGTCGTCGAGGGCGCGGTCGCCCAGAGCCGCCTGATTCCCAGCGGCTCGATGGAAAACACCGTCCTGATCGGCGATCACATGATCGTCAGCCCGCTCGGCTACGCCCTCTGCGTTCCCTACACGGAATTGCACATCCCGCTGTGGCGCAATCCCAAGCGCCAGCAAATTATCGTCTTTGAATCGCCCCTCACGCACTCGGAAGACCTGATCAAGCGCGTCATCGGCGTTCCCGGCGACGCCATCCAGATTCGCGACGGCGTCGTTTACGTCAACGGCAAGCGCTTGAGCGAGCCGTACGTCTTGCGCGACCCGGACGATATGGCCAGCTCCGTCGAAAATTTTCCTCCCGCGGGTAATGGAATCTTTCAGGGTCTCACGCCACAATGGGCGGCCAGTCTGCATAAGCATGTCGTGGACGGAAAACTGATCGTGCCGCCCAATGAATACTTCGCCATGGGCGACAATCGCGGCGATTCCTATGACAGCCGCTACTGGGGGTTCGTTCCCAGGAAAGACATCATCGCCACGCCGTGGTTCATTTTTATGTCCATCAGAGCCCCCGAAGGGGTCTGGCAGCCCGGCCACATCGGCGAGCGCCTGTCCACATATCTGACGATCTTTTTCCACCCCGGCGAAGTTCGCTGGAACCGCCTGTTCCGCCCGCTCTAACACATGGAGACTCCCTAGTGGCTGCGCCAAAATCGAAACGTGCCAAAGTCAAGCCGAAGCCCGCGCCTCCCGGACCCACGGCGCGTGACAAAATCCGCCGCGAGCTGATTTCTTGGTTTTGGGTCATCCTCGCTTTTTTCATTATCGAATCCATGATCGTCCAGGCGCGCGTGATCCCCAGCGCCTCGATGGAAAATACCATCCTCATCGGCGACCACATCATCGTCAGCCTTCTCGGTTATGACATCGGTATTCCATTCACCGAGCATCACCTTCCCCTGTGGCGCAATCCCAAGCGCCAGCAGATCATCGTTTTCGTGGCGCCTCCCGAGGCGGCTCACAACGAGGATTTCATCAAGCGCGTCATTGGCGTTCCCGGTGATGCCATCAACATTCGCCGCGGCGTCGTTTACGTCAACGGCAAGCGTTTGAACGAGCCTTACGTCCACCGCGATCCTTCCGATGCCGCCAGCCCCGTCGAGAATTTTCCGCCCACACCTGACAATTACTTCCCGGGAATGGGCCCGCGATGGGCGGAAAGTCTGCGCAAATATGTTAAGGACGGTAGACTCATCGTTCCTCCCGACAGCTATTTTGCCATGGGCGATAATCGCGATGATTCGGATGACAGCCGTTACTGGGGCTTCGTGCCGCGCCGGAATATCATCGGCACGCCTTTGTTCATTTACATGTCCATTCGCGCGCCCGATGAGGTCTGGGAGCCTGGCCACGTCGGCGAGCGCCTTGCCGCGTATCTGAACGTCTTTATCCATCCCAGCGAAATGCGCTGGAAGCGGCTGTTCCATACGTTTTGAAGCGGTCTTCTACAGGAAGCAGGGCGGTCCCCATGCGTTACGCGGATGCCGGAGTGGACATTTCACGCGCGGATGAAGCGAAGCAGCGCATTCGCCATCTCGCCGGACGCACGTTAAATCGCGCTGTCCTTGCGCCCATCGGCGGATTCGGCGCCCTCTATCATCTCGACCCCAAGCGCTGGCGCGATCCCGTGCTCGTCGCCAGCGCCGATGGCGTGGGTACCAAACTGAAAATCGCATCGGTTGCCGGAGTTCACTCGACAATCGGCGCCGACATTCTGAACCATTGCGTCAACGACATTCTCACGCAGGGCGCCGCGCCGCTTTTTTTTCTCGACTATCTCGCCATGGGCCGCATCGATCCCAGCGTCGTCGAGCAAATTCTGGACGGCATGAGCCGCGCCGCGCGTCAGGCAGGCTGCGCCCTCATCGGCGGAGAGACGGCGGAGATGCCCGGCATGTACGCCCCGGGCGAATACGACCTCGCCGGCTTCATCGTCGGCGTTGTCGAGCGCGGCCATCAGCCAGACCCGCGCAGCGTCCGCCCGGGCGACGCGCTCATCGCCTTGCCGTCGAGCGGCCTGCACACCAACGGTTATTCGCTCGCCCGCAAGCTGGTCTTCGACGTCGCGCGCCTCAAACCCGATTCCTATGTTCCCGAAATCAGCAACAAAATCGCCGCAGAGCTTTTGAAACCGCATCGCTGCTACTGGCCGATCCTCAAGCGCGTCGTCGCCCGCGGATGGCTCGCGGGCATGGCTCACATCACCGGCGGCGGCATCCCCGGCAATCTTCCGCGCGTGTTGCCCCGCAATGTTCACGCCGTCGTCGAGCTTGGCTCGTGGCCCGTGCTCCCCATCTTCCGCTATCTCGCGCAAATCGGGAAAATCGAAACCGACGAGCTTCTGCAAACGTTCAACATGGGGGTCGGGATGATCCTCGTCGTCCCGCCCAAGAACGTAAAAAAAGTCGAATCGGAATTAAAGCGCCGCCGCGAACGCTTCTTCCGCATTGGCCGCATCGAAGCCGCGCCTGCGGGCAAGCCCCGCGTCACCTTCTCCGGCTCCCTCAACATTCCCTGAAACTCATCGGCATTGTAGGTCATGTCTCGCCAGCGTCTTTGGCGGGCTGACATGAGGCATTTGCTCTTCGGCTGCCCTTTGTAGTTGTGATTCCGCTCGCCCTGCTTGTCCTGAGCGCACTTTGCGAAGGGAGCGTTTTTTCGAAGGGAGGAGCCATGCGACGCGCATTTTGCGTCCGGGATGTTTTGCGGAACGAGGAATCTGCATCTCTTCGTATTTCATTTAAGCAAAAGCAGACCGGCGTTCGCCCGCCTCGCGCTTAATGCATCAATGCCGCGCAGCGCCGAGATAATTGCCGCAACAATTCGTAATAATTTTCGTAATAATTCGTGATAATTATTGATCCGTGTTAGCGATATCCTCGGCCGCTTTCCACTCGCCGTCCGCCTGTTTCTTCCACACGACCACGTACTTTCCCCTTGTCGTCTTCGGCCTTCCGTTCGTGTCGTTCAGGGAAAGCTCGTAGGTCCCCGTCTCGTACGCCAGGTCGCCCGATTCCGCGACTTCGATTTTCGTCGGCGTGAAGCTCAGCCCGGGCCCCGGCAGCGCGAACAGTTGTTGCCATGCCTTGCGAATCGCATCTTTGCCTGTCACCGATGGCGCGCCCTGCGGATTGTAGGAACCATCCTCCGCGTAAAAAGAAACTGTCTCGTCCAGGTTCTTTCCCTGCGTGGCGCGGCTCCATGCGGCCGAATCGCCGCGAATCGTTGCCTCGTCCTGCGCCTGCATCGCCTTCATTACCTTTTCTTGCGCGGCTGTATCTACTGTCGCTTTCCGCGCGCACGAAGCGACGCCGAACCCCAAAATTCCGCACAACGCCAGCGCCATGCTGGCCTGACGTATCGTCTTCATCGACCACCTCCCTCGCCCAAAATCCGCTCCGCCGCAGAATGCCCGCCCTTCTGCGCCCTGTCAAGCCGCTGCCAAACATGACGCCGAACCAACGCCGAGCGAATGCCGAGCGTTCGAGTCGCTACCCAATCGCGTCAAATTTTGACCCACTAAGGAGCATGTTGCACTGACGCGCGCGTTTTGCCCGGCCCGCGAATTGTGCTAACTTCGCTCGCTTATGAAGAACCGCATCGGTGTCCTGCTTTCCGGCCGCGGCTCGAATTTCGAGGCCCTCGCGGATAGCGTTTCCGCGGGCCGTATTCCCAACGCGGAAATCGCCATCGTCATCAGCCATCGCGAAGGCGCTCCCGGCATCGACCGCGCCCGCGCGCGCGGCATCGACGCTCGCGTAATTCCCTCGAAGGGCCTCGAGCGCGAAGCCTACGATCGCCAGGTCGTCGCCGCCCTGCAAGAAAAGAAAGTCGATCTCGTCTGCCTCGCTGGCTACATGCGCCTGCTCTCGCCCTATTTCGTCCAAGCCTTTCGCGGCCGCATTTTGAATATCCATCCGTCGCTCCTCCCCGCGTTTCCGGGACTCGAATCCCAGCGCCAGGCTCTCGAACACGGCGCGAAATTCGCCGGCTGCACCGTGCATTTCGTTGACGAAAATCTCGACGCCGGCCCCATCATTTTGCAATCCGCCGTCCCCATCCGCGACGACGACACGGTCGATTCGCTTTCCGCCCGCATCCTCGCCGAGGAGCATCGCATCTATTCCGAAGCCGTGCGCATCGTCCTCGCGGGCAGCTATCGCATTGAAGGCCGCCGCGTCATAATTCTCTCCGGCGCCCCCGCCGCGAAAAATGCCGCAAAACACTATGTCTGACTCGCCCAAATCCGCGCCACGCTCACTCAAGTCCGTCGACGACCAGCTCGCCTATCTCCGCAAAGGCGCCGCCGAGATCATCCCCGAAAATGAACTCCGCGCGAAACTCGATCAATCCGCGAAGACCGGCAAACCGCTGCGCGTCTATCTCGGCGTCGATCCCACCGCGCCCGATCTTCATCTCGGCCACACGGTCGTCCTGCGCAAGCTCAAACATTTTCAAGACCTCGGCCACACCGCGATTTTCCTGATTGGCGATTTCTCCGCCATGATCGGTGACCCCACGGGACAATCCGAGACGCGCCCTCCCCTCACGCGCGAGCAAGTCGATGCGAACGCCCACACCTATCTCGCCCAGGTCTACAAAATTCTCGACCGCGACAAAACGGAAGTCCGCTACAACAGTGAGTGGCTCGGCAAAATGTCGAGCTACGACGTCGTTCGCCTTTGCGGCCACTATCGCCTGGCGCGCATGCTCGAGCGCGAGGATTTTCGCACGCGCCTCGCGAACAACCTGCCCATCTCCGTTCACGAGCTCCTCTATCCCCTGCTCACTGCATACGACGCCGTCGCCCTCAAATCCGACGTCGAGCTTGGCGCCACCGAACAGAAATTCAACCTGCTCGCCCACCGCGAAATCCAGCGCGAGTACGGTTTACCACCGCAAGCCATACTCACCATGCCCATTCTCGTCGGCCTCGACGGCGTGAAGAAAATGTCCAAGAGCCTCG
>Ga0307372_10001814_pt1 | contig 36286 bp, 35 predicted proteins | sample OX1MG_FD_202533 | JGI IMG/M metagenome (GOLD analysis project Ga0307372, IMG submission 202533) | Soil microbial communities from Risofladan, Vaasa, Finland - OX-1 | ecosystem: Environmental > Terrestrial > Soil > Coastal area > Acid sulfate soil | place: Finland: Risofladan, Vaasa | collected...
GCCTGTGGACGTCGTCCGCTGGGGCGCGCTCCAACCCGATGGGACGACGAGCGTCAGCGCACCGCCGTTCATCCCGCCCGAGCCGACGGAGAACGTGAACGCGAGCGTCTTCCCCTTCGCCTTGTGGACAACGCTCCTCGGCGAGGGCGTCGCCGCTCCCGCGCCGTCCTTCCCGTACACGACCAGTTGCGGCGAGGAGGCGAGCGCTGACGGCACACCCGCGGCAACCGAGCGTTCCTTCGCGACCCAAGTCTCCGGGCCCACCGTGGACGATGCCGTCGCGTTTGCATAGGTGAAGTGCACCACCTGACCGGTCGCCAACGACAGACCGGAAACGGTAATCGTGTGGCCGTTCGCGGCGACCGTCCCCGCACTCGTCGTCACGTAGCCCGCGCCGGACGCGTGCGTCGTCTGCGGCGCCGTCCACCCGCTCGGCACGACCAGCGTGACCGTTCCGCCCGACATCCCGCCGCTGGCCGCCTGGTAGGTGAACTTCAACGTCCGTCCGGTCTGAGCCGCGCTGACCGTGGTCATGGACGACGTCAGCGTCCCTGAGCCGTCCTTTGCGTAGACCGTGTACGAGATCTTCGAGGTGGTGACCAGACCGTCCTTGGAAGTGGCTGTGACCGCGTAGTCGTGCGAGCCGATCGTCGTGGTGTCGAGATGCCCCGTCCCGGCCGACGCCCCGTGGCCGTCGACGCACGTGGCGATCCCGCTTCCGTCGACCGCATCCGTGCACGAGAAGCTCGTCGGCACCGCGTCGCCGACTCCGTACTTCCCGCCGGTCAAGGGCGAGGAGATCGAAGCCGAGGGAGGGCCTGCGAGGAAGCCGACGATCACCTGGGCGTCGCCGGGAGCACTGCCCGCAGCGTGGCTTGTCCCGGCGCCCGTGAAGTACGTGCAGCCGCTTACCGAGGCATTCGTGGAGCAGAAGTCGGAACCGCCGCCCCCGCCGCCGGCTCTGACCGTGTTGTACGGGGAGCCCTGCAAGGCGCTGCCACCCGCGCCGCCGCCGAACAAGCCGGCACCGCCGCCACCGCCAGAGCAGAACGTGTTCGTGGCGTAGGCGCCGCCCCCCGCGCCAGGGCCGGACGCGTTGAACATCGAGCCTCCTGTGGGGCTCGTGTTGCAGCCGCTGTCGTTGCCGTAGGTACCGGCGGCTCCGCCCGAGTTCTGCGTGCCGCCGCCGCCTCCACCGGCCGGTACGGCGACCTGGGAGTCACCGCCGGCTCCACCGCTCGGCTGTCCGGCCGCTCCCCCACTGCCGGGCAGGAAGCCACCGCCGCCTCCCCCGCCTCCCGCTGCGATGAGGAAGAAATTCGAGAAGTCCGAGCCGACGCTCACGCCGGACGCTCCCCCGCCGTCACCTCCTGGATAAGGGACCCCCCACGATCCGCCTGCCCCGCCCCCGTAATCGACGCAGACGTCCAGCGCTTGCCCGGGCGCCAGGCCGGTCACGGTGGCGGAGACCGCGTCCCCGGTCCCGCCGGAGCCGTATTTGCTGCTCCCACCGGCCGCGCCGACAGCGTAGACCGAGGCAGCCGTATCGGCGTTCGGGAGGTCCGTCACCGAGCAACCTTGTGTCGCGAACGACCGGGTCGCGTACCCGACCGAGCTGACGACGACCTGGGCGTCCCCGGTGTCCGGTCCGGCGCTCGCCGCGGTTCCTTCGCCGCTCGTGATGAGGCAGGCGCCGACCGAGGCGTCTGTCGAGCAGTAGTCCGCGCCGCCGCCGCCGCCGCCCCCACCGCCGTTGTAGCCGCCGCCCCCGCCGCCGCCGCCGTTGTAGCCGGCGCCACCACCGCCGCCGCCGCCGCCGGGCGTAAGGTCCGAATCGAAAAGGCTGCCGCCGAGCTGGCCATAGCCACCCTGCCCGGGATTGCCGTCGAGGAATCCCGAGCCGTTTCCTCCCGGCCCGGTCTCCGGACTCGCTCCGCCGCTTCCTACGGCGTTGGGCCCGCCGCCACCGCCGCCGCCGCCAGAATCCGATCCACCGGCCGCGGCGGAAACGCCAGCGCTACCGCCCGCGCAGTCGCCGCAGCTGCCACCGCCGCCGCCACCGCCGCCGGCGACCACCACCGGAGTGGCGAAGTTATCGCCGACGCTGACGCTCGACGCGCCGCCGCCCGCGCCGCCGGCGCCGTCGCCTTGCCAGCCACCCCCGGCCGCTCCTCCGTTGACGTCAACGCAGACCTGCAACTGCTCTCCGGAGCTCACGGCGAGATTCGCGGCGACGCCGTCACCCGTGCCGCCGGCTGAGCCCGAGACTCCAGCGCCGCCCGCTGCGCCGACCGCCTGGATGCGGACAGCACCGAGCCCGGCAGGGATCACGAGTGTCGAACATCCCTGGGTGGTGAACGACTGATCGAAGAGGCTGGAGTTCGTGTCCGCAGGCGACACTGTCGGGACTAGGAGGCCTACCGCTCCCGCGACGCCGAGGGCAGCCGCAAAGACGGCAGCACGCACGCACAACCTCCGCTCGACCCCGGCAATCACCCGCTCTATTTCAGAGATTTGGGAAGGCTTTGTCAACCTCGACTGCAGATAGTTGGAGGTTCTGGACGGCACGGGCTAAAGCTCCGCGACCATCGTCACGGTTCTCTCGTCGCGCGCGTGCTCGCGGAAGCCGTGCTTCTCGTAGTAACCGGTCTGGCCGAGCTCGGCGCTGAGGCTGATGCGGGAGAAGCCCTCGCTGCGCGCGCGCTCGAGAAGCGCTTCGAGCAGCTCGGCGCCGCCGCCGTGGCCGCGGTGGCTCGGGACGACGGCGATCGTCAGCTCCGGCGTCTGCTCGTCGACAAAGCCGAAGCCCGGCGCGCTCGCGGGGAAGAGCCGGTACCACGCGGCGCCGTACGCGTTCGGGCCGGCGAAGGCGATTACGCCGGCGTCGCCGGGCCGTCCCCAGTTCTGGACGTAGCGGTAGAGCGGCCGGTCGGGATCCTCGGCGATCCGCCAGTGGTAGGCGTGGCGCAGCATGTCGCGGAGGAAACGCGTGTCCTGCCGGTCGATGGCGCGGATCACGGGCGCATCTCCTGCGCGAACTGGAGCCGGTTGCCGTCGGGGTCGAAGACGTCGAGCAGCCGGATCTCGGCGCCGAACTCGACGACGATCCCGACCTCGACGCCGGCCGCCCGCAGGCGCTCAGCCTCGGCCTTCAGGTCGTCGACTTCGACGTGCGCGACGCCGTCCTCGCTGGGCTCGCCTTCCGCAAGTCCGATCTCCATCCCGCCGCGCTCGGCCGTGACCCAGTTCTCCTCGGGTTCGTACTCGAGCTCCCTGAAGCGGAGCGTCTCGCGGTAGAAGCGCCTCGCCGATTCGAGGTCGCGGACGTGGTACCAGACGGTGGGCGCCATCCTTCGACTCCTCTAGCTAGAGCGCGAGCCCTGGATCTTCCAGGCTTTCCGCGAGGGTCTGCAGGAAGGCGGCCGCGGGAGCGCCGTCGACGGCGCGATGATCGAACGTCGCGGTGAGGGTGAGCATCGGCCGGACGGCGAGCTCGCCGTCGACGGGGACGACTCGATCCTCGGTCGCACCGACGGCGACGATCGCGGCCTGAGGCGGGTTGAGGACGGCGGTGAAGCTCTCGACCGCGTACATGCCGAGGTTGGAGATCGTGAACGTGCCGCCATCGAGGTCGCCGGCGCGGAGCTTGTTGTCGCGGGCGCGGCCGACGATGTCGGCGCGGACGGCGGCGATCTCGGCGAGCGAGAGCCGCTCGGCGCCGCGGATGACCGGGACGACGAGCCCCTGCGGCGCGGCGACGGCGATCCCGACGTTCGCGCTCGGGTGCAGCAGGATCGCGTCCTCCGTGAACTCGGCGTTCACCTCGCGGTGCCGCATGAGCGCCTGCGCGGAGACCTTCGCGAGGACGTCGGTGACGGTGATCCGCACGTCCGGATCGCGCTCGCGGAGCCTCGCGACGAGCGCGTTCGCGCGCGTCATGTCGGCGGACGCCTGAAGCTGGAAGACCGGGATCTGCCACGCCTCCGTCAAGCGCCGCGCAATCGTCTTGCGGATGTTCGTGAGCGGAACGCGCTCCAACTCGCCAGACACACTCGGGGCTTGTGACAACTTGTCACTTGTGAGTTTTGGCGTTCCGGACTGCGCGCTTTCGACGTCATCCGCGACGATGCGGCCGTCCGGACCCGTTCCGTGCAACGAGGCGAGATCGACGTTCAACTCACGGGCAAGCCGCCTGGCAAGCGGGGATGCCTTGATCCGACCGTTCCCGGAAGGCAACGGCTCGAGAACCGGCTCCGCGACGGCCGGCTGCTCTGACAACGCTTGTGACAAGTTGTCACTTGGGGTTTCTTGGGCAGCGTTTGCATCCGACGCGTTCTCGGCCTCGGGCACGGACTCGCCCTCGCTGCCGATGAAGGCGACCGTCTTGCCGACCGGGACTTCTCCCTCGGCGACCGCGATCTTGAGCAGGACGCCGCTCGCCTCCGCCTCCACCTCCTGCGTGACCTTGTCCGTGTCGAGCTCGAAGAGCGGCTCGCCCTTCGCAACCGCGTCGCCCTCCGACTTCAGCCAGCGGACGATCGTCCCCGTCTCCATGCCCTGGCCGAGCCGCGGGAGGATGACTTCCGTGGCCATTACTTCCCCACCGTTCGCTTGATCGCCACGAGCACGTCCTCCGCGTGCGGGACGACGAAGTTCTCCATCACCGGCGAGAACGGCAGCGGCGCGAACTTCGCGCCGACCCGCTCGATCGGCGCGTCGAGCCAGTCGAACGCCTGGTACTGGAGGACCGCCGCCACCTCGGCGCCGAAGCCCATCCGCGTGACGGCCTCGTGCGCCACCACCGCGCGGTTCGTCTTCTTGACCGACGCGACGAGCGTCTCCTCGTCGAGCGGCTGCAGCGTCCGCGGGTCGACGACCTCGACGGAGATGCCCTCGCTCGCCGCCTCCTCCGCCGCGCGCAGCGACTCGTGGACGAGGCGGCCGGTCGCAATCACGGTGACGTCCTCGCCCTCACGGTGGACGCGCGCCTTGCCGAGCGGGATCGGCTCGATCTCGTCCGGCACCTCGCCCTTGATCGGATAGAGCGTCCGGTGCTCGAAGAACACCACCGGGTTGTCGTCGTAAATCGCCGTCCACAACAGGCCGCGCACGTCCTCCGGCGTCGAGGCGAACACGACTTTGAGCCCGGGGATGTGGACGAACCACGCCTCGAGCTGCTGCGCGTGCTGCGCGCCCGGCGACCAGCCCGCGCCGCCCTGGGTGCGGAAGACGACGGGGACGGTGACCTGCCCGCCGGACATGTAGCGGTGCTTCGCCGCCTGGTTCACGATCTGCTCGGCGGCGAGCGTCATGAAGTCCTCGTACATGATCTCCGCGACGGGACGCATCCCCTGCATCGCGGCGCCAATCGCAGCGCCGGCAAGAGCCATCTCGGAGATCGGCGTGTTGCGCACGCGCTCCGGCCCGAACTCGGCAAGCAGGCCCTGCGTGACGCCCATCGAGCCGCCCATCTCGGCGATGTCCTCGCCCATGATGAAGACGTCGTCGTCGGAGCGCATCGCCTGGATCAGCGTGTCGCGCACGGCTTCGCGGTACGTGAGCTCAGGCATCCTGAGGTTCCTGACTCGTCGCTGGGGAGCCGTACAAGCGAGCGAGGTGAGGACAGTACGCCGGGTACGGCCGCGCCGAGCGAGCGCAGTACGGCGCTGCCAGCGGCGAGAGCGCGCTGCGGAGGCCGGCTCCGCCGGCCGGGAGCAGCGCGCGGTCAGGGGCCTCAGGCATAGACGTTCTTCAAGGCGTCTTCCGGCGCGGGATCGGTGCCGTTCTTCGCGAACTCGACCGCCGCCTCGACCATCTCCGTCACCTCGCCGTCGAGCTCGGCGAAGTCCTCGTCCGAGAGCTCGAGCTTCGCGCGCAGCAGCTCGATCGGGTCGCGCGTCGCGCGGAGCTCGCGCGCCTCGTCCTTGTCGCGGTAGACCTGCGGATCGCCGATGTAGTGGCCACCGAACCGCACCGTGTCGAGGTGGACGAAGACCGGCCCGTCCCCGCCGCGCGCGTGCTCGAGCGCCTTGTGCGCCGTCTTGTACACGGCCTCGACGTCCTGCCCGTCGGCCTTCAGCGTCTTCATCCCGAACGCCTTGGCGCGCTCGGAGAGGTCGCGGATCGGCGAATGCTGGCTCTCTGGCGTCGACTCCGCCCAGTGGTTGTCCTCGAGCACGAAGACGGCCGGAACGCGCCAGAGCTGCGCGAGGTTGAGCGCCTCGTGGAACGTCCCGATGTTCGTGGCGCCGTCGCCGAAGAACGCGACCCCGACCCGCGGTTCGCCGCGCATCTTGAAGGCGAGCGCGGCGCCGGTGATCTGCGGCAGGCCGCCGCCGATGACGGCGTTCGCGCCGAGGTTGCCGCGCTCGACGTCGTAGAGGTGCATCGAGCCGCCGTAGCCGTGCGAGCAGCCCTCCTGCTTGCCGTACAGCTCGGCCATGAGCTCGTTCGGATGCGTGCCCTTCGCGAGCGTGTGCCCGTGCGCGCGGTGCGTGGAGGCGATGACGTCGCCGTCGCCGAGCGCGCGGCAGACGCCGACGGCGCACGCCTCCTGGCCGATGGCGACGTGGAGGAAGCCCGGCAGCTCGCCCGCGCGGAACCGCTCTTCGACCTTCTCCTCGAAGCGCCGGATGAGGAGCATCTCGCGCAGGACGTCCTGCAAATCCGCCTTCGCAAGGCTCGCGCGTTGCTCAACCTTCGCCACGGCCGGAGTGTACGGTTCTGGCCGTGAGCCTTGTCGAGCGGTGGAATCACGTCGAAAGCGGCCTGGAACCGGGCTGGACGGAGGCGACGCTGAGCCTCGAGATCGTCGATTCGGAGGCGCGCTCGCGGGCTGCCGCGCTGCTCGGACCGGCCGGGCCTGGCTTCTCCGGCGGCACGATCCGGTTCACCGTCTCGACTCGCGGCCAGGGGATCGGCCCCGACGGCGTGCGCCGTTTGCTGCGGCGGATCGACGGAGAAGGAGTCCCCGGACGTCTCGAGCTCGTCACCTCCGCCATCGCCACGGTCACCGAACCCGCAGTCGAACGCCGCACCCTTTCAGAAGCGTGGAGCGCAGCGCTCGCCGTGCTGCCGGGTGACTGGAGCGATCTTGTCGTCGAGCTCGAGCTCGAGTCGAGCGCAGACGTCGACCGCGGCGCCGTCCTGTGCGCTCCGCTGAACCCGATCCAGCTGACGGGAAAGCCCGGTTTCCGGCTCCGCTGCGCGAACCGGCACGGTTACGGCGCGTCCGCGGGGATGGTCGGACGGTGCCTCGGCCGCCTCGACGACGATGGGATCTCCGGTCGCGTCCGCATCACGCGTGTCCTCTGCGACGTCCATCCGGTCGGGACGCAGGGCGCGGTCTTCAGCATCGGCCGCCGTCCGTCATGACCGAGCTCGCCGACGCCGCCCGGCGCGTCGCCGAGCATGCGCGGTCGCTCGTCCAGCTCGAGGTGCAGCTCGCGGTCACGGAGATGAAGCGGAAAGCGACGGCGCTCGGGATCGGCATCGGGCTCGCGGTAGGCGCGCTGATGTTCATCGGTCTCGCCGTCCTCTTCGGTCTCGCCGCAGCGGCGGTCGGCCTCACGTACGTCCTGTCGGTCTGGGCGTCGCTCCTCGTCATGTGCGGGGCGCTGTTCCTCATGGCGCTCGTGCTGGCCGGCGTCGGCGTCGCGCTGCTGCGCCGGGGCTCGAAGCCGCTGCCCGAGCAGGCGATTGAGGAAGCCCGGCTCACGAGAGAAGAGCTGCAGAATGACGAAAGCGCCTGAGATCCGGCAGGAGCTCGCCGAGGAGCGGCGCGAGCTGAAGCAGGCCGTCGCCGAGCTCCGCGGCGAGATCGACGAGAAGACGAAGCAAGGGAAGAAGCTCGTCGGCGCTGTCACGGGCGCTGCGGTCGTCGCGAGGCTCCTCTTCGCGCTGAAGAAGCGCCGCTAGGCGCGCAGCACCGCGCCGAACGTCTCGCCCACCGCGTCGGCGATCGCCGCGCGCGCCGGCGCGACGTCCTCGTCGGTCAGCGTCCGCTCGGGCGAGCCGAACGCGAGCCGGAACGCGAGCGAGCGCTTTCCCTCGCCGACCTGCGGCCCGCGGTACTCGTCGAACACGGACACGTCGCGGAGAAGGTCGCCTCCCGCTGCGCGGATCGCGGCGAGGATCTCGGCCGCGGGCACGTCCTCGTCGACGACGAAGGCGAGATCCTGCCGCACCTCGGGGTACGGGCTGACCTCGCCGAACCGCCGCAGCCCCCCGGCGCGAGCCGCGAGCGCGTCGAGATCGAGCTCGAACGCCCCCCAGACGCCGTCGAGCTCCGCCGGATGGAGCTCCCCGACCCATCCGTCGGGCGTGCGCGCGGCCTTGCCCGGGTGGAGGAACGGCTCGCTCGTCCGCTCGTACGCCGGCTCGATCCCGGCGGCTGCGTAGATCTGCTCCACGGCCCACTTCGCCTGGGCGAAGCCGCCGTCGACGACGCCGGCGACGTGCCACGGCTCTCGTCCGCGCTCGGGATATGCGTGCGCGATCTCGAACAGGGCGACGCTCTCGACGTCGACGGCGCGATTGGCGCGAGCCGCCTCCACGAGGCTCGGCAGGAGCGTTTCGCGCAGAGCGCCGAGCTCGGCGGAGATCGGCTCCGGCAGGACGATCGGGCCCTCCGTGACGAGGGACGGCGTGTACGCCTCCGACCAGCCGCAGCCGACGAGGACGTCCTCGACGACGCGGCGCAGCCGCTGCCAGCGCGTCAGCCGGCCGAACATCGCCTCGCGGCGCGGCAGCGTGAACGGGATCTCGGGCAGCTCGAAACGCGCGATCTCCTCGACGAGGTCGATCTCGCGGGTCACGTCGCGCGCGCGCCACGTCGGCACGCGATAGCCACCGTCGCCCCTCTCGAAGCCGATCCGTTCGAGGATCTCCTCCTGCCGCTCCGGCGCCACATCGAGCCCGAGCACCTCGGTCGCGCGCGTCGCGCGCAGCGGGATGACGGCCGGCTCGGGCAGGTCGCCCTGGACGTCGGCGGCGCCGGTCCAGCGCGCGCCGGCGAGCTCGACGAGGAGCTGCGTTGCGAGCGCCGCTGCGGGGCCGGCGAGGTGCGGGTCGACGCCTTTCTCCCAGCGGTTCGAGCCCTCGGTGCGGAGCGCGAGCCGTTCGGAGCTCCGCAGGATCCCGACCGGCTCGAAGTTCGCGGCCTCGAGCAGGACGGTCGCGGTGGTGCCGGAGACCTCGGTCTCCTCCCCGCCCATGATCCCGGCCAGCGCGACCGAGCGCTTCGCGTCGGCGATCACGAGGTCGTCGCTCGTCAGCTTGCGCTCGGTGCCGTCGAGCGTCCGGAGCGCCTCGCCGTTCGTCGCGCGGCGCACGACGATCCGCCCGCCGTCGACCTTGTCGAAGTCGAAGGCGTGCAGCGGGTTCCCGAGCGCGAGCATCACGTAGTTCGTGACGTCGACGACGTTGGAGATCGAGCGGACGCCGGCATCGCGGAGCCGTGCCTTGAGCCAGACCGGCGACTCGGCGATCGTCACATCGCGGAAGAGCCGGCCGACGTAGCGCGGGCAGCCGTCGATGTCGTCGATCCGGATGTCGAGCTCCTCTTCGCCCGCCTGCTCCGGATCGGTGCCGGGCATCGGGAGCAGCTCGCCGTCGAGGAGCGCGGCAACCTCGCGCGCACATCCGTAGACGGAGAGAAGATCGACGCGGTTGCCGGTGGGCTCGACGTCGAGAATCTCCTCGACGAGCGGCAGCGCGCGAGAGAGCGGCGAGCCGGGGTCGAGGCCGTCCGGGAGGAGCATGATCCCGGAGTGGTCGGTACCGAGCTCGACCTCGTCCTCGGCGAGGATCATCCCCTCGGACATCTCGCCGCGCAGCTCGCGCCGCTCGAGCGTCAGCCCGTTCGGCAGCGTCGCGCCCGGCCGCGCGACGGCGACCGTGGCACCGGGGCCGAAATTCCACGCGCCGCAGACGATCTGCGCGGGCTTCCCCTCGCCGACGTCGACCTGGCAGAGCTGAAGGCGGTCGGCGTTCGGATGCTTGTCGGCCGTGACCACCCGCCCGACGACGAACAGCTCCGTGTCCGCCGGACCGCGCCGCTCGATCGTGTTCACCTCGGCGGCGGAGATGGAGAGCGCGTCCGCGATCTGCGCCGCGTCGGCGTCGACCCGCACGTACTCGCGCAGCCAGCTGAGCGGCACTCTCATCGGAACTGCCTCAGGAAGCGAAGGTCGTTCTCCCAGAACGGCCTGATGGTCGGGATGTCGTAGCGGAGCTGCGCAGTCCGCTCGAGCCCGAGCCCGAAGGCGAAGCCTCCCCACTCCTCCGGGTCGAGGCCGACGTTCGTGAGCACCTGCGGGTCGATCATCCCCGAGCCGCCTATCTCGATCCAGCCCGACCACTTGCACGTCGGGCAGCCGCTGCCGCCGCAGACGCCGCACGAGACGTCCGGCTCCATCGACGGCTCGGTGAACGGGAAGTAGTGCGTCCGGAAGCGGACCCGGCGCTCCTCGCCGAAGAGCGCGCGCATCACGTGCAACAGCGTCCCCTTGAGGTCGGCCATCGTGATCCCGCGGTCGATCGCGAGCCCCTCGAACTGGTGGAAGATCGGGAAGCGCGTCGGCGTGATCGCGTCACGCCGGTAGACGCGGCCGATCGAGACCATGTAGATCGGCGGCGGCTTCTCCTCGAGGATGTGGATCTGCGAGGGCGACGTCTCCGTCCGGAGAACGTGGTCGGAGTCGACGTAGAAGGTGTCACGCGGCGAACGGGCGGGATGCCAGGCGGGAAACGCGAGCTTGTCGAAGTTGTACTCGACCGTCTCTATCTCGCGGTCCTCGCGGATCTCGTAGCCGAGGCCGATGAACGCGTCCTCGACGTCGCGCCGGATGAGCGTCGTCGGGTGGAGGGTGCCGCGTGGGCGCACGCGTACGTCGCCGAGCAGCTCCGCCGGCAGCGTGACATCGACGCGTTCGGTCGCGAGCCGCTCCGACAATTCCGCGCGCTCGAGTTCCTCCTGCCGCGCCGCGAACGCCGCCTCGAGCACCTCGCGCACGGCATTGAGCGCCATGCCGGTCTCACGGTCGCGCACTTCGCGCAGCGCGAGCTTCAGCTCGCTGCTGCGGCCGAGGTAGCGAACGCGCACCTCGTCGAGCTCGGCGACCGTGGTCGCGGCGGCGACGGCGGCGAGCGCCTCCTTCTGCAGGTCGTCCGGGTTCACCGCGGCGACTGTATCCAAGTGCTTCTCCTCCTTTCCCGGGCACGGCAACGACGGCGGTCACGCCCCGGCCCGAACTGCAGAGGAGACGACGCCCGCTAGCGCGCCGACACCCCGGCAGCGAGCCGGGGCGACATAAAGGCGAAGGCGCGAGCGACGGACATCGACGTGGATACTACCCGGCATGGCCGAGTACGACGTGTGGGCGCCCGACTACGACGACTGGGCGGCGGATATGACGGAGGACGTCCCGTTCTACGTCGACCTCGCGCGGGAAGCCGCGGAGCCGATCGTCGAGCTCGGCATCGGAACGGGCCGGATCGCGATCCCGATCGCGCGCGCGACGGGCAAGCGCGTGATCGGCATCGACCGCTCGCCCGCGATGCTCGCCGTCGGCCGCGACCGTGCCGGCGAGCTGCCGGTCGAGTTCCGCGAGGGCGACTTCCGCGACTTCACCCTCGAGGCGCCGGTCGACCTCGTCATCTGCCCGTTCCGCGCGCTCCTCCACGCCGCGACCTGGCCCGACAAGCGCCGCGTCTTCGAGTCGGTGGCCGCCGCGCTGAAGCCGGGCGGCCGCTTCGCCTGGAACTCGTTCGTGTTCAGCCCGTTCATCGCGGCCCGAATCCACGACCAGCGCCAGACGCGTGGCGGCGACCTGTGGGAGGTCGTCCGTCACGTTCCCGCCGACAACCGGATCGACCTGACGCGCGGCCGCGGAGACCGCGAGGACGGGATGGTGCGGCTCTGGTGGGTGACGAAGTCCGAGTGGGAAGGGCTGCTCGACGTCGCCGGGCTCGAAGTCGAGGCGCTGTACGGCTGGTTCGACAAGCGGCCGTTCGACGACGAGTCGCTGGAGTTCGTCTGGGTCGCCCGCAAGCCATGGGCGTAGGCTCGACGGAGCCCAAAGACGCCGAGTCGTCGGCTCTGCCGTCGGCTCGGCGAACAATGGCGTGAGCATGGCCGAGTACGACTCCTGGGCATCCGTCTACGACGCGTGGGGCGGCGGCATGCCCGACGACGTGGCGCATTACGTCCGTCTCGCGCGCGAAGCGGACGGCCCGATCGTCGAGCTCGCGGTCGGGACGGGACGGGTCGCGATCCCGCTCGTCCGCGAGACCGGGAAGCCCGTGCTCGGGATCGACTCCTCCGCCGCGATGCTCGACATTGCGCGCGAGCGCGCGGCCGGCCTCCCGCTCGAGCTGCGGCTCGGCGACATGCGCGACTTCGAGCTCGACGAGCCCGCCGCGCTCGTGTACGTGCCGGGTCGCTCCCTTCTCCATCTGCGCGGCTGGGCGGAGAAGCGCGCGGTCTTCGAGCGCGTTTCCCGCTCGCTGCGCCCTGGCGGGCGCTTCGCCTTCAACGCGTTCGCGTTCAGCCACACCGTCGCGGCGAGCCTCGACGGGCAGACGCTCGACCAGAACGGAGTCGTCCACACGCTCCACTACGCGGTCGGCGACAGCCGGGTCGACATCAGCCGCGACGGCGCCGCGACGCTCCACCTCTGGTGGGCGACGCGTTCGGAATGGGAAGGGCTGCTCGACGTCGCGGGCCTCGGGGTCGAGGCGCTGTACGGCGGATTCGCGCTAGAGCCCTTCACCGACGAGTCGCACGAGTTCGTCTGGGTCGCGCGCAAGCCGTCGTGAGCGCGTATGACGCGATCGCGCCGCTCTACGACCCGTGGAGCTCGAGCGTCGTCGAGGACATCTCCTTCTACGTGGACGAGGCGCTCGCGTCGGGAGGACCGGTAGTCGAGCTCGGAGTCGGCACGGGACGGGTCGCGATCCCGACCGCGATGGCGGGCGTCGACGTCATCGGCGTCGACTCGTCCGCGGGGATGCTCGCCGTGTGCCGGCAGCGTGCCGACGAGGCCGGCGTCGGCGGGCGGCTGGACCTGCGGCTCGGCGACCTGCGCACCCCTCCGGTCGACGAGCGCGTCCAGCTCGTGACCTGTCCGTTCCGCGCCTATCTCCACCTCCGCAACGACGACGAGCGGCTCGAGGCGCTGAGCGCTACCCGAGAGCTGCTCCGGCCGGGCGGCAAGCTCGTCTTCGACGTCTTCACACCCTCCCGCGAGGACATCGAGGAGACCCACGGCCGCTGGATCGAGCGCGAGCCCGGCATCGACGAGCGCGCCGACTGGGATCTCGACGCGCGGACGCTGACCCTCTCCGTGCGCGGGCAGACGGGCGAGTCGACGATGACGCTGTGGTGGCTCGAGCCCGCGCGGTGGCACGTGCTGCTCGCGGAGGCCGGCTTGGATGTGCTCGCCTGCTACGGCTGGTTCGACCGGCGACCGTATGCGGGGGGCGAGGACAGCGTCTGGATCGCCCTCCGGAAATGATGCGCGCAAATTGCGACAAAATCGTTGACGAGGGTCTTGATCCGGTGACCGGGATCTCGTAGGTTCCTTCTTGCACCGAGCAGGGCACGCGAGTAGGTCGAAGCCTCGACCGAGCGGTCAAACGGTAAGGGAGCAATCCCAAGTCGAAAGGCCGGTTGGATGAGGGGGACGAAAGCGAAGCCGGCTCGGTGAATTTTTTTTTTTTCCGATCGTCCTGCTGGACAATTGCGGATCCTCGATCGGGCGCGGCATCGTCGGCGACATGGATGCCCGCGACGAGCAAGTACTCTTCACGACTCTCTTCGACATCAAGCGCGATGTCGAGTTGTTGGTGCGAGTGCTTCTGGAGGACGACGATGAAGAAGAGGATGAGCCGTAGCGAGCACATCCAGGAGCTCGTGAAGACCGACCACAACTTCCGGCGCCTCTACGAGAAGGTCCTCGAGGTCAACGGCGGTCGGATTCCGTCCGCGAAAGAGATCGACCGGCAGATTCAGGACTGGCGCGAGCGGCACGTCAGTTCGTAGAGCGCGATTGCGCCTGCGAGCGCGACGTTGAGAGACTCTCCCCCGCCCGGCTGCGGGATCGAGACCTGCTCGTCGCAGCGCTCGAGCACTTCCGGTGGCACGCCGTCCCGCTCGGCGCCGAGGACGAAGACGAGGTCGCCGTTGACGGCGAGCTCCGGCAAGGGCGTCCCGCCGTGCGCGACGAGCGCGACGCGGGGGCCGGCCGGCTCGTCGAACCCGGCGAGCGGGACGCGGAAGATCGCCCCCATCGAGGCGCGCACCGCCTTCGGCCCGGTCGGATCCGCGCAGCCGTCCGAGAGAGCGACGCCGGCGCCGAACGCATCCGCCGCCCGCAGCAGCGTCCCGACGTTCCCCGGATCGGCGGCCCGCCAGAGCGCAAGCGTCACCGGCCGCGTGCCGCGCGGCAGGTCATCACGCCGGAAGACCGCCACGACACGCGGCGGATGCGCGAGCGTCGACACCTCCGCGAGCAGCTCGGCCTCGACGTCCTCCTCCGCGACGAGCACATCCGAAGGCTCGAGGCCGGCGGCGACGCCGGCCTCGACGAGATCCTCACCCTCGACCGCGAACAGCCCGAGCTTCTCGCGCCAGCTCCGCTCGTGGAGCTTGCGGACGAGCTTGAGCCGCTCGTTGTCGCGCGACGTGATCACGCGCGCCACTCGAGCCAGGCGCCGTGGAAGTCGGAGTGCGCAACCTCGATCCGCTCGCCGGTCGGCCACATCTGCACGTCGAGACCGTAGTACTCGTGGCTGCCGTCGACCGGCTGCCACGTCTCGACGAACGCGAGCGGCCCCTCACCGCCCGCCTCGTCCAGCAGCTCCCGCACGCGGTCGCGACGTTCCGGCGGCAGATAGTTGAGCGCCGCGGTTTGCCAGACGAGAAGCAGCGCGTCGTCGCGGCGGCGCGCCAGGAGATTCGGCAGCGTGTCGAGCATGTCGCCCGCGACGATCTCGGGCGGATCCTCCCGCCAGGCCGCGACCGCCGCCTCCAGCCGCTCGAACCGCTCGTGCTGGCCCGGCCAGACGAACGCCTGCAGGAAGCGGACGGCGGCGGGGTCGCGGAGATCCGGCGGATCGCGGTCGACGCCAACGCGCGAGCGCACAACAGGCACGAGCTCCAGCAACTCCGCGGGAACCGCCGAGCGCTCATTGCCACTAAGTAACAGACTGTTACCAGGGTGATGGCCCCAGCGGCCCTGTCCGTAGCGATAGACGTAGCGGTCCCAGAGGAGGTTGAGGCCGCCGCTGCAGCCGAGCTCGACGCAGTCGAGGGCCGTCGCGCCGGTGCGGCGCGCAACCTCGAGGAAGCACGGCAGCAGCCACCAGCAGCGTCCGACTTCGTTCGTCTGGACGTGCTCCTCCGCGACCCACTCGTGCAGGAAGTCCGTCTCGTCCCGCAGTAGAGCAGGGACGTCGTCCCACGAGCCGCGGCCGGCGAGGACGAGGAAGTGCAGACCGGAGAAGACCTGGAGCGGCGCGCGCGACTCGACGTCGTCGCCGAGGATCTCGGCCACGAGCGGGTCGTCTGCTAGCTCCGTGGAGAGCTTGGCGTAGAGCGGCGACGGCCCGACGAACTGCCGGGCCTCCCGCCGGAACGCCTCGCGGCGCTGCACCGCTACGCCTGCAGCGCGCTCTTGGCCTTGTCGGCGATCGCGCCGAACGCGGCGGGGTCGCTGACCGCGAGGTCGGCGAGCACCTTCCGGTCGAGCTCGATCCCGGCCTTCGCGCACCCATGCACGAACTGGTTGTACGAGAGGCCGTTCGCGCGCGCCGCGGCGTTGATCCGCGTGATCCAGAGCTTCCGGAACTCGCGCTTGCGCACCTTCCGGTCGCGGTACGCGTAGACGAGCGAGTGCTCGACCTGCTCCTTCGCGTACTTGTAGTGCGTCGATTTGCGGCCCCAGTAGCCCTTGGCCTGCTCGAGAACCTTGCGCCGCTTCTTCTGCGCGTGGACTGAACGCTTGACCCTGGGCATTACCGCATCCCCAGCATCTTCTTGATCTTGTTCGTGTCGGCCCCGGTCGCGAGGCGGTTCTTGCGGTAGCCGCGCTTACGCTTCGACGACTTCGTCTCCAAGTTGTGGCTCCGCATCGCCGGCCGGCGCAAGATCTTGCCCGTCCCCGTCACCTTGAAGCGCTTCTTCGCTCCGCTGTGTGTCTTCGTCTTCGGCATCGTGTTTCACTCCTGCGTTCTTCGTCGGGCCGAGCAGCATCACCATGTTGCGTCCGTCGAGGAGCGGCTGGGACTCGATCGCCCCGATCTCCTTGACGTCCTCCGCGAGCCGGAGGAGTAGGTCGCGGCCCCGTTCCGGATGGGTCGTCTCGCGCCCCCGGAACATGATCGTGACCTTCACCTTCGCGCGCTGGTTGAGGAATCGCTCGACGTGTCCCTTCTTGGTGTTGTAGTCGTGCACCCCGATCTTCGGCCGGAGCTTGATCTCCTTGACGTGGATCTGGCTCTGGTGCTTGCGGGCCTGCTTCGCCTTCTGCTCCTGCTCGTACTTGTACTTGCCGTAATCCATGACCTTCGCAACCGGCGGGTCGGCCTGGGAGGCGACCTCGACGAGATCGAGGTTCTTTCCATAGGCGTAATCGCGCGCTTCGTCGGAGGTCTTGATACCGAGCTGGGCACCGTCGTCGTCGATCAGCCGGACGCGCGGGACTCTGATCGCATCGTTGATGCGCGTCGTGTCGCGCGGCGACGGGCGGACCTGGTCGAACGGCCGGCGTCTGGGCCTCAAGTGGTGGTCACCAAGTCGAGCTTGCTCCTCCTCGTTTCGGTTTCAGATACTGAAAAGCCGCTGGTCATGCAGCGGCCCGTTTCCTCGTCGTTCGCGACTCGGTTGAACCTGCCAGCGCCCGTAGGGCCGGGAGGTGAGGAACGGGTCCGCCCCTGCTTTTCAGGATTTAGAGGGTAGCAAGCCGCTCGAGCAGAGCGGACAGCGAAAGCACGGATTGCTCGCCGCCGCGCTCGCGCACGGCAAGGCTTTCGTCGCTCTCCTTGTCGCCGTAGACGATCGTGACGGGGATCTTCTCGATCTCGGCGGCCCGGATCCGCTTGCCGATCGTCTCGCTCGGCTCCGCGACCTCGGCCCGGTGGCCGGCCTCACGCAGGCGGAGAGCGAGCGACGACGCCGCGTCGAGGTGCGCCTCCCCGACCGGCAGCACGCGCACCTGCACCGGCGCAAGCCAGAACGGGAACGCCCCCGCGTAGTGCTCGATGAGGATCCCGATGAACCGCTCGAGCGAGCCGAAGCTCGCGCGGTGGATGACGTACGGGGTGTGCTCCTGGTTGTCCTGGCCCATGTAGGTGAGCCCGAACCGTTGCGGCATCTGCGAGTCGAGCTGGATCGTCCCCATCTGCCACGACCGCCCGATCGAGTCGGTCATGTGGAGGTCGATCTTCGGGCCGTAGAACGCCCCGTCCCCCTCGTTGAGCTCGTACTCGCGGCCGCGCCGCTCGAGCGCGGCGCGGAGCGCCTCCTCGGTGAAGTCCCACTCCTCGTCGGTGCCGAGCTTATTCTCCGGGCGGGTCGAGAGCTCGAACCGGTAGTCGAGCCCGAAGAGCTCGTAGAGCGACGCGGTGTAGTCGAGGCAGCCGAAGATCTCGTCCTCGATCTGTTCGCGGGTGCAGAAGAGGTGCGAGTCGTCCTGGATGATGTGCCGCACGCGGGTGAGGCCCTGCAGCGCGCCGGCGAGCTCGTTCCGGTGTAGCGTGCCCGCCTCGGCGAGCCGCAGGGGGAGCTCGCGGTAGCTGCGCATCCGGTCGCCGAAGATCCGCATGTGCCCGGGGCAGTTCATCGGCTTCAGGCCGAAGACCCGCTCCTCGTCCGGGATCAGGAACATGTTCTCGCGGAACTTCTCCCAGTGGCCCGAGATCTCCCAGAGGGTCTTGTCGAAGATCACCGGGGTCTTCACCTCGACGTAGCCGCGACGCTTGTTCTCGCGGCGCCGTAGGTCCTCGAGTTCGTTCCAGATCACCATCCCCTTCGGGTGCCAGTACGGCGAGCCCGGCGAGAACTCGTCGAAGTGGAAGAGGTCGAGCTGGGTGCCGAGGCGCCGGTGGTCGCGCTCGCGAGCCTGCTCCATCCGCTCGAGGTAGGCGTCGAGGTCGGCCTGGGAGTAGAACGCGGTGCCGTAGATCCGCGTCAGCTGCGGCTTCGTCGAGTCGCCGCGCCAGTACGCGCCCGCGAGGCCGGTGAGCTTGAGCGCCTTGATCGGCTTCGAGTTCTGCAGGTGCGGGCCGCGGCAGAGATCGGTGAAGTCCCCCTGCGTGTACAGGGTGATGTCGCCCTCCGCGGTGTCGACGAGCTCGACCTTGTACGGCTCGTCCTCGGCAGCGAAGCGCGCCTTCGCGTCGGCGCGCGAGATGTCCTCGCGCGTCCACTCGCGTCCTTCCTTCAGCTCCTTCGCGATCTCGGCCTCAATCCGCTCGAGGTCGGAGTCCGAGATCGGCTCGGGGAAGTCGAAGTCGTAGTAGAAGCCGTTCTCGATCGGCGGCCCGATCGCGACCTTCACGCCCGGATAGAGCCGCCGCACGGCCTCGGCGAGCAGGTGCGCCGATGAGTGGCGGAGGACGTAGAGCGCATCGGGATCGTCCGTGTCGCGCGTCGTCAGGAGCTGGATGCGGTCGCCATCGGCGAGCGGAGCGCGCAGATCCTGGACGTTGCCGTTCGCGCGCACGAGCACCGCCTGCTCGGCGAGCTTCGGCCCGATCGCGCGCGCGGCGTCGAGCGCGCTCGCGCCTTCCGGGACGTCGAGCTCGGAATCGTCTGGGAGAAGAACCTTCATGTGCACCTCCATTAGGGAAACGGGAACGAGAGCAGCACGGCGTCGCCGGTTAGGCGACGGGGCCTGTCGTTGTCGTCCCGTGCTGGTGCACGCGCCGAGCTTAGCCGACGAACTCCATGAGGATCCACTCGGCGGTGTGACCGTCGTCGGGGGGATGACGGGAGACCTCGACGAAGCCCGCGCGCTGCCATGCGCGGACGGCCCTGTCGTTCCACGCATAGGGATCGACGGTGACGCGAGCGCGGCCGCGATCGTCGGCGAGGTGTCGCGCCATGGCGCGCGCCGCTTCCGGCCCGATGCGGCGGCCGCGAGCGGCCGGCACGAGGAACATGTCGAGGCCGTCCGTATGAACCTGGAGGTAGCCGACCGGCTCACCGGCCTCCTCGACGATCCAGGCCTCGACGCCCGGCCGGGCCAGCCGCGCCCTCATCTCCGCCTGCGTGAACGTCTCGCCGTCCCAGTAGCGCGCGACCTCGGGATCGGCGTGCCAGGCGACGAGGCGGTCGACGTCCTCAGGACCGGCCGGGCGCAACGCGATGCGATCGGTCGCCGTTACCACCGGAGGAACCTCGTTCATCCGGAATGAGGATTGCATGCCCGGGAAGAGCGCGAACGAAGGCGAGCAAGCACTAACAGAGGCTGGTGCCTGCCACCCTCGGGTGGCAGGCACCAGTCGTTCGAGGCGTTACGCCGTCGGAACGACGTTGCGGGCCTCGGGGCCCTTCTCGCCGTCGGCGGGCTCGTACTCCACACGCGCACCCTCGGCGAGCGTCTTGAAGCCCTCGGCGGTGATTGCGCTGAAGTGGACGAAGACGTCCTTGCCGCCCTCGTCGGGGGTGATGAAGCCATACCCCTTCGCATCGTTGAACCACTTCACGATTCCGGTTGCCATATCTGAAACACCTCCCTCCGGAAGTTCTGAACGGACTGGGAGGCGCAGAAAGTGCGAACCCGGTACTCGCTCTAGTGCAGTAACAACCCGAACGGTAGCGACAATCGGCGCTTGATGCGCGTTCTCGCCGCTCCGGACAAGTTCAGGGGGACGCTCAACGCGCGCGAGGCGGCGGCCGCGATCGCGGCGGGAGCGGCGCGCGCGGGCTGGGACTGCGACGAGTTGCCGCTCGCGGACGGCGGCGAGGGCACGCTCGAGGTGCTCGGCGGCGGCAACCGGACGACCGTCGTGACAGGCCCGCTCGGCGAGCCCGTCCTTGCAGCGTGGCGGCTCAACGCCGACGGCACGGCGCTCATCGAGGCGGTGCAGGCGTGCGGGCTGACGCTCGCGGGCGGCGCCGAGCGGAACGATCCGCTCAGCGCGACGAGCCGCGGAGTTGGCGAGCTCATCGCGGCCGCGATTGCGGCCGGCGCGAAACGCATCGTGGTTGCAGTCGGCGGTGTCGCCTCGACCGACGGCGGCGTCGGCGCGGTCGATGCGCTCGGAGGGCGCCTCGCCATTCCGGTCGAAGTCGCATGCGACGTCGAGGCGCGCTTCCTCGCCGCCGCGGACGTCTTCGCGCCGCAGAAGGGAGCGACACCGGAGCAGGTGGAGATCCTCCGCGAGCGCCTTGCCGCGCTCGAAGTCCCGGACATCCCGATGGCCGGCGCGGCGGGCGGCCTGGCGGGCGGGCTGGCGGCGCTCGGCGCCCGGCTCGTTCCCGGCTTCCTTCTCGTCGCCGGTCGGCTCGATCTCGATGGCCATCTCTCCGGCGCGGACATCGTCATAACCGGCGAGGGCCTCGTCGACGCGACGTCACTCACCGGCAAGGTCGTCGGCGGCGTCCTCGCGCGCGCCGCCGCCGCAGGTGTGGAGACTCTCGTCGTTGCCGGCGACGTCGTGACGAATCCACCCTTCGACGTCGTATCTCTCGTGGCACTCTGTGGCCGCGAGCGAGCGCTCGCCGATTCACGCGCCTGCATCGCGGAGGTCGTCGAGAAGGAGCTCAGGGGTCGAACGAGAACCGCCTAATCTGCTTACGTGCCAAAGCCGGCTAAAGGACCGCACCTCACCTACCGCCCCGGTCTCGACGGGCTTCGAGCCCTTGCGGTCATCGGCGTGTTCCTCTACCACGCGACACCGACGACCGAGGCCTCGACCACGTGGGTGCCGGGCGGCTTCCTCGGCGTCGATCTCTTCTTCGTCCTCAGCGGCTACCTGATCACCTCGATCCTGCTCATCGAGTGGGAGCACCACCGGCGCATCAATCTGCTGCGCTTCTGGGGTCGCCGGGCGCGGAGGCTCTTCCCCGCGGTCGTCGTCCTCGTGCTCGCGGCGCTCCTGCTCTCGGCGATCTTTGGGCGCGACCACCTCGCCCAGACGCGGAGCGACACGTTCAGCTCGCTCTTCTACTTCAACAATTGGCACCAGATCGTTGCGAAGAGCTCCTACTTCGCACAGTTCCATCCGTCACTGCTCACGCACTTCTGGTCGCTCGCGGTGGAGGAGCAGTTCTACATCGTCTGGCCGCTGTTGCTCGTCCCCGCCCTCCTCTTCCTCGGCCGCAAGCGCCTCGCGTATGCCGTCATAGGCGGCATAGCCGGCTCCGCTGCGCTCATGTGGCTTCTCTACAGCCCGCCGCCCGCCGATCCGTCGCGCGTCTACTACGGCACGGATACCCGCGCATTCCTCCTCCTCATGGGAATCCTGCTCGCGCTCTGGTGGCCGTACGTCGAGCGGATTCGCCGCGCGCTACCGCTCCTGGAGCTCCTGGGAGTTGCCGCGCTCGCGACGACGATCTACCTCTTCTTCACGATGCCGGACCCGAGCTTCAACGCGACGTACTTCCGCGGCGGCGATCTCGCGGCCTCGTTGTGCTTCGCCGTCCTCATCGCGTCGGTCGCGCATCCGCGAACGCTGATCGGGAAGGCCTTCGGCGTCGCCCCGCTCCGCTGGGTCGGTGAGCGGAGCTACGGCATGTACCTCTGGCACTGGCCGATCATCGCGCTCACACCGCCGAGTGGTTGGTGGACCGGACCGAAGATCGTCCTCACGCAAGCCCTGCTCACGGTCGTCGCAGCGGCGCTCTCGTACCGCTTCGTCGAGCAGCCGATCCGCACCGGACGGCTGCAGAAGCGGCTCGCGGAGTCCGGAGCCCGCCGCGAGCTGGTCGCCGCGGGAGCAGCGGCGCTCGTCGTCGCGTTCGCCGTCCTCTTCATCGCACCAAGCGCCACGAGCGCCGAGGCGTCCGGCCCCGGCACCACGACCACCACGACGACAACGACCACGACCACCACCCATCCCGGTCACAGCAAACACCCGAAGCCTCCAAAGCGCCATCTGCTCCCTCGTGGCCGCTTCCTCGCCATGGGCGACTCCGTCATGCTCGGCTGCGCGTCAGCATTACGGCTGGCGCTCGACAACCGCGCACACGTCGATGCCGCCGTCGCCCGCCAGGTCGATCAGACGACAGTGGAGCTCGCGAGGATCCGACACAAGTACGGCAGCCTTCCGAAGGTCGTGATCATCCAGGTCGGGAACAACGGTCCGCTGTATTTCCACGGCTCCGACGGCCTCGTCCTGCTGCGCCACGCGCTACGCGGCGTCCCCGACGTGATCGTGGTGAACGTCCGCAACTCGACTCCTTGGGAGCAGGAGTCGAACAGCGCAATCACGGACTGGCTCAAAGGCTGGCACCAGGCGCACCTCGCGGACTGGTACCACCACTCGAAGGACTCCTGGCTTTCGGACGGCACCCATCCGTGGCCGTACGCGTGCACGTACTACGCACGCCTCATCGCCACGACGCTGCGCGGAACGACCTCGTAGGAAGCCAGAGCGCTGCGCGAGATCCTCACTGCGTAGGACCTCGCGCGGCCGCGCGCGACATGCGGGGGCGCGGCTCACGCCGGCCGCGATCCTGCACGCGCGAGTCGCAGGCTCGCGCACACGAGCGAGCGGAAAGCACAGCGCAGGCCACCGCGCGCAAAGCGCGCGCTAGACAAGCGAAGCGGGCGAAGCGGGAAAAATGGGCGGTACTGGGCTCGAACCAGTGACCCCCAGCTTGTCGAGCTGGTGCTCTCCCAACTGAGCTAACCGCCCCGGTCGCGCGGGATTGTAGCCGCCCTGCTTTGCTCAGCCGACGGCGAGAGCTGAGCTCACACGAGCACGCCGCGGCTCCTGGGCGGCCAGCCAACCGAGCCGTCCCGCGGTGACGGCACTCTCGAGCGCCTCGACGCACACGTCGCAGAAGTCGCTGCCACGGCTCCGGTGGATCTCGTCCATCGCGACCTCGAAGCTCAGCGCCTGGCGGTAGAAGCGCTCGGTCGTCATCGCGTCGAGCGCGTCGGCGACATGGATGATCCGCGCGGCGAGCGGGATCTCGTCGCCGAGGAGGCCGTCCGGATAACCGCGCCCGTCGGGCCGCTCGTGATGGTGGCGGATCCCCGGCACGACGTCGCTGAGGAACCCGGCCTTCTCGATGATCCGCGCGCCGAGCTCGGGATGGCTGCGCATCACCGTCCACTCCGCCTCGGTCAGCTCGCCGCGCTTGAGGAGGACGGCGTCCTCGACGCCGATCTTGCCGATGTCATGAAGCAGCGCCGCCTGCCGCACGATGTCGATCTGAGCCTGCTCGAGTCCCATCTCCTCGGCGAGGGTGACCGCGATGCGCTGCACGCGCTTCGAATGACCGGCGGTGTACTCGTCCTTTGCGTCGACGGTGGCCGAGAGGGTCTCGAGCGTCTCGGTCGTGCGCCGCTCGATCTCGGCGTTCGCCTCCTCGACCCTGAGGATCGCCCGTTGCGTGAAGTGGATGACGAAGAGCGGCGCGAGCGCGAGGGCGGCGAGCCAGAGGCTGACGTCCCACAAGGCGGCGAGCGTGACCGCGGCGATGGCGAGCACGAGCTCGAGCGACACGTCCTCGACGTCGAGGAGTCCGGTCTCGCGCAAGGTCATCCCGCGGCCGAGACGGAGCATCGGCACGAGAAGTGCGCGGTTCACGACGACGAAGGTGACCGCCGCGGCCGCGCCAGCCGCAGCCTCACGCGCGCTGCCATGCGTGAAGCCGATCGGCCGGGCGACCGCCCAGGCTGCAACGCCTGCGACCGTGTAGTTCGCGATGTTGAACGTCTGGATGTACCAGGGGTAGCGCTGCTTGAGCCAGTCCGGGATGCAGTGGGTGATGATGAGCAGGGCGAGGAGCGCAGGCGGCAGAAGCAGCGCCCCGGCGACGACGAAGACGATCGCCGGATGGAAGACGCGCCGGCGGTTGAGCTGGAACGACAGCAGCTGGGCGACCGACGCCATGACCGTCAGAATCAGGAAGTGCCGCCAAGGGCTGCTCTCGTGGAGGCGGATCTCCATGATCGGGATCCCGATCGCGGCGGGCGCGACCACGGCGGCCCAGTAGAGCCACGCTTTGGCGCTCAACTCTCCGATCGACGTCGGGCTGAGCCGCCGCGGGTGCCAGAGCAGCTTGACCGGGGCGGTCGTCACTCGGGTCGCCTAGCGCTTGGCGGAGCTGTCGGCGTGTGCAGCCGAGCCCCAAGCCGCCGAGCCCCACGCCGCCGAGGCAAGATCCTGCGCCAGTGAGGACGAGCCCCACGCCGCGCTGCCCCAGGCAGCGGAGCCCCACGCAGCCGAGCCCCACGCAGCCGAGCCCCACGCAGCCGAGCCCCACGCAGCGGAGCCCCAGGCAGCTGAGCCCCACGCCGCCTGGTCCCAGGTCGGGTCGGCGAGGGCGGCAGCCTGCCAGGCCGACGTGTCGAACACCGGCAGCGAGCCGCCGTTCGGATCCGGGCCGACGAACTGATCGAGCGCCGCGTTCGCGTTCGGCGGATCCGTCACTGCACCTGCGGCCTTCGCGTCGACGAGGCCGACGCCGACCGACATCGGCGCGGCGTTCGGCTCCGCACTGGCGGAGAGCATGAGCGCGCCCTTGACCTGGTCGGGCGTCCAATCGGGGTGGAGCGCAAGGATGTAGGCCGCCGCACCGGAGACGATCGGCGCCGCGAATGACGTGCCCGAGAGCTGGATGTAGCCGGGCGCGACGATGGCACCAGGGCGTGTGGTGGCGAGGGTGGAGTTCGGCGGAATGGGGCCGACCATGTAGCGGCCCGGTGCCGCGAGCTCCGGCTTCGCGAAGCCGTCGAACGTGTAGCCATAGACCGACCACGGCGCGGCGGTGTCGTTGTTCGCCGAGACGTTGCCACCCATGTCGTCGGCGCCGACCGTGATGACGAACGGGTCGTTGCCCGGCGCGTACGCGACCGTCGTCGGCTGGCCATCGCTCCCGTAGTTACCCGAGGCGGCGACGACGACGACACCGTCGAACCACAGCTTCTCGACAGCCTGGTCGAGCGGGTCCCACATGACGCTCGCCGGCGACGTGCCGCTGAGCGAGAAGTTCGCGACGCCGATGTTGTACTGCGCCTTGTGATCGATGATCCACTGGCAGGCCGCGATCACGTCGCTCGTGAGCGCCATGCCCTGGTCGTTCATCACGTCGATGGAGACGAGCGGCGCGCTCGGCGCGACACCGGCGTAGCCGGGCGCGCTACCCGCGGCGATGCCGGCGACGAACGTGCCGTGGCCGTAGCCGTCTCCCTTCGCGTTCGGCGTGCCGCTAGAGACGATCGTCGTCTGCGCGATCACCCTGCCGTTGTCGAAATCGGGGCGGGGCGTCTGGATGCCGGAGTCGACGATCGCGATGGCCGGCGGGGTCGGCAGCTTTCCGTCGGTCACCCCGGACCACGTCTGGCGCGCATCGACGGCGGTCGGCCACTGCTGATTGTTCGAGATCCCGCCGAGGAGGTGGACCGGCTGGTCGAGGCTGATCGCCGTGACGCCGTTCGCGTTGGCCAACGCGATGAGCTGGCGACCGGTGACGCCGGCGGACGCTGCGTTGATCACGGAGAGCCGGCGGGAGAGCCCGCCGCCGGTGCGCCCGACCGCCGACACGAGGGCGCGCTCGTTCGTGCCTTTGAGGATGACCTTGAAGACCTGATGGGGATGCGCCTGCGCAGTGGCTACGAACTGCGGAGCGACGAGTGCGCGCGTCGAATGCGCGCTGCGCGGCGCGGGTGACGCCGAGCCGAATGCCGCAACGGCAGCGACGGCGGCGACGCTCGCGCCGATGAGCCGGCGGCGCTTCGAAGTGATCTGTAGCCAAGCTGTACGCATTTCCCGCAATCCCTCTCCTGTGACTTGAAGGTGTGCGGACGGTAGGAGGGCGAAAGAGCACCTGCATCACCCAGAAGCGGGATGCCTCGCAGGTCCACTCGAACGAGGGATGATCAGAAGATCTCGGGGCACCAGGGCAGCGGGCGCCACGCGAACAGCGCGTCCGCCCGCTCGACCGCGCCCGGCTCGAGCTCCTCGAGACGCAATGCGTCCCGAAGCTCCGCGAAGGAGATCGCCCCGAGATATGCCGAGCCGAGCACGTCGACGTCGAGGGCGATGTCCGCGGCTTCCTCCGTGCGTTCGGCGTGGCCGTTCTCGAGCACCCAGCGCCCCTCGTTCCAGGGACAGGTGGCATCGCGGACGTCGAAGACGATCCTCCCCTCGGCCGCGTACTTCCGCCCCGAAAGGGCGGCGCCGACGTCGACGAGCCGCACCCAGAGCGAGTCGCCGGTGCGGAAGAAGAGCCGCCGCGGGTTCGCGAGCAGGAGGAAGAGCGGGTGGTTGGGCGGGAGCAGCGAGCACGTGATCTTCGACGACCAGTCGATGTCGCAGAGGTAGCGCCAGAGCTCCGCCGTCGCCTGGGGACTCGTTGCGACAGCCTCGATCACCTCGGTGCGGCCGGTCGAGACGCCGTTGTCGAACTCGAGGTGCGTGCGATAGATCGCGTAGCCGGCGACCGATCCGTCGAGCTCGAGCACGACGAAGCGCTTCGGGTTCGCCTCCTCCTCCGGAGGCAGCCAGAGCATGCGCACCTCCCACCACGCAGGCGGGCGCGCGAAGACTCCCGAACGCTGCCGGCGCAACTCTTCCCAGACAGGCGGGAACAGCTCCTGCGCCTCCTCGGGCGTCACGAAGCGCACATGCCCGCGGCGCTCGAGCGGCTTCGCGAACGACGACCACTCGCGCGGCAGCTTGATCTCCCCGCACCAGGCTGCGAGGCCGTAACCGAAGCGGCCGTAGATCGTCTCCTCGCTCGCCCACAGCGCCGCGATCGGCTCGCCGCGCTCGTGGATGTCGCCGAGCTGCCCGTGCATCATCGAGCGGAGCACGCCCCGGCGGCGATGTGTCGGGTAGACGCCGACGACGGTGACGCCCGCGCACGGAAGCGAGCCGCCGGGAACGGAGAGGTCGAAGCTGTAAGCGCCCGCACCGCCGACGATCTCGTCACCGTCGAAGGCCGCGTGCATCCGCCCGAGCTCGTGGATCCGTGTCCAGCGGTCGAGCCAGTCCTCCTCCGGGAATCGGCCGAAGTACTGGCCGATCCCATAGAAGGCGCGCGCGAGCTCGTCGCGATCACGGCACGGGCGGACGTCGAACATGGCCCGACGCTACAGCTTTTCGAGGGGCGCGTAGTCGAGCATGAGCTTGCGCTCGCTGCCGTCGTCGGCGAAGCGGATGGTGACGAGTCCGCCGGCTTCGACGTGCACGACGACGCCTTCCCCGAGCGTCGTGTGGCGGACGTTGTCGCCGGTCTGCAGGCTCGGGACGTTCTCCTTCGGGACGACCTGGCTGAGCCGCGGCGAGCCGTAGCTCGACCACGACGACGGCCGGAGCCGCTCGCGCTCGACGTGGCGCTCCGGCACCTCGTCGAGGAAGCGCGACGGGAGGTTGTGGTTGCGGCCGCCGAAGAGCATCCGCGACGACGCGTGCAGCAGCGTCAGCCGCTCCTTCGCCCGCGTCATCCCGACGTACGCGAGCCGCCGCTCCTCCTCGATCCCCTGCTCCTCGATCGCGCGCGAGTGCGGGAAGATCCCTTCCTCCATCCCGATCATGTAGACGGCACGGAACTCGAGGCCCTTCGCGTTGTGAAGGGTCATGAGCGTGACGAGGGAGCCGTCGCCGCGGATCGCGTCCTGGTCGGAGTAGAGCGAGATCTCCTGGAGGAAGCCCGACAGCGTGGTATCGCCCTCGGTTTGCTCGCGCCACTCACGCGCGACGGAGACGAGCTCCTGGAGGTTCTCCATCCGGCCCTGCGCCTCGATCGTGCGCTCGGCCTCGAGCGACTCGGTGTAGCCGCTGCGCGCGAGCACCTCCTCGATGAGCTCGGGGACATCGTACTCCTGCGCCGCCGACATGAGCGACTCGATCGTCGCGCGGAACGCCCTGAGCGCCTTCTGCGGCGCGGCACCGACGCCGGCCATCGCCGCCTCGGCCGTCGCCTCCCAGAGCGAGATCCCCCGCTGGTCGGCCCACGTCGCGAGGCGTGCTAGCGACGAGTCGCCGATCCCGCGGCGCGGCCGGTTCGCGATGCGGAGGAGTGAGACCGCGTCGTACGGGTTGTCGATCACCTGGAGGTAGGCGACGAGATCCTTCACCTCGGCGCGTTCGTAGAACCGCGGCCCGCCGATCACCTGATACGCGACCCCCTGCCGCACGAGGATGTCCTCGAGCACGCGGCTCTGCGCGTTCATCCGATAGAAGACCGCGACTTCGCTGCCGGAGTAGCCCTCCTCGACGAGCGCCGCGATCTCGGCCGCGACGTACCGCGCCTCGGCGTGCTCGTCCTCGACCTCGACGACGCGCACCGGGTCGCCCTCGCCGAGCTCCGACCAGAGGTTCTTCTCCTTGCGCTCGCGGTTGTGCACGATGACGCCGTTCGCCGCGTCGAGGATGTTCTGCGTCGAGCGGTAGTTCTGCTCGAGCGCGATCGTGCGCGCGCCGGGAAAGTCGCGCTCGAACTCGAGCACGTTCCGGATGTCGGCGCCTCTGAATGCGTAGATCGAGTTGTGCGTGACGATTCCCTCGGCGACGAAGTTGTGCGTGCGCTCGACGTCGAGGTCGTAGACGGGCCGATCGAGCTCGACGCGCTCGACCTTTGTGACGAGATCGAACTTCCCGTCCTCGTCGACCACGACCATGCCCGGGCGCACGGCGGACGCGGGCATGAAGGGAAGCGAATTTCGCTCCTTGCTGCGACTCCCGTCCTGACCCGCGAGACGGGCCGTGTACCGCACCGAGCACTTCAGCTCGTCGCGGAGAAGCCGCACCACCTCGTCGAGCTTCCCGATGTCCGCATACGACGACTCGTAGCGCCAGCCGGTCGATCCCTTGTATGCCGGCTTCCAGCGCAGGCCCAGCCGCTCGAGTGTCGCTCTTCCCTCGTCGTCGTAACCGAAGAGGGAGATGCGGTGCTGCGGCTCCGCAGCGCGGCTGTCGCCGCAGAGCGCGACCGTGAGACGGCGCCGGACCCGCGTCCCGCTCGTCGTCGTCGCGGTCGCGAAGTGCGGGTGCAGGAAACTCAGGCCCTCGGCACCGAGCAGCCTCCACCCCGCGCGCTCGGTGTCCATCTTCGTCGCGACGAACGGGATCGTCGGGATGCCGTGGGCCAACGAGAACAGAGTCTCCGCGGTCTGCGCCTCGGCTTCCGACGGGTAGCAGCCGAGAACCCAGCTCGCATCTGCCTGCTCCGCGTCCGTCCGCGAGGTCCCGATCCGGAACCCGTGCCCGCGCTTCCACATGAGGTAGGTCATGTGTAGTTGCGGCGTCCGGCCGACCTTGAAGCCGGCGAAGTGCATGTGCTCCGGCGTCGAGACGATCCTTCGCCCTGACGCAAGGGTGATCGCAACGCCCTCGGACTGAATGGAGACGTGAGTCCGTGACACCCGGGCCGGCCCGAATCGGCCGCTGCCGTAACAGGAGAGAACCTCGTCGCCTTCGCGGACGGTCTCGATCGGCCGGCGGGTCCTGTCCGCCATGGTCACGAGCGTCCCCTCGACGAGGCACTGGTCCGGGTCGCCGACGGCGAAAAGGTTCGTGTGCTTCTCCGCGAGCAGCTGGAGGAGCCGGTACTGGGCGTGGTTCGTGTCCTGGTACTCGTCGACGAGGACGTAGCGGAACGCGTCCTGCCATTTCTGCCGCGCCTCGGGGAAGCGCTCGAGGACGTCGACGGTGAGGAAGAGCATGTCGTCGAAGTCGACGGCGTTCGAGGCGAAGAGGCGCTTCTGGTAGAGGTCGTACACCTCCGCGACGGTCTGGTCGTAGAAGCTCGCGACGCGCTCGCCGTACTCCGCCGCGCTGACGAGGCGGTTCTTCGCGTTCGAGATCTGCGAGTGGATGCCGCGCGGCGTGAAGCGCTTCGGGTCGCGTTCCAGCTCTTCGAGGCAGCGCTTGACGAGGCGCACCTGGTCGGCCGAGTCGTAGATCGTGAAGTTCGAGCGGTAGCCGAGCCGCTCTGCCTCGCGGCGGAGGATCCGGCCGCACGCGGAGTGGAACGTCATCACCCACGCCGCGCGCGCCGGCGGGCCGACGAGGTCGGTGACGCGGTCGCGCATCTCCCCCGCCGCCTTGTTCGTGAACGTGATCGCGAGGATCTCGGGCGGCTTGACGCCGACCGCGCCGAGCAGGTGCGCGATGCGGCGCGTGAGCACGCGCGTCTTGCCGGAGCCCGCGCCCGCGATGACGAGGACTGGGCCCTCGGTGTGGAGGACGGCCTCGCGCTGGGCCGGATTCAGGTCGGCGAGGTACGTCTCCGGCGTCGTCGCAGCCACCGATCGAGGATAGCCGTGGCCCCCGCCGTGGTCGGCAGGGGCCACGGAAGAGCGCTGTTGCCTAGTACGTGTGGACCGGCAGGCTCCCGCCGAAGTCCGACTTCGGGACGCAGAGCGCCCACACGGCGAGGTTGTTGTCCTGCGAGCCGACGTGCGCGAACTGGACGATCCAACCGTCGAGCCGACCGGCCTTCGGCGTGTACGTGTTCCAGTCCATGCGGCCCGGGAACGACGCGGCAACCGCGACCTGGTTGTTGTTCGTCGTCATATCGGTGCTCGAGTCCGTGTCCTGGACGCCGCCCGAGATCGCGATGTACTTCTGCGAATTCGTGTCGTCGGCCGGATCGCACGCCGCGGTGGCAATTGCGCCGACGCCCACCGTCTCGGTGTAGGTCTGATCGACATAGAACGCTCCGGAGAATCCGGGCTTGCCGAGTACGGCGTTCGCGTGTCCGCTGAGATCGCGCAGTCCGAGCGAACCGTCCTTGATGCTGTAGCCGTTCAACGAGCCGGGCTTGACTTGACTCGCCGACGTGATCAGGTACTTGCTCCCCGCCCACGCGCCGCCTGCGATTGCGAGGCCGAGCGCGAACGCGCCCAGCACGATGAATGTCCGCTTCATATGGTTGAACCCCCAGTTGTCGTTAACTCGTACTACGAAGTAGTTCTGAGGGTCTCTACCCCGCCCTTTGCGATGCGAATCTCGACCTTGGCCGCGGAGAGCATCCTGCACCGGTTCGGCGACCCTCGCCCCCGCCGCGCGAGGACGGAACACGCCCTTACGCGCGCAGCCCGAGCGGGCGGCCGAGCACCGCAAAGCCGGCGAGACAGAGCGAACCATCCACGAGTGCGCGGGCGAGCCCGTCGAGCGGATCCGACTGAACGCCGCCGGCGACGGCGATGCAAAGCGCGACTGCGCCCGCGATCGCGACAGCGAGAAGCCACGGGTCAGCGCGAACGCCGAGATCGAACGAGAGGTCGGCGGGCTTGCCATCGGCGGCCGGGAGGAGCCGGAGCGAGCGGACGACGGCGGTAGCCCCGAGAAGGACGGCGGCCGCTCCGACCCCGACCGTCGCCCATCCGAGCGGGCGCGAGGACCACTGGGCGACCTGGTAATACCCCGACGTGAGCAGGCCGAGCGGGATGACCGTAAGCGCAGCTCCGGCGATCGCGAGACAGGCGCGACGAATGAGGATGTGCGCTTCGACGGCCGGGATCACGGCCAGACGACGCAGGCGCCACGCCCGCAGCAGGGAAAGCGTCCCTCCGACGAACGCGAACTGGACTCCGCCGACGAGCGCGGCCGTCAGCAGCGGCGGAGCGCTCGTCGTGTAGACGGCCGCGAACGCGAACACCGCGCCGAACAGCAGACCGAACGGGACGAGGACGAGGAAAACCGCGAACCCGGCCCGTCGTGCGTAGAGCGTGCCGAGCTCATCGGCGAACTGCCGCGCCAGCGCGCGAGGGTCGCCGAGGTCGGCGCTTGGGTCACAGGCGAGGTGATCCTCGATCTCGAGGCGGATCCGGCGGCGGCGGCGAGCCGGGACGCCCACGGCGCGCAGCTCCCTGTCGAGCTCGTCGATCACGCGAGAACTCCGTCGACTGCCTGTGCGAAGAGGCGCCAGTCGCCGCGGCGCTCGCCGAGCGCGGCGCGTCCACGACGCGTGAGCTTGTAGACCCGGCGCCTCCGCCCGCTCGCGGTCTCCCACGCGCTCGCGAGCAAGCCGTCCGCCTCGAGCCGGTGCAGTGCCGGATAGATAGTCCCCTCCGGCAGATCGAAGACGCCGCCGCTGCGCTGCCGCAGCTGTTCGATGACGGCGTACCCGTGCTGCGGCCCGCCGGCGAGAACGGCGAGGATCATCGCGTCGAGATGCCCCTTGAGCGCTTCGGCCTTCATATGCTTTCCCAGCCTATGCATAGCGTTGCTAGGTGTCAAGCCGCGCTAGGCTCGCTCCTTGGAGCTCGCGCTCATGATCGAGGGTCAGGAGAACGTCACCTGGGACCACTGGTGCGCCCTTGCCGCTGCCTGCGAGGAGCACGGGATCAGGACGCTCTTCCGTTCCGATCACTACATCTCGCAGGGCGACGAGCTCCACAGCGTCGCGCACGATGCGTGGACGGTCATCGCCGCACTCGCGGCGCGTACGACGGCGCTGCGGTTCGGGACGCTCGTCTCCCCCGCGACCTTCCGCGCTCCCGCCCTGCTCGCGAACGCCGTCGCGACTGCGGATCACGTCTCCGGCGGACGCGTCGAGCTCGGCCTCGGCGCCGGGTGGATGGAGCGCGAGCACCGCGCGTTCGGCTTCGACTTCCCCGAGACGAGCGTCCGCGTCGAGCGCTTCGCCGAGCAGCTCGAGATCGTCCACCGGCTCTGGACGGAGGAGCGGGTCGACTTCCGCGGCCGCCACTACACGCTCGAGGACGCGCCCGGCCTGCCGAAGCCCGTCCAGGAGCCGCGCCCGCCGCTCATCGTCGGCGGCAGCGGCAAGCGCGGCACCGTCGAGCCCGCGCTCCGTTTCGCCGACGAGTACAACACGCCGTTCGTCTCTCCGGCAGAAGCCGCGGAGATCCGCGCGAAGGTTGCCGGCCTGCGCTTCAGCGTCATGACCGGCTTCCTCGTCGGGGAGACGGACGCCGAGATGCGCGACCGGGCGCGCGAGCTGTACGGCCGCCGGCCGCGCGAGCAGACGTTCGACGACTGGCTCGCCGCCTACTCAGAGCGCTGCGTCGTCGGCTCGGTGGAGGAGGTCGTGGCCCGCCTGCGGGAATACGAGGCCGCCGGCTGCGACCGCGTGATGCTCCAGCACCTCCTCCACACCGATCTCGAGCCCGTCAGGCTGCTGGGTGAGGTGCTCCGCCCGGCCCTGGCGTCGTAGGCTCCTCCCCGCCCTGGTCGAGCCGGAACGGCGGGTATTCCGAGGTCAGGAACATGCAATAGGCGCAGACCCGCAGCGACCAGCGGTTGCAGCCCATCACGAGGTCGAAGAGCCCGCGCGGGTAGCCACGGCCGAACAGCAGCAGGATCCCGATGACGATCACGAGCACGCCGACGACGCTCGGCGCGCGCCAGTCCGTCCCGACGGCGAAGCCGCCGCCGAGCAGGCCGGCGATCACGTACTGCGGGATTCCGAGCAGCCACCAGCCGATCAGCGGGAAGCCGCGACGGTGATGCTCCGGATAGTCGATCTCGAGCCGCGCCGGATAGTCCGGGACGTCTGCCAGCGTGAACGGCGGGTAGCGGTCGGTCGCGATCGCCGACAGCGCGTAGAAGCCGACTCGCCAGCTCCAGCGGAGCACGCCGACATTGAACTCGAACAGGCCGCGCGGGTAGCGGCCGGTGAACAGCAGGACGACGAAGGCGGCAATCGTCGCGAAGACGACGCCGATCCAGAGGAAAACGAGCAGGAACCAGTGCGGGATCGCAAGCAGCCACTTCACGAGCCACTTCCAGCGGCTCAGCGGCTCGTCGAGGCGGCCCTCGAGCCGCAGCGGGTAGGCGTGGTCGTTCATGGGTCTCTCTCCTCCTTTGCCGACGGCTCCAGCATGCGTAACGCCAGCCATAGCGTCATCGGGGATGCAACCGATTCTCCTTGCGGGATCGTCCGGCCCCGTCGCCAGGATCGGGACCGTGGAAACGACGACACGGCTCGAGACGTTCAGCGACGGCGTCTTCGCGATCGCGGCGACGCTCCTCGTGCTCGAGTTCGCCGTCAAGCCGGGGCCTAAGGTCGGGAGCGAGCTCGCCCACATCTGGCCCGCCTACCTCGCGTACGTCACGAGCTTCGTGACCATCGGGATCATCTGGATGAACCACCACCACACCGTCTCGCTCCTCGGCCGAGTCGACCGGACGATGCTGTTCATCAACAACCTGCTCCTCCTGTCGGTCGCCTTTCTCCCGTTCCCGACGAGGCTCGTCGCGGAGGATCTGCGGAACACGGGGAACCGTCCGGCCACGCTCGCCTACGCGGGGACGCTCGTAGTCGTGGCCGCGCTCCACCAGCTCTGGTGGCAGTACGCGCGCCGCGGCCGCCGTCTCATCGCGGAGCGCACGCCCGACGCAGCGCTGCGGGCCGTCGACCGCGCCTACGCGCCCGGTGTCCCGCTCTACGGCGCGGTCTTCCTCCTCACTTTCTGGAGCCCACTTGCGGCCGTGTCGCTGACGTTCGCGATCGCGGCGTTCTACCTGCCGTCGGCCGCGCTGTTCGACCGCTCATAGCTCGATCGTCCGCGTCGCGGAGAACGCGTCGAGGAAGCGACGGTCGTGCGTGACGAGGAGCACCGTCCCGTCGTAGCCGGCGAGCGCACGCTCGAGCTCCTCGATCGCCTCGACGTCGAGATGGTTCGTCGGCTCGTCGAGGGCGAGGCAGTTGACTCCGCGCGCGGCGAGGAGCGCGAGTCCCGCGCGCGTGCGCTCACCGGGCGAGAGCGATGACGCGGAGCGAAGGACGTCGGCAGCGCCGAGCCCGAACTTCGCGAGGAGCGTCCTCGCCGTCTCCGTGTCGAACTCGCGGAAGACGTCGAGGAGCGGCCGGTCGCCGGAGAGCGCAGCGCGGTCCTGCTCGAGCTCGCCGAGGACGACCCCCGGGCCCTGCCAGCGGCTCCCCGCTACGAGCGGGAGCCGGCCGAGAAGCGCGTCGAGCAGCGTCGTCTTGCCGCTCCCGTTCTTCCCCGCGATCGCGAGCCGGTCGCCCCAGCCGACCTCGAGGTCGAGCGGGCCGAGCCGGAACGTGCCGCGCTCGACCACCGCGCCTTCGAGCCGCACGACGACGTCTCCGCTGCGCGCCGCCGGCGCAAGCCCGAGGCGGAGCTCCCACGGCTCGTACGGCTTCTCGACGGTCTCGACCTTCTTGAGCTTCGCGGCGTACGTCCGCTTCACGTCCTTCGACTTCTTCTTCTTGCGGCCCTGGCCGTAGCCGCGGCGCGCCCACTCGGCCATCCGGCGCTGCTGCTCCTCGATCCGCTTGCGCTCGCCGACCGACGCCTCCCAGCGCTGGACGTGCCGCTCGCGGCGCCGCTCGCGCTCGGCCTCGTACTCGCTCCAGCCGCCCGCGTACTCGGTGGCGCCGCGCGTCCACTCGTCGAGCTCGACGATGCGCGTGACGACGCGATCGAGGAAGGCGCGGTCGTGGGAGACGACGACGACCGAGCCGGGCTGCGACGCGAGCTGCCGTTCGAGCCATTCGATCCCGGCAAAGTCGAGGTCGTTCGTCGGCTCGTCGAGGAGGAGGACGTCGAACTCCTCACGGAGCACCGTCGCAAGCGCCGAGCGGGTCTCCTCTCCGCCGGAACGGCTGCCGGAGCGGCGCTCCTGCGCGAGATAGCCGACCGCGAGCGACGGCGGCGAGCGGCGGACGCGTCCCTCGTCCGGCTCCTCGAGCCCGGCGAGCAGACGGAGGAGCGTCGACTTGCCGGTGCCGTTCGGGCCGACGAGGCCGATCCGTGCGCGCGGCGGCACGACGAGGTCGACGCCCCCGAGGACGACTTCCGATCCAAACGACTTCGTGATTCCGGACGCGACGAGCGAGCCGGCAAGGCGAGACATGCGCAACGACCTCCAACGACGTGGAACGACAAGAGCCGGGGGTGAGATCGGGTCAGTTGCGCATAGAACGGCGCCGAGCGCCGGGGCGCAGTCTAGCGGCGAACGGGCACGACGAAGACGCCGCTCTCGTCCTCGATCACACGGACGTTCGCCCCGTAATGCGCCGCGACATTCCCCGCAGAGAGGACTTCCGCGGCCGGGCCCTCCGCAACGACGGAGCCGGCGTCGAGCAGGACGACGTGCTCGGCGTACTGCCCCGCGAGCGTGAGGTCGTGCATCGTCGTGACAACCGTGAGACCGTCGCCGC
>Ga0307372_10001816_pt1 | contig 36248 bp, 30 predicted proteins | sample OX1MG_FD_202533 | JGI IMG/M metagenome (GOLD analysis project Ga0307372, IMG submission 202533) | Soil microbial communities from Risofladan, Vaasa, Finland - OX-1 | ecosystem: Environmental > Terrestrial > Soil > Coastal area > Acid sulfate soil | place: Finland: Risofladan, Vaasa | collected...
GTCTTTTTATTTCTCCAGCGCCGCGGAATGACTGACCCGTTAGTCATTTATGGATAGAATGATAGCACACCCCGCGCCTGTTGTCCAGCCCCGCGGGTCTCTGTCATTGGAACTGCAAAGAAGGCGTCCGGCTTTCGCCGGACGCCTCCGGCGGGACCGAGGCCGCGTTATTGCCGGGTTGGCGGCTGCTGCGACTCTTCCGGCTGAGACTGTCCTTGATCCCCCTGCGCGCCGGCGCGGTTTTGCCGCCGCGCGCGGCGGGCTTGGCGCGCCTGCTGTCGAAGCTGGCGCATCTGCTGCATGATTTGCCGGCGCTGCTGGCGCAGGGGCTTTATCTGCTCCCAGAGCTGTTTTAACTGCTGATTGACCTGCCGCAACTGCTGGCGCAGCTGCTGCATCTGCGCGCGCAACTGCTGGCCCTGTCCGGAGGCCTCGCCCGATGCGGGCGCCTGGCTTGCCCCTCCCGCGTCGGACGCGCCCTGCGCCCCAGCGGCTAAAACCGATCCTGCGGCCATGGCCAACGCCAACGCGGCTATTTTAATCCTTTTCATAATATTGCCTCCTTTAATAGTGGATAAGCGGATGATGGATGAATTGAATGAGATTTCCTTCCGGATCGCGCGTATAAAAGGAACGGGCTCCGTCGCGGTGCGTCCGCGGCTCTTTTTCGAGGTTAAAGCCGTGCTTTTTGAGGTAGTTCGCCCAGGCGTCCACGTCCTGGGCTTTGCGCAGCATGATCCCGAAATGATCCAGGCTGCCTTCCCCCGAGAAATCGGCCTTGTGCAGGGCCAGGCTGTCCTTGTCCTTAGCGAGGTAAACGTTGTCCGGATCGGGCCGCCATTCCACCGCGAAGCCCAGAATATCGACGTAGAAGCGCTCGGCCGCGGCCAAGTCCTTGACCTTAAGCGCGATGTGCCGGATGCCCAGCGTTTCCGAAGGCAGGTCTGCGGGCCGCGGCGGCATGATATAATAATTATAACACATGGCTTCCTTAGCTGAAAAAACCGCAGTCAACCTCGATACCCTCCGCTATTGCCGGGACGTTTTTGCCTATCGCCGCCGCAAAACCAGGACGGTGATGGTGGGCAAAGTGGGCGTGGGCGGCGACAACCCCATCCGCCTGCAGTCCATGACCACCACGGACACCATGAACGTGGAGGCCACCGTCGCGCAGAGCCTGCGCATGGTGGCGGCCGGCTGCGAGATCGTGCGCATCACCACGCCCACGGTCAACGACGCCAAGGCCCTGGGCAAGATAAAGGAAGGCCTGCTAAAGGCCGGCTGCGCCGTTCCTCTCGTCGCGGACATTCATTTTTCCCCGCCCGCCGCCATGGAAGCCGCGGAGTACGCCGAGAAGGTGCGCATCAACCCCGGCAACTTCGTGGACAACAAGCGCTTTGCCGTGAAGGAGTACACCGACGCGGAGTACGAGGCCGAGCTTGTGCGCATCGAGGAGCGCTTCACCCCGCTGGTGGAGAAGTTGAAGCGCTTGAAACGCGCCCTGCGGCTGGGCACCAACCACGGCTCCTTGTCAGACCGCATCATGAACCGATACGGCGATTCGCCGCTGGGCATGGTGGAGAGCGCGCTGGAGTACGTGCGCATCTGCGAGAAAAACGGATTTCACGACATCATCCTGTCGATGAAGGCCTCCAACCCGAAGATCATGATCGCGGCCTACCGGCTTTTGGCCGCGCGCATGGACGAGTTGGGGATGAATTATCCTTTTCATCTGGGCGTGACCGAGGCGGGCGGCGGCGAGGACGGGCGCATCAAGTCCGCCATCGGCATCGGCAGCCTCCTGGCCGACGGCATCGGCGACACTATTCGCGTGTCCTTGACCGAGGACCCGGAGTTCGAGGTTCCGGTCTGCAGGGACTTGGCCGCGCCTTTTCAAGTCAAGCCCGCGGAAAAACCGCGGCCGGAGCTTTCCGGAATCAAGCACTGCCGCAGTTTTTTCGATTACGCCCGGCGGCCCGCCTCGGCGCTTCGCATCGGGCCGTTTGTCATGGGCGGCAGCCAGCCTATCCGGGTCGTCACGGCGATGCCTCCGGGAATTAAGGCTGCCGACATCATGGCTCTTCTGGAGGCCCAGCTTAAGAAAGCCGGCGAGGCCGTGCCCGAAATCCTTTCCTGGACTTTACGCACGCGCGAGGATTTAGAACGCTTGAAAGATGCGCGTCAAAGCTTGTCGGGCGAAACCTCGCGCCTGGCTTTCCTGGGGCGATTCGAGGGATCGCTGGAACTCGTTTTGCAAGGGCTGCCCTTGGTGGACGCGGCGTCCTGGAACGGCGCGGAAACGGAAAAGTTCGTTCAAGCGATCAAAGCGCAAGGGAAAATTTGGCTTATCGAAGAGAAAACCGCGGCCCAGGCTTTGGCCAAATCCGAAGCGGCCCAGCGCGCGGGAGTCCCCGCGGTTCTCAGCTTGACCGGCCCGCAAAACATGGAAGCTCTTCTCCATGAATACCGCGCGCTCGCCGCCCGGTCGGAAAATTTTCCCGTCCATCTGCGCGCGCCGCGCGCGGACAACGTCGAGAACCAGCTGCTGTTCTCCTCCCTGCTTATTGGAAGCCTTCTTTGCGACGGAGTCGGCGACAGCGTCGAAATAGCGGCGGACCTGGCTCCGGCGAAAAATATCGAGCTGTGCTACAACGTTTTGCAAGGCGCTGGCGCGCGCGTGACCAAGACGGAGTTCGTCTCCTGCCCGTCCTGCGGCCGCACGCTCTTCGATCTGCAGACCACCACCGACCGCATCAAGGCCCGCACGGGGCACTTGAAGGGCGTTAAAATCGCCATCATGGGCTGCATCGTCAACGGGCCCGGAGAGATGGCCGACGCGGACTTCGGCTACGTGGGCGGGGCGCCGGGGAAGATCAACCTTTACGTGGGCAAGGAGTGCGTGCAGAAGGGCATTCCCATGGAAGGCGCGGACGAGGCGTTGGTCCAGCTCATCAAATCGAACGGCAAGTGGGTCGACCCAGCCTAGCCGCAAGCCGCGCACGCGCGGCTCTAAAACCTCGTCCGAACTTCGTTGCCATCGACTTCGAGACCGCCGACTACGGTCCCGACTCCGCCTGCGCCGTGGGCTTGGTGCGCGTCGAGAACGGAGCTATCGCGCGAAAAAAGCATTATTACATCCGCCCGCCGCGCCAAGATTTCGCCTTCACCCACATCCACGGCATTTCCTGGGAGGACGTCTTGGATAAGCCCAGCTTTGCCGAGTTGTGGCCGGAACTAAAGGAAGAAATCTCGGGAGCGGAGTTCTTGGCCGCGCACAACTCCCGCTTCGACCAAGGCGTGCTCAACGCCTGCTGTCAGTCGGCCGGGGTCGCGGCGCCGAAAGCTCCTTTCGTCTGCACCGTGAGCTTGGCGCGCAAAACCTGGGGAATTTATCCGACCAAGCTGCCCGACGTCTGCCGCTTTTTGGGGCTTTCCTTGAATCACCACGAAGCGCTTTCCGACGCCGAGGCCTGCGCCCGCATCGTGCTGGCGGCGAGCAGCGCCTAAAGTTGCGTCCGGATTCTTTTAGCGATATACTGCATTTTAACCAGTGGGGTGGAGCAGCTTGGTAGCTCGCCAGGGCGGACTGCCTTGGAGATCGCTGGTTCAAATCCAGCCCCCACTACAAATTTGAATCATGCCGGATATCAACGGCGATCTTTTCCGCTCCGTCCTCGAAAACGACGCGTCTAAAATTGCGGCAGCGCTCGACCAAGGCGCGGAGATTGAGGCCGTGAATGAAAACGGCCTTTTGCCGCTGGTTTTAGCCTGCTCAAAAGGATTTGCCGGCGCGGCCGAACTTCTTCTTAGTCGCTCGGCAAGAATCGAGGGTTCGCGCAAAAAGCGCTGGTCGCCTCTGGTCGCGGCCGCGACCTTCGGCCATGACGCGCTCGTCCCCCTCCTTGTCGCCCGCGGCTGCGACGTCGACGCGAAGGTTCACAAGGGCCTGACCGCGCTCGTTTCCGCCTCCGGCAACGGCCACCTGGCCTGCGCTATCGCGCTGCTTGAGAGCGGCGCCGCCGTCAACGCCCAAACGGACAACGGCAATACCGCTCTTATGGCGGCTTGCGCCCAGGGCCATGAGGAGGTCGTCCGCGTTCTGCTCGAGGCCGGCGCCGATGCCCGCATGCGGAACAAGCATGGAGAGGACGCTTTAATGCCGGCGGCTCGAGGCGGGTACGCCGGTATCATGGGGCTTTTGGTGGGGCGCGGGGCAGACATCGAAGGCAGATCCGCCTCCGGAGAAACCGCGCTTATGCTCTCTGCAGAATCCGGACGCTTGGAGGCCCTGCAGTTTCTTCTGCGCGAAGGCGCAGACGCGGACGCCAAGGACGTTTCCGGCCGGACCGCCCTTATCGCGGCCTGCGCGATGGGGCATAGCCGCGTAGTCCAAATTCTTCTGGACGCAGGCGCGGAGCCAAACGCACGGATGGACAACGGAAATACGGCTCTTTTTGTCGCTGTCGCCAAAAAGCGAAAAGAGACGGCTCATTTTTTATTGGAGCATGGGGCGGATGTGAATAGTAAAAACAAAAGAGGCTGGAGCCCGCTGATGCAGGCCGTGGAACATGAATCCGCCGAAATAATGCGGAATCTTCTGCGTTTCGGAGCGGACGTCAATGCAGTAACGTCCACGGGAGCGACGCCTCTTATGAGGGCGGCTTGGTGGTGTCCTGAGGATTTGTTTCTCGTCATGCTCGACTCTGGAGCCGGGATTGAAGTGCGGGACGACAACGGCCGCACGGCTTTATATCATGCCGCTTATAATGGAAATTTTTGCGCGGCTCGCCTTCTCATTGAACGAGGAGCGGACATAGATGCTCCGGCTACAACTTATAATAAGAGAACTCCGCTAATCGAGGCTGCATCCAAGGGCCACCGCTGCATAGCGGAGATGCTCTTAAGCAAGGGGGCGGAAATCGACAGAAAAGACGTTCGGGGTCAGACGCCGCTGATGCGGGCGGCCTATAACGGCCGGGATGATATCGTAAAGCTACTTGTTGAGAAGGGCGCGGATATCCATCTCCGGGATAACAAGGGATCTCAAGCCTTGTCTTTGGCGGCTTACTGCGGACGCGAGCGCATCGTCCGCCTGCTTTTAGAGCGCGGCGCGAAGATCAAAGGCCAAGACGTTCTGGGACGCACGGCCTTGATGCGGGCCGCGGAGCAAGGATATGAAACTATCGTCAGCCTGCTAAAGGGTTTTGGAGCCGATGAACGGCCGTTCCCATATCCGGCGGAAATTCTACTCGATCAAACGGCCCTTTCAATGATGCCGGAATCTGAAATAAGAAAAATAAAAGACACTAAGGCAATTAACACGCTATGCATGATCGCCGCGACAGTCAAGGACTACAGAGTTCTCGACATACTCTTGAGTCAACTAAAAACCGGCGTGGAGTCATCCGCGGTTTCCGGGATGAACGCAATCTTGCGGCTAGCGGCTCGGATTGGAGATTGTGACATGGCGCAGTGGGCTCTGGCGCGGGGAGCGGATTCCAATTTTACCGCAGGACAATGGACTCTGCTTATGACCGCTTCCGATTATGGGCATCGTCGGATTGTCCAGCTACTGCTTGAGAGAGGGGCCAAGCTCAATGCAAGAACGAACAAGGGCGAAACGGCGCTCATTCTGGCCTGCGTGAATTCTCATGAAGCCATCGCCGAACGCCTGATCGAGGCCGGCGCCGATGTCGACGCCATCGAAAGCAGGCGAATGACGGCGCTCATGTTCGCCGCTTATCATGGCCAGGCGGCCATCGCGCGCGCATTGATTAAGGCAGGGGCGAAAACGGGCGTCAAAAATCAGGATCAAAAAACGGCCTTGGATATCGCTCGCCTCATGGAGCGGGCGGAAACCGTCAAATTGCTGCTTGAATGCGGCAAGTAACCGGGCTTCTGCCGCGGCATTCCCCCAATTTTTTTAAAATCCTTGTCCAAGTCTTCCAAAAGCGCTAGAGTCATGAAAGCTTCATGAGCTTAATTCTGGTCGTTACGTTGGGCTTTCTGCTCGCGCGCATCATTGTCGCGAGCGGCCGCAAAGGCGGCTTTCCGACGGGCTCCGTCGTGCGGGACGTCGTTCTCGCCCTGGTCTTTCTGCTTGTCGTTTCCCAAGGTTCGAATTTCGCGGTCAGCTATTCCTGGTGGCGGGAACTAGGCCAGCTTTCGACTTTTTGGCGCCTCCTGGCCGTGCAGTGGCTGCCGCAAAGCGCCGCCGCGCTCGCGAGCATTCTGATTTTGTCAACGGCGTTCCTTTTGAGCAAGCGGCGGTCTCCTTCCGGGCTTTGGGAAAATCACGCCGTCAACGCGGGCGCTTTCGCCCTCATCGCCTTTATGGGCCTCGCGATCGGCTCAAGCTTCATCGACCCCTGGGTGTGCGCCTTATGGCGCGGCGCCCCAGCCGCCGTTTCGGCCTATCGGGATCCTCTTTTCCAAAAAGGCCTCGGCTTCTATTTCTTCCGCCTGCCTTTCTACGAGATGCTGGCGAGCTGGCTGGGCATTCTGGCCGTGGCGGTTTTGGGAATCTACTCCGCGGTCCAAGTCGCCGGGCTCCCCCCAACTCAGCTGCGCGCCTGGGCGCAGCGCCTGGGCCTGACGCCGACTCGGGAATCCTGGGAGTCCTGGGAAGAGCCGAGGCAGGTGCATCCCAAGCCGGCGCGGTTCTCGCTGGCCGGTCCCGCGCGCGCCGGCGCGGCGCTCTTTTTTGTTTTCATCGCCGCGATGTCCTTTTTCAACCGCTACAACCTGCTCTATTCCCAGCACCAGTTCCTCTACGGGGCGGATTACGTCGACGCCACGCTTGGGATCCCCTTTTATTGGGCCCGCGTCGCGTTCGCGCTGGCTTTGGCGCTCCTGGCTCTGGCGGCTCCGCGCCGGAAAGTAGAGATTCTTGAAGCGGCGGGCGTCGAGCTTTCGCCTTTCTCCGCGCTGCCCCGCTGGTTTCTGCCCGTCATGGGCTTTGGCTTCGCCGCGCTCTTGTTCCTGCCGCCTCTGACGGAAGCCGCGGTCAGATCCCTTTATGTGAAGCCCAACGAACTCACGCTTGAACGGCCTTTCATCGCGGATCACATCGCCGCCACTCTCGCGGCCTATAATTTGGCTCAAAACGCCCATGAAGAGCCCTTCATCCCCAAGCAGACCGACACTTTGGATCTTTCCCGCTATCCCGACGTCGCGCAGAACATCCTGCTCTGGGACCACCAGCCGTTTTTGGACAACGCCACCCAGCTGCAGACCTTGAGACCCTACTACTCGTTTCCCTCGGTGGCGACGGATCGCTACCTTGTCGACGGCCAGATGCGGCAAGTCCTTATCGCCGCGCGCGGGCTCGACACCGATCTGCTGCCGGACAACGCCCAGACCTGGGTGAATCTGAACCTCCAATACACCCACGGCTACGGCGCGGTCGCTTCCTTGGTCGGCTCGGCCACGAGCGAGGGCGCTCCCGACTTCGGCCTGCGGGACGCGCCAGTGCAAAGCGACATCCCTTCTCTGGACATCACGCGGCCTCAAATCTATTACGGAGAGGATACCCAGCGCCCCGTGTTCGCCGACAGCGATCAGCAGGAATTCGATTACCCCAAGGGCGACGACAACGCCTACAACACATACGCCGGCGCGGGCGGCATCTCCATCGGCTCCTGGCCCATGAGGATCGCGGCCGCGATTTCGATGAGCGACTGGAACATTCTTTTGACGCGCTATTTGACGCCGTCCTCCAAGCTCCTGCTGCACCGCCAAATCATGGCGAGGGTCTCCCGCTTGGCGCCGTTTTTGACGCTCGATCCGCACCCATATATGGTTGTCGACGGCTCCGGGCGCCTGTTCTGGATGATTGACGCTTACACGACCTCGGATTTAAGCCCCGACGCCCAGCCCACCGATTTTGACGACGGCACCGAGATCAACTACATCCGCAACAGCGTCAAAGTCACCGTCGACGCCTACACCGGCGCGGTCCATTTCTACGTTTTCGACGAAAGCGATCCGCTGCTGCAGGCTTACCGCGGACTTTTCCCTGATCTTTTCCTGCCGCGCTCGGCGATGCCTCCCGATTTGCTGGCCCACATCCGCTATCCGGAATTTATCTTCGGCGTTCAGTCCCAAATTTACCGCACCTTCCATATGCGCGATCCCCAGGTCTTCTACAACAAGGAGGACCAGTGGGACGTGGCCAAGCAGCTCTCCGGCGCTGAAGGCTCGCGCCCGACCGCGCCCTACTACGTGATGGTCCGGCTGCCGGGCGACAAAAAAGCCGAGTTCGTGCTCATGCTGCCCTTTACCAGCCACAACCGCGACAACCTCATCGCCTGGATCGCGGCGCGCTGCGATCCGGAGCATTACGGCCAGGTCATCTTCTACCGGCTGCCGAAGGATCAGCTTATTTACGGGCCGCTGCAGATTCAAAGCCGGGTCAGCCAAAATCGCGACATCAGCAAGGATTTGAGCCTCTGGAACCAGCAGGGCAGCCGGGTCGTGCGCGGCAACACCCGGGTTCTTCCGGTCGGCGGCACTTTCCTCTACGTCGAGCCCATCTACATCCAGGCGACGCAGGCCCAGCTTCCGGAGCTGAAAAAAATCGTGCTGGGCGTGGGCGACCGCTTGGCTTACAGCGACACGCTGGCCCAAGCCATCGCGGAGCTGGCCAAGCCCGCGCCGCCCGCCTCCGAGGAAGAGGAGGCAAGCGGCGTGGAAACCGAGCCCGCGGCGCCGCAGGAACCTTCTTTCCCGCCGCTGGATAAAGGTTTTGTCCAATCCCTGCGCCAGCACATGGCGCGCTACCGCCTCTTGACCTCGCAGGGCCGGCTGTCCGAGGCCGGCCAGGAGCTTGAAGCCCTCGAGCAGGAGCTCCAGAATTCATCCGCGTCCGGCTTGCGCCCGGCCAAGCATTCCCGCCGCCCGCGCCGATGAGCTTAAAATCGCGCGACACTTTCGCTCAACGCGCGACGTCTCAATTTCGATGAACCGTCTTTTGCCCGCGCTGCGCAATGGCATCAGCGTTGCGTAGCCATGCATGGAAGGTTGCGTCGAATATGCGTATGATAGTCCAGGAGAAAAATAAAGTGAAAAAGTCCCACATTAGTCTCTTACTCGCCGCGGCGCTCTTCGCGCCGATGGCCGCCGTCGCGCAGCCCGCTACGGGCGGTTCGGCTCCGGCCGCTTCGGCCGCCGCTCCCAGCGATGCCCACGCGGCTCTCGAGAGCGCGCGCGCCGCGTTCAAGTCGGCTAAGGCCCAGGTCCATCAGGACTGGGTGGCCTACAAGGCCGACAAGAAGGCCGCCAAGGCGGCCTGCAAGACCGCCGGCGCCGCTTGCGATGCGGCCAAGGCCAAAGTGACCGCCGACAGGCAGCAGATCAAGACCGACAAGGCGGCCCTTCATGAAGCTCATGAGAAGCTTCATGCGGCCTATAAAGCGTCCGGGATGAAGTCCCATCATCATTGGATGCATCACCACAAGGCTAAGGCCGCCAAGAGCGCCGCTCCGGCTGCCGCGCCCGCGGCTCCCGCCGCTCCCGCGTCAGGCAATTAATCGTTGTTGAGTCCGCAAACCCCTCCCGGCTCTAGGGCCGGGAGGGGCTCATTTTTTTGCGGGCAGGCCTATTCGCGAGGTTGCAATCGGGGCGGATTTACTATAATATGCCGGTCGCCCTTCTTGGCGGCACGCGCCGATGGATTCCAATTCCCGCAAGATTTTCCAGGAAAATTTCAAGGAAATTCATCCTGCCTTGCGGCCGGAGGAAGCCGTTGTCGAGGCCAACCGCTGCCTCTACTGCTATGACGCGCCCTGCGTCAAGGCCTGCCCAACGCACATCGAAATTCCCCGCTTCATCAAGCAAATCGCCTCGGCTGATTTGACCGGCTCGGCCAAGACCATCTTCGAGGCCAACGCCTTCGGCCATTCCTGCGCGCGCGCCTGCCCGGTCGAGGTTCTCTGCGAGGGCGCCTGCGTTTACCACGACTGGCAGGAAAAACCCATTTCCATCGCGCTCCTGCAGCGCCGAGCCACTGACGAGGCCCATGGAAACGAGTTGGAACCGTTCAAGCCCGGCCCGGACAACGGCTTTTCCGTCGCCGTGGTGGGCGGCGGGCCCGCGGGACTCTCCTGTGCGTCCTACCTGCGGCGCCTGGGCTACGCGGTCACCGTATTCGAGCGCGACAAGAACCTGGGCGGCTTGAACACGCACGGCATCGCGGAGTACAAGATGACCCGCAAAGTCTCCGCGGACGAGGTCAAGCGCATCCTGGCTTTGGGCGTGAGCGTCAAAAGCGGCATCGAAATCGGACGCGACGTGTCGCCGGAAGATCTCCTGACCGGCTTTGACGCGGTGTTTTTGGGCATCGGTCTGGGCGAAACCAAGCGCCTGGGGATTCCCGGCGAAACCTTGCGCGGCGTTTGGGACGCGCTGTCCTTCATCCGTCACGTGAAGGACCGTGATTTAAAGCCCTTGGGCCAAAGCGCCTGCACCATCATCATCGGCGGCGGCAACACGGCCATTGACGCCGCGACCCAGTCCAAAAGGACCGGCGCCAAGCGGGTCGTGCTGGCCTACCGCCGCGACGAAGAGGATATGAGCGCCTACGATTTCGAGCGCGCGCTGGCCAGGACAGACGGCGTCGAGTTTCTCCTGAACGCTGCGCCCATCCGCGTGCTGGGCAAGAAGAAAGTCGAAGGCGTTGAGTTCGCGCGGACCGCGGTCAAGAACGGAAAGGTCGTCGAAGTCCGCGGCGGACGGCATACGATTGAGTGCGATCGAGTCATCAAGGCCGTGGGCCAGGCCAAGCAGATTTCCGTGGCCAAAGCCTTGGGCGTGGATCTTGCCCCGGACGGCCGCATCGCGGTGGACCCGCGGACTCTGCGCTCCTCGCATTCAAAAATATTCGCGGGCGGCGACGCGACGAGCGGCGGCAAGGAAGTCGTCAACGCCGCGGCCGACGGCAAGCGCGCCGCCTACGGCATCGAGCGGACTTTGCGGCCCGGCGCGCCGCTGCCGCCCGGAAACGAATACTGGGTTTCCACGATTGACGGTCGCCGCGTGGCGCCTATTCCTCCTCGCGGCAAGGAGGCCGCTCATGTCTAAAGCGACGCCCGATCTCTCGGCCGACTGCGCGGGCATCAAGTCGCCCAACCCCTTTTGGCTGGCCTCCGCGCCGCCGACCAACTCAGGCGAGCAGATCATGCGCGCCTTCGAGTACGGCTGGGGCGGCGCCGTCTGGAAAACGCTCGGCCAGGATCCGCCGGTCATCAACGTCACCTCGCGCTACGGCGCCTTGGATTTGGGCGGCTCCAAAATCGCGGGCTTCAACAACATCGAGCTCATCACCGACCGGCCGCTGGAAGATAATTTAAAGGAGATGCTCGCGGTCAAGAAGCGCTTCGCGGACCGCGCGGTCATCGCGTCCCTGATGGTGCCCTGCGAGCGCCAGGCCTGGCACGACATCACCGCCAAGGTCGTGGACGCCGGCGCGGACGGCATCGAGCTTAACTTCGGCTGCCCGCACGGCATGTCCGAGCGCGGCATGGGCGCGGCCGTGGGCCAGGTGCCCGAGTACGTCAAGATGGTGACCGAATTCGTCAAGGAGAAATCCTCCATCCCGGTTTTAGTCAAGCTCACGCCCAACGTCGCGGACGTGCGCTACGCGGCGCGCGCGGCCAAGGCCGGCGGCGCCGACGGCGTCTCCCTCATCAACACGATTAATTCCTTGATGGGCGTCAACCTCGATACGCTCACGCCTAAGTTCGCCGTCGGCGGCAAGGCCGCGCACGGCGGCTACTGTGGCCCGGCGGTCAAGCCCATCGCGCTCAACATGGTGAGCCAAATCGCCACCGACCCAGAGACCAAGGGCCTGCCCATCTCCGGCATCGGCGGCGTCTCCACGTGGTCCGACGCGGCCGAGTTCATGCTTTTGGGCTCGTCCTCCGTCCAGCTCTGCACCGCGGTCATGCACTACGGCTTTCGCATCATCGAGGACTTAAACGCGGGCCTCGAGAACTGGATGGCGGTCAAGGGCTTTAAGCGGCTCTCGGATTTCATCGGCGTCTCCGCGCCCAACGTGACGGAATGGAAGCACTTGAACCTCCACCACAAGACCGTGGCGGAGATTGACGCCAAGACCTGCATCGGCTGCCAGCTCTGCTACGTGGCCTGCAACGACACCGCGCACCAGTGCATCGCGGTCGATTCCCGCGGCAGAAGCCGCAAGCCCGTCGTCATCCAGGAAGACTGCGTCGGGTGCAACCTGTGCTCCTTGGTCTGTCCGGTGGACGGCTGCATCACCATGAAGCCCGTCGAAACCGGCTTTAAGCCGTTGACCTGGGATGAGTACATGAAGAACGGCATGGCGGGCTACAAGGAAGTCTACAAGCGGGTGCACGGATAATTATTTAGGAGGAATCAAACCATGTCTCGAATCGTCAAAGGCGGGCTCATCCAAGCGTCGTGCGACTGGGCGACGCCCAAGCACACTCTCGCGCAAATCAAGAAGAACATGATTGACAAGCACGTGGGCTTGATCGAGAAGGCCGCCAAGCAGGGCGTGCAAGTTTTGAGCCTCCAGGAAATTTTCTACGGGCCGTACTTTTGCGCGGAGCAGGACGACAAGTGGTACGACACGGCCGAGACCATCCCGGGACCTACGACCAAGCTCATGCAGGCCTTGGCCAAGAAGCACAAGATGGTCATCGTGGTTCCCATCTACGAGACGCCCTCGACCGGCACCTACTACAATACCGCCGCGGTCATCGACGCGGACGGCGAAATCCTGGGGAGCTACCGCAAGAACCACATCCCCCACTGCGCGCCGGGATTCTGGGAGAAGTTCTATTTCAAGCCCGGCAACCTGGGCTATCCGGTCTTCAACACCAAGTACGCCAAGGTCGGGGTCTACATCTGCTACGACCGGCACTTCCCGGACGGCGCGCGCATTTTGGGCTTAAACGGCGCCGAAATCGTGTTCAACCCCTCGGCCACGGTCGCGGGGTTGTCCGAATATCTTTGGAAGCTCGAGCAGCCCGCGCACTGCGTGGCCAACCAGTACTTCGTCGGCGCCATCAACCGGGTCGGGAAGGAAAAGCCCTGGGGCATCGGCGAGTTCTACGGCCAGTCCTATTTCTGCGATCCGCGCGGGCAGATGCTGACCGTGGGGCCGCGCGACAAGGACGCGGTGGTCACCGCGGAGCTGGACCTGGATCAGATTCTGGAAGTGCGCAAAGTCTGGCAGTTTTTCCGCGATCGCCGGCCCGAGACCTACGGGGAGCTCGTCCAGCAGCTGCCGTAGAGCCGTCGCTTAACTAACCGCATGATTTCCGCCCTGCTCGACCCGGAAATCCTGGAGCACGCGGGCGATTTGTCCGGCTCGGCCCATTGGAATTCGGACATCGCGGCCACCACCAAGAAGAGCCGCACCTGGGCCATGAAGGACATCATGGTGCTCTGGATTTCCCTGTGCGCCTGCGTGCCGACCTACATGCTGGCCTCGTCCTTGATCGCCGAGGGCATGAACTGGTGGCAGGCCGTGGCCACGATTTTTCTGGGCAACTGCATCGTGCTCGTGCCGATGATCCTAAACGCCCACGCGGGCACCAAGTACGGCATCCCCTTCCCGGTCTATTGCCGCTCGTCCTTCGGCGTGCGCGGCGCCAACATCCCGGCGCTTTTGCGGGCTCTCGTGGCCTGCGGCTGGTTCGGCATCCAGGCCTGGATCGGCGGCTGGGCCATCTACAAGCTTTTGGCGATTTACTGGCCGGGCCTGGCCGCGTGGCCGGCCAACATCGCGGGAATTTCCCTGCCGGAGTTCTTGTGCTTCATGGCGTTTTGGGCGGTCAACATGTTCGTGGTTTACAAAGGCGTCGAGTCCATCCGGTTTCTGCTGAACATCAAGGCGCCGCTTCTAATCACGCTGGGCTTGGCGCTCTTGGCCTGGGCTTACTTCCGCGCGGGCGGCTTCGGGCTGATGCTCAGAACTCCCTCGGCGTTCGCCGCCGGGCAGCCCAAGGCCGGAAAATTCTGGGACTTCTTTTTTCCGGCCCTGACCGGCATGATCGGCTTTTGGGCGACCTTGTCCTTGAACATCCCTGATTTTACCCGCTACGCCAAGTCGCAGAAGGATCAAATCCTGGGCCAAGCCTTGGGCCTGCCGCTCACGATGGGGCTTTTCTCTTTCATCGGCGTGGCCGTCACGTCCGCGACCGTGGTGATTTACGGCAAGAGCATCTGGGACCCGGTGGTGCTCATCTCCATGTTCAAGAATCCCTTCGCGCTGGCCGTCGGCCTCGCGGCCTTGTGCATCGCCACCTTGGCGACCAACATCGCGGCCAACGTGGTGAGCCCGGCCAACGACTTCTCGCACCTCTGGCCCAAGCGCATCGGCTTTCGCGCGGGCGGCTACATCACGGGCGTCATCGGCATATTGATGCAGCCCTGGAAGCTCATCGCCGACCCCTCGGGCTACATCTTCAAGTGGCTGGTGGCCTACTCGGCGCTGTTGGGCTCCATCGGCGGCATCTTGATCGCGGACTACTTCATTCTGCGCCGCTGCAAGCTCGACATCGCCGAGCTCTACGCGCACTCCGGCCGCTACTGGTACAACAAGGGCGTCAACCCCAAAGCCGTCGTCGCGCTCCTGGCCGGCATTCTCCCCTTGGCGCCGGGATTTTTGGGCGCGGTGGGCCTGGCGCACGTGTCCCATTTCTGGAGCACGCTCTACGACTACGCGTGGTTTATCAGCTTCGGGATATCATTTACCGTCTATTTGGGGTTTTCCTCGTGGAATTCCTGATCGCCCTCGCCGCGATTTTGGTCGCCGGCTATTTTTTCATTTGGGGCTGTCTTTACCTCGTGCAGTGGATTGAGCGCGGCGCGGAGAAGTTAAAGGCCAAGATTCCCGGCGCGCGCGACCCCAACCGCTGGGCCTGCCCGTTCTGCAAGGCCGTTTTTGAGAAAACGCCGCAGATGAAGAGCATGAGCCGCGAGCCCGGCGCCACCATCGTAGTGCTGGCGAGCCAAAACCCGCGCTGCCCGGGCTGCCACGCGGAGTTGGACGGCCAGAAGATGCTGGACGGCCGCTACGATTTGAGGCTGCCCATCAAGCCGTGAGAAATAAAAAAGGGACCGGCTTGCGCCGATCCCTTCATCGTGAATCCGGGACTATTAATCCCGTGACGACCTGCTATAAAGGAGTATACCACGATTCCGGAAGTTGTCAAGAGCTATTAAGACTCTGCCCCCGCCGGGATTTGAACCCAGATCCACGATTTAGCAGGTCGTCGCTCTATCCGTTAAGCTACGGAGGCATTACTCTTCATACGATCGGCAGATCTGAAAAGTTCCCTTCGGTAAATCGCCTGGGAGGCCGCGGATCGTGAGCAAGGCCAGCTACGGCGTGGACGCGCCGGGCGTCGTGATGGGCTTCGCGGCCGGGGGACTCGTCTCTCTGGCGCTTTGCTATTACACATTCTGGTGGCTGGCCTCCGCGGCTTGGTTTTTCTGGAGCGCGGCGTCGATGCTCCGCGGAAGCTTTCGCGGAAAGTTCAAGGTCAGGGACCGTCTGCTTGATTTTCTGTCCTTGCAAGGAAGCGAGAAAGTTCTCGACGTGGGCTGCGGACGCGGGCTCATCCTTTTAGGAGCCGCCAAGCGGCTTCCCGGCGGCAAGGCGGTCGGCGTGGACATCTGGCAGACCAAGGACCAGTCTGGCAACAGCCCAGAAACGACGCTGCGCAACGCGGCGGCGGAGGGCGTGTCGGGACGAATCGAGCTCAACACCGCCGACGCGGCCAAGCTCCCATTCGATTCCTCGTTTTTCGACGCGGTGACCTCTAGCCTGGCGATTCACAACATCCCGAAAGCGGACGCGCGCGCCGCCGCCATTCGCGAGATGGTCCGCGTGCTGAAGCCCGGCGGCAAGCTCGCCGTCTATGACATTTTCCACGTGGGCGAGTATGAAAAGACGCTCGCCGAGTCCGGCATGAAGGAAATCGTCAAGTCCAAGCGGATCGGCGCTTTCTACAAGGATAATCTGCTGACCGCGCTCAAACCGAATTAGGAGAAAATCATGAGCTACGACCTCGTCATCAAGGACGCCACCGTCGTCACGGCGTCGGATTCGTTCAAAGCCGACATCGCCATCGAGAAAGGCAAAATCGCGGCGGTCGGGAAAATCGACGCGCGCGACTCAAAAACTTTCAACGCCAAGGGCCTGGCCGCGGTGCCGGGCGGCATCGACGTGCACACCCATTTCGACATGCCCTTCATGGGCGCCACGACCGCGGACGATTTCCGCACGGGCTCCGCGGCCGCGATTTTCGGCGGCACCACGACCGTCGTGGACTTCGCCATCCAGAAGCGCGGCGAGGCGCTCAAAAAAGCGCTCGACACCTGGCACGAAAAGGCCCAGGGCAAGAGCGCGGTCGACTACGCCTTCCACATGATCGTGGTGGACCTGCCCGAGAACCGGGTCAAGGAAATGGACGCGATGGTCAAGGAAGGCGTCTCGTCCTTCAAGCTTTTCATGGCCTACCCCGGCATCTTCATGTCGGACGACGCGACCATTTTCCGCGCGCTCACGCGCACCAAGGAAAACGGCGGCATGATCTGCATGCACGCCGAGAACGGCGGGGTCATCGACGTGCTGGTGCAAAAGGCGCTGGCCGAGGGCAAAATCGAGCCCAAGTACCACGCCTTGACGCGGCCCATGTCCGCCGAGGCCGAGGCCACGCGCCGCGCCATCGCCTTGGCCGACATGGCGGGCGTGCCCATCTACTTCGTGCACCTTTCGGCCGGCGACGCCTTGGACGAAGTGCGCCGCGCGCGCGAGCGGGGACAGGCGGTCTTCGCCGAGACCTGCCCGCAGTATCTCTATCTGTCCTACGAGGACTACGAGCGCCCGGGCTTCGAGGGCGCCAAGTTCGTCATGAGCCCCCCTCTGCGCCCCAAGGGCAACGAGGAGCGGCTCTGGAAGGGGCTTCTCCGCAACGACCTGCAGGTGGTCTCGACCGACCATTGCTCCTTTTGCATGAAGGCGACCGCGGTCAAGCCCGGCAAGGAGCTGGGCAAGAAGGACTTCTCAAAGATTCCCAACGGCGCGCCGGGCGTCGAGACCCGCATGCTGCTCTTATGGGACGCCGTGCAGAAAGGGCGGCTCACCGCCAACCGCTTCGTCGAGCTGACCTCGACCTCGCCCGCCAAGCTCTTCGGGCTCTACCCCAAGAAGGGGCACCTTTCGCCCGGCGCCGACGCCGACATCGTGCTCATCGACCCCAAGAAAAAAACCACCATCACCGCGAAGAAGCACCACAGCGCGGCCGACTACAACCCCTACGAAGGCAAGACGGTCGAGGGCGCCATCGCGGCCGTGTTCCTGCGCGGCGAGCAGATGATTTCGGGCGACGCCATGACCGGCTCGGCCAAGCGCGGGCAATTCCTAAAGCGCGCGGCGCGGAGTTCGTAATTAGGAATGCTTATGGCGCAGGTTGGTATTAATCTTTTTTCTTCGGAATTTCAGAAGGCTATTCCATCCATCGAGAGGAGACGTTATGGGTGATGAATTTCAATTCAACCTAAATGCAAAACGCACACGTTTAAGTGATGGCGATTTAGTGGCCGCGCTACAGTCTGTAGCTAAGACATTTGATGGTGACTACTTCACGTCTCCTCAATACGATGGTCTTCCAGGAAAGCGTCCTAATTCTGCGACCATCATTGATAGATTTGGTTCTTGGAAAAAGGCTTTAGCCTTGATAGGCATCGTGGGTGTAAGGGAGAGGCAGTATTCAACCGAACAATTGATTATCAATCTTGAGGCGGCCTGGAAACAACTGGGATTCCCCCCAGGTAAGCGGAGGATTGCGACATTGGGAGAAAAATATTCGGAAAGCCCGTACAAGCGTCATTGGGGGAGCGTGCGCGCTGCCTGTGAAGCGCTCGCGGCATACCACGAGGGCAAGATATCAAAAGAAGATCTTCTTGTTGGTAACGTTGGCAAGTCAGTCCGTACAACAATTCCGCTGCAGGATAGGTGGGCTGTTTTGAAGCGCGATAACTATCGTTGCGCGAAATGTGGTGCTAGTCCATCAAACGACCACCGAGTCGAACTTGAAGTAGATCACATTATTCCGATTGCGAAGAATGGGAGGAATATGCGCAGCAATCTGCAGACTCTTTGTAGAAAATGCAATCAAGGGAAAAAGGACCGATGAAAAGAAAAGGCCCCGGCTGCCCGGGATATCGGGCTCCTATCTATCCGCAATTTTAGTTAGTAGATAAGCGGCAAAACTTAATTCCACGCGTGTCTAGACATAAAGCGGACCATTTGCTACATTCACCCCAATGAGGAAGCTCAAATCGGCCGCACTCTTAGTTCTTCCCGTGGCGGGCTTCCTGTTGCTGTCCTGCCGGTGGGGTGCCACGCAGAGCATCGCGGGCGATGGTTCCGCCGGACCGCCCGGCTGCGGCGGGATGATGATGAAATCGCAGCCGCAGCCTGACCAGCCTTCTCCTCCTTTGCAGCCGCAAGCCGCGCCCGCTCAGCCGGCCCCGCCAGCGCCGACGCCGTGGTGGCAGCAGCACTAAAGCCTCCGGCGGAATTTCTCGGCGAATAATTCTAAACCAGCCAGGCCCTATCGCGGGCACCGTCTTCTTGGGGAACCGCTTGAAAACTTTGCCCAGAAGCGCGTTGGCCTGCTTGGGCAGAAAGTTCCCCCAATAGCCATGCCCATCCATAATCCAAGGGCCGACGAGATGACAGGGCTTTGGACGTTTGGCCGAGGCGATTTTGCTTCCTTTATATAGCTGGATCGGGCCTAAAAAATAGCTGGAAAGCTGCTATCCACCACCCCCACCACACCACCCACCACCCGTATACCTAGGTGGCGGTGGTCCCAGGTAGGTCGAAGAAACGAATAAAAGGCTGGCGATTGATAGGCAGGAGATAGGCAAAGGCTGGAATTTGACTATAGCCCAGCTATGATTTGGCTATAAAGGGCTATAAGTTAGCTATAGCCAGATAGGCTGGCCAACCTGGCCCTATCTGGCCGGCCAACTTGGCCATGGCTAGGCCTACCTAGGCCTAGGGTAGGCCTTATAAGGCCTAGTTAGACCCTAGCGGCCGGCCGGGACGCACTCGCCGTCCGGAAGACCGTAGTTCGGCGGGAAGTAATAGGAATCGGGCCCGCACTGGTTGTTGTAGAAAACCGTGCCGGTGCCGCCCAGGGGCGTCGCGCGGCACTGCGCCAAGTCCGGGGTCGAGGTGGTGCCGACCTGGGACTTGAGGGTTTCGCTCTTGTTGCTTTGCAGGTCCTTGAAGGTGATGGTCAGCTTCGCGGATTTCGAGTACACCGGCTCGCTGTCGATGATCGCGGATAGGCAGGCGGAGGCGGCGCCTTCTTGCAGGGTCACGCTCACGCTTTGAGAGAGGCTGACTTTGTTGACCGATTGCTCCTGCCAGTCGCAGGCCGCCGGCGACTCGCTCAGCGTCCCCAAATTGATCGCGGTGTTCGGCCGGCCCGTCTTGCTCAGGTAGAGGTAGAGCAGGTTTTCCCCCACGTCCTCGCCGGTGGAAAATTCGTAGCCCTGGGAGTGAAGCTGGCTGTGCGGAATGTAGCCGCCGTCGTATTGGGTCAGCTGGTGGCCGTCGATGAGGACGCTGTCGATGTCGCTTGTCGGCGTGTTGGCGACCGGCGAGCACCGGAAGATCACGGTGATGGGCGAGCCCTTGATTGCGCGGAACACGGATGCCTGGCCGCGGCCGGCCGCGGACACGAGCGTCGTGGCGGAATAATGCAGGGCCGGGACTTGCTTTAAGGGATCCGAATTCCAATTGACGTTCTGGGCCTGGGCCAGCGTCGCGGCCATAGCGGCTGCGGCGAGGATAATCCCGGCGCCCATCGGCTTGAAAAATCGTTTCATCGTGGCGTTCTCCTTGGCGGCATTCTCTGCGGCGGTCACGACAACATGGTATCAAGGGCGGCCGCTGCGGGCCATGGCCGGCGCGTAAAACCCATGTGACGGCGGCGTGAAGAAGATCGCTTTAGGGCTTGCTTGGTGCGGGCGGGGCGGCTTTGTTTTTAAGCAGCCGCTTAAAAACCTTGCCCAGGATGGCGTTGGTCTGCTTGGGCAGGAAAAGCTGGCCGGTCATCACCAGCGCCGTGGCCAGGGAAATGACGTTGATGGCCGCCCAATCGTAATTGCTCACGGCCGAGGCCGCGATGAGGCCGAAGATGGCGGCCAGCACCAGCATCACGGAATCGGCCTTGCTCCGGTTGGGCAGTTGGGGCTCGGGCGCCTGGTAGAGCCGGTAGTCTTTCTTGATTTGCGGCAGGTTGATGAAGATCAAAAGCCCGATGGCGCCGGTGGTGATGGCGGAGGCCCAAATTTTAGCCGAGAAATAAATCGGGAAAAATCCCAGGGCCAGCAAGCCCAGGCCGCCGGCCAGGACCAGGCCGCTTTGCAGCCAAAGCTTGGGGCTGCGGCGGTAGTAGTTGATCTGCCCCCCGATAACGAGGCGCTTGATGACGCTAAAGGAGTTGGACGCGATCCACCAGCTGGTGTTGGTCAAAATTCCGGCCGAGAGCAAAGAGAACGACAGCGTCGTCCAAATGAAGTTGGTGCCGGTCGAGACCGCCTCGGCGGCCTGCTCGCCCTGCGCCGGGTTCGCCGGAATGCGCGGCAGATGCGCAAAGGCCAGCGCGCGGTTCAGCTTTTGCAGCGTGGCCGCGGGAAAATCCTCCACAATCTGGGGCAGGCCGATGATGAGCAGAAGCCCGGTGCTGATGAGCGCCGCGCCCTGGTGGGCCCACAAAATCGGCCAGGACAAAACCGCGCCCGCGCCCAAAAGGGCGAAGGCGGCTTTTTGAACCGCTGGATTTTTCCACGCGGCGCGCAGCTTGGCCAGGAGCGGATATTCCGCCCGGCGGCCCGCGAGGAGCGCGTCCAAGGCCCGGTTGGTCCACTCGACGCCCTGGCCCAGGCGTTGGACGTTGGGCGGCAGCGCCGCCGCGTCGGCGTCGCCCACGCTCAAGGCGCGGGACTTGGGAAACGCGAGCGCCCACTCGGCGTCGGTCCCCGCCAGGCCGTCCAGGTGCAGCGCGAAATCGTCGCCGATGGCGAGCAGGTTGTCCTCCCGGACGCCGTAGCCGCTCTTTTTGAGATGTTCATAGGCGGCGCGTCCGCCCGTTCCCTTGGTGTTCTTGCTGAGAATAATCCACCGCCCCGAATCGCCGTGGGAGCGCAGCGCCAGGCCCTCGGCCCGGGCTTTTTGGCCGATCAAAACGGCCAGCTTGTCCGCGCGCGCGTCTTGGGTTTTGAAGCTGAGGTAGGAAATGCCGGGCAGGTGCTCCGCCTCGGAGTCCAACTCGTCCGGCGCGACGCCCAAATCCTTGAGCGACGACTCGATGACGGCCTGGATGCGCGCCCGCTCCTGGGAGTTCCAGCCGTCCTCCCGCATCACCACGGGCTTGCCCTGGGCGTCGAAGCGGACGATTTCGCTGCCCAGCCGCCCGACGAAGATGAGATGGCGCCGCAGCGCGGGCGGGATTTTGGCGATCAAGAGGTCTTCGGCCGTGGCCGGAAAATGCGGCGAGACCGACGCGTTGTGGAGCATGCTGCGCCCGGTGTTGAAGACCACCGGAACGCCCTTGGCCAGGAGCGCGTTGACTTTCTCGACAGCTTCCGGCGAGAAGTGAGCGGCCGGGTCGTAGTTCTTGTGGACGGTGATGGTCTTGTCGAGGTCTAGGAATAGGGCCGCGGGGCGGAGATTTTCTAAGCCCGCGAGAACCGTTTGAGGCTGCTCGAGCGGAGCGAGACTGCCGCCGAGGCCAATTCCAGGTCCCAAGCCGGAAGCAGGAACGCTTTCGACCGGCCTTGCCGCGGCAGCGTCCGCGTCGAAGGACGCGGCTAGGGCTTGGTAGCAAGGCAGTCCCGGAGACGAAATCAGGATGAGGCCCGCGAGCAGGCAGGCCGAGACGGACGCGAGGGCGGAGCGCTTCTTTCTAATCATGGCGCGGCTTTAGGCCATTATAGTCCGGATGGCGAAAAATATGGAGCGCCAAAAGGCCCAGGCGGCAGGGGTTAATGGGCCCAGGCCGCGACGGATTTATCGGGGCGGCGACTTGGTATAATTCTTGCATAGCGGGACCAATTCTGGAGGCTGCCATGCCAACGACCATGAAAAAAGAAACCAATTTGAAAACCGGAGCGGGGACGCTCGCGCTCAAGCAGTACATCGGCGGCAAATGGATCGAGGGGAAATCCGGAAAAGAAATCCTCTCGATTAATCCCGCCGACACGCGGGACGTGGTCGCGCGCTTTCAAGGCGCCTCGCAGGACGACGCGAAGAGCGCGATTGCCGCCGCGCAAAAGGCGTTCCCCGCCTGGCGCGCCACGCCGGCCCCGCAGCGCGGGCGCATCCTGGCCAAGGCCGCGCAGATCCTGCGCGAGCGCCGCGACGAGCTCGCGCGCCTGATGACCCGCGAAGAGGGCAAGATTTTCTCCGAAGCCAAGGGCGAGATGGACAAGGGCACGACTTTGGTCGATTGGTTCGCGGGCGAGGGCCTGCGCCTGATGGGCACGACCGCGCCCTCGGAGCTGCCCAGCAATCTGCTCTATACTTTGCGCCAGCCGCTGGGCGTGGTCAGCATCATCACGCCCTGGAATTTCCCCTTCGCCATTCCGGCCTGGAAGATTTCCCCCGCGCTGGTCGCGGGCAACACCGTGGTCTTTAAGCCCGCGTCCTTGGTGCCGGCGCTGGCGGTCAAGTTCGTGGAGATTTTGGAAGAGGCGGGCCTGCCGCCGGGCGTCTTGAACTTGGTCATCGGCTCCGGCTCCTCGGTGGGCGACATTTTAATCGAGCACCCATCGGTCAAGGCCGTGTCCTTTACGGGCTCCAACTCAGTCGGGCGCCGCGTGCACACGCTGGCCGGAGCCCGCGGCATCAAGGTCACCTGCGAGATGGGCGGCAAGAATCCCGCGGTGGTCTGGGAAGACGCGGATTTGGAATTGGCCTTGGGCGGAGTCTTCAAAGGGGCGTTCGGCTCGACCGGCCAGCGCTGCACGGCCACCTCGCGCCTCATCCTGCACGAGAAAATCGCGGACAAGTTTTTAAAGATGCTGATCGACGAGGCCAAGAAAATGAAGATCGGCGACGGCCTGGACCCGGCGGTGGGCCTGGGGCCCGCGGTGGACGAGGCCCAGCTCAAAACCGATCTCGACTACATCGAGACCGCGCAAAAAGAGGGCGCCAAGCTTTTATGCGGCGGCAAGCGCGCGCAAGGCGGCGAACTCGCGCACGGCTACTTCGTCGAGCCCACCATCTTCGACGGCGTCAAGCCCGGCCACCGCATCTTCAAGGAAGAAGTTTTCGGCCCGGTTCTCTCGGTCACGCGGACCAAGAGCTTCGCGGAGATGCTCTCCCTGGCCAACGACTGCGCCTTCGGGCTTACCTGCGCCATCTACACGCGGGACCTGAACCTGGCGCTCAAGTTCTCCGAGGAAGCCGAGGTCGGCATGGTCCACGTCAACAGCCCGACCATCGGCGGCGAGGCCCAGGTGCCTTTCGGCGGCGTCAAGGGTTCGGGCGTGGGCGAGCGCGAGATGTCCAAGGAAGGCCTGCACTTCTTCACCGAGCTTAAGACCGTGTTCCTGGACTACACCGGCGCGCGCCGCGAATCCAATATTTATTGAAAGACGGCACAGTGCGCGGCATGCGAAAGCATCAGGTGAAAACCGGAAGCGGAGACGGCTCCTGCGTCTGCGGCGCCGTGCGCTTCACGGTAAGCTTCCCCAGCCGCTTCTGCTCGCACTGCCATTGCGACAACTGCCGCCGGGCGCATTCGGCGGCTTTCGTGACCTACCTCGGCTTCAAGTCTGCGCAGGTGCGCGTCCGCGCGGGCCGCAATGCCCTGGCCGAATACGCCTATTCTTACAAATTGAAGGGAAAATCCATCACGTCCCGCCGCAGATTCTGCAGAAAATGCGGGACGCAGCTTTTTTTCGAATCCAGCCGCTGGCCCGGAGAGATTCACGTGCCGCTGGCGGCCATCCCACGCGGAGCCGATCGCGCGCCGCAGCTCCATTTCTATTTTGATCACCGGCCCGCCTGGATGATCCCGGTCAACGATCGCCTGCCGAAGTACGGCGGCAAGACCGGCGGAGAGAAAATCAGGTCAGCCTCCAACTAAAATTAATCACGGAGCCATCATGAGAAAGTCGCCCGTCGCCGAAAAAGAAAAGCCCGAGGCCGCCGCCCCGGCGCAGACGTTTTCCACCGAGGCCGTGGCCGCGCTGCGCGAGAAGCACGTGATGCCCCTGCCCGGCCCCATGTATTCCAAGCCGCTGCAAATCGTGCGCGGGCGCGGCCAATTCGTCTTCGACGAGAAGGGCCGCAAGTACCTGGACGCCTTCGCGGGCGTGGCCACCGTCTCCATCGGCCACTGCCACCCGCATTGGCTCAAGAAAATCGACGAGCAGATGCGCGAATACTTCCACACGACCGCGCTCTACCTGCACCCCTCCCTGGGGCTTTTCGCCAAGCGCCTGGCCGACAAGGCCAAGGCCGCCAACCCGGACATGGACGTGTGCTTCTTCACCAATTCCGGCTCCGAGGCCAACGAGCTTGCCGCCATGATCGCCAAGAACTACACCGGCAGCCACGAGTTCGTGGCGCTGCGCCACGCCTACCACGGCCGCACCATGATGGCGATGGCCCTGACCGGGCAGTCTTCCTGGCGGCACTCGATGCCGTATCCCTTCGGCGTGTCCTTCGCCAAGGCGAACTACACCTACCGGCGCCCATCCGGCATGAGCCCCAAGGAGTTCGCCTTGCTTTGCGTGGAAGACTTGGCCGACGTCATCAAGACCTCCACCTCGGGCAAAATCGCGGCTTTCTTCGCCGAGCCCATCAACGGCGTGGGCGGCGTCATCACGCCTGAGCCCGCGTATTTCCCCGGCGCCTATGCCGTCATCAAGAAGGCGGGCGGGCTCTTCATCGCGGACGAGGTGCAGACCGGCGTGGGCCGCACGGGCAACGACTTTTTCGGCATCCAGAAATGGGGCGTGAAGCCCGACATCATCACCATGGCCAAGGGCCTGGGCAACGGCTATCCCGTGGGCGCGGTCATCACCACGCGCAAAATCGCGGACGCCATCAAGGGCAAGAGCCACTACAACACGTTTGGCGGCTCGCCGGTGCAGATGGCGGCCGCGGGCGCGGTGTTGGACGTGCTTGAGTCCGAGAAGCTGCCGGAGAATGCGGCCAAGGTCGGCGCGCATCTCCTGGCGCGCTTAAAGAAGCTCGAGCAGACCTCCCCCTACGTCGGCGAGGCCCGCGGCATGGGGCTCATGCTGGGCGTCGAGCTGGTCAAGGACAAATCGGGCAAGGAGCCCATGCCGGAGTTGGCGGCCAAGCTCCTTGACATGACCAAGGACCGCGGGCTTTTAATCGGCAAGGGCGGCATTTCGGGCAACGTGCTGCGCGTCAAGCCGCCCTTGTGCATCACCAAGGCGGACGCGGACTTCATCGCGGACGCCCTGACCGAAAGTTTGGCCGCGCTCTAGGCCGCGGCTGATCTTCGCGGGCCGGCCGTGAGCCTCTCCGATTCCTGGGCCGACGCGGCCGCGCGGCTGGCTAAGCTCGGGGTCTTTGAAGGCGACTTGGAGGAGCGCTTCCTGCGCTCCGGCGGCCCCGGCGGGCAGAACGTCAACAAGGTCGAAACCGCCGTCCTCTTAGTCCACCGCCCCACCGGAATTTCCGTGCGCGCTCAGGAAGAGCGCTCGCAGTGGGCCAACCGCCTGGCCGCGCGCGCGCGCCTGGCGGACAAAATAGAGGCTTGGAAGCGCGAGTCCGCGGCCCGCGCCCGGCACGAGCGGGAAAAGGAGCGCCGCCGCAAGCGCGGACGCTCCAAGGCGTCCAAGGCGCGCATGCTCGAGGACAAGCGCCGGCGCTCCCAAGTCAAAAGAAACCGCCGCCCGGATTTATTAGAATAGCCCCATGGCCATTTCTGAAAGCATCAAAAGCATCCTAATCGGCCTGGGGTGGTCCGTGCTCGCCACGGCCGGCGTCGCGGTGCTGGTCTACTGGATCAACAAGCTCTACGTGCGGCTCATCAAGCTGGTCCGCTCCTGGCGCGGCACCAGAATCAAGGACGTGCGCATCCAGTCCCTTAAGATTCTGACCGCGGACCGCATCGCCGAAGGCTTCATCGCCCTCCTGGGCATTGTCCGCGTCGCGATTTTCCTGAGCCTGATCTACTTCTACGTGCCGATGGTGCTGAGCTTCTTCCCCGCGGGCCGCGGCGCCGCGGCGGTGCTCATGCGCTACGCGCTCGCGCCCATCAAGGGATTCTTAAAAGCGATCGCGGACTACGTGCCCAATTTGGTTTCCATCGCGGTCATCCTTCTCATCACCCGCTACGCGATCAAGCTCGTGCGGGTGATTTTCCTGGCTCTTGAAACCGGGGCCATCGCGCACGAGGGCTTTTATCCCGATTGGGCCAAGCCGACCTACATGATTGTCCGCTTCTTCATCATCATAATCGCCGCCGTGGCCATCTTCCCCTACCTGCCGGGCGCGAGCTCCCCCGCCTTCAAGGGCATCAGCGTGTTCCTGGGCGTGCTCTTCTCCCTGGGCTCGACCTCGGCTACGGCCAACGTCGTGGCGGGCCTGGTCATCACCTACATGCGGCCCTTTCACTTGGGCGAGCGGGTCAAAATCGGCGAAACGGTGGGCGACATCATCGAAAAGAGCTTTTTAGTGACGCGGGTGCGGACCATCAAGAACGAGGAAGTCTCCATCCCCAACTCGGCCGTGCTCGCCAGCCACATCATCAACTACAGCGCCAGCGCCAAGACCGGCGGGCTTATCCTGCACACCAGCGTTTCCATCGGCTATTCCGCGCCGTGGCGCCAAGTTCATGAGCTGCTCATTTCGGCGGCCCGGGCGACGGCGCACATCCTCAAGGAGCCGGCGCCCTTCGTGCTGCAGACGGCCTTGGACGATTTCTACGTGTCCTACCAGATCAACGCCTACACCGACCAGCCGTCCCTCATGGTCAACATCTATTCGGAGCTGCGCCAGAACATCCAGGATCGCTTCAACGCCGCCGGCGTCGAGATTCTCTCGCCGCACTACACGTCCCTGCGCGACGGCAATGACTCATCGGTTCCCGCCCAGGATGGAAAGACGCCCGTCCGAAAAGCTGGATTCCGGATTCTGCGCGGGGAAATCTAGCCCAAAACCGGCGTTATCCCGCTGTTATCAGGAAGGAAAATAAAGGCGGCACCGGACACGACTTCGCATCCAGTGCCGCCGTAGCTGCGTGCGCAGCCGGTTAATTCCGGGAGACGTTTATCCCCAGATGTGCCACCAGGGCTTCTGCGCGGCCTTCGGCGCGGGTTTCTGAGCCGGAGTCGCCGGTTTGGGCGTGGCTTTGGCCACCATCTTGACCGTCTTCTTGGTCGCGTGCTTCTTGGCCGCCGCGTGATGATGGCTCCAATGATGGTGGACGTAGTGATGATGCTTGGTCGTGGCTGTCGTGGGCGTCGTCGTGGCGCTTCCCAGCATGGGGAGAGCGGCGGACAAGCCGAAGAGAGCCGCGATCAGCAGGGCTGACTTGCGAGGCATTCGGGTTTCCTCCGATGTGCGATATTGAACGGCTTAACATTTGTTATTTAAGGAAATTGCAGCCGTGGATGCAACATTTGTTAACAGGGCCGGATCAGGCCGCGGGCTGCGCCAAGCGCTCGCGCCAGGCCGCTTCGATTTGCTCAAGCGTGCGCCCTTTGGTTTCGGGCACGAGGTAGTAGGAGAATATCCAGGACGCCACGGCCAGCGCTCCGTAGAGCCAGAACGCGTTCCCGGGGCCGATGGCTTGGATAAGGCTCAGGAAGGTGAGCGAGACCAAAAAGTTGCAGGCCCAATTGACTCCGGCGGCGGTCCCGCCGGCCAGCCCGCGTATTCTAAGCGGGTAGATTTCCGCAATCAGCAGCCAGAAAATCGGGCCCAGGCTGACGGCGAAAGAGGCGACGTAGGCCATGAGCAGCGCCACGGCCAGGGCCGCCGAGGCGCCCGCGTGGCTGGGCAGGTGGAAGAAGAGCCCGAGCCCTCCCAAGGAAACGATCATCCCGGCGGTGCCGATAAGCAAAAGCGGCCGCCGGCCGACCCGGTCCATGAGCCACATCGCCACCACCGTCATGAGGACGTTGACCAGCCCGATGCCCGCCGTCGCCAAAATGGCCCCCGAGGCGGAAGGAATGCCCGCGGACTGGATGATGGTCGGCGCGTAGTAGATGACGGTGTTGATTCCGGTCACCTGCTGGAAAAAAGCGATGCCCAGGCCGATGACGAGCGCCGGCCTGACCGAAGGCGCCAGCAGGTCCGCCCAGCGGCCGCGCTCCTTGGCCAGAAGCAGGGTCTGCCCGATGTCTTCTATCTCGGCCTCGATGTTCGCGTCGCCCCGGATTTTTTTCAGGACCTTTCTGGCGTCCTCCTCGCGCCCGCGCTCCATGAGCCAGCGCGGCGTTTCCGGCATGAAAATCATGCCCAGTCCCAGGAGCAGGCCGGGGATAAACGCCAGGCCCAGCATCCAGCGCCAGCCGCCCGCGGACGAGAACCCGTAATCCACCAGATAGGAGCCCAAAATGCCCAGCGTGATGGCCAGCTGGATGAGCGAGACCATCCAGCCGCGCGCGGGAGCCGGCGAAATCTCCGAGATGTAGACCGGCACGGCGCTGCACGCCAGGCCGATGCCGACGCCCACGACGATTCTTCCCGCGATGAGCGCTCCCACGGACGGCGCCAGCGCGCATAGGGCCGCTCCCGTCATGAAAATAATCGACGTCGCCAGGAGCGTCGCGCGCCGCCCGAAATAATCGGCCAGGCGTCCGCCGGCCAGGGACGCGCACGCCGCACCGACCAGCGCCACGCTGACCACCAGTTCCTCGTGGAAAACGCTCAAGGCGAATTTTTGGCGGATGAAAATGAGCGCGCCGGAAATCACCCCGGTGTCGTAGCCGAAAAGAAGCCCCCCCACCGCGGCCAGAATCGCGGCCAGGAAAACGAAGGGGGTGCCTTTTTCCTCTTGGGCGATCGAATGGGAAGTTAAATCCATTTGAGTTTACCGGGGCTATTTTACTATATAGAATTCGGAGAAAGGGCGCGACACTTCGATAGGCCGCAAGGAGTCTAAATAAATATGGAACCCAAAAAATTAAAACGCATCGTCTCTGTCGCATTTGCCTGCGCGCTGGCCGTGCCCGCGCTGACCGGCGCGCTCTACGCGCAGGACCAGGGAGGCGGCGCTCCACCGCCGGCTTCCCCCCAGGCCGGAGGCCCGGACCATCCCGGCGGCTTCCGTCATAAGGGCAACCCCGCAGAGCATTTGAAAAAATACCTGGGCCTCACCGACGCCCAGGCCAAGCAGTTGGCGGACGCGATTAAGGCCAAATGGGACGCCATGAAGGTTCCCGGCAAGGCGCTCCGGGCCGACATGAAGACCCTGCGCGAGCAAGTCGAGAAAACCGCCTCGGATCAGGACATCCAGGCGACGCTTAACAAGCTCAAGCAGGATCGCGAGGCCATGGGGGCCGCGATGAAGGACGCGGAGGCCAAATTCGAGGCCGACACGTCGTTCCTGAGCCCCACTCAGCGCGCGAAGATGCTTTTGGGCCGGATGCGCATGATGCGCCGGCGCGGGCATTGGCGCGGCGGGCACGAAGGCCGCGATCACGATGGTCCGCCAACGATGCAGGGAGGAGGCAATCCCCCGCCGCCGGCTGGACAGTAATTAAAAGCCAAACGATGGCTTCTAAATCCGGCGGCAGGCTGTTTTCCCTGGACGTGTTCCGGGGCATCACCATCGCCGGGATGATCCTGGTCGACTGCCCGGGCAGCAGCGTCGTCCATCCCCTTCTGCGCCACGCGCCTTGGAACGGCTGGACCCTGGCGGACTTGGTATTTCCCAGCTTTTTGGTCATCATGGGAATCTCCATGGTTATTTCCCTGTCGCGACGCTTGGCGCGCGGAGAAACTTTCCCTCAGCTGTCTCTCCAGATTTTAAGGCGCACCGTGATCATATTCGCGTTCGGCCTGCTCATTTCCTTTTTCATCTTCAATCCGCCGACCGGCCTGCGCATCCCCGGAGTTCTTCAGCGCATCGCGGCGTGCTACCTGTTTTGCTCCATCGTCTATCTCTCCATCGGGCCGGTTCTGCAGGCTCTTCTCTGCGCGGCTCTTTTAATCGGCTACTGGCTTCTCATCGCGCACGTCCGCGTGCCCGGCTACGGCGCTCCGGACTTCACCCAGGCGGGCAACATCGCCTGCTACGTGGATCGCGCCGTCTTGGGCGTCCACATGTGGGCCGGATCGCTCTGCGATCCCGAGGGCATCCTGAGCACTCTGGGCGCCGCGGCGACCGCTCTCTTGGGCGTGCTTTCCGGAGAATGGCTTCTGGCCTCCCGCGCCAAGAACCGGGAAGCCAAGGTCTTGGAACTGGCCGCGGCGGGGTTGGTTCTCATGGCCGCCGGGCTTTTCTGGGGCAGGTCTTTGCCCATCAACAAGCACATTTGGACCAGCTCGTACGTGCTCTTCACGGGAGGCCTCGCCATGGCGGGCTTCGCCTTGTGCTATGGGCTCGTTGAGATACTGGGCTTCAAGGCCTGGGGCAAGCCTTTCGAGATTTTTGGGCGCAACCCCCTTCTCGCCTACTTTCTTTCCGGCCTTTTTTACGCCCTGCAGCAGTACATCCATCCTCCCTGGGCCGAAGGCTTGAGCCTGAATGACTGGCTTTGCGGACGTCTCTTCGGCTGGTGGCTCTCGCCGGTCAACGCGTCTTTGCTCTACGCCTTTGCCTACCTCTTCGTCTGTCTCATAGGCATGCGCGAGCTTTACCGGCGGAAAATTTTCCTCAAGATCTGATTGCGGCGGGGCTCAGCTTCCCGCGCGGGGCAGAATTTCGTCGAGGTTCACGCCGAGCAGAGGCCACTTCGAATTCTGGTAAATTTTAAAGTACTCCAAGGCCGGGATGTCCTTGACCTTGTCCTTGTAGGCCGCCTCGCGAACGTAGGCTTGCCCGCCCTTGTCGATGATGAACAGCTGGTGCGAGACCAGGACGGGCATGGACGGATTGTCCGCGCGCACGAGGTTCGCGATGGTCCCGGAGGGAATGCTGTCGAGGACTTCCGGCAGGACGTCCATGGGCACGTAGGGCAACGACGCTTCCTGGTCGGGCATGCCGGCTCCGAGGCTTCTCCACTTGGCGACGAGCGCGTCCTGCTGGGACGGAGAGAGGCCGCTGATGTTTTCCAGGTCCGCCGCGCTTTTGGCCGCGTACCAGGCGCTCTTGGAAATCGTCTTGGTCGCGACGCGCGTGCGGCTTCCGGCGATGTCGCGCGTGATGTCCTTGATGAACCCGGCCTTGATGTTGTTGGGAATCCAGTCCACGGACGCGAAATGATTGCGGGTTGGATACGAGATGACGCCGTTTTTGTAGCGAATTTTCTGCAGAAGAGCCGTGCCCTTGGCCAAGTCGGGCTCCAAGGAGAAGGCCATGGTCTCCTCGACGAAGGTCGTGCAGTCCAGGGCCGAGAAGCTCACGATGGGATTGCGGTCGAACTCGCCCCGCGGGCCCTCGCCCAGCGGCCCGAGGACGTAAGGCGTGCCCAAAAAATAAGAGCTGACCACGCCGATGCGGTCCTGCAAGTTGGGATGGTCCGTCCCGATGCGGCGCATCGCGCGCGCGACGGCGCCGGGAGTCATGCCGTAGAAGCCCGCCGAATCCTGGGCGCGGACCGGAAGGGTGCAGGCCCCCGCCAAAAGACAAAAAACCGCGGGCAGCGCCAAGCGCGTCATGCGGCGGACTTTGCTCCGCGGCGGCATCATGTCTATAATTATAGGGTCGCCGGCCTTAATTTGCAAGAAAAGAAAAACTCATGAAATACGCCTGCATCCACGGACACTTCTACCAGCCGCCCCGGGAAAATCCCTGGACGGGCGAAATCGAGCGCCAGCCGTCGGCCGGCGAGGATCACGACTGGAACGCGCGCATCGCGCGGGAATGCTACCGTCCCAACGGTGAGGCCCGAATCCTGGGCGAAGACGGCGCGCTCGCGCGCACGGTCAACAATTATTCCTGGATGAGCTTCAACTTCGGCCCGACGCTGCTCAACTGGATGGAGACGCATGAGGCAGAAACTTACCGGCGAATACTGGACGCCGACAAAGAGAGCCGCAAGCGCTTGAGCGGGCACGGCAACGCCATCGCCCAGGCCTACAACCACATGATTTTGCCCCTGGCCAACGCGCGCGACCGCGAGACCCAAATCCGCTGGGGCATCGGCGACTTCATCAGCCGCTTCGGCCGCGTTCCCGAGGCTCTCTGGCTCCCCGAATGCGCTGTCAACGGCGAGGTCATGAGCCTCTTGGCGCGCCACCGCTTCAAGTACGTCATCCTGGGACCGGAACAGGCCGCGGCCGTCATTTCCCCCAAAGGCGAGCGGCGGGAAGTCCTTCCCGAAACGCTGGACGTGCGCCGCCCGTACTTGTGGGAAAGCCCGGACGGCTCGGGAAGCGTCGCGGTTTTTTTCTACGATCTGCCGCTCTCCCGCGACGCGGCCTTCTCGCAGTTGATGGCGAGCGCGCCCGGAGCCGCGGAGCGCTTCGTCCAGGCTTTCAGCGGCGCCGACGAGGGTTTGGTGTCCCTGGCCTCGGACGGTGAGACCTACGGCCACCACCAGAAATTCGCCGACATGGGCCTGGCCTATCTTTTGACCGAGGCGTTTGCCGCCCAAGGCATTTCGGTCGTCAACTACGGCTGGTATCTCTCGCGCCACAAGCCCAAGTGGCGCGTGGAATTGGCGCCCGGCGGCAAGGACTTGGGCACTTCCTGGAGTTGCCCGCACGGCGTCCTGCGCTGGACGGAGGACTGCGGCTGCGGCTCTGACGGCAAGCCCATGGCCTGGAAGAAACCCCTGCGCGAGGCCTTCGATTTCCTGCGCGACCGCTTGGCCCCGGCTTACGAAAGAGCCGCCGGCGAGTTGTTCAAGGATCCTTGGGAGGCGCGCAACGATTATATCAGCGTGCTCCGCGACGGCGGCGAGGCAAGCGTGCGGGACTTTTTGTCCCGCCATCTGCATAAGCGCTCTTTGGCGGCAGACTCTGAAATTAAGGATCGCGCGCTGCTTCTCTTGGAGATGCAGAAATACGCCCTGTTTATGTACACCAGCTGTGGCTGGTTTTTCCCGGAAATCACCGGGCTCGAGGCGACTCAAAACATCAAGTACGCCCGTCGCGCGCTGGAGCTGGCCCAAAAAGCCTGCGGGCTTGATCTCGAAGAGGAGTTTTCTCCGCGGCTTCAGGAGGCTTTCGACGCGGGCGATATGCCCGCCCGCGGTGCCGCCGACGCGGCTAGGCCTGACTCGCCGAGAGAGGCGGGCTCGGGAGTTGGCGCAGCTCCTCCCGCAGATAATGGATGACGACGGGCGCCAAAATTAAGCCCGCCAAGCCCATGCATTTTTCGCCGATGAGCAGCCCGAGAAGGATGATCCAGGTGGGCAGGGCGAATCCGGTTCCCGCCAGCCGGCTGTAGATCAGGTACTCCGCCTGGTGGAGGACGAGCAGAAAAACCAGGGTCCCTATCGCCGCGTGGAATGAGACCGTGAAGGCCGCGGCGAGGATGAGGGCGGAGCTGGTAAAAGCTCCGACGATGGGGATGACGCTTAAAAGGAACGTCGCTACCAGCAGGAAGTGCGTCCACGGCATCCGCGTCAAGAGCAGGAAGACCGCCAGCACGGCGCAGCGAAAGACGGCCAGAAGAATCTGAATCCGGAATATCGTCTCGAAGCCGCCCACGAAAATTCTGGCTCTTTCGGCGAACTCCAGGAGAAAAGCGTAGAGAAGATTGTCACGGGGCGCCGCGTCGCCCCCGATCCTCGCCCTTCGCGAAACGTTCAAGTGGAAGAGGATCGCCACGAGAACGCTGACCAGGATTTCAAAAAGCTCCCGGGTCAGCGCTCCGCTGGTCTTGGTCAGCGCCTGGGCGTGCTCCACGACGGCGGAGATGATGACGCCGCGCAGATCATCCAGGCTGCCGGGCATGGACAAGCCGTATTGCGCCGCCAGGGCGTTTAGGCGCGGCAGGATGATGGAAATCATTTCGGGCACGCGCGTGGCCGAGAGCTCGACGAAAACCCCCAGCATCCAGACGAAAAAGACGCTGCACACCAGAAAGACCCCGAGCGACGTCCACCTGGCCGCGACGCGCGGCAAGGCGCGCGAAAGGCGCTTGTAGGTGAGATCCAGGACGAAAAAGGAAAAAAGCCCGGCCAATAATTCCGAGCTCAAATGCCAATAGACGGCGGCCGCGGCGAAAACCGCTATCGCCCAATAAGATATTTTGCGCGCGCCGCTCATGGTTTCGCTTCAAATGGTACTCAACTCGCCCGTTCTTGTCCAGGGTTGGGCCTGAGCGGCACGGTGACTAAAATCTCGTTGAAAAAGAATTCGAATCTGTTAAACTTAGAGCGTGCCCCGCAGCATTCTGCTGGTGGAGGATGACCAGGTCATCCAGAATTTGTCCAAGAACGCGCTCGAGGATGCGGGCTTCACGGTCGAGGCCTGCGGCACCGTGGCGGAAGCCCTGCGATTGTTCGCCCGCAGGCCGCCCGATTTAATCCTTCTCGACATCGGGCTTCCGGACGGCACCGGCTTCGATGTGTGCCGGCAGCTGGGCCTGGGCGAAAAAAAGAACCTGCCTTTCATTTTCCTGACCGCCAAGGGCGACATCAAGACCCGCCTGGAGGGCTTTAAGCTGGGGGCCCACGACTACATCCAGAAGCCCTTCGCCATCGAGGAGCTTTTCGCCCGGGTCCGGGTCCATCTGCGCCTCAAGCAGGCTCACGAGGAGCTCGCGCGCCGCAACTCGGATCTGGAAATCCGGGATCGCCTGCGCCAGGACTTGACGGACATGATTCTCCATGATTTGCGCACGCCGGTCGCGTCCATCAAGGGCACGCTGGAAATCGTGACCAGCCGCGGGCTCATCAGCGAGGGCGACGCCGCCAAATTCCTGCGCCAGGCCGAGAGCGCGGCGGAATTCATGCTGCTCATGATCAACGATCTGCTCGACGTCTCCCAGGCCAAGCAAGTCGGCCTGCGGCCGGAATTCTCGGAGACCGGCGTGGAGGCGCTTTTGAAGAAGGCCGCTGACTTGTTCGAGAACCGCTGCCGCAAGAGAGGCCTCTCCCTGCGCGTCGCCTATTCCGGCTTACCGAAAACCCTGAGGACGGATCCGGGCCTGCTCTTTCGCGTCCTCGCGAACCTGCTCTCCAATGCCATCAACGTCTCCACGAAAGGTCAGGAAGTCATTCTTTCCTGCGAGTCGGCCGGGAACTTCGTCCGTTTCGCCGTTTCCGATAAGGGGCCGGGAGTGCCCCACGCGATTAAATCGCGGATTTTCGAGAAATACGCCGCCTTCACGCCCCGCAAGGAGGTTCCCGAGGGCCAAAGCCGCGGCATCGGCCTTAATTTCTGCCGGCTCGCGGCCCAGGCGCTCCGCGGCCGCATCCGGCTCGAGGACAACCCGGGCGGCGGCAGCGTCTTTATTTTCGAAGCCCCGGCCCAGGGCGGCGCGGCGCCGGGACGCTAGAGCATCTTTCCGGATCTATTTCGGACTGCCGCCAAGGAGGGCAAAGGTCAGGGGGCGGATGTCCGCGCTTTGATTCTTGAAGAAAGTCCCCCCCGTATAAGCATTGGCTCCGTCGAGCCAAGCCATCGTCAGGATCGCGATGGAAGAACCGTCTTTCCCGGCGCAGGACGCGGAATAATAATAGACCGGACCGGAGGGCAGCCGCGTCTCTTGAAGGTCCGTCCGAGGTAAATCTCCCGAGCAGTTGCGGGCAAAAATGTTCTCCAGAATTCCTGAAATCAGCGGGAAAAGCGTTTGGACGGCCTTTGCATCGGCATGGCTCCCGGCGGGATAAATCGAAAAAACCGCGCCCGTTCCGTTTTTAGCGACCAACGCGCCGGAATCGTCCCGATTGATGCTCCAATCGCCGGGGAAATAGAGGACGGGCCCCAGTTTGGATGAATAGGGCGTTAATTGGCCGCCGAACGCGGTCGCCGAATTGGATTTAATCGCCAGGACGGCTCGATAACGCAGAAATCCAAGCGCGAAAAAAATAAGGGAAAGAGCGCAAATTCCGCCCAATATCACCCAAAAAACCCGGCGCCGTGTCTTCTGCGGCATCAATGGACTATAACCCATCATGCC